>Ga0310696_10003270_pt1 | contig 20385 bp, 19 predicted proteins | sample AusTroGonzalo_MG_4_FD_203885 | JGI IMG/M metagenome (GOLD analysis project Ga0310696, IMG submission 203885) | Bovine rumen microbial communities from tropical cattle in Woodstock, Queensland, Australia - Gonzalo_02 (v2) (version 2) | ecosystem: Host-associated > Mammals > Digestive system >... | reverse complement strand
TCGACCTCATCGCCTACATGAAGAAGGTCAACGGCTGAAACCCAGCCGGTTGAGTTCAGGCCTGCCTCGGCAGGCCTGAATCTTGTTAAGTGAAATAATAACTTTATTCAGGAGAACAAAATGGTCCTTAACACAATTAGAGAAGCTGATCTGAAGAACAAGAGAGTTCTCATCCGTGTTGACTTCAACGTCCCCCTCAAGGACGGCAAGGTCACCGATGCGACAAGAATCGTTGCCGCACTTCCCACAATCAACTACATCCTTTCCCAGCCCGGCACATCGCTGGTTGTCATGAGCCACTTCGGCAGACCCAAGGGAAAGAAGAATCCCGAATTCTCGATGGTTCCCGTCGGAAAGAAGTTCGAGGAGCTGCTGGGAAGACCCGTCAAGGTCGCTTCCGATGTAATCGGAGAAGAGGTGAGGAAGGAAGTCAAGGCTCTTAAGCCCGGTGAGGTCCTCCTGCTTGAGAACTGCCGCTTCTATCCCGATGAAGAGGCCAACAATCCTGAATTCGCCAAGGAGCTCGCTTCCTACGGCGACATCTATGTCAACGATGCTTTCGGAACGGCACACAGAGCCCACGCCTCCACGGAGGGAGTCGCTCACTTCCTGCCTTCCTACGCCGGATTCCTCATCGAGAAGGAAGTCAAGTTCATGGCTCCGCTTCTTGAGAATCCCGAGAAGCCCTTCGTCGCCATCATCGGCGGATCCAAGGTCTCTTCCAAGATCTCCGTCCTGGAGTCCCTGGTCAAGACCTGCGACGCCATCGTCATCGGCGGCGGAATGGCCTACACCTTCCTCAAGGTCGAGGGCCACAAGATCGGCAAGTCCCTCGTTGAGGACGACTTCCTCGACACCGCCAAGAACTTCCTCGCAGCCGCGAAGAAGAAGGGTGTCAAGGTCATCCTTCCCGTCGACCACATCTGTGCCGACAACTTCGCAGAGGATGCAAAGCCCGTCAAGGTCGATGCCGTTGACATCCCCGACAACCTCATGGGAATGGACATCGGTCCCAAGACCACAGAGGCCATCGTTGCCGAGCTGAAGAACGCCAAGTCCGTCGTATGGAACGGACCCATGGGAGTCTTCGAGTTCGCAGCCTTCGCAAAGGGAACCGAGGCAGTCGCCAAGGCTCTTGCAGCCTCCAAGGCCACCACGGTCGTCGGAGGAGGAGATTCCGTGGCAGCCATCAACAAGTTCGGTCTTGCCGACAAGATCAGCCACGTCTCCACAGGCGGCGGAGCATCGCTTGAGTTCCTGGAGGGCAAGACCCTTCCCGGCATCAAGGCACTTGAGAAGTAAGTTATAAGGAATTGAAAATGAGACAGCTTTACATTGCAGGAAACTGGAAGATGAATCTGGTCCCCTCCGAGGCGGCCAAGTACGCATCCGAGCTTGCCAAGGCAACAAAGGACGCCAAGGTCAAGGTCATGATCGCTCCCACAGCGGTCTGCCTTCCCGCCGTCGCACAGGCAGTCAAGGGATCCAAGGTCATCGTCGCAGCACAGAACGTCAACGACCATGAGAAAGGCGCCTACACCGGAGAGATCTCCTGCGCCATGCTCAAGGACATCGGCGTTACCAACGTCATCCTCGGACACAGCGAGAGAAGGCAGTACTACGGAGAGACCAACGAGTTCATCAACAAGAAGGTCCTCTTCGCCCTTCAGAGCGGCATGGACATCGACCTCTGCGTCGGAGAGACGCTGGAGGAGAGGGAGAGCGGAAGGCTTGAGAAGGTTCTGGCAGATCAGATCAACATCGGTCTCGACGGAGTCACTCCCGAGCAGATGGCACACGTGACCATCGCCTACGAGCCCGTCTGGGCAATCGGAACAGGCAAGACCGCCACACCCGAGGACGCCAATTCGGCACATGCTTACATCAGAAGCCTGATCGAGAAGAAATTCGGCAAGGCTGTTGCAGAAAAACAGATTATACAGTATGGTGGGTCAGTGAAGCCTTCGAACGTCAAGGAGCTTATGGCTTGCGAGCACATCGACGGCGCACTGGTCGGAGGCGCATCCCTCACACTGGATCAGTTCCTCCCGATCATCAATTGCTAATTATACGGCAGGTAAGCATATGGCAGTTTTAAGTATCATTCTTTTGGTTCTTTTTGTTATCGTCAGCCTTTTCCTCATCTTCCTTGTCTCCATCCAGAGCGAGGACAACACAGGACTCGGCGGCATTTTCGGCGGTAGCAGCGACTCAGCTTTCGGCGGAAAGTCGAACAGGGTCATGAACAAGATCACGGCATACGCGGTTGCGGCTTTCGTAATCCTGGCTGTTGCTGTTGCGTTCGTGAACAAGTCTTCTGACTCATCTGTTCTCAGCTCGCTCAAGGAGAGCGCCGCTGCAACAAGCACGTCGACAGGAAACTGAGAGAAGATAATCACCGACAGAAAGGCCGCCTGGAACAGTGCGGCCAATTTGTCTAAATGGGGGACTGTATGAGAGTCTGTGTATTGTTCTGTGGAAACCAGCCCAATGATCGCAAACTGAGCCAGCTGGCCGCCAAGATGGCCGACGGCATTGCGTCCAACGGTCACACAGTCGAAGTGTTCGACATGAACCTCGAGATGGGCAAGGTGATCTCCTTCTACGATTACGTAGTCGTCATCTCCACGGCAACAGGGCCTCTGAGCAAATACGTCCCCCTCAACGTTGAAAAATTCCTGAAAGCTGCGGGCTCTGTATCCGGCAAGCGCTGCAGTTGTTATATAAGCAAGAACGGACTGCGGAAGGGCAGGGTCCTTCAGACACTGATGGGCCTGATGGAATCCGAGGGCATGTACCTCAAGGTCTCCGATGTCCTTCCCAATCCCGATTACGCATATGCGGTCGGTAAGAGACTGCATGTGGATTCCGGAATGAAGGAGTGATTCATGAAAAGAACAGCAGCAATCGTACTGGCACTTTTCATCGCCATAGTATTCGCAACCCCGGCTTTCTCAGCCCTCTCCACACCCATTGTCAGGGTCAACCTCACCAAGAACACCGTCATCACACAGCAGCAGCTGGATGAGAAGCTTTCCATCTACAAGGAAGCCTACGGAGACAGCATCGATGCCGCCACGGTCCTTGATGCAATGGTTTCGGACGAGCTTCTGGCCCAGGCCATGGAGCGCGACGGCTTTGTTCTCAACGACGAGGCCAAGGACCAGATCCTTGCCGCACAGAGATCTTCCATCGAGCAGCAGATCGGCATGGCACTCACTGACGAGCAGTTCGCACAGGTCGTTCTGAACAACTACGGTGTCAGCGTCGACCAGCTCAAGGACTATCTTGCCGAGAAGTACATCGTCCAGCAGTATGTCATGGCCAAGAAGGCCGACATGTTCACCGAAGAGAACGTGATGCCCACCAACGCAGAGGTCGAGGAGTACTACAAGAAGAACAAGTCTTCCTTCGTTTCGCCCGAGAACGTCAAGCTCTCGCACATCTTCTTCGAGTACGGCAGTGACAAGAGTGCTGCCCTGAAGAAGGCAACCGAAGTCTCCAACATGATCAAGAACGGAAAGATCACCTTCGAGAAGGCCGTCACCCAGTACTCAGAGGATAAGAACTCCATCGACAGTGCCGGCGACATCGGCTGGCTTGCCATCAACGACACCGACAACATCGAGTACATGGGACAGAGCTTCTTCGACGGAGTCTTCGCCCTTGATGCAGGTGAGGTGAGCGGAGTGATCGAGAGCAACGCCGGTTACCACATCGTCAAGGTCTCGGTTCACAATGACACCAAGATCCTCGGAATCGACGACAAGACATCTCCCACATCGGACGTCACCGTCAGAGAGTACATCGCCAGCGGAATCTACGAGAGCAAGCTCAACTCGGTTTTCCAGCAGGCCTATGTCTCGCTGATCACAGAGCTGAAGAACCAGGCTTCGATCAAGTATCTTAAGACCGTCTGACGACGGAGAAGGGACGGGAATGAAATCCAGACACCTTGCAAGAGCCATCGCAGTACAGACTCTGTACTCGTTGGACTTCAACGGCCGCATCCACGACGTGAAGCCCCCTTATACGGAGGGCTTCGCCGGTTATACGAGGGAGGAGCAGGCCGCATTGGAGAGCGAGGTTGTCCTTTATTCGACCCTTCTGATCGAAGGCGTCCTTACCCATCTGGCTGAAATCGACGAGATGATCAACAGATTCTCGTCAAAGAGAAGCATAGAGAACATCAATCTGGTCGACAGGAACATCCTCAGAATCAGTTTCTACACCCTGCTGTACGGAAAGGACATCCATCCCAGCATCGTCATCGACGAGGCGGTGAAGCTTTCCCAGGAATACAGCACGGAGGTGAACTACAGGTTTATCAACGGACTTCTGGACACCGCAGTGAGGCATCTGCATGATTCTTCTGAAAACAAATGAGCAGATAGACGGAATCAGAAAGTCCTGCAAACTTCTTGCACAGCTTCTGGACTCACTCGACGGGAAGATCGTCGCCGGAATGTCCACATGGGACATCGACCAGATCTGCCATGACTTCATCATCAAGCATGGCGGAAAGCCGGCCTTCCTTCACTACGAGGGCTTCCCGGCAACCGCATGTGTCAGCGTCAACGAAGAGGTCATCCACGGAATTCCGAAGAGAAAGAAGATCATCCAGGAAGGAGACGAGGTCTCCGTGGACCTGGGAATCAACCTCAACGGCTATTTCTCCGACAGCGCCAGAACATATCTCGTCGGCAATGTGAAGCCAGAGGTCAAAAAGCTTGTCCAGGTCACAAGGGAGTGCCTCTACAAGGGCATCGAGGCTTTGAACAAGCCTCACTGCCGCATCCATGACATCGGAAGCGCCGTGTACGAGCACGCCCACAGGAACGGATTCGGAGTGGTGCGCGAGTACTGCGGACACGGAGTTGGGCTCAAGGTCCACGAGGATCCGGAGATCCCCAACTACGTCAGCGCCTTCTCCCCGAATCCCAGAATCAGGGAGGGCATGGTCCTGGCCATTGAGCCCATGATCAATCTCGGCGGTGACGGAATCATAGATCTGGACGACGGCTGGACGGTCATCACGGCCGACGGTAAGCCCGCCGCACACTGGGAACATACTGTAGCAGTCACATCGAACGGCCCGGAGATTCTCACTCAGCTTTGAGCGGGAGACCGGGCTTCGCCGTACTTAGGGAGGTAGATGATATGAAAGAGTTCATTCCGCACGATGTTATCAGGGACAGCGCTCTGAAGCTCGTACACAAGATGCATGTTGAGGACGGGTTCATCCCCGATGTCATCTACGTCTCTCTCAGAGGCGGCGTCTACATGGCCAACGTGTTCTCCGAGTATTACAAGATGGTGTGCCTTCGCGAGCACAGAAGACCTGTTCTCTATGCCGCAGTTGTGGCAAGGTCATACAACGTGCTCAGGGACCAGACACGCGTACAGGTGGACGGCTGGACATACTCGCCCAAGTATCTCAGAAGCGGTGACAAGGTCCTGCTGGTTGATGACATCTTCGACACCGGAAACACCGTCAATGCCCTGGCCACGGTCATCATGGACAAGGGAATCCCCCGTGAGGACCTGAAGATCGCAGTCTACGACTACAAGGTTCCTCTTTACAAAGAGGGCAAGCCCCTTCCGATACAGCCCGACTACTGGTGCCGCAAGCACGTTCTGAACAGTCCTGATGACGAGAACTGGATCCACTATCTCTGCCATGAGTACGTGGGCCTTACCAAGGACGAGATCGACACTCAGTTCAAGGATCCGGAGGTCAGAGCCATCCTCCACGAAGCCAGAGGGGAGTGAAAACACTGCCTATGAAGAAAACCGTTGCTCTTCTTGTTGTACTGATTCTGCTCTCATGTACGGCGCTGTCTGCCGCAAGTGTCGAGGAACTGTACCAGATTGTTCTGGACAGGAGCTCTTCAATCAACGAACTCTTTTTGACGAATTACTACAGTTTTGTCGAATCGGCCCTGTCATCGCTCAATGGTCCCAGCTGGACCGTCGAAGTACAGGGGGCCGAAGTCTCCGTCACCGACGAACTTGCCTCACATTACTACCAGCTTCCCAGCCTGGAGATAACCTATTCGACTCCCGAAACACCCGATAAGGTTACATTCGACGCAAGGGCCAGCCTGGGCAGCATCAAGTTTGAATCCCAGACCGATTTCAAGCCCGGTCCGTTCGATATCTCCTTCCACGGAGGAGTCAGGAAGACCTTTGAGTTCAAGAGCTGGGACAGCACCGACTACAGAAAAGGTTTGTCGGACGAGATGAATGCGATTGAGTATGAGAACACCATTCTGCGTTACGAGATAGAGTTCCTGAACGACATTGCGGAAGCAATGCTTGCAGAGCGTGAGGTCATCAGACCCACTACGACTGCAGCTGTCCTGTCGGCAAAATACGATGATTATCTGGAAAGAGGTATCTACACCGAGGACTCGCCTGAAGCAATCAAGCTCGACACGGAAATGAACGTCAGACTCACCGAGGCCAGGCAGGTCATGGAATCATACACCTCAAAGACCCATCAGATAGCAGAGAAGTACAACCTTACATCGGATGAGGTCATGGATGTGGACAGTGCAAAGAAATACGATCTTTCGCTGACACCGTTTGAGGGAGGAAACTACGAAGTCCATGCCAAGTATGCGGAAGTCATGTCCATCCAGCAGCAGATAGATGCGAAACTCGGAAAAAGCAGCACTCTGACCCTCAGGGCCAGCCTGGATCCCAAAATCGGCTTCCGTGAGGAGCTCAATCATGAGACGAACGGAATCAGCGGCGAGTTCGGAGCATCCTACACGACGGGAAAACTCTCGCTCGACCTCTCCATATCAACAGGCTACACCTACAACATCGAGACGTTGACTCCGTCCTGGAACGGCCCCACCATCACCATAGGAGGTTCCTGGAGCAACACCCCGCAGGCGCTCTCCAAGGAAGAGACCGAAAGACTCAAGGCCCTCTACACCACGGGAGGCACTTTCAACCGCGAAGCATATGAGAACGTCATCCGTGACCTTTCCATCAATGCTCAGGAAAGGGAAATCATTGAAATAGAGAAGCTGGAGGGTGATCTTGACGATGCCATCCAGGTATGGATGGAAGCACTGAACACCTACACGGGCAAGTGCAACGATCTTATCCAGCGTATCAGGGAATTCAACAACAACTACGAGCTGTTCATGATTCAGTATGAAGGAGCAGTAAAGCTGGCCGACAGAATGAACCAGCTCCTGGAAGAGGACAAGGTCTCCCCGGAAGAGGCCATTGAAGCCAATACTGAAAAGACGCTGATGGACATAGACCTGATAGTGCTCAACATCAAGAGCCACATCCTGTACAACGAGATTCAGATGCTTCAGAAATGAGAGCCTACTGAGCTCCTGTATTCCTTCCGCAGCAGTTCTTGTACTTCTTTCCCGATCCGCAGGGACACGGGTCGTTGCGTCCTACCTTGGGAGCGGTTCTTACGACCTGGACAGGGGAGACTGCACCGGCATTGGCACTTGCACGCGCCGCAGCCTGCTGGTTTGCCGTCATTGCACCGAATGACAGGCCTTCTTTGTGTGTCTCGACCGTTTTTCTCACGGGTGTGTTTCTCGGAGTACTGTCAGTTCTGATCTGAACTTTGATGACGTTTTTTGCAACCGATGTCTTGATCTGGTCGATCATCCTGTCGAAGATCTCCGAACCTTCCAGCTTGTATTCCGTAAGAGGATTCTTCTGGGCGTAGCTTCTAAGTGCGACGCTGTCTCGAAGGTCCTCCAGCTCCTCGAGATGGTTCTGCCATCTGGTGTCTATCTGTCTGAGGTAGTTCTGCCTGATGAACATCGAGAACACCTGAGGACCGGTGATGGCCACCTTGGAGTCCACAAGGGCCTTTACCTCAGATCCGATGCGCTCTGAAAGCTTGTCGGGGGCAAGTCTGTCATCCCCGTTCTTGGGCTCGTAGTCGAATCCGATCGTGTCCATGATTTCCTGATGCAGGGCCGAGAGGTTGCGTTCTCCGTTCTTCACCGGAGCCTGCTCGACTTCGAAGTCTATGTACTCGTTGCAGGCATCCAGCACGCGGCCGATCATGTTGTCGTCAACAAGGATCTTGTCCCTCTGGTCGTAGATGAAGTTCCTCTGCTCGTTGAGAACATCGTCGTATTCAAGAAGATGCTTTCTGATGTCGAAGTTGCGCTCTTCGACGCGCTTCTGGGCGGTTTCTATGACGCGGCTGACCATGGCATGCTCTATCGGGTCTCCGGAGTTCATTCCGAGTCTTCCGACAATTGCCCTGAGGTTGTCCTTGGCAAACAGTCTGAGAAGGGAATCGTCGAAGCTGACGTAGAATCTTGAGATTCCGGGGTCTCCCTGTCTTCCGGCACGTCCTCTGAGCTGGTTGTCTATACGCCTTGACTCGTGACGCTCGGTTCCGAGGATGTAGAGACCTCCAAGTGCCTTAACCTCCTCGTAGGCGGCCTTCCACTGGTCGTAGGTCTTCTCCCTTGCTGCCTTCAGTTCTTCCTCCGTAGCTTCGGAACCGCAGATCTTGCGGGCAAGAGCATCGGGAGATCCTCCGAGCTTGATATCTGTTCCACGGCCTGCCATGTTGGTTGCCACGGTGACGGCACCCTTTGCTCCGGCGTTCTCGATGATTGTGGCCTCACGTGCGTGGTTCTTCGCGTTCAGAACCTCATGGGGTATTCCCATCTTCCTGAGCAGGGCGGAGATGAGCTCCGACTTCTCGATGGAGACCGTACCGACGAGAATCGGCTGTCCGGTCTCATGGACGCGCCTGATCTCCTGGCAGATCGCACTGTACTTGAACTGCTCGTTTAGGAAAACAAGATCGTCCATGTCCTTTCTGATGACGGGCAGGTGAGTGGGGATGACGACGACATCCAGGTTGTAGATCTGGTTGAACTCTGTCGCCTCGGTATCCGCCGTACCGGTCATGCCGGAAAGCTTGTCGTACATTCGGAAGAAGTTCTGGAACGTGATGGTGGCCAGGGTCTTGTTCTTTCCAAGGACCTTGATGTGCTCCTTTGCCTCGATAGCCTGATGCAGGCCGTCCGAGTAACGTCTTCCGTAGAGGATACGGCCGGTGAACTCGTCGACGATCTGGACCTGGTTGTCCTGGACGACATAGTCAGTGTCCCTGTGGTAGAGGTGCTTTGCAACCATAGCCTGGGTCACGTAGTGGATGTATTCGAAGTTCTCATCGTCGTAGAGCGAACCCTGGATGATGTTGAAGCGCTTGAGAAGCTCCTCCATGTGGAGCATACCTTCCTTGGTGAAGCTGATGCGCTTTGACTTCTCGTCCAGCATGAAGTCGCCTTCGGGCTCGAGCTTTGCTCCCTGCTCGAATCTTGCGAAGGCCGATGCCACGGGATACTCTCCCGTCTCAGGGTCCTTCTCGCATTCCTTGAAGTACTGGGTGATGCGCTCGGCGTTCTTGGCGAACTCGGTGTCATCGTCCGCGGGACCGGAGATGATCAGCGGGGTTCTGGCCTCGTCTATGAGGATGGAGTCTATCTCGTCGACGATGCAGTAGTGGTGCTTGGGCTGGATCTTGTCCTGTTCACGGAGCTTCATGTTGTCGCGCAGGTAGTCGAAACCGAATTCGTTGTTGGTTCCGTACGTGACATCGCAAAGATATGCCTGACGGCGCCTCTCGTTGTCCATGTTGGAGACGATGGCTCCGACTGTCAGACCCAGGAAGTTGTAGATGGGGCCCATCCAGGAGGCGTCACGCTGTGCCAGGTAGTCGTTGACGGTGACGATGTGGACGCCTTTGCCCTCCAGGGCGTTGAGGTAGCCGGCGGGAACCGAGGTGAGGGTCTTTCCTTCACCGGTCTTCAGCTCGAGGATCTTTCCCTCGTGAAGAACTATGGCTCCCATGATCTGGACGTCGTAGTGGCGCTCGCCCAGGACGCGGAAGGATGCCTCCCTTACAAGGGCGTATGCCTCGGGCAGGATCTGGTCAAGGGTCTCGCCTGCGGCAAGACGCTCCTTGAAGCGCTTTGTCTGAAGAGGGAAGTCCTCGTCCTTCAGGCCCTTGGCCCAGCTTTCATATGAATTGACCTTCTCGACTATGGGGTTGAGATGCTTCAGGTCCTTGTCTTTCTTGCTTCCGAAAATGGCTGTGAGTATGCTCATGGTTCAATTATAATAAAAAGAAAGCCGACAGGATAGATAAGAGGCTGTTTTGTTAGTATAATAAGTGTGCTAAAATGACACACAGTGAGGCCAAATGATGCAGTATTTGAAGACACTCGACTACATATTGTTCGTTCTGCTTATGATCGGAGGCGTCTGGGGAGCCATCAAGGGCTTTCTGGACGAGCTGTCCTCAAAGTTCGGCCTTGTCCTTGGCTTCATGCTGGCTCTGATGTTCACGCATCTTCTTTCGCCGGTCTTCCAGGACAAGCTGCACCTTCCCGCATGGTTCTCTGCCTTCCTCGCATACTTTGCCATCTTCATTGTCGGTTATCTGCTGACAAGGCTCATAGGCTCGGTTTTGTACAACATAGTCGACACGGCCAACATAACGGTTCTGGACAACATAATGGGTTTCTTCCTGGGTCTGGTCGAGGCCTTCTGCCTGATTGCGGCCTTTGAATACATCCTGGGCTATCAGAACCTGTTCAATCTCCAGCACATTTTCGAGGAGAGCCTCTTCTCCAGCAAGCTGATTCTGCCGTTCGCCAACGCGTGCGCCTCGGCCATCAAGAGCGCTGTATGATCCTTGGGGGCCTTGACCGTACACAGAAAGAAGTCTCTCTGCTTCTCGATGAGCTGACCCGTTCATCCTCGTTTCCCGAGGCCGTCCTCTTTGCAGGAGAGGGCTTTTCGGGCAGGATGTTCGCAGCCACACAGGTCACCAAGGCCCTGGGAATCCCTTCGGAGAACACCCTGATTGTCTCGGACAGAAACCATGCGTACCGCATCCGCACCGCTCTGAGGCTGTACGAGAAGAACCGCAACAACAGTGCCAGGGCCTTTCTAAGGGACTGTGCATCGGTTCTGCTTCAGCAATACCACGGGGCCTTGATCGAGGGCCAGAACACCCAGGCCGGGAAGAAGAAGTTCTCCGACGCAGCCGAGGTCACCGACATGCTCCGCGATCTGGATTCAGTCAGGGAGGCCGATGTCCCCGACATGTGCCAGCGCCTTGAAAAGGCCTTGTCTCCGCTTATGGACTCCAACAGGACGTCAGCCATCTCAATAGGTCAGGTGAGGGCCATCAGGGACTGGTGTGCCACATCCTCAATGGACGGAGCCCCCAAGGCCGTCATTATCGAGGGCCTTGAGAATGCCAGCGATTCTGCCGTCAACGGACTTCTCAAGACGCTGGAGGAGCCGCCGGCCGGAAGCTACTTCATCCTCATCTCGTCCAATCCCGGACGCATTCCTGCCACGATCATGAGCCGTGTCAGGCGTTTTGCATTCAAATCCCTTTCAAAGGATGATCTGAAATACATCCTCGGCCAGCTGTTCGTCGATCCTTCGAAGTACGATTCTCTGGAAGAGTTCTTCCTGGAGGGAAGCGGAATAGACGACAGGATGCTCCAGACTGAGGCCTCGAACCTGATCGAGGGCAGGGAGATGGATATGAAGGCCCTGGTCCAGGAGCTTGAGAAGAACCAGGGCTGGGACAGGTTCTTCTCCCATGTGCTTGATGCACTTCAGAAGGCCTTCAATGAAGGAAGACTTGAGGAGAGGAGGGCCCGTTATCTGCTGGATGCGGTGAACTCGGCCGTCCTCAAGGGCAGGACGTTCAACCAGATGAAGAGACTCACGTTCGAATACGTGGTCTACAGGGTCAGGGAGGTCATAAGATGAGCCAGTTCGTGAAGAAGGCCTCGAGCAAGATAGAAAAGCTCTCCGACGAGGAGATTCTGAGGATAATTGATACCCAGAACAACGAGCTCAAGGTCAGAAACGTCATCCTGGACAACTCGATCGCAGGCTGTCTGATGCTGGACAGGGACGGAAACGTGCTGTTCTCCAACGCTCCGCTTGCCGAGCTCATCTCGCTTTATCCCAGAAAGAAGTACACGGGTGTGCCTTATGCCCGCGCAATCAGCGATGCAGACATCGTTTCGTTCATAAAAACCTTCATCGAAGGCGGAAAGCCCTCCGTCGAGGAGTTCTTCGAGGTTGACGACCATGTGAACGGAACCAGGTCCGTCAGCTGTATGGCTTCCAGAATCCAGGATCCCGCAGGCTATCTTTTCTTCTTCCGCGACATCACTTACTTCAAGCGCTTCAGGGAGGAGTTCCGAAAGAACGAGAGCCTTGCCCAGATGACCACCATGGCCGCAGGCGTGGCACACGAGATCAAGAACCCGCTGGCATCGATTTCCATCTATCTCCAGCTTATGGAGAAGATGATGGAGAAGAACGGCTCAATGACGGCCCAGGAGGCAAGAAAGTACCTGGATGTCGTCAGCGAGGAAGTTGACCGCATAAACCGCATCGCTGTGGACTTCCTCTTTGCCGTAAAGCCCATGAAGGTGAATCTTTCCATCTGCAGCGTCAACGACATCGTCGAGAAGACGCTCGAGGTGGTGAAAGCTGAGCTTGAGGAGAAGGGAATCACGCTCAAGACACATCTGGCAGTGTCCCTGCCCAAGGTGATGGCCGACTGCTCATTGATCCAGCAGTCGCTTCTGAATCTGATCAAGAACGCCATGCAGGCCATGCCGGAGGATCAGAAGGAAAAGAACATAACGGTAAGCACCTACATAGAAGGGGACATGGTGCGCATCAGCGTCTCAGACAACGGCTGCGGAATGACCGAAGAGCAGATGAGCAAGATCTTCGAGCCTTACTATACGACCAAGTCCTCCGGAACAGGTCTGGGCCTTACGGTCCTGTTCAAGATAATGAAGCAGCACGGAGGCGATGTGACCGTCAGGTCGGTGCCCGGAGAGGGGTCCGAGTTCACGCTGCAGCTTCCTGTTCCATCATCGGAGAGGTTCAGGATCACAGACGAGGGGAGCAGATGATGAAGAGAACCATACTTGTAGTCGATGACGAGAAGAACATACGCGACGGTCTTTGCGCCGCACTGGAGATGGACGGCTATGAGGCCCGACAGGCCCAGGACGGTGAAGAGGCCTGGAAGATCGTCAACAACGAGTCCATAGACCTTGTCATCACCGACCTCAGGATGCCCGGAATGAGCGGAAGCGAGCTTCTGAAGCGCATCTACAGCACATATCCGACCATTCCCGTCGTTGTCCTCACAGGCCACGGAACCATAGAGGATGCCGTCACGGCCATGCAGAACGGCGCGGTGGACTTTCTCACAAAGCCCGTCAACCTGGACCATCTGTCGGTGCTTATCAAGCGTTCTCTTGCAGGAAAGGACCTTGCGGACCGCAACCGCGAGCTCAAGACCGAGCTGGACAACCTGAAGAAGAAGAGCGGCTTTACGGCCATAATAGGAAAGAGTCAGAAGATCCAGAAGCTGATGGAGACGATCCAGCAGATCGCACCGTCAAGGGCATCGGTCCTGATCACGGGAGAGAGCGGAGTCGGAAAGGAGCTTGTGGCCGATGCGATCGTCAGCTACTCGGACCGCAAGGACAAGCCGTTCATCAAGGTCCATTGCGCCGCCCTGAATGCCAATCTGCTTGAGAGCGAGCTGTTCGGCCACGTAAAGGGAGCCTTCACGGGTGCCGTAGCCGACAAGAAGGGACGCTTCGAGCTGGCGGACGGAGGTACGATCTTCCTCGATGAGATCGGAGAGATAGACCAGAGCACGCAGATAAAGCTCCTCCGTGTCCTTCAGGAACGCGAGTTCGAGAAGGTCGGAGGCGAGAAGACGATAAAGACCGACGTCCGTGTGATTGCCGCCACCAACCGAAACCTGGAGGAGGAGGTGGAGAAGGGCACCTTCAGAAGGGACCTGTACTACCGCCTGAATGTAGTGAGCCTTGAGGTTCCGCCTCTTCGCGAGCGCAAGGAGGACATCTTCCTTCTGGCTACCTCGTTTCTTAACGAGTTCTGCAAGGAGAACAACAAGAGCATCGACGGCTTCTCCAACGAGGCACGCCTTGCCATGAGCAGCTACGACTGGCCCGGCAACATCCGCGAGCTCAGAAACTGCGTCGAAAGCGCCGTTGTCATGTGCCGTACAAACGTCATAGAGCTTTCGGACCTGCCCGTGTCGGTAAGCCGTGCAAGCAGGAGCAATTCGATTGAGATCGAACTGGGAACCACCATGGACGAGGCCGAGAAGAAGATCATCCTCGGTACGGTTGACTACTGCAAGGGAAACAAGTCCAAGGCCGCCGAGGTCCTGGGTCTGGGAAGGAAGACCATCATCAGGAAGATGCAGGAGTACGGAAGCCCTGCGGAGTCCGAGGAATGAAGGACGAGCAGATATTCAGGATATTCGACCAGGACGGCCTTCTGAGCTCGATGGAGAAGTTCGAGTTCCGCGAGGGCCAGCTACTCATGGCCAGGGATGTCCTTTCCTGTTATCAGAACAACGCCATAGCGGCAATAGAAGCCGGAACCGGCATAGGAAAGAGCTTTGCCTATCTTGTGCCTGCTCTGTACTACGCATTCGATGACCCTGATGACAGGACCGTCATAGCAACATCCACCATAAACCTTCAGAAACAGCTGATGGAGAAGGACCTTCCGGCCCTGTTCAAAGTCCTTGGAAAGGAATGTCCCGTGGCCCTTGCCGTGGGTCGTAACAACTACCTCTGCCTCAGAAGGCTTGCAGAGCTTGTCAGGGACAACGAGCTATATGCCTATGACGGAGTTTCGGAGATATCCAAGCTCAATGCCTTTGCCGCGGAGACTGAGACGGGACTTAGGACCGAATACAAGGGCAGACTGGACTTCCAGCTCTGGACATCGGTTTGCTCGGACTCCGATTTCTGCATGGGCGGAAAGTGCCCGTACTTCGCCGAATGCTTCTATTTCAAGGCCAAGAAGAAGCTTTCGGAGGCATCGGTGATAATCTGCAACCACCATCTCCTGTTCGTGGACAGCAACACCCGCCTTGAGAATTCTATCGATTATTCGGACGATGCCGTGCTTCCTCCGTTCAGGCACCTTGTCATTGACGAGGCCCACAACATCGAGCGCCATGCCACGGATCTTTTCACGACAACGTACTCCAGCTATGCCCTGAAGAGGCAGATGGACTATGTGTACGACAACAGGGGCCTGCGCGGAAACGGCACGGGAAGGATCCTGGACGACCTTCTTCCTTTCTGCCCGGACAAGAACCTGTACCAGGAGATCCTTGATTTCTACGCCCTTGTCACTGCAAAGGCAACGACTTTGAACATGGCCGTTCTGAACCTTCTTGAGTACAACAACCTGGCCCACCTTCTTATCACGAAGAAGAACATGGCCCGTCTTGCCCAGGAGATAGGGGAAGCTGCCAAGGATGTGACGGACAACGGAGGAAGGCTGGTTGCAAAACTCAGTGCCTTCTCCACCAAGGTGATCGCCGATGACAGCAGACAGAGCAGGGTGGATGAGCTGAACGTCCATGTCTCGCGAATTCTGGATGTCATAGACAGGCTGTCGGCCTTCATGGATGTGGACCACTGGGACGACAGCGTCCATTATCTGGACATAGAGCAACATGGTGCGAACAAATACGTGACGTTCAACATCGCCCCGCTTGAGGTTGCCGATGTCCTTTCCGAGGCTCTGTTCAAGAAGCTGGATTCGGTCATCTGCACAAGCGCAACGCTTGATCTGCACGACGACTTCGTCTACTGGAGCACCGCCGTGGGTCTTCCCGTGGAAGGCAAACCCTTCATCCGCAAGGTCTATGAGTCTCCGTTCGACTACAAGAGACGCCTGATGCTCCTGACTCCCTACGACACTCCTACATTCAGCCGCGAAAACGAGGCGGAGTATGCCGATTTCACCTGCGAGACCGTCTGGCAGGCAGTTTCCAGCTCCGGAGGCGGTGCTCTGGTGCTGTTCACAAGCTTCAGGCTTCTGGAATATGTATTTGAGCGCCTCAAGCCCAGGTTCTCCGTAATAGGTATCAATACTATGAAGCAGGGTGAGATGGACCGCTATGCACTTCTGGAATCGTTCAAGGGGGACAAGGACAGCGTTCTTTTCGCCACCGACAGCTTCTGGGAGGGCGTTGACGCCCCGGGCGACACGCTGAGGATGGTCGTGATCACCAAACTCCCGTTCAGGATGCCGGACGACCCGATCTACAAGGCCCGCTATTCAAAGCTCGAGGAGGAGGGCAAGAGCGGTTTCTACTGCCTGTCCCTTCCCGATGCCACGATGCGCCTGAAGCAGGGATACGGGCGACTTATGCGGCACACCACCGACAAGGGCATCGTTCTGATTCTGGATTCCAGGATAGTGTCCAAGCCGTACGGTGCCATGATGCTCCGTTCGCTGCCTGAAAGCTATCACCCGGAGACGGAGACCAGGAGCCTGGGTGAGAAGATCGAAGGCTTTCTGTTCTGACGTTGCCGTATTCGTGTTTTTGGATTATATTTATGGCAACGTGCATCCGCACGGAGACAGGTTTCAATCTAAGGAGATGGATATATGACAATCAAACCGCTTGGAGAAAGAGTTCTGGTCAAGATGGACAAGGTCGAGGAGAAGACAGCCGGTGGCATCTTCATTCCGCAGACAGCTCAGGAGAAGACTCAGATCGCAGTCGTCGAGGCTATCGGTGACGAGGTCAAGACCGTCAAGGTTGGACAGAAGATCCTGCACGACAAGTATGCCGGCACATCTGTCAAGATGAACAACGATGAGTACCTCATCCTGAACATCAAGGACGTTCTTGCAATCGTCGGTTGATGCAAAATTATCAGTTCGGATGATAATCGAGACCGGGAGCTATGTCTCCCGGTTTTATTATGTCCTTGTCCCTGAGGCTGTCCGAGAAGGAGAGAATGAACTCCTTGTTGTAGGAGATCAGGAAGTTCAGTTCGTTTGAGACCTTCCTGTCCTTGGTGGCCTTTCTGAAACGGTAGGCGTTGGGCTTGATTATGCCCAGGATGCGGATCAGCTCCCTCATGTGAAGGGGATATTCCATTCTGGTGCAGGCATAGTACAGATCTGCGAAGGCCTTCTCCGGGAAGGCGAAACCGTCCTTCTGAAGCGAGAAGTCGGTGCTTGCCAGGACAATGAACTGGATCCGTTTCCTCAGCGCGGGGACTGCCAGGAGGTCGGGCTCGTCTTCGGTTATGGCAAGGTCGAACTCCCTCATCAGAAGCAGCTGCACATCCTTGAGGTTCTTTCTCTTGGTGCAGACAATCACGGGATAGAAACCGCTGATCTGGAACAGGTTCCCGTTCATGCAGTCGAAGCCCGAAAGATAGAATTCATATCCGTTGTTCTTTATGCACTCGTATGCGTTTCTGCTCAGATCCTGGATGCAGGAGAGCCTTTCCTTGTTCGCAGGGGTGGAGGAGGACAGCTTGTAGATTCCGTGCCCGGCCTTGTCGACGGTTCCTTTCAGATACTCTTCATGAAGATGCCAGGCAACCGTGTTGCGGTGCATGTTTGGAAACAGGTCGTAGACCTGGTTGATGGAAAGAGTCTTTCCGTCGGAGAGGGCATTGATCAGAGCGTCCCTGAATGCATTCTTCACAGAGTCAGTATATTTGAGGAATTTTGGGATTTCAATACAAAATTACTCGCCAAGAAGCTCACTCATGGCCCTGGATGCAAGGTGCCATTTCATGCTTCTGTTTCCGTCGGCGGGATAGAATACACGTGTATGGCCGTCCCTGACAGGAAGCTCGATGTGCTTTCCGACCTTAAGAGTGGCAAGGAACACGGACCTTGGGTCGTCATGCTCATGGATCGTCTTGTCCATGAACGTGCCGTCATAGTCCCATCCGTCGTGCGTGAAGGTCAGAACTCCGTGGCCGACCTTCTTGTAGTTGTCCACATTGGGGATGTCGATACCGTAGTCCATCTCCTCGGAGAGTTTGAAGTCCTTCTTCCTGACATCGTCCATGACGCACTTGTACTGCCAGTCGTACCACTGGCTGTAGTTCTCGAAGTACTGCTTCTTGCCTTCCCATTTGAAGGTGAAGGTGTCCTGGATGGTTGCTTTTGCCCCGCAGGCGGTGCAGGTGATGTCGTTTCCCTCCGACTTGATCTTGAACTCTTCGCCGCAGCAGGGGCACTTGTAGAACATCGTCTCAAAGCCCTCGGCCTTGTCGGAGCCCTGGACTATGACGTTCTCCCGTTTCTGGAACTCGAATTCGTCGTAGGTGAGGGCCTTGATGATGCGGTCCATGATCTCGTCGTTGGAAAGCGACCTTGTCTCCTCGGCGGAGATGATCTGCCTGGTGTCGATGCTGACCTTGCCGCGATGGGGCTTTTTGGACCACTTTGCGCTTCCAAGTCCTGCTCCCTGGATCTTGCATGCCACCACGGGGACCTTCAGAAAGCGCACCATCTTGGCGATGGCGGGGGAGATGTAGCCCAGGTGTCCGCTGGCATAGACGGTGCCCTCGGGGGCGATGTAGACGGAGCCTTTGTTCTTCTGGATGACGTACTGGATTTTGCGCATGGCCTCCAGGTCGGTGGCGAACTGGTATTTGGGGATGGCTCCTATGGCCTTGAGCCAGAAGGCCAGCTTCTTGAATGTGAAGAAGTGGTAGGTGACCAGAAACGAGATTCTGGCAGGCTTCACGGCTGCGGCTATGAACTTGTAGTCATGGTTAGATGTATGGTTGCTGATGATGAGAGCCGGTCCTTTGACCTTCTCACCTGTATGTGTCATGTTGAAGCTGAAGCGGCACAGAAGCCTGGCGTAGATCCTGGCGGCTACGAAGTAGAGGAAGGCATTGGGTCTTTTCTGAAGGACCTTTCTCTTTTTCTCTTCGGGCTTCTTGATTTCCGTATCTTTTGTCTCTCTTTCCATAGCTTGACTTTAACACGGATTGGCTGTGTATATAAGAAAAATCGCTCACAATGTTTCCGATTGCGAAATCTGTTGTTATCTTAGCCTTAGTGAAGGGCAGAACATGGAACCGGCACAGATGAACGGAAAAGACAATGAAAAGAATAGCAGGGGAGACTGCAGGGATCTTCTCAGACATATGGAGATGATAGGTTCCTCGCTTCAGATGCTCTGCGAATGCTTTTTAAGGCGTGCCCATGACGCCGACCAGGACCCGCTGTGGCACAGGTTCTACACCATACAGATGAGTTCCTACCTGATCGGAAAGAAGAACCTTGAGGTAAGCCCGCCCGAAGGGGACATGGTCCATGACCTCATCCGCGACTGCTGGATGGACATAAAGGACTATATGGAGAACTCCAAGTTCGGTCCGGTTTCCAATGTGGACCAGTGGTTCAAGACCATCAGAATCGACTTCCCGCTGGATCCTTTTGACCCTGACTGCACCTTTTTCAGTTCCTGGCCCACGCTTGTGTGTCAAAACGAAACGAAAAAGGAGAGTCTGGGGTGAACTGTGTCCTTTTGACACGTTTTTGACCCTGTTTTCCTTGGTAATTCATCTTATCCGATTAGTCTCTTGGTTCACAACTCCTTTTTGTATATGTAGTTGTCTGTGACCTTACCCCGATTGGCATGTTACTTGCTGTATACCTGGCGAGGAGTCACAAATGGCAAACATCAACACAAACACCTTCAATGCATCGGAAAGCGGAGCACTCAGCATGTACCTCAGGGACATCGAGAAGATCCCGCTCATCGGCAGGGACGAGGAATTCGATCTTGCGATGCGCGCCAAGAACGGTGACAGCTTCGCCCGTGAGAGACTGGTGAACGGCAACCTCAGATTCGTCGTCAGCATCGCCAAGCAGTTCCAGAACAGGGGACTTCCCCTTATCGACCTGATCAGCGAGGGCAATATCGGCCTTCTCACTGCAATTGACAAGTTCGAGCCGGAGAAGGGCTATCACTTCATAAGCTATGCCGTATGGTGGATCAGACAGTCCATCCTCAAGGCAATCGGAGAGAAGTCAAGGATGATCAGACTTCCGATGAACAAGAGCGCAGACCTGATTCAGATTCTTCAGGCCAAGACTAATATCGAGAAGACCACATCAGAGGATGCCTCGATCGAGGACATCGCCCGTGAGTGCGGTATGGACGAGAAGGACGTCCTTGAGATCCTGCAGATCTCCCGTGAGGTTTCCAGCCTCGACGCCCCCGTCAGCAGGGACGAGGAGACAAGTTTCGGCGATTTCATCGAGAGCGACGGACCCAGGCCCGAGGACATCGTCATGGACCAGGCTCTTCGCAACAGCGTCGAGAAGATCCTTGCAACACTTCCTGAGAAGGAGCAGGGCATCATCAGGCTGAGATTCGGTCTGGACAACAAGGAGGCTCTGAGCCTCAAGGAAGTCGGTGAGATCTACCATCTGACCAAGGAGAGGATCAGACAGATCGAGAAGAAGGTCCTG
>Ga0310696_10003269_pt1 | contig 20389 bp, 40 predicted proteins | sample AusTroGonzalo_MG_4_FD_203885 | JGI IMG/M metagenome (GOLD analysis project Ga0310696, IMG submission 203885) | Bovine rumen microbial communities from tropical cattle in Woodstock, Queensland, Australia - Gonzalo_02 (v2) (version 2) | ecosystem: Host-associated > Mammals > Digestive system >... | reverse complement strand
CATCCTTCGGTTTGTCGGTGATGATGTCCCACTCCCAAACATGGTCGGCGTAGGGACGCGGTTGCATACCGTTCTTGATTTGCGTGATCTTCATTGTCAAAAGAGTTTTGGTTCGTTCGCGTGTTTCTCATAGCGTTTCCGACGCTCCTGGCGGAACGGGCAATCGGGCTTGGAGCAGATGTCTATCGTGCGCTGGGCTATCGGCTCGTTGCAACCCATACGGGTAAAGATGTCGCGCTGGATGGCGCACACAATCTTCGTGTACTCGTCCTCGTTGGTCGTGTCGCCCTCTTTCTTCAAGCGGGAGGATTTCCAGCATCTATCGCAGTTGCGGGCCTCCCATATCATATACTCCGTTCCGTTGGAAAACGGATCGCGGTTCACCTTTTTCATATCAGTTCGCCTTGTCGCCCTTTCGGTCGAAGATGGAGAACCGAAGGATTATCATTTGCAACGCCCGCAAGAGGTGGCGCGTAATCTCCGCATCTTCCTCGGCAATCGCGTCGAGCGAGTTAGCGAAGCAGTTGAAGATGCTCTTTTCGTTTCCCGAAACCCAAGACACTCCAACATTGTCCTTGTTCAAGAACATAACACCCTTGAATCCGCGCTCCTTGAGCCAAGATGCAAACTCGTTGAGTTTCTTCTCGTCGTCAGGGGAAGGGGCAACCCCGTTCTGGTGTTTAATCTTTTCGTCCATAATTAGATTAGATAACGATTTTGAATTTGTAGGTGTACTTCTTCCGGCCCTCGTCCGTCTGGCCCTCCTCCGGCTCGAACTTCCGCACGATGTCGTGGGCGATAGTCATAGCCAGGCGGTTCTTCGCGTTGGCCTTGATAGCCTTGTCCGTGGCGTACTTCATTTCGTCGGCGAGAGTAACCACATAGGACGATGTGTAGGTGTCGGCCTCGGCCAGCCGCTTGTGTTCGGCCCGCAGTTCGTCGGTCATTCGGTCGGCGGCCTGCTCGGAGGCGGCGAGGAGGTTGGCCCGTTCGTCAAGGTGGAGCGAATACTTGTCGAGTTCGGTTTCGCGCTCGTCAAGGGAGGACTGCCGGGCCAAAGCCCAGAGGACGGCGGCGATGGCCGCTACGACCAATACACCGCAGATGATTTTTGTTGCAAGCATAGTTATTTGAGATAAAAGTGTTCAAGAAGTTTCTCGTCCACGATGCCCTCGCCGGGCTGCTCGCGGATGAACTTAAAGATATCGGCGACCACATCCACATTGACGGATCGGTCGGCAAAGAGTAGCACAAGGCGGGCGAGTTCGTTGGCCTGCTCCAGCCACACATCCACATTCTTGTAGTCGTAATCGGCCTCGACATCCCAGATGTCCTGGGTAAGCCCGTCTTGGAGGACGCAGGCGGTACGGACGGCCTGGGTGTAGCGGTTGAACTGCTGCTTCTTCTCCCGTTTGAAAGCCTCGCGGTTCTTGGACATCAGCCACTCCGCCCGGCGGAGCATAATGTCCATAGCGAGGGACATAAGATAGAGGCAGTTGGTGATTGTGCCAGCTTGCTTTTCCGGCGTGTTTTTAGCCTCCATAGTATTCTTTCGTGTCGGGATAGTTCCACTTGCAGGCGGGGCAATAGTTTCGTTCCTGGCCCTCGCGTATCGCCTCCCGCCAGCCCTTCCGTCGGGCCGATTCGCGGGCGATCCTCGCGGACGCGGCGTTGGTTTCCAGCACCAGGCCGCACTTGTCGCAGACGACGGAGTAGATGGTCTTAATGGCAATCATTTTCGGCCTTCATATAGTGTTTGCACTTGCCGTAGTTGAACGGCGTGGTGATGAAGTAGGAGTGGTACTGCCCGTACTTGCCGGGGTTCTCCTTCAACTCCTTGTAGGCAAGGTAGCGGTAGCAAGTATCTTTCAACGGACACTCGCCGCCCTTGCAATGGGAAATGTCATGTTGCATTATTCCTCCTCCTTGATGTGGTCGTAGAACAACTGCCAGAACTTGACCCACGCATTGAGCATCTTGACCTGCTCTTTCCGTGTCATTTCGTCCCAATTGAGCTTGGTGGCCTTGTCGCCGTCGATGATGCGGAACGACACGCCGCAGAGGGTGGAGTCCTCGGAGATTTCAAAGACTGCGTTGATGTTTCGTGCCATATTTTATCCTTTTAGGTATTTCTTCGTGTAGCGGTCGAGTTTCGCCCAATCCTGGGCCTTGAACGCCTCGTCGATGTCGATACATTCAGGCGTGGATAGGCACATCTTCCCATCTACGCGATTCTTGTCCAGATAGTCCATAAAGGCGCAAGCGAGGTGCTTGCGGACTCTTTCGTATTCTTCCATAGTGGTTGGTGTTAAAAAAGGCGCGGCGGGGTATATAGTAACGATTCTCCTGCCTGGGGTTTATTATGACGATGAAAAGTCCCTCGCGGCCCTCGCGGGCGGCTTTCCGCGCCTTGTGGGAAAGGGTGCGAACACGAATGAAGATTGCGTGTGATGAAGGTCAGAGTTTATGCCCGCACCCTAAAACTCAATCTCGAACTCCTGCCCGGCATAGCCGTGTTTGTTGTCAAAGATTTTCATTCGGCGACAACTCCCGTCGCATCCCATCAGGATATGGACGGGGCCATACATTCCCGACCGCTTGTAGCAACTCCCGTAGCCGTGATACTTGCACAAGTGGCGGTGTGTCATTCTCTCAATCGGCTCTTTGGCCTTCTTCTGCTGCTTACTCATCAGGATCGGGTTCGTCAATTTCGTAGAACTCATAGTCGTCGTCCTTGTCGGCAATCTCCTGCACCTTCTCAATCAGCGCGTCGCTCTCCGGCTGTGTGAGGAACGGACACTCGTTAACCGCGTCCTCGAAGCCGTCGGGGATGAGGGACTCGTCAAGGTCGCAGATTTCGGAAAGGCCGACCGACTCGTCCGAGCCGACGGAGAAATAGGCTTCCACCTCGATGAAGGCGTAGAGGCTTCCCCAGCCCTTCTCGATGAAATAGGCGCACACCACATCGGCGCGGTCGTCGGGGATGAGGTCGGCAAGGGCAATCTCCTTGTGGGCCAGCCTCTCGCAGCCCCACCAGCGACCGCCGACCATCCCGTTACCCTCGTTGGAGGCGTAGCCGGAATGGTAATTCTTTACAAGAGGTCTTGAACTTTGCATATCGCGTTGTAAACTTTGCGTAAATAGGCCAAATCTTCCTTTGGAGGGGTTTCTCCGCCCCGGTACATATAAGCGTCCAACTTGTACCGCAAGGCCGTCAAATCGTCTTTAACGGCGTAAAGAAGGGAGGTCGTTTCGGGTTTCATATCAGGTCAGTCTATGGATGATTACCGACCCTCCGTCGGGAGAGGTCGTGATACTGAATGTCCGCCCGTACTCGGCCTCCAGGTAGGAGCAGGCGCAACGGGCGGCGTATGTCTTACCCACCGGCAGGGACACCGAATAGCCGGTGTCCAATACCTTGATGTAGGAGAAGGTCGATGGTTCGCGTTTCATTAGAACGGCTGCTTGTCTTTGTCAAAGTCGTACTGCTCGGTCGTGGACGGTGGGAGGTCGTCGTCGGACGGAATCGGGACAAGGCCGTTCTCGCCGTTCTCATACTCGGTGAACGACGAGTAGGTTTCGCTCGGTCGGACGATGATCTTCACATCCTTCTGGAATTGGCGGTTTTTCCGAACCCAGATGTTGATGAACTGCGCCTCGGCCATGTCGTTGCCGTCCTCCTTGACAACCCCACGGAATTGTTCGAGCATCAGCACGATGTCCGCGTCCTGCTCGATGGAGCCGGAGTCCCGCAGGTCGTAGAGTTCGGGCGCACGGGGCTTTCCGTCCTTCTCCCTCTCCTTGACCGATTCGCGGTTGAGCTGGCAAAGGAGGACGATGGGGATTTTCTGCCGCTTGGCAATCAGTTTCAATTCCCGCGTGGCCTTCGCTATCTGCTGGTAGAGAGGCGACCGCCCGGACTCGTCGATGGTGATGAGGCCCAGGTAGTCGATGAACGCCACCTCGCATCGGTTCTGCAACTTGGCGACGGTGATGCGGGATAGCAGTCCGGCCAGCGTCCGGATCTCGTCGTTGATGTAAAGCGGGAGGGCCTTTATTTCGCTCTGCGCGTTCCCGTACTGCGGGCCGGTGTCGCCCTTGATTAACTCCCTCGGAACGACCTTGCCCGTGGAGAAAAGGAGCCGCTTGCCAAGTTCCTCCTTCGTCATTTCGAGGGAGAAGATGGTGGCAGGGAATCCGTCGCGGGCGGCGGCCTTCGCCATCTGGAGCATTATCGCGGTCTTACCGATGGACGGACGGGCGGCGAGGATGATGAGTTGCCCCGGCCCCCAGCCCCCGTAGGTCAGCGAGTCGAGCGTCCCGAATCCCGTGGGTATGCGGGTACGCTTGCCCGACGCGGCGACCTCGCGGGCCTCGGCTATCTCCTTGTCCACGGCAGTCATAACCTCGTCCATCGGGGCTTCGGAAACGATGGTGCGCTCGCCCTGCAAGTCCAGGGAAATCTTCTGCGCGGCCTCGATGACATCGAGTTCCCCCGTGTCGGGCTTGGTGGCCGATTGGATAAGGTTCACGGCGGAGTGGTAGGCCCGTCGGCGGACGGTCGCTGCGCGGAGTTGCTGGGCGTGTTGTAGCGCGGTGAAGGGGGTGGACGGCTCGACATTACGGGTCATTATCTCGTTGAGATAGAAACGGCCCGTGCGAGTGATTACGGACGGGAGGTCGATGGCCTGCCCGTTGTTGAACATCCAGACGATTACCTTCCAGATATAGACGCGGGCCTCGTCCGTGAACATCGAATCGTCCACGATGGCCGTGAAGTCCGGCATGGACTCCGGGTTGCCGACGCAATCGGCGAGGAACTGCCTCTCGATCGCGCTTGTATCCGGGAAGGGTATCTCGGCGAGTGACAGCTCTATCTTGCTCATTTCTTGTTGTATCTGCCCGTGAACAACCGCCGGAGTTCGGGATCAACCTGGTTCTCCTGCGGCGCGGGCGTTGGTGCGGGCGTGGTGGGCTTTGATTGCTTATCGCGTGATACCCATTGGCGGACCGCAGCTTGCCAATTCTTCATTGGAGCCTTGCCGACAACCCACCCCTTGCTTTCATAGTAGTTGAAGAATCGCTCCGCATCGACGGCGTAGCCGTGCTCGGAGCAGAACGCCCGGATTTGCTCGACCGTCGGCTTGACGAACCGCTTGGCCGGTTCCGTCTGCGGTTTCGGGGCCGGTTCGGGCTTGTGAACCTCCGGCTCGGTGTCGCCGTTATATCGGTCGTAGTCAAGAATCGTGATGATGGTTATACCCCCGGTCCGTCTTGCACATCGCCCGGTTTCGCAAAGCGCGGATATGAACCGGGAAACGCGGCTTGGACTCCATCCCCACCTTGCGGCCAAAAACCGTCCAGAAGCTACGATCTCGCCCCGGTCAATGGTTATCTTGTTTCCGCTAATATAGGTCGTTGTAGGCTTAAATGCGGCCATTTGCACAAGGTCGATGAAAGCCTCCCGGCGGGAGAATTTCTCAATCCCGAACTCCGTGCCATCAAACAACCCGCGCGGTATCTTGATAAATCCTCCCATCTGGTTTAGAATAAAGTCCGTTGCACGAACGGAAGCACCTTCGTCGTGGCCTCCCTGAAAAAGTCCTTCTTGATTTCAAACCCATACGCCTTGCGGCCCAGGTTGGCGGCGGCCAGCAGCGACGAGCCACTTCCGGCGGTCGGGTCGATAACAACATCGCCGGGGTCGGTGAAGATGCTGATGAGCCGCTCGAGAAGCTGAACGCCTTTCTGCGTCGGGTGCACCCGGGCCGTGTCGTTGTCCCTGGGATAGTCCATGCAGTTGAAAATCATGCGGCCCTCGTTGTTGAATTTCGGGAGCCGGTTGCGGTAGAGGATGAGGCCGTACTCGCAGTTGCCGACGATCTTCATGTTCGCCTTCAGCACCTGCGGCGAATAGTCCTTGCGGAATACCAGGTTGATGTAGTGGTTGAACCCGTACCGCTTTCCGAGCTCGATGTAGTACATCTGCTGCTCGAACCCGCAAAAGAGAAGCATACACGGAGCCCCGCCGGTCTTTTTTCCGTTTTTGCCGAGGTCCTTGCCCTCGGTGGCCTTCGGCTCGGGCCGGAGCATCTGGGAACAAAAGTGCATGAACTCGGCGGGCCTGAAGTCTTTGTCGGTGTCGAAGAACTCCTTGCCGGCAAGCTCGCTTTCGCCGTTGGTGTTGTCGCCGTCCTTATACCATTTAGGGTTGCTTGCGTAGGCATCCACCCCGAGGTTATAGGGCGGGTCGGCGATGATAAGCTGGGCTTTCGGTATCTGGTGGACTTTGAAATTCTGGAAGTGGTCGTTGAAGAGCCAAATGCCCGTCTCCTTGTTCACATAGTCGGGCATCGGGCGCAGCAGCTCCCGCTTTTGTTCAAGTGTCAGTTCTGCCATATTCTTTGTTTCTTATGCTTGTTTCGCACACGACGGACAACCTTCCGTCCGGGAGCCGGACCAGGTAGCCGCCGTGCGCCTCTTTCTCGATTACGCCCTTTCTCGGGCCGTTGGCGGCGATCCACTCAATCGTGTCGCCAGGTTTGAAAGAACTCAATGTTAGAAAAGCGTTATCTTGTCGAACTTCATCCCGCGCGGGACGAACAATCTTTCCACCGAGTCGGTCGGCGTATCGGCGTTGATGTACGACTTGGTTTTCAGTTCCCAGATGCACTCAAAGCGGTCGGCTGGCATTTCGTATTCGGAGATAAAGACCGGGACCGTCTGGCACTCGATCCAATCGTAGAGCCGCTCCGAGTCAAAGTCAGACATCCGCTTTGCGCCGTAGCCGTTGGTGTTGGCATAGGGCGGGTCAAGGTAGATAACCGAATCGGGTTCTATCTCGACCTCGAAGTATTCTCCCCGCGTCACCTCGAGCCGGGAAAGGTTGCGGAGCCGTTCGAGATTCTGCAACCGTTCAAGTCGCTCAAGGTTTTGCAGCCGTTCCAACCGTTCCAGGTTCTCCAGATGTACGCCCTTTCCTTCCCACCACCCGTGCTTGCCGCCGAGTAGCTGATACGCCTTGATGCGCCGTTGCCGCATGGTCTTGCAGGAGTCGATCGGTGATAGGTTCGTCCCGCTTAACTCCTTCATCGGCGCGTAGTCGCCAAAGCAGATGGCGTAGTGCAAGGCCCGTTTCCAATTCTCAACCTCGCCGCCCGCATAGAGGTATGTCCGGCAATCGTTCCCGAAAGAGAAGATGAGCTTGTCGAACGGGTCATCGCTGGCGAAGAAGTCGTCCCGGCTTACCCAGCGATAATCGTCCCGGTACTTGCCGAGGGCCGCGTCGCGGAAAAGGAAGGGATATGGCTTTATGTCGTTTGAGATTACCCGTTCCCACTTGCCGGAGAGGATGGCGGCGTGGGTGATAGCACAACCCCCGGCAAAGAGGTCGTAGAGGACTTTCGCCGGGGGAAGATGCTCGATGATTGCGTCCGCAATCTTCGTCTTGGAGCCCTTGTAGGGCAGGCCGTATTTCATTATTCCAGATAGTCTTTCTTGATTAAGACGAGGCGGTTGTCCTCGATGGTGTACCCGCGCCGCTTGAGTTCGTCCCAAAGGTCTTGCGCGGGCAAGGACTTGAGGAAGGACGGAATGTCGCTTATCTTGAACACCGGCTCGGCGTTGTCCGTGCGAATCCCGACCACCTCGGCGGGCGCGTCTTGTTGCGCCTGCTCCTTCTTGCGGCTCTTGCAATTGTGTTCGTACCGCCGTTGCGTGTCGCGGAGTTCCTGCGTCACGGACTTGTATAGCGTGTCCGTCGGGGCCATCGTCGCAACCCACTTGTAAATGAACGCGCGGCGCGTCTTGGTGTGGTCTTGCTCCCGCGAGATAATGTTTCTTCCGACGAGGATTCTGGCCGTGTCGGACACCACTTTCTCATACTCGGAGAAGCCGCCGCGGTACGGCGTATTGGCCGTGAGTTCGTAGATGTAATCTATCGCGTCCTTGACTTTGCCGAGGAGCGTTCTCTGGTTGAGTCGCCCCCCCCGTTTGGATTGTTCATCGTTCATAACTCAAAAATTGGATAATACCTTGTCGAACACTTCCTCCGTAACCTTGTCGCCCAGGACGGCGAAAATCACATCCTTCATTCGGTCGTAAAGGTCGGAGAATGTCGCCTCGTCCATCTTGTCGAACGCCCACGATTTAGGCTGCTCGACGAAGGCTTGTAGGCGGGGATTGTAGTACACATCGTAAAAGCCGCTTGCTACCGTGAGATAGGCCCGGAATCCCTCTTTGGACCGCCACCCCGCCTGCTGCCGTTCGGTCATAAGCGACCACGCGGCGTTAAGGAGGGAAAAGGCTTTCTTGAGGAATTGGTAGTTGCGGACGACTTTCACCTCGCACTCATAGGCTTGCCCGATGACGAGCTTTCGCTTTTCGTCGAAGTCCTCGTCGTACATCGGGACAAGCCCATGTGCGGTGTTGATGCAGGTGAGTTTCATTAGAACGGGAGATCCGGCCCCTCTGCCGGGTTAGGCGCGTAGCTGGGCTGCGGCGGGTAGGGCTGGCCCGTGTTCGGAGCGTAGGACGGGGCCGCCGGAACGGGCTGCTGGTATGCAGGCGCGGCGGGCGGTGCGGGAGGTGTGTAGGCCGGGGCAGGAGCCGGGGCCGGTTGCTGATACTGAGGCGGTGCGGGCGGAGCCTGATAGCCGGGGGCGGCGGGCTGCGGCGCGTAGCCGGGAGCCGGAGGTGCTGCTGCGGGCTGGGCCTGGGGCTGGGCCTGGGGCTTGCCCCCGCAAAGCTGGATGTTGAGAACGCGGATTTTCCGAGTCTCCCTCGGCTGGCCGTTCTGGTCGGTCCATTTCTCGGTCTTGAACTGACCGATAACGAGGACCTGCTGGCCCTTGACGAGGTAGGGATAGACGGCGGCCTTGTCCCAGATTTCCGCGTCGAAGAACTCGGTGGACTCGCCAATCGTCCCGTCTTGCTTGCGGAAACGATCGGACACGGCCACGCCTATCTTGGCGACCTGGGACTGCCCCACCTGGCGAACCTCCGCATCCCGCGTGAGGTTGCCCAAAATTGTAATCTGCTGGTAGCTCATAGTTGCTTACTTGTTCGGCTTGAAAGAGATAGATGCCGCGACGGTGGACACCTTCTTGTACTGCTCATAAATTCCCGGCTGCATCCGGCGAAGTCTCTCAACATCCACCGATGCCCGTTCGTAGGCTTTCTTGACCTTGAACACGCCGCCGCCACCTTCGAGGCTTTCGAGGCCGTGTTCGGTCATGTAGTCCAGCACCCGCTTGTCAAGGGATTTCAAGCCTTCTTCGATGGCCTTGATTTGTTCCTTGAGCCGGGCAATCTCCGATGCCTGCTCCACATAGGTCGCAAGCTCCTCGTCGGTCAGGACGAGTTCGGCGGAGGGTTCTTCGTGCTGGTCGATGTAGATTCGGCCTTCCTTCTCGGCGAGGAGGAGCGCATCCACTTCGGCCTCGCTCACGGGTTCTATCGGAACGAGGCCCTTGATGGATTTCGTTTTCTTGTCCAGGTGGAGGCAGTAGCAGGCGACGACCGTGAGGTCGGGGTTCTGCCGTTCAAAGAACACCTTGTAGATACCGAGTTGCCAGGCCAACGGGCGCGTGTGGAGTTTCAAGGTGGCCTTGTAGTCCACCAGCACGACCTCGTTGTTCTTGCGGTTGCGGTTTTTAAGCCCGTACACGCCATCAATGCTCGAAGCGACCATTTCCCCGTCCGAAACGAGATATTCGCTCTGGACGAAGATTAGGCCGTTTTCGTGGCAAAGTTTCGCGTAGTCCTCGATAAGCGGTGTGCGGAGGACGGAAATGTGGTTGTCGTAGTCCTCGATTTCCTTGTGCAAGGCCGTGCCTTCCTCGGCGGCTTTGTTCAAGACCGCCTCCGGGATGCCGGAATAGTCCGCTCCGAGGCCGTGCTTCTTCATCAGCTCCGTTACGCCGATGAGCATAACGCCGTCGTCGGTGAGGTAGGTGTGGGAAACGGGGTCGAAGAACACACCGATGTTATTTCGCAGTTCCATTGGCTATCTCCTTTTGTCTCTTGGCGAACGCGGCCTTGAACTCCTTGTCCTTGCCGTAATATCCGCCGTACTGCTGCCAAGCCCAATTCATCTGCTCCTGGGTGGTGAAGGTGTTGATTTGGGCGATGATCTGCTGAAGGTTCATTTCCTCCTCCGCCGACTTGGGCGCATCCACATCATCCTTGTCGGTTGCGATGTGGAAGAACTTGAGCAGGAAGTAACGCTCGCCGTAGGTCAAGGCGGAGCCGAGTCCCTTGTCAAAGCCGTTCATTCCCGACGCGGCCCATTGGGTAGAGAGGGTTTCGCCGGAGTCGGTGTCGATCCAGGTGAACTTCAAGCCCAGGGTGCAGAACATTTCGGACTTCGCCCCGTTCTTGGTCTGGTAGTCCTGCCGTTGGTACTCGGCCTGCAACACCTCGCAGGTGAGAAGGAGGCCGAGCTTGTCCATCTGCGGACGGACGATGCCGAGGATTTTGTCGCCCGACACATAGTCGTAGGAGTTACCCTTCTTGTCTTTCGTCAGCCCCACGACGGCTTGTTGCAGGGCGAGGAGTTTCTTGTAGAGTGATTGTGCCATTAGATGATGTCGCGTTTTTCCAGGAACACGGCATCGCCCACGATGGTCGGCCCGCCGAATTGCCGGATAATGTCGGTTGCGTTCTTGTTCGCGGGGAGGCCCTTGACCTTCGCGTGTGCATCGACGCACATGAAATGGGTAGGCCCGGCGGAAAGGTAGTCCACCTCTCCGCCGACGGCCTTCTGGAGTTCTTCGAGCGAGAACTTGTGTCTGCGGGGTTTGAGATAAATCTTCTCCCCGGTAGTCTTGAGTAGTGTTGCCATCAGTCGTCGTTGTGCAATTCCGCCTTCATCTTCGCCGCCCTCCGTTCGAGGGTCGCGTGAATCTGGCCGCTGGTAAGCATATACATCAGCGAGGCGGCGATAAACTCCTTCTCGGAGCAATTGTCGAAGAAATCGGCAATCGCCTTAAAGGTGTTCATCATTGATTCAACATTAGGCTTGTCGCCCCCCCCGTCGGAGAAATTGACGATACGGGAGCCATCCTTGAGGACGGCGAAGGCGATGTCCTGCGTGGGGACGATGAGTTGCTTTTCTTGTGCCATTGTTGCGTTTGTTATGGGGTTATTGCTGTTGCTGGTTTAGTTTTTCCTTCTCCCTCTCCGCCTTGAGCCTCCTAAATGTTTCAACCTCCGCCACGGGCTTGTATGCAACGAGCATAACCGCATGGAAAAGGCTCGTCAGGCAGACAATCACGAACCAAGTGAAAAGGAAATTGTAGAGTCCGACATCGGTTATCAGAACCAGATAATCGCCGATGTGCCGGGTGGTGAGCATAATCACAAGGATTACATAGTGGCAGAAGCAGTAGGGGCAATGGATCAAGTCCTCGAACCACGGTCCCCACTTGCTCACCAAATCCCGTAACTTGCTGAATATGCCAGCCCAGGTGATTGTGTAGGAGACACTCGCCGCGCAAAGGGCGACGAGTGTGATGTATTCCAATCTCGCCATAGGCTCTACAAATCTACGGGTATGAAATTGCCGGGGTGATAGCGGTCGGTCAAGCCGGACGGGGCGGGGCCTCTTGCTATGATGGCATCGGGGTAGCTCCTGCGGATTTTCTGCAAATCATCGGAGTCCATACTCGAATCAACATCGCGCCTCAAACCCGGATGATCTCCCGGAACAGCGATATGGATGTCAGTACCACCACCGCCGCATCCGCATCCGACGATAAGCCGGGTGTTCACGACCGTCCACTCCTCCGCCCGTTCAATCGGCTTTGCCTTGAGTTTCTCGAACTCCGCCTCAATGCTCTTGCTCTGCTGCGGGGCCGTTTCCTCTTTCTTGAAAAGTTGCAGTAACGAGGCCATAGCGTCAAACGGTTAAAGCGGTTTGGATGTCGTTCACGGTGATGCCCTTCTCGCCCCGCTTGTCAGTCGCCTCGCGTTTGATTGCGATAAGCGCGGCCTTATCCACGATGTTCTTGACAAGTGCGCCGGAGAGGTCGCTTTTCTTCGCCCCGACGAGGATGTCTGCGGCAGCCTTTGCGATGGCCTTGCTGCTTCCATTCGTCTTGGTGGCGGAGAGGTAGATGTTGAAGATGTCCTCCACATCGTCGCGGTCGGGCCGTCCAATCTCCACGGAGAGGTCGATTCGTCCGGGCCGGATGACGGCCTCGTCGAGCTGGCCGAGGAAGTTAGTCGCCAGGATGATGAAGGTTGCGTTACCCTCGAACCCGTCCATTTCGGAAAGGAAGGTAGGGACGATGGTCGTGTCCACATCGGACGAGAACCGGGAACCCCGTCGCGGAAGGATAGCCTCCGCCTCGTCGATGAAGATGACGCTCCTGGTCTTGGTCTTTTTGTAGTTCTGCCGCGCCCGGTCAAAGACGGCCTTGATAGCCGCCTCCGCAGCACCGACATACGGACTCAACATCTCGCCGCCCTTCATATAGATGAACGAGTTGTTCGTCAGTTTCGTGCCCTTGAGGAGCTGCGACGCGATGGCCTTTGCGACCATCGTCTTGCCGCATCCGGGAGGTCCGTAAAGGACGATTCCCTTTGAGGGCGTAAGGCCGTATTCGCGGTAGAGCGACTGCTGGGTTACGGGCAGTTCCACCGTGTCGCGGATTTTCTGGATTTGAGATTTCAGGCCGCCGATCTCGCTCCACTCGATGAAATCAAAATGGGGGGGGTCTCTTTCTCAATCAATTCGTTCGGCAGGATGCCGATGATCGCGTTGTTGCTGACGATGACCTTCGTGTTCAGGAACAAGCGAAGTGGAGAACCGTCCTTCTGCGGTTTGACCGGGAGGATGACGGTATCTCCCGACCGCTTCTTGACAAGATACATCCCGTCTCCTTCCTCGGATGCGATAACGCCATCCGAGTACGGCGCGGTGATTAGCTTTTCGAGAATCCCTTCGTATTCGTTGATACGATTGCGGAGTTCCCTGATTTCCTCTTGATAAGTCATAGGGATTTAACTATTGATTGAACATATTGAATTGATAGGTTTGTTAGAGGTGATAGCGTTTCACCTTCTTCTGCGACGGCGTTGTTACGAACTCGGAATAGACGATGTAGCCGCGGGCCTTGATGTCGGCTATCCTCGCGCCGAGCCGGAAGCACTTGAACAAGTCCAGGGCCTCCAGCGGAGTGATGGACTTGCCGGTGAGCAGGTAGTCCAGGATGCGGTCGGTCTGCGACCGCGAGTCCTTCTTGTTCTCGTCGGTGTTCATAATGCGGGCAGGGGGCGGGCCGACGGAGCGACCCGCCCAAACTTCAAGATTAAATCGTTAAAAGCGCACAAGCCCTGCAACGACCCGCGCCGTTCACACCGTTGCCGCTCAATGTGCCGATGCCCTGGTAGAAATACCAGGCGTTGGCCGCGTAATACCTGCGAGCGAACCAGGGATCAGCATCCCTCTCGCAAGTCCAGATGGCTCCCGACATCGAATCGCCTCCGACGAGTTTCAGGGCCTCGTCCAGCCCGGCAACGAATCGCGCATCGTAGATGTCCACGCATTCCTTCCGTGTGGGGCAGCGGAAGGTCAGGCTCTCCAACCCTTTGGGCTTGTATTCCGCCGCCTTCTTCTGGGCCGTGTCGAAATCGTACTCGCCATCGAACATCTTCTTGGCGATGAGTAGGGAATAGCCCCCGGTCTTGAGGAGCAGCAGTTCGGCCCGCTTGGGATTCTTCTCTTTGGCCCACTCCGCCACGCTGACGGGATTGTGGGTGTCAGGGTTGATGACAAATGTTTCCATCTTGTTCATAGGGTTTGTATTTGAAAAACTTTGGTTTGAGTTCGAGCTTGATCGCCCGGCGGGTAGTTTCCGTCCAATAGGCGATGTTGTTCTCGTTGTCGATGATGTACCCCAGGGTCTTGAGGTAGTGGCGCTGGTCGATCTTCGGCCTCGGCTGGCGCTTGAGCCGCAGTTTCGTCCGCTGCGGGAGGCCGAAGGCGATGCGGGCCTTTTCCTCACGGATGAGCTGGTTGCGCTTCTTGTGTCCCCGTTCAAGCCCCTCGCGGAATCCCTTGAGGGTGCGCGGGTCGTTGCCTTTCTTGAAGCAATACTTGCGGAGGTGTTCGGAGTTGTCGGTCGGCTTGTGGGTCAGGTAGTACCGCTTCAATCCTTTCCGCGCCTTGTCCTGCCGCCAATCAAGATGGGCCTTGCTCTTTTGCAGACCCAGCGACCGGGCGAGGAGCCGCAGGGTGGTTTCCTTGCAGTCCAGGTACTCGCAGATGTCCGCGTTCAGGGTGTCCGCGAAATTCTCCTTGAGCCAGGCGATCTGCTCCTCCGTGAAGTTGCATTTCTTGCCCTTTCCCATCACGCCATCCTCCCGGCCTGGTAGCCTTCGTGGAAACAAATCATCGCAATCCCGCTGATGAACTCCGCGAGGGTGTCGGCACAGCCGTTGCGAATCAGCAGGCCGGACATCTTGTTCATCTCGTCAAGCCCGGCCTCCGCACCGGCGGTAATGCAGATTTTTTCGAAGTCTTTGGAGATTGCCTTTCGGTAGGCTTGGAACTCATTCTCGTCGGAGATCGCCTGCGCCTCGGTGAATGCCTTTTTAGCGAAGTCGTCCATATCTCTCCGTCATTTTAGAGCCGACACCGAGGATGGCCGCGATGCCGAATAACACATAGTTCACGGCGCACGGGTCGCCGTTGCGGTCGGTGATGCAGCAGGCGGTCAGGATGAGCGCGATGCAGACACCGCCGAGGATGGTCGGTAGTTTCCGTTTCATATTGGTAAAAGGATTGGTTTCATACTATGGCATCCCGCATTTCCCAACGCAGGATGCCGCCCAAAAATCAGATAAGTTGTGTTTTCAACCCCAGCCTTCTGGCCGGAAATTGGAGGCGAGGATGGGACTCGAACCCACAACCCCGGACTACTTGCTGGATGCCTCGTCCGCGCTCTACCCATTGAGCTAACCCGCCAGGTGGCCGTCTTTCCGGCCTCGCCAGCCCTTCCGGGAATTGGGAGAATATGGTTTCGTCGGACTCCCTCTATCGGGAAACGGGAAGGTTACAATCAGGGGAGAGAGGGCAATTCACCGATACGGGCCTCCTCCCCGTTTCCGTATTCCCGGACTATGCCAAGCCGGACTCCGGGCCGGGAGTCCCGTTTTATCTTCCGACACCCGTTTAGTAATAGTACCACGGCCCAGGGATCAGCCGGGCCGTGATGGGCTTGTCGAGCCGCTTTTCGATGCGAAACACAAAGGAGACTTTCACTCCGCGATTGTCCTTTCAACCGCAAATCTGGTTAGCGTAGCAAGTTTGGTGAAATTTGACTTTCATAAAGTTGGTATAGAATGTTATTATTTTCAATCCACCCGGCGAACCACCGAGACCGGGCGACCAGATATGTACTAAAACCTTTCAGCCAAGAGAATTGGAATGGTTCGGTGGCTCAACGCCTCGCGGCGGTTGGGTCTATCTCCGAGAGCCGGATGCCGGTGCTTGCGCCGATGGTGGCGCGGTGCAGTCGGCCCTCGCGGAGCATACGGGTAATGGTGTTTGCGTTCACGCCCAGGAGCCGGGCCGCCTCGGTGCAGGTGACGAGCACCTCGGGGAACGGGGACAAGAGCCCGATAAGGGTGTCAATCCTGGCTCGGTCCGCCGGGGTCAGTTCAACTTGCGGCATTTCCCTTAACGGTTATCTTCACGGACAAGGGGTTCTTCTCAATCACATTGAAGAAGTAGTCGCGCCCCTTTTCTTTGGTGATGAGCGAGTATGCGATCGCCTTGCATGAGTTGAGGTCCCTCATGTTCTCAAAGCAAATCGTATGCTCCCCTTCGGGAAGTTCGGCAAGCATCGCCGTCCATCGTTTCGCGGCGATAAGTTCAGTAATCTTTTTAATATCCATATTAAAGAATGAATTGGAGCCCGCACCCGGGAACCGCCCCCGGGCCGGACTATTCTATCTTCCGGCGCATCTATTTGTCGCCCGCCTTGCGGACGCATGGTAATCACTTTGCGACGGCTCGATATTTATACCTATCTTATACCTTGTATCGTCGTAGTAGTTGTTTGAGGTCGTTTCTTTCGCCTTTTCTGCTTCTATTTTCTTCTCCCGCCGCCTTATCGCGGACGGCATTATTTCTCGCAGTTCATCGTCGCGGGGTTGGTCGTACTCAATTAGGCAGGAGTCGCATCGTATTAAGGCATGGGGATATTCAGCTTAACCCCAGGCCCGCAGCCGCCTCTTATATGTAGGTCGCGGCATACCATCAATCTTTTCAAAGTGCTTTCGCGGATTAGTTATTTACCCTTCGATTTCACTTTGAAAAGCGGGAGTTTTTTCCTATTTTTGCCCTTGAAAACAAGTGCTAAATGTTTTTCACGGGCGAAAAGGTTGGGATTATTGGCTCCCGCTATTTCGCGCAATCGGGTTAGTTACTTATCTAATCCGTTTGCAAAGTTAGGGATATTTCTCGAACTTCCAACACTTTTTCGAGAAATTACGCAAATAAAAATTTTTACAAACTTTTCGCCCGTTTATTTGCGGCAAACCACAAACACTTTGAGTTATGGATAACAACATTAGAAAACGCCTTCAGGAAGCCGTGGACGCGCTTTGTGATGGCAACAAGTCGGAGTTCTGCCGCCGAATCGGGCGGTCGGTGGAGTCAATAAAAGATGTAGTCGGCGGGAAACAATCGCTTCCTGGATACGGGCTCCTTTACGACATCCTCGCCTCGGATTTGGGAATTTCCGCGAATTGGCTGATGCTCGGCCAGGGAGAAATGTTAGTAAAATCCCAAGCCACCGCCCCGCCTTCTTCTCCGGCGGTCCAGATCGGCTCCATCCAGACGGTCAATATCGGGAATTGGGGCGAGCTTGTTGAACTGCTAAAAGACAAGATACAGCATGAATGAAAGTGAGAGATTGACCTACCTGGTGGACCGGCTGGAGGGCGGCTCGGCCATCAGGTTCGCAACGAAGGTCGGGATAGACCCCGCCTCCCTTTCCCGGGCTCGCAACGGGAAGGGCAGGCCGTCGGCATACTTCGCCAGGATTGAGGCCGCATACCCCGAGGTGCGCCGGGATTGGCTCTACACCGGGGCCGGGCTGCCGCTTGTCGGCGACGAGGAAAGGGGGGAGATTGTAAGGAGATTGGAGGCGTTGGAGAAAGAGATCGCCCGGCTATCGCGGCTCGTCGAGTCGTCTATAAATTCGTCTATGTCCGGCGCGGAAAGTTCTCACAACGATTGTGAAGATACTCACAATAGAACAAAGAAAAAGCGTTGATAATCAACTGAAAACGGCCTTCTATGGGGTTGTACACGGGGCGGGTGTTCCAATTTTCCCAGCACCACAAAGTGTGTTTTCAACCCCTTCCAGAAGGCCCTGGAAAGGGGTTTTTGTTTTAGATTCGTCTATACTTTCGTCTATGACGCACACTTTCAACATCGACAAGGGGAGCATCCGCCTGGTGGCCTCCCACAAAGGAAAACAATTCAAGAAGGCGACGGGGCTCACCATCGACCCGGCCCTTTGGTCCCGCGAGGCCAAGACCCTCCCGGCCAAGTGCCGGGACCGCCGTGTGTATGAGAAGCTGCGCCTCGTCCACCTGCGCTGCTCGGAAAAGGAGGGCTACGCGGAAACCGAAGCCGACGCGCTGCGGGTGATGGAATACGCGATTTGCGGGGTGATGCCCGAGAAAAAGACCACCCCAGCCCGCCTTTCTTTTTGGGAGTACTTCGACGAGTGGGCCTCCCGGGACTGCTCCCAATCCAGGCAGAAGCGGCTTTGCTATCGGAACATCGAGCGATTCATGGGCCGGGATTTCGATTGGGAGGGTGTGGACTCGGCCTTTCATTTCCGGCTGGTCCAGAAGATGCAGGCCGCCGGGTTCGGCATCAACTACCAATGGAAAACCGTATCGCAGCTCAAGACCGTAATGAACGAGGGCCGCAAGCTGAAGTATCATACCAACCTGGAGTTCCAGGATTTCAAGACGCGCCGGGAGGATGTCGATACCGTGTACTTGACAAAGGCCGAGGTGGAAAGGCTGTGGGAGTACCGGCCCGTCGGCGAGCTTGACCGCAAGGCCCGGGACCTTTTCTTGCTCGGTGTGTATTCGTGCGCCCGGTTCTCCGACTATTCGAGGCTTTCCTCGGATATGATTCACGACGGGGTTATCCGCTTTACCCAGGTCAAGACCGCCGCATCGGTCCTCGTTCCGGCCAGCCCCCGGCTCCTCGCCATCCTGGAACGCAACGGCGGGGCCGCCCCGCGTCTGGCCCAGCAGCACCTCAACGAGTGGATCAAGCGGGTGTGCAAGGCCGTCGGGATTGACGATGCCGTAGAGGTCACGACGAGCACCGGCATCAAGCACACGACCACGACCAAGCGGAAATGGGAATTGGTGACGAGTCACACGGCCCGGCGGACCGGCATAACCCTGCTCTACCTCACGGGCGTACCCCTGCAACAAGTGATGCTGATTTCCGGCCACAAAGACCAGGATAGCATACGGCACTACCTCCGGCTGACAAAGGAGGAAAATGTGGCTATTTTGCGTGATAATCCGTTTTTCAAGTAGTTGGCCGTCCGCACAAAGAAAGTGGCGCAAAACGCAAATATGATGGCCTAAAACGCAAAAAGGGCGAGGTCGCCGAAGCAACCCCGCCCCATTTTCGTTTCTTGTGCCGCGTTTTGGCACAATCAGTTGAAAAACGCCATAGCCTTCGCCGAAAGCTCAACCCGGTCCCGAACGATGTACCGTTCGGTCATGGCCGTTCCCGAGTGCTGGAGCAGCTTGCAGATGTCCCCGATGGGAACCCCGCGCTTGTTCAGGCAGGAGGCCGTGGAAATGCGGGCCGTGTGGCTCGAGAGGAATTTCCACTTCGGCCCCCTCATTTCCCGCCCGGCCCTCTGGACGACGATCTCCGAGCAGATGCCCGCGCCCCGGGCAATCCTGCGGACCGCCTCGTTGTACGATTTGAGCGTGATGGTCGTTCCCTTGTGTCCGGCGACCCAGGCGATTCGCTCGTCGAGTCCGGCCTTCAGGGGGATGGCCCCCGCCTTTTTCGTTTTCTGCGCGACATAGTGCAGGTTGCCGTCCACGATGTTCTCGGTCGTGAGGTTCATCGCGTCGGACACCCGGAGCCCCGTGTAGGCGCAAATCAGAAACAAGTTCTGGACGAGCTCCTCCTTTTCGGAGTGCGTGGTCGCCCCGGCGAACTTTTCCAATTCGGCCTCCGTGAGGTAGGTTTTCATCGGCTTGGAGCCCTTTGCGGCCAGGATGCGGGACCAGCCCTTCGGGAGGTCCACCTCGTCCTCGTAGCGGCGGAAAAGGCCCTTTGCGTAGGCCATGACCGTCCGCGCCGTGGAGGGTGCGACCGCATCGTGAAGGTGGTCGGCGAACTCATAGAGAGCCGAGCGCGTGATGTCGCCCCACTCGTTGATGCCGACGGCGGAAAGGTGCTTGCGGAGGGATGCCCCCGCCCCGCCTTTGTTTTCCATCTTGTCGATGGCTTCTTGTAGTGTTCTCATAACTCAAAGTGTTTAGATGATTGGCAAGCCGTCCGGCGGCCAAGCCGGGCGGCCCGTGTTCTGGCCCTATTCGTCGTCCTCGTCGCAAGGCGGCTCGAGGCCGTGCGTGAAGTCGTCCTCGTTGTCGAGCCAACGGTCCGGGAGTCCGCCACCGAAGTAGTTGTCCTCCTCCCATGTCTTGATTTCCCTGGGTTCCATGATGCGTTTTTGTGAGTTTTACAATAAGGCGAGGTTTACGGTGATGTCGTGCCAATCAAGCTGGCAGTCACGAAGGTAGTACGGGAACTCGAGCATCCCCACAAAGTAGCGACCCGGGCAGCCCGTCCCCTCGACGGGGCGGCATTGCCAGAGTTCGTAAGAGCATCGCTCGGCGACGGCCTTCTCGCGGCCAGCCCGGATTGCCTTGCGCCGGTTCGTCCCGGCATCCTCGAACTCGAGTTTGCCGATGGGAGTAAGGTAGTAGTGTTTGTATTCCATAACTCAAAGATTGTTAGAGATTTGGCAGACGGGCAGCCGGTCAGGGCCACCCGCCCAGGGGCGTTAATCAGTTTTGCCCCCCCCGTTTTCGTTTTCGGCGGCCTCTTTGTCCATCGCCTCGCAGAGCTTGATGCCCAGCTTGGCGAGCGCGGTGACGATGGCGGTCGCCATCTTGACGGCGGCCTGGACCGACGGGTCTTTGTCGTCCTTGAGGTTGTCGATGGCAGCTTTGCCGCGAGCGCACTCGGCAGCGATTTTGTCATTGATCCACATGACTTCGTTCGGGGTAAGTTCAATAAGCATAACTCAAAAGATTTTAGGGGTTAAACATAGGTTCTTTGCAAGGGCGGTTCCGGCCAGGGAGCCGCCCCCGT
>Ga0310696_10003268_pt1 | contig 20390 bp, 13 predicted proteins | sample AusTroGonzalo_MG_4_FD_203885 | JGI IMG/M metagenome (GOLD analysis project Ga0310696, IMG submission 203885) | Bovine rumen microbial communities from tropical cattle in Woodstock, Queensland, Australia - Gonzalo_02 (v2) (version 2) | ecosystem: Host-associated > Mammals > Digestive system >... | reverse complement strand
AAAGAGAAAGCTCAAAGCCTTTCATCAAACACTCAATCCTTTTGAACTCAAAGCACGATATGAGTCAAAACTAAGAGCTTTTTACCAATACATCCAGGAGAAAAACAGTGTACAAACTTCGCTTTAACCTTTATCTTTTACCTGCGCTCTTTATGAGGCCTTTTCTTCACCACTTTCGGTGCGCTTTATTTTTGAGGCAATACGCCCTTCAGGAGAGGAACTTATGTGATATTATTACCGGGGGGGACGTTGCGCTCGCCTCCGGCTGGTATCGTGCAACCCCGGGAAAACTAATTCTAATGCCACTTTTAAATTTATGGTTGTGGACTTTTTTTCTGATTTCGGTTACAATCCAACAGTCGTAGATACCAGCGGTGTTAAGCGGTATCTGAATAAGAAAGTAAAACAGTAAAGGGAAAGTATAGGTTATGAAGAAGTATGTATGCGAGCCTTGCGGCTATGTGTATGACCCCGAACAGGGTGATCCCGATGGCGGGATCGCGCCGGGTACGGCTTTTGAAGATCTGCCGGATGATTGGGTCTGCCCGATCTGCGGCGTAGGCAAAGAAGATTTCAAAGCGATGTAAGCCGCCGGCTGAGGCCGCGGCAAAAAGAAACTGCCTTCTATAAGGAATCCCCGGAGGATGTTGTCAGTCCTTTCGGGTAATACATCCGATAACGGATTTTAAGCAAGTTGTAACTAAAAAGAATGTCATTATTATGAGTAAATATACTGGTACAAAAACAGAGAAGAACTTGAGAGAAGCCTTCGCGGGCGAATCCCAAGCCAGAAACAAGTACACCTATTTTGCTTCTGTAGCGAAAAAGGCCGGTTATGAACAGATCGCGGCTCTCTTCCTGAAGACGGCTGAGAACGAAAAGGAACACGCCAAGCTGTGGTTCAAAGCGCTGGGCGAGCTGGGCGATACTCCGGCCAATCTGCTGGCCGCCGCACAGGGTGAGAATGCCGAGTGGACCGATATGTATGCCCGCATGGCCAAGGAAGCCGATGAAGAAGGTTTCCACGATCTGGCCGAGCAGTTCAGAGGTGTGGCCGCCATCGAGAAGGCTCACGAGGAAAGATACCGCGCGCTGCTGCATAATATCGAAGCGATGGAAGTCTTCAAGAAGAGCGGTGTGACGATGTGGGAATGCCGCAACTGCGGTCATATCGTTGTGGGTATAGAAGCGCCGAAAGTCTGCCCCGTCTGCAATCATCCTCAGAGCTTTTTTGAGGTCCAGGCCAAGAATTACTAAAAGGAGACCGCATGAATATTTATAAATGTGGACATTGCGGCACGATCCTGGAAGAGATCACAAGCAGCAGTGTTTGCTGCGGCCAGACCATGAAGCTGCTGGTTCCCGGCACTTCTGACGGCGCGGCTGAGAAACATGTGCCTGTTTATGAGACCAAGGATGGAAAGGTCTTTGTCAAGGTCGGTTCCGCGGAACATCCGATGACCGAGGCGCATTATATCGAGTGGATCGCCATCGAGACCAATCAGGGAGTTCAGAGAAAGAATCTCAAACCCACTGACAAGCCTCAGGCGGAATTCGCGCTGGCCACCGGCGAGACCGTGAAGGAAGTTTACGCTTACTGCAATCTGCACAGTCTTTGGAAAGCATAAGCGCTAATCTTCAATTCACAGTAAACGATGTAATAAACATGGGGCCGCATGAGCGGCCTCTTTTTTTTAAGTGATCTTATAAAACGATAATAAGTCAGATGAAGAATTTTTTGTTCGCGGCGATGATGCTGCTTTTATCTCTGAGCGGCTATGCCAAACAGGAGAATGTGGAAATACAGGGATCGGTCGGCCGGCTCAAGGCGGTCATACAGATTCCTGAGTTGAAAGCGGAACAGAAGGTTCCGATGGTCATCATCTGCCACGGATTTGGCGGACACAAGGATGCAGGGTTATTGAAAATGATCTCGGATGATCTGGAGGCTAAGGGGATCGCCAGCATCCGGTTCGATTTCAATGGACACGGAGAGAGCGAGGGCGACTTCCAGAATATGACCGTGCTCAATGAAATAGGGGATGCCAAGAAAGTTTATGAATATGTCAAAGGTCTTTCCTATGTGGGTGATATTGCCCTGTGCGGACACTCTCAAGGCGGTGTGGTCGCGGTCATGACGGCCGGAGAGCTGGGCGCGGACAAGGTGAAGGCGCTGGCGCTGCTGGCTCCGGCGGCGGTCCTGCGCGACGACGCACTGAAAGGTCAGCTGATGGGCAAGTACTATGACGCGGGGAACATCCCGGAGTATGTCGAAATCTTCGGCGGCCGGAAAGTGGGAAGAGAATACATCCGGATCGCGCAGGAGCTGCCGATCTATGAGACGGCCCGCGAGTATCAGGGAGCGACGATCATCCTGCATGGAAAAGCCGACCGTGTCGTGCCGTACACCTACGCCACCCGTTTCAATGAGGTCATCCGCTACAGCCATGTCAAGTACTACGACAAAGTGGATCATATATTCATGGGATGCGAGAAAACGATCAGCGAAGAGGTCACGCGGTTTTTTGAAAAAGAACTGTAGAGAAAAAGGGCCACTATGAAAGAGATCAGTTACAAAGAAATGAAGTTCAATCCGTTCAACCTGATCGGCGGTGAATGGATGCTGGTGAGCGCCGGCAGGGAACAGACCGGCTGCAATACGATGACGGCTTCCTGGGGGCATCTGGGATGCCTGTGGGGCAGCAATGACCCGACAGCCGTGATCTATATTCGCCCTTCGCGCTATACGAAGGAGTTTCTGGACAGGGAGGCGCGCTTTTCACTGTGCGTGATGGAGGAGACTTTCAAGAAACAGATGGCCTATCTGGGCAGTATCTCCGGACGCGCTGAAAACAAAATCGCCAAAGCGGGGCTGACTCCTGTTTACGCGGATGGCACGGTTTACTTTGCCGAAGCCAAGCTGGTGCTGATCTGCAGGAAGCTCTATGCCTCGCAGCTGCAGGAAAGCGGATTCTTTTACCGGGAGACGATCGATAAGAACTATCCCGCGCGTGATTATCATACGATGTACATCGGCAAGATCGAAAAGATACTGGCAAAAGACGAGGAATATCTCGGCTGAAAATTTTGAATAATAAACAAAAGTAAAATATGAATAATGAAGTATTAAAAGCGCTGCGCGAACGCCGCAGTGTCCGCGCTTTCAAGGCGGAACAGATCAAAGATGAAGAATTAAAAGCCGTACTGGAGGCGGGTATCTACGCGCCGACTGGAATGGGCCGTCAGGATCCGTGGATCGTGGCTGTGCAGGATCCGAAGATCGTTGCCCAGCTGGTGCGGATGAACGCCGCGATCCTGGGTGTCCAGAACAATCCCTATTACGGCGCGCCGACTATCGTGCTGGTGTTCGCGTCCCGTCCGGAAAAGTGGTTCACCTCGGTGAATGACGGCACACTGGTCCTGGGCAATATGATGAACGCGGCTTACGCTGTCGGTCTGGGTTCCTGCTGGATCCACCGTGAACGGGAAATGTTCGATACCGAAGAAGGCAAGCAGCTGATGAAGCAGTTTGGTCTGCCCGATGACCTGATGGGGATCGGCAGTATCGCTCTGGGTTATCCGGCTGCGGAGCTTGCGCCGGCCAAACCCCGCAAGGAGAATTACTACAGGATCATCCGGTAGGAGTTTGGAAGCGCGAACACGATATTGGAAAAATGAGCGGATTCATCACACCTCCCGGGCACGTTGATTTTCACGTGAAGAAATTGTTCGGTGAAATGGGGCGCGTCATGGACGGAGCCGTGGCCTACATGGATGTCAATGGCGGCGGTCCCACAGAACCGCATACCCATGAGCATGACCATCTGTTCGTTGTGACAGAGGGTGAGGCTCGTATCCGGCTGGGCGAGCGGGAAGTCATCGTTAGCAAGGATGAGTCGTTCCTGGTCGAGGGACGGATCCCGCATTCCGTCTGGAACAATAGCGATGGTGTGACCAAGATGATCGGGATCACGGTCATGAAATAAAGATCGTGAGATTTTTTTAAACAAAACATTAAAGAATAGATAAGATATGAAAAAAATTATTTTTTGCTTTATAGCATTGATGGGTGTGCTGACACTGTCGGCACAGAGTATATATGACTTCAAAGTGAAGAACGATGCGGGGAAGGATGTTTCCCTTGCGGATTATAAGGGCAAGGTGCTGCTGATCGTCAATACCGCGACCCGGTGCGGTTTTACTCCGCAGTACAAGGATCTGGAGGCGCTGTACGAGAAGTATTCCAAGAACGGATTGGAGATCCTGGATTTCCCCTGCAACCAGTTCGGCGCGCAGGCTCCCGGCACGATCGAGGAGATCCACCAGTTCTGCACGGACAAATACAATGTCCAGTTCACGCAGTTTGACAAGATCGAAGTCAACGGCGATAATCAGCATCCGCTTTACGCCTATCTGAAATCACAGAGGGGTTTCGGCGGTTTTGACCGGAACGATAACATGGGCAAGCTGCTCGATGATATGTCCCGCAAAAAGGACGCTGACTATGACAAGAAAGCCGACATCAAATGGAACTTCACCAAGTTTCTGGTTTCCGCTGATGGCTGGGTCATCCGCCGTTATGAGCCGCCGGAAAAGATCAGCGTGATCGAGACCGATGTGCAGATGGAACTGAATCCCGTTCTGCGCACCATCATGTCGCGCCAGTCTATCCGCAAGTATCTGGAGAAACCGGTGGAGCATGAGAAGCTGGAGGTGCTTGTCCGTGCCGGCATCCGTGCGCCCAACGGTCTGAACCGCCAGCCGTGGATCATCCGTGTGGTGGAAGATCAGAAGCTGATCGACGAGGTGACCGAAGTTTTCAAACAGGAGAACCCGGATCAGGTGAAGAACGATCCGAACTTCAAGAACATGTTCCGCAACGCGCCCAACATTATATGCATTTGCACACCGGCCGAAGGCGGCGGTGAGCTGGAAGCCGGTCTGTTTGCCGGGAACGTGGTGACAGCCGCGCAGTCTATGGGACTGGGTACCTGCTGTCTGGGAGGTGCCCCGGAATTTCTGCGGACGTGTGAGAAGGCCAAGTTCTTTGTGGAACGCCTCGACATTCCGTCGGATTATAAACCGACCCTTGTCATCGCCGTGGGTTATCCCGATGAGAAGCCGGATTTCAAGCCCCGCGATGAGTCGAAGGTGAAATTCATCAAATAGAAAGGCGGCGGATCATCAGTGATTATACGTCACATTATGATTCGCCCCTGGGCGGGATCACTCTGGCATCGGACGGCGCGGCACTGACCGGGCTTTGGTTCGACGGGCAGAAGTATTTTGCCGACACGCTCGCTCCTGAACATGAGGAGCGGGCGCTGTCTGTTTTTGATTCGGTTCATCGCTGGCTCGATGTTTATTTCGGCGGCAGGGATCCCGGTTTCACGCCTCCGCTAATGATGCGGGGGAGCGGTTTCCGCAAAGCCGTCTGGGAGGTGCTGCTCACGATCCCTTTCGGACATACGATGACTTACGGAGAGATCGCCCGTCGTCTTGGCTGTAAGTCGGCTCAGGCTGTTGGCGGAGCTGTGGGACACAACAGTATTTCCCTCATTATTCCCTGTCACCGGGTGGTGGGTGCCGGCGGCAGTCTGACAGGTTACGCGGGCGGCATCGAGCGAAAAGCCTGCCTGCTGCGGATGGAAGGGATCACGTCGTAAAAGAACCACAGATGGACACAGATACACACAGATAAATTATTCAATAACAATAGTTTAATATTGACGTGCGACCCGTGCGTCTCATTATGAAAACCCCTGCAAAGGGGTTTCATTGTAAAGCCCCGACGGGGCGATCCGATCCTAGCCGGGGGTGAGCGCAGCGTAACCCCCGGTAGTGCAAACACTAATATTCCACCCTGAAAGGGTGGCAGAACCGTTCATATATACTTGTGTTTATGAAAAATATGTGCTACACTATTCCACAGCAATCCATTTGGTGATGGATCATTAAAACTTATGCGTATTAAATTTTTAACTGGTTTTTTATCTCTGGCATTGGTTTCGGCGACAGCTTTGGCAGCCGAGCCGTCTATTTCTTGTGAAACAGATGGAACAAATCTGATAGTGACCTATACCGGAACACTTTATCAGAGCACCGATGCAATCAACTGGACCGAGGTCGCGTCGGCCTCCAGTCCGTATAAAGTCGCGCTCAATGACAAACAATTATTTTTCTGTTCAGGCGGCCAGGTGCCAGTACCAGAACCGGGGGAGAATTTCTCAACTCTGCTGCCGGGCGGTGTCAGTCTGGATATGAACTGGATCAAACCGGGCACATTCTTCATGGGCAGTCCTACGGATGAACTGGGCAGATTTGATTCTGAATTCCTGCATGTGGTGACCCTGACAAAGGGCTATTGGATGGGCAAGTTTGAAGTAACCCAGGCTCAGTATGAAGCGGTCATGGGAACGAATCCTTCCAAGTGGAAAGGAGGCGACTTGCCGGTGGAAACGGTCAGCTGGAATGACGCGATGGCGTTCTGTGCCAAGCTGACGGAACAAGAGAAAGCGGCAGGAAGACTGCCTCAGGGTTATGAATATACCTTACCGACCGAAGCGCAGTGGGAATACGCCTGCCGCGCTGGAACGGCCACAGCCCTGAACAACGGAAAGAATCTGTCAGATAAGTATGAATGTCCCGAAATGGATGAAGTGGGCTGGTATGACGGCAATGCCGCTCACAAGACCCATCCGGTGGGGCAGAAGAAGCCGAATGCCAGGGGATTGTATGACATGCACGGGAACGTGGCAGAATGGTGTTCAGACTGGTATAAAGAAGATTATTATTTAATTTCTCCGGAGACTGATCCCACAGGACCGGAGACAGGTGATTACCGAGTGAATCGCGGCGGTAGCTGGTACACTTACGCAACATCCTGCCGTTCGGCGAACCGGAGCAACGGTTCTTCTACTGATGCCTATAACTTTACCGGCTTCCGTGTGGCGCTGGTGTATAATCCTAATATCACGATCCCGCTGGCCGAGGGAGTGGATCTGGACATGATCTGGATCGAGCCGGGCACGTTCATCATGGGCAGTCCGGAAGACGAACTGGGCAGAGATGATGATGAAAATCAGCATGAAGTGACCCTGACCCAGAGCTACTGGCTGGGTAAATATGAAGTGACTCAGGCACAGTATGAAGCCATTATGGGAACGAATCCTTCTTCTTTTAAAGGAGCCGACTTGCCGGTGGAAATGGTGAGTTGGGATGACGCGATGGCGTTCTGCTCCAAACTGACAGCATCTGAGAAAGCGGCAGGCCGTCTGCCGGAGGGGTATGAATACACACTGCCGACCGAAGCGCAGTGGGAATACGCTTGTCGAGCCGGAACGACCACCGCGCTGAACAGCGGAAAGAATTTGTCCGATAAAGAGCAATGTTCCGAAATGGATGAAGTGGGTTGGTATTACTACAACAGCGACAGTAAGACACATCCGGTAGGACAAAAGAAACCGAATGCCTGGGGATTGTATGATATGCACGGCAATGTAGGGGAGTGGTGTTTAGATTGGTATCCGGGCTATGAGGGCTCGGACCGCGTGATACGCGGCGGCAGCTGGGGCAGCTTCGCGTTCAACTGCCGTTCGGCGCACCGGAACTACAACTGCCCGAGCTTCTACTACATCAATTTCGGGTTCCGCGTGGCGCTGGCTCCCAGCAACATTATTATCCCGCTGACACCCGGTGAAAATAGTACCGTTCCGTTAGGCGATACAGTGAGTCTGGATCTGAACTGGATCGAGTCGGGCACGTTCATCATGGGGAGTCCGAAGAACGAACTGGGCAGACAGAATAATGAAACCCAGCACGAAGTGACCCTGACCCAGGGCTATTGGCTGGGTAAATATGAGGTGACTCAGGCGCAGTATGAAGCCGTGATGGGGAAGAATCCTTCCAAGTTCAAAGGAGCCGATCTGCCGGTGGAACAGGTGAATTGGAATGACGCGATGGATTTCTGTGCCAAGCTGACGACTATTGAAAAAGCAGCCGGAAGATTGCCGGAAGGCTATGAATACACTCTGCCGACGGAGGCGCAATGGGAATACGCCTGCCGTGCCGGAACGACCACAGCCTTGAACAACGGAGAGAATTTGTCAGATGAGATTAAATGTCCCGAAATGGATGAAGTGGGTTGGTATGAATTCAACACCGGAGAATACAATAGTGATGGAAAATATACGGGTGAAGGTAAGACCTATCCGGTGGGACAGAAGCTGCCGAATGCCTGGGGGTTGTATGACATGCACGGGAATGTATGGGAATGGTGTTTGGATTGGCTTGGAGATTATCCGACTTCAGCGGTGACCGATCCCACAGGACCGATTATGGGTGAGAGGCGCGTGTTACGCGGCGGTAGCTGGTACAGCGCCGCGCTCCTCTGCCGTTCAGCGATCCGGGTCTCCGAGGAACCCAGCAGCAGCGACAGCCTTGGCCTTTGCGGGTTCCGCGTGGCGCTGGCTCCGATCAATCGCAATATAACGATCCCGCTGGCTGTGGGAGTGGATTTAGACATGATCTGGATCGAGCCGGGTACGTTCACGATGGGCAGTCCGGAAGACGAGCTGGGCAGAAAGGATGATGAAACTCAGCATGAAGTGACTCTGACACGCGGCTATTGGCTGGGTAAATATGAGGTAACACAGGCCCAATATAATGCGGTGGTGGGGAAGAATCCTTCCTATTTCAAAGGAGCCGATCTGCCGGTGGAAGAGGTGAGCTGGGATGACGCGGTGATGTTCTGTACTATACTGACAACGGTCGAGAAAATAAAGGGGCGTTTACCGGAAGGATATGAATACACACTGCCCACCGAAGCACAGTGGGAATACGCCTGCCGTGCCGGAACGACCACAGCCCTGAACAGCGGAAAGAATTTGTCAAGTGAGGAAAAATGTCCCGAAATGGATGAAGTGGGCTGGTACGGACTCGACGTCTACTCTGGTGACACGACTTATCCGGTAGGTCAGAAGATGCCGAACCTCTGGGGATTGTATGATATGCACGGGAATGTGTGGGAATGGTGTCTGGACTGGAAGGGAAATTACCCGACTTCAGCGGTGACCGATCCCACCGGGCCGATCTCGGGCTCGAAGCGCGTGATGCGCGGCGGCAGCTCCTTCAACAGCGCGGGCTACTGCCGTTCAGCGGTTCGGGACAGTCGCTTGAACACCACCTCTAACCTCAGCTTCGGCTTCCGTGTGGCGCTGGCTCCGGTCAAATAGAGGCTTTTTGAGCTGAAAACAAAGATCCCCGACGGTTTTTACCCCGCCGGGGATTTTTTTGAAAAAGAACCACAGATCAACACAGATACACACAGATAATATATTGTTATTGAATGATTTATCAGTGTTCATTCGTGGTTCTTTTGGATTCGTTCTGCCACCCCTACAGGGTGGGATATTAGTGTTTGCGCTACCGGGGGTTACGCTACGCTCACCCCCGGCTATTATCGTATCACCCCTTGCGGGGTTTCAGAATGGATCCCTTCGGGATCGGATAACGAAGGAGCCACGGAGACGCGAGAATCTCGCGTATCTACGGTTCATCTTGTTAATCAAGAAGTTATCTGTCTTTTTGAGGTGGTTTTTAGTGATGTTTATTGGAATTATAAGAAAAGATTAAGTTTAAAAGTAGTTTTTTCCAAGTTCATTCTTGCGAAGGGGTTTACTTTTTGCTATTGTTTCGGAGTTTGGTCGTGCGGAACACTCCGCTGCCGGTCTTCCTGCCCCGTCATCCACCGGGCGTTGAGGATCTTCAATAAATGTGATGGTGGATGTTTTTCTACGAAAAGAGACTTAGAATGTTAGGACAGTGCATTACAAAGAATGCTGCCTTAATCGCTTGGGTTAAGGAAGTTGAAGAGTTATGCCAGCCCACCAATGTGCATTGGTGCGATGGTTCGGATGAAGAGTATCAGTTCCTCTGTGACACAATGGTCAAGAGCGGAACGTTTATTAAGTTGAATCAGGATAAGCGTCCGGGTTGCTACCTGGCGCGTTCTCACCCGAGCGATGTGGCTCGCGTGGAAGATCGTACATTCATCTGCAGCAAGACAGAGGAAGAGGCCGGTCCGACGAATCACTGGGCCGATCCGGTGAAGATGAAGGCGGAATTGATGGCTCTGTTCAAGGGTTGTATGCATGGCCGCACGCTGTACGTGATCCCGTTCTGCATGGGACCGCTGACATCCCCGATCGCCAAGATCGGCGTGGAGATCACAGATTCTCCGTATGTGGTTGCCAATATGCGCATTATGACCCGCATGGGCAAGTGCGTGATCGACGCTCTGGGCACCGATGGTGACTTTATCCATTGTATGCACTCTGTGGGCGCGCCGCTGGAACCCGGTCAGAAAGATGTACCCTGGCCGTGCGAACCGGATCCCGCCAAGAAGTATATCGTTCATTTCCCGGATGATCCGTCTGTGTGGTCTTATGGTTCCGGTTACGGTGGGAACGCTCTGCTGGGCAAGAAGTGCATCGCGCTGCGTATCGCCACGAATATCGCCCGCAAGGAAGGCTGGATGGCTGAGCACATGCTGATCCTGGCCCTGACGAACCCCGCCGGCAAGACTTATTATATCACAGCCGCTTTCCCGAGTGCCTGCGGTAAGACGAACCTGGCCATGATGATGCCGACCCTGCCGGGCTGGAAGGTCCGCACGCTGGGTGACGACATTGCCTGGATCCGCCGCGGTGAAGACGGCCGTCTGTACGCGATGAATCCGGAGAACGGTTTCTTCGGTGTGGCTCCGGGAACGTCCCTGAAGTCCAACCCGAACGCCATGCACAGCATGGAGAAGAATTCCATTTTCACAAACGTGGTGCTGACCCCGGACGGAGATGTCTGGTGGGAAGATATGGATGTGCCGCCTCCGGCAAAAGGTATCGATTGGCAGGGTAATGAATGGACACCGGACTGCGGCCGCAAAGGTGCGCACCCGAATGCCCGTTTCACGTCTCCGGCCTGTCAGTGTCCGGTGATCGACAAGGATTGGGAAAATCCGGCCGGTGTGCCGATCTCCGCTATCCTGTTCGGCGGACGCCGTCCGAGCACGATCCCTCTGGTGAATCAGTCCTTCAGCTGGGAACACGGTGTCTTTATGGGCTCCGCGGCCGGTTCTCAAACGACCGCCGCCGTCCTGGGCGCCACCGGCAATATGCGCCGCGATCCGTTCGCGATGCTGCCGTTCTGCGGTTACAATATGGGTGACTATTTCGGCTACTGGCTATCCTTTGCCAAGAAGAACCGCGAAGCGTTGCCGAAGATTTTCTTCGTCAACTGGTTCCGCAAGACTGCCGACGGCCGCTGGCTGTGGCCCGGTTACGGCGACAACAGCCGCGTGCTGAAGTGGATCTGCGAACGCGTGGAAGGTACGGGCAAGGCTCAGGAAACCGCTATCGGTTATCTGCCGACCGTGGACGCTATCGACCGCACAGGCTGCAACGTTACGGAAGCGGATATGAAAGAGCTGCTGACTGTGGACAAGGAAGGCTGGCTGAAAGAGATCGAGAGCATTGGCGAAAACTATGCCAAGTTCGGCGCTCATCTGCCCGCTGCCCTGAAAGATCAGTTGGAAGATCTGAAGGCTCGCTTGAACAAGATGGCATAATCCAAGCCGTCTGAAAATCGAAAAGGAACCATGGTCCGGGAGATCATGGTTCCTTTTTTTCGGGGGGACGCGCCCCGGTGATCAACGGTCCTGGCTGGCCCGGAAGAAGTGTATGGAGGTATCACTTCCGGGTGTATAAGTGAAGGTAGCCACACCCTGGGCATTCGACGTTTGAGTGTCGATCAGTTCCCATTCCATATCCGGACCGGCAGTGTAGAGGCTGACTCTGTAATCGGGGCCGCTGGTGCTCTTGATGATCACCTGGCCGTCGCTGCCATTGGAGATCTTCAGCGCGTATTTATAAACAGTATTTATACCCGCGTCGAAGATGGGAGCAGTGGCCGGCGCGATGATGGTGTTGTCGGCGATGTAATTGTTTTTGGAGCCGAACTGGAGATAGATGCCGTACTTCATGAAAGTGGTGCCGGAATTGGAAAGATGGTTGCCGATTATCTGTACATCGGAGCCGCAGGATTGGATGCCGAAGAACATTCCCATCCAGCCGCAGTTGCGGCAGGTGTTTCGCTGAATCAGGATGTCCTCCCCGGCGGCCTGGATGCCGGAGTTGCCGGTGACGCTGATATTGTTGTCCTCGATCACGGCATGGGTCAGTTTGTAGCCGGAGGCCGGATTGACCTGGATGCCGCGCGTGATGCAGTTATCCACATAGTTGCGGTTGACTTCCACGTTGCTCAGATTGTTGAACGAGGCCAGTGCGGCGATGCCGACCTCATCGGAGTAGCTGACCTTGTTGCCGGTGATCTTGATCTGATCTCCACCGCTGACAAAGATGCCGTACTTGACACGGGTCAGTTTATTATTGGCAATGGTAATGTCTGAAAAATTGACGGGAACATTCGTATCCTGACAGGTGGCAAAAAGCATGATGCCACGCTCCAGGATATTGGTCAGCGTATTGTTCTGGATATGGATGTCGTGTTTCAAGTTCGGTGAAAAACATTCGATCTCGAAACCGCGCTGGCAGTTTTCCACATAGTTATGCTCCACCAGCCAGTGGCTGCCGATGCCGCTGACAGCCGCGCCGTCCACATGCAAGTTGGTTACGTTGGTAGCACCGCCATCGTAGAAAGAGCAGTCGGTGACGGTGACGCGCTGGGAAGTCTTGGGGCTCCAAAGATGAGAAATGGCGTGATTGCCGAAACCCGTAAACCGGCAGTCGCTGATGTCGATGCCGTCATTGAAATTGCGAAGAAGGATCATGCTGTGGATAAGCGGAGTGGGGCTGCCGTTGATCTCGCCGTCCGGAACAGGGGAGTGGTCGCTTTCAAAGTCGAGACCGCGGATCACGATATTGGTGCAGTTCTGCATCACAAAAACATCGCCCGCGCCGGGAGCCTGGATAAGAGCATCCTCTTCGCCTTCGATAGTGATATTGCTCTTGCGGATCATCTGGATGGGAGCCATCCTATCCGGCAGCGGTCCATACCACGGAACAACGATAGGCGTGACCGGATACGTTCCGCTTGCGACCCGGACCGTGTCGCCATCCGCAGTCTGATCCAAAGCCGCCTGGATCGTGAGAAAAGGAAGATCCGGATCATCAGGCTGCGCGGTTTCATCATCACCTTCCGTGGACACATACAGCGTGGAAGCCGCCGTCGGCAGCGCCAGCAGAACCAGCCATGAGATAAAAGCAATATATTTTTTCATATCTGTTGATTTTGATTATTTAAATATTTTTTCGGTTCGATAAAATTTCACAGTATTCGTGGTTTCAGTTTCATAAGGACTGGATTCACTGAGAAAACGCCATTGGTGCATATCCTCGCTTTCATAAAGCCGTCCACTGAAACTGATAGATAAAATGCCATTATTATATCCGTAAGAAATGACGGGATACTCAGAGGGATCACACATCCCTACAGAGACAGTCTGACTTTTTTGAGAGCCCAAATGATTTTTTGCGATTACATAATAATCACCCACTGTCATGGAATCGACAGTAAATTCATATTCAGAACAGACAGCGCCGTCTATTGGTTGATCGTCCTTATACCATTGATAGGTAATAGGAGATGCTCCCGAGGCTATTACGCTCAATGTTATTTTTTTGCCTGATAATGAAATGGATCCTTCGGGCTGAGAAATGATAGAAGGATAATCATCATATAAGACTCCGTAGAATTGAAATTCAGCTAATTGCATGATGCCGCAATTAGATTTTGTCAGCGGAAAGATCACCTTATAAGAGGTGTAGAAATCATCATTGGGAAAATATATGATACCGTTCTCGGTGCAGCGCGTATAAGGAAGAGAAAGACTTCCTTCGGCCAGCAGAGTCCAGGACTCTGAAGTTCCATGACTGTTTCTGGAGCTGAGGATCCTGTCGTTTGTACCGTAGATTTGATAAGAGGCAGGATCTCTGGCTTCGCCATCATTGGCTGTTATGATATTGAAGGCATTTGCCTTTGAGGAGCCTAATACAGGAGTAATGATAAAACCGGAATTATACCCGCCAAAATTCAGATATTTTGTGGAGATATCACCATCGATCCCATGATATGGTGACTGATTTGAAGGGTAAGAACTTTCACCATCAGAATCAATAGCCAGGACTTTGTCGTATCTTGTAAGAATGCGGCCATTCAGTATCACTAATTCAGCAGGCTCACTCTGAATGCTTCCACCGCGACTCGTGACACGGACAGAATAGTTTCCATGATCCGCGCGAGTGACATTCATGATGCTGTAGATTTCGCTTGTTGCTCCATCTATCACTACATCATCTTTATACCATTGATAGGTAAGAGGAGCGGTGCCGGTAGCCAGTACACGGAACGAAACCGAATCACCTTTCAAAGCGGCTTTTGTTTCCGGCTGTATTTGGATCTCTGGCGCATAGATTTGTTTTAGGTAAATATAAACAGATTGGCTGTATGCACGGTTGATGGGATTATACACGGTCACAGAATAAACATCCGCGTCATTTTCCCGGACAGAATCAATTGTGTAAATAGAGTTTGTGGCTCCACGGATGGGCATATGGTGTTTGTACCATTGATATGTAAGGGGAGGGGTACCTGTGGCAGAAACAGAAAGTTGGGTATTGTCACCAAGGTAAACCATTTGCCCTACAGGTTGTACTTTAATTTGGGGAGCGATTTTTTCAGTATCACCGTCGTTCGTACACGGAGTGCCATTTATAGATTGACTGGGATACCAGTTTTCAGGAGTACTCCAGAAGGATTCTTCCTTGCTGGTATCCATGACAACAAGTGAATGACCGCCCTGATCTGTTTCCGGATACCATTTGCTGGAATAAGTAAAGGTGAGAAGTACGGTGCCGTCCGGCGCGGCCAGAGTGATCTGTTCTCCTTTTCTGGCAAAGTTTCCATCGTATCCGCTGAGGATATTCATTTCATCTAGGATCTGATGCTGTGAGGCGAAAGCTTCTTTATTTTTCACCAGTATGACTCTTTCCATGGGCAGGAGATCCAAAGAGGGAAATGTATATTTGATGCCTGAAACAAATTGAACACCTTCCAGGGATAAGAGACCTTGACCGGTGTTGATCAGCTCTATCCAGGAATAATCATCACGAGACCATCCGTGTTCAGCGGCATCTTCAGGCAATGATGAGGAATACATCAATTCGGAAATTTTCAAATCATGGAGATCACCGTGGACAGTTGTATCGATTTCAGCAAGTGCGCTCCATTCCTCACCGTTCCAGGCACGGGCTTTGATCAATGTCCACTCATTTGCAAGGAGAGTGTATTCTTTGGGTTGACCGTAGTCATCCAAAAATTTTTCATATTGGATAAGTGTAGCCAATGGATTTATTTCACCACCGGGCAAACGGGGATCACTGCCGTCACGAGTATAATAAACATCCGAAGCAGCGGAAAGATGGATTGAAAATTTATCCGAAGATATTTTAGAAATAGATTGAAAAACGGGTGTCTCGATAAGTGGGAACCACTTTCTGGCTTTCAGTTGATCTATCAGATAGGGGATGCTTTGCGGGATGAAGTTATATGTTATATATTTGCATTCATTTAGCCAGGTATTACGAGTGTATCCTTGGCCCCATCGTGCCGCTTCCATGAGGATTGGTTTATAAATTTCATTTTGGCGTTTATTCCAGCGTTCGAGACTTTTTTCCAGAGTTAAAGCACCGCCTTTGTCTAACAGGTATTTCTGTACCGCGTCGATCCAGCTCATTTTATAATCAGGATGATCCATGAGTTTTTGATGGAGACGGATAGGATTGAATTGGGACAGTGTGTTGAAATCCCATCCCTTTCCGGTGATATCCGAACTGGCTGGATATTCTCTATTGGCACCCATAGAGCATTCTGTGTCATGCTTGAACCACTTGAATCCATCAGGATTATTCCGATTATAGAGAGTGACCATATTGTTGAGAAAACTGCTGTGAACAGAAATGGGTGAATCTGTATCCCGCATATAATATGTGATCAGGACGTACTTGATCAAATTATCCTCATCTAAATACACAGGAAGAGCCGGATTACGATTGCCATTTTCATCAAGACCCTTGATCCGGTTATAATTTCTTGAATAAATACCGGAGAAGCCTTCGATCACAGCGGTTTCATAAAGTTGGGTAAATGAGTCAAGATTTCCGTCACTCGCTTTTGTTTCATAAGATGGATAGGATGTTTTGATGCAGTCCCAGTCCTGACTGGTTCCACCGAGGTAACTTTCAGCGTAATCTGCTTCGGCGCGTTCCTGTGTTTGATAGATCCCCCAGTACACACCATTCAGATAAAGATGATAAAAACGACTTCGTGTGTAGGGAACATCCATGTCACGCTGGGAATCACGGGAAAAAGTATCTCGTATATATACACATTGTGGTGAAAATGTAAAAGCCCATGAATAGTTTGATGGAGTTCGGAGATCTATTTTTGAAAATTCATCAGCTCCTTCATCACCAAACAGTGGGAATTTCAATTTGCCACCATATTCCGGGCGGAAGAAGAGACGAAATGAGTGTTTAGGATTTAATGGACTGCGGCTGGTCACTCCGCGGATCCGAATACCGGCTCCGGATTGAAATTCATCGCCACCATTGGGATCGATCAATTCGAGCGATATCAGGCGTTCCCATTCCTGACCATCATTTTCGGGATTCACATAGACCCCCAGCTCTGGATCAAATAAATTATTCAGATCGGTGACTATCGAAAGAGAAGGGATGTTGGTGACAGCTTCATGGATTTCAACTCGATTGTTCTGAATAATAGTCTTGTTCATTCCATAGGTCATCCTGTGCTTATTGATTGCTTTAGAATCCGGCCAACCTTCAGGGGTGGTAGATGGTTGACTCAATACTTCATCTGCGAATAACCATGTACGTGTTGAAATAGGAGAATCGATATATCCTTTTTTAAGGGCGATAGCCCGTAAACAAGTGATCTTGTCAATACGAATGGGGTTTTCGTAAGGAATAGATGCAGTATTGGGTATAGTACCATCAAGGGTATAAAAAATGCTGGCACCTTCTGTTTCAGTAGATAATTTTAATTCAAAGGGTTCATTTTTGTATCCGCGGTTTTCACTGAACACGATTTCTTCCACAACGCCCGAAAAGCCGACTCCATTTACAGTGTCGGGTGTGGGAACAGGATAAAATACCCCTAAGCCGTAAGAGATATCTCTTTTTTGTGGTGGATAAGATGGTGGCCCGAATTCATGAACGACAGTGCCATCGGGTTGGATCAGTGCGAGATATCCGCCTTCTTTTGACAGGTTGAAATTCGTGAAGTATTCACCATCGATACAGGATTCTTGTGTTTCGCTATCACAATATACGATGAGAAAGCCGTATCCGTCAATGATAGCATTATCCGGGAATTGCCATGGATTCTGATTTTTAACTGAATTTGATAGAGACCAGCCGTTCAGCTGAACGGGATTTTCTGATTGATTGAAAAGTTCGATCCAATCACTGCGTTTGCCTAGTGAGCTTTTTATGCCGGAACCGTTTGAAGCCAGTATTTCATTGATCCTGACAGTTTGCTGTGGCCGAGTTGTATCAATCGAATAATTCCACACGACCGAAGGAATAATAAGCTGATTTTGAAAAGGGGATAGATCATAGATCTTTGCTTCAGTATCCCAGCTTAATTCTATCGTGCCGTCTTTGTTCTGTATGGGAAGACGAAAAATGAATTGCGTGTTGTTGATGTTTTTGACTTCATCGACATGTACTCCATTGCAAAGTAAAATATCAGCGATGTCACCATTGACCGGCTCACTGAAACAAATCGTTACAAGAGCGCCGTCCGCGATGATGCTGTCGCATGGAGGATAGAAATTATTGATTTCAGGAGGAGTATGATCATCATCGTGTTCCGCGGTCAGCTTTAGATTAATAGCAAAATCTGGACTTGTCCCGATCCCGATATTAAATGCGTGTACAGCGATAAGATTATCAGAATCTGTATTCAAAAGAGAGCAGTATTTGCTCAAGTCGTATGTTTTCCAAACAGGAGAGTCAACAATCACACAAGCAGTATCATTGTGTTTTTTATCACCATCGGTCATGTTGAAGCGGGCTACTTCTGTATTATTGATCCAGATGATATATCCATCATCGGAGAATGCTTTTAATTTTAGTTTGCTATAGACACCATGTTTTACAGAGAATTTTTTCCGCATGTAGATGCTGGAATATTTAAAGGTCATATCATCAAGAAGTGTTCCGCCATCCAAGTCATCTACGCCGTAATAAAAAGGGGTTTCCCCACTTGAAAAAGATTTTTCGTCAAATGAAAATTCATTCCAGTTTTCAGCCGGTTCAATGGTACCCTTTAAATACTTCCATCCACTGCAGCTTTCATCTACAAGGGTTACATTCTCCCCATAAGAGGCAATAATCAATAAAAAGATATTTGCAATTATTAATGTTTTTATGAAATACTTTATATCCATAATAATTGATTTATTCCTCGTCAACGCGGACTCGATAAAAGGCATTCTTTCCTTCGCAATCCAAGGTGATGACATAATGATCATATTCGCCTTGGATAGGTTCCCATATTTGCATATCTTCGGATTTTTCGATCACAAAATGCCTCCCGGCAATAATACGGAAACTGATTTTCTCCGCGTCAACGGTAAGTGTTTCAGCAATGATCTTTGGCTGTGAATAGGCCGGATACCAAGAGGGTGTTCCAGCCAAAAAGGAGGGCAACCAATTTTCCGCAAGACTCATCGTTTCCTCATCGGCGAAAGGCTCGTTCAATTCGATACTGTATCCGCCGCGGTCTGTTTCCGGATACCATTTGTTAGAATAAGTAATTTGCTGGATCTGCATCCCTTCCGGTGTCAGCAGACGGATCGTTTCACCCTTGCGTGCGAGATTGCCGGAGTAGTTTCCCAGAGTGACGATATCGGTGTCTTTGTACCGCGTTTCAAAAACAGATTTATTTTTAGTTACCACAAGGCTCTTTTTGGGAAGCAGAACATGATCGGGAAAAGTAAAGGTGATGCCATCAGCGATCTGTATATTTTCCAGTTGGATGGTATTGGTTCCACAGTTGGTCAATTCCAGCCAGGCATAATTGTCCAGATCATCACTGATGTCATTTTCATGGGCTTGCGGGGCAAACATGATCTCCGTAATTCGCAGTGATGCATAATCACCGAGAGTGTCTCCACTGTAATCCATTTGGGAAATCAATTCACCTGTTTTATCGTAAAGTTCAAGACTTGTACTCGGATTTTCGGTATTGGTTCTGTAGGGGCCAACAGCAAAAAGTCTGAATTCACTTGTGGGGAAATATTTGCGCCCACGGAACGCTTTCAGATCTGCTGCGACGTAAAGGACATTCTCCGGCAGCAGAACAGTGCCAGGTTCAAAATCGTATTGCATCATTCCACTCAATTTCCAGTGACTGATGTCAACAGGGTAGGGACCTGTGTTTACCAGGCGGACATAAGCTTCGGAAGCCTTTTTTGTAAGAGTGGACGGAACGATCTCAAGAATTTTGATATTCATTCTGCAGTCCACTTCCGGGACAGGATACGATTCCATATATTTTTGGATAGTGGCGATCCGTTGAGGCAAATAGGCATCACGGATACGATCAAATTCCCCTCTGGGTGTTGTGGAGAATATCGCGTTAGGCCATTTTTGCTCATCCAAAGTCATATCGGTGATTTCAAATTCCTCAGGATCCATCAGATTTTGTTTTTCGCACATTTCCCGGAGAAACGGGAGATTTTCTTCCGGAGTCTCACTCCAATAGAATTCCTCCTCCATCAATGTGAGCAGACGATAGCGAATCATATCAGAAAGGTCTCGGTTAAAAGAGTATCCCATGTAAAGTCCGCTGATGGGATACCACCAAGTGAGCCAGAGATCCGAGTAAATAATATCATTGAGATAATAGGGTGCTGAATATCGACCCCAAGTCAAATCAAGATCCCAAGGCAGAATTTTCCATTCACCGGTTCCATCGCTGTCGCGGTATAGGTAATAGTTTTTCCAACCCTGATCGGCATGGTTCATAATGAGCGATGCTGCGAAGTAATTGACCATTTCCGGAATATTTGTGTGGTCGTAAAGGTAATCTATACGGTCATCGAGCGAAAAAGCGTTACTTGTCCTGTAGATGAATTCTTCCAGATCGGAGTTATCTTCCCAACGGCGTGTTCGTTTGATGGAGTTGTTCGCATCGACCAGGTTATCATCCACCTTATAGAGGGCACCATTGGGATCAAGTCCTGAACGCTCCAGCCAGGGTTCGTCACCATCTTCTGTGAGATCATA
>Ga0310696_10003267_pt1 | contig 20396 bp, 23 predicted proteins | sample AusTroGonzalo_MG_4_FD_203885 | JGI IMG/M metagenome (GOLD analysis project Ga0310696, IMG submission 203885) | Bovine rumen microbial communities from tropical cattle in Woodstock, Queensland, Australia - Gonzalo_02 (v2) (version 2) | ecosystem: Host-associated > Mammals > Digestive system >... | reverse complement strand
CGGAGAGGTCAATCAGATAGGCGCTCGCTGAGTTCCGGAGCGCAATTTGAGTCCCGGACACCCGGATCTGTCTGACCTTCTGCTGGCTCCGGAAGGCGGTCTGAGCCGACCGGCCGCCGAAGGGTGTGAGTGTTCCTAGCATCAGAACTGGCCCTCATAGCTTCCGACCCAGCTCGCCCCGCCGTCGTAGGTGCGGAACGCGCAAAGGTAGCTTGTGTTCGGCGTGTTGAAAAGCGGCTCCTCGCCGTTGAGCCAGGCGATCGGGGATCCGAAGAGAACCTGGTACGCCTGGTTCCCCGTCTGGACGAGGAGCTCGAAGGTCGCCGCGTCGCCGGCGGCAAGGCCGAGCGAGGTCGTGTCGAACCCGATGACCGTGTTCCCCGTGATCGTCTTCTTATACTGCGTTTTGTCGCGTTCGAGCGTGATGATTCCGGAGGCCGGAACCGCGTCGACCGGCTCGACCGTGTGCTGGTGGGTCGTGACCGAGAAGGTCGCCAGTTCCTCTGTCAGGCCGGTGACGTCGCTGATCGCGTGGGTGTGGACTTTCGCGGCGAACGTCGCGGCGCCGTAGCCGACGGTGATGACGTGCGTGTTGTCCGTCGGCGTTGCCAGGAGGGAGATGTTCGAGTAGTATTTCATTCGGTTTCCTCCTCTTCTTCGGTTTCGCTGTCGGAGGGAGTGACGGTGACGGCCGCCTTCTGGATGATGACCGCCTTGAACGTCGCGGCGGTCTCCGGAACGGCTCCGAACGTCACCTTGATGAGACTGTCGGAGACGATCTGCAGGTCGACGCCGACCAGATTCCCCGCGGCATCGTAGACGGCGGCGATCACGTCCGAAGACTGAGCGGTGTAGCCGATGGTGTATTCGAGGGTGCCGGGAGAGGTCTGGAACGTCACCGTTTCGGCGACCGCGTTCCCATCCTCGACGGCGATGTTCCCGGCGACGAGCGTCCCGACGGTGAGCGTCTTCTCGACTGTCAGGTTTCCGCCGGCGCCGGCCGCGTCTTTCGCGATGACCACGTCGCCGGAGAAGACCCGGTCGGCCCTGTCGGCGCAGGCGCACGTGTTGATCTGCTGAGTCATGTTATTTTTCTCCTATGACGATATGTTCATTCTCGAGAGCGTTGAGCCGCTTGTGATGGTCTTCGAGCTCCTCCCCGATGTCACGGATTGCCTCGGCGATCTTGTCGAGGTTCGAGTCGAGGTATTCGCGGAGCTTCTGGTTCGACTCCCGCGTCTCGTCCCCGAGCTTGTCGATCGCCTCGGAGAGTTTCGCGTTGGCGTCGATGCTCTTTTCGAAGAGGCGCGTGATCGACGTCTGCTGGCCGCGGAGGAAGACCGTGACCATCGTCAGCGCGAACGCCAGGAACCCGAGGATCCCGAGCATCGTCCCCCAGTATCCCTGCTTCGCCATCTCGGCGGCGTTGAAGTCGGCGCTCACCGCCGATTCGGCCGCGAAAATAATGAAGCTTAGCATCAGACTCTCCTCTCGTTCTTTTTAAATCCGTTCGGGACGAAGGTCAGCCGGTCGGACGTGTCGGCGCGCGGGAGAACCACGAAGGGGTCTCCGTAGCGCGTCATGGTGGACGTGATCCGGCTCCACTGGTCACGGGTGAGCCAGTAGCCGCTTGCCGTGTGCCCGGTCTCGTCGGCCTCGTAGATGTTGCCGTGCGAGTTCTGGCAGTAGGCGTATTCGGTGCCGCTGCGCTTGACGTAGGCGCCGGCCCCCATCTCGGCGTGAGCGCCGCTTGTCATGCGCGCGCCGACCGCGATCCCGTTCTTGTCCTTCGACGCGCTGGTCCAGAACTCCGAGGAGCCGAAGACGAACGGCAGTCCGGCGCGAGCCAGGAGAATGACGGTGTCGGGGTCGATGTTCGGGACGTAGGCGACGGCGACCCGGTGTTCAAGAGCCGCCTCGGCGAACTTGCCGGCGTTGGACGGGGTGCTGATGTTGTCGCTCCCGACGTCGCTGACCGGATAGGTTCCCTTCTCGTTGATGAACTGGCCGGCGGAGAAGCAGTCCTGGCCGGAGTTCATGCGGCCGTTGAGCGAGACGTAATGAGCGTAGATCGGATTGACGGCGTCGTATCTGACCGGAGCGCCGAGGAGCGAGGCGATGAGCGTCGCCGCCTGGATCGCGTGGCTGGTGGCGGTGAGACAGCAGGAGGGGAGGGAACCCTGGTTCCAGCAGAGAATCTCAGATTTGACGTCCCGTGCGGGAATCGTCTCGAACCCGGTCCAGAACGCCGGGTTCTTCCCGGAATCGCGGACCCGGTCGAGGAACTCGGCGCGGTCATGGATCCAGTCGGTGAGACTGGCGTCCCACGCGATGACCGGCATCTCGCCGTGCGCGTTCCAGAGCAGGTCGAGCGGAACCGCCGACTCCTTCACCGCGGCGAGCTTGGCGCGTCCAGCCTCGGTGATCTCGGTGCACCCGTTGATGCAGCAGCCGTTGAGAAGTTCCGGACGGAAGTCAGCCATTAGTACCACCTCCATCCGAACGGACCGGTCCCGCCGTAGCCGTAGTTGTAACCGCCGCCGTTGTTCGGGCACTGGCCGTTCTGGCACGACCCGTCGGGGCACTCCGGCGCGGTTTCCTCGGTTTTCTTGGGTTCGGCAGTTTTCTTTTTCTTCGGCTTTGCCGAGGCGTCGGAAGCGGCCGGCTCCGCTGGCGGTGGGAGGGTTCCGGGAACTGTCGGAGGCACCAGTTCGCCGGCGTCCGCTTCACTCGGCGCGGCCGCGCCCGGCGCCGCCGGTGCGGCGTCGTAGAGCGCGCCGGCGACTGTGTAGTAGAAGGTGATCACGTCCTTGATCGACTTGACCCCGAAGGAGTTCGCCTGTTCGTCGAGCCCCTCTAAAAACGGCACCCACGACGGGTCGGCGGCGGCATAGATCTCCTGACGTGCGGCAGCCACCGCCTCGGACGGTTCGTCGATCTGCGGTTCGGCGGCGATCCGGTCAGCGGCGTCGTAGAAGGCGTCGGCGACATCGTAGACCGTCTTCGCCGGCGCGTTTTTCGGGACGTTCGAGCGGATCCACGACGTGATCGGCCTGGCTCCGCCGGTTCCCCGAAGAAAGCGCCAGATGATGCCGCGGTCGTTCCGCCGTCCGTCATTATCGTTGTCGCTGTTGTCCGGCCGCTTCTTCCGGTCGGGGAACGGGTTCGGCGTCGGGACGAGCCGTTCGATGAGCCCCTGTTTCCAGTCGGTGTATTTTTCATGAAGACCGGAGACGCACCCCTTCACGCCGGAAAAGCACCAGAAAAGAACCAGAAGGATGAACGCGCCCTTCCAGAGGTTGAGCTTCGGGGTGTTGTTGACGTTGATCACGGTCGGAGCCGTTTCGTCCGTGACGGTCTTCTGCTCGATGACCGGCTCGGCCTGCTTCTTCTTTTTGTTAGCCATTAAATACCCTCCGTTGCGATGAATCGTAAGTGAACGACAACAGAACCGGGTCGGCGGCGGTCAGCAGTTTGTAGCGGACCGAATAGGTTCCCGGTTCGAGGTCGATCTCCGGCGTGTGCCGGAAGTTGTAGCCGGTGGAGTCGCACCAGATGCGGTCGACGATCAGGTTCGGGAGAAGAACCTGTTCCGGGTCGAGCGGTTCCGGACCGGCGAGAAGGTCGAACCGCGGCATCCAGTTGACGTCGGAATCGCTCATCTCGTAGACCGAGCACTCGGCGCCGGTCACCAGCGCCGGCGAGAGCGCGATCCGCCGCGTGGCGTCGAGAATGCGCGCCCGGAACGTCGGCCGGTTGACCAGGTCGTTCGCCGTCCAGACCTGCGTCACCGTGTTCCACCCCCAGAGAGGCTGGATCCAGGCTTCGTCGCTGGTTCCCTCCTCCCCGCCGAGGAGAACCTTGTACCGGTATCGGATCCCCGGAAGAACGTCGGTGTCGGCGAACCGCCCTCCGCTGACCCGTGTGCGGAGAACCGCCCAGGTCGCTCCCCCGTCGGCGGAACGCGAGACCTGCGCCGCATCGGGTGTCCCCCAGGTGACGAAGATCGCGGTGTCGGATGCGTAGGCGTTGACGTTCAGCATATTGTTCCTCATAACCTAAATCGACAGAAGCCGCCTGAAATGACGGGTTCACCGCCGGAGCGGCGTCTTGTGACCGATTCTTTCTTTAATTGTCCGTTTTTGTTTTTACTTGCCCGTCAGAAATCGGGACTTTTTGCGCTCGGAAGCAGGGGTCCGAGCGCGTATTTTTAGCGCCCCGTAGCCACTTTCGGCGCGGCGGCGCGCCAGTAGGAGTTGTTCACGCAGTAACGGCAGTAGGAATGGAGCCCGATCGGCCCGAACGACTTCCGGCCGGCGAAATAGTCGGCGATCGGTATCGGCGCCGGCATGATGCCCGGCTGCCGGATCGCCAGTTCGCGCGCCAGAACGCACGGCACCGCCTCGGTTCCGAAAATCGCCGCGGTCACCCCGGTCCCGACGTCGGAACAGCAGCAGCGCGTCTGGCCCTCGAACCGTTCCTTCGGCCAGACGGAATGGACGTCCGAGTTCCAGACCTCGATGTTCGCCTTGGCGAGATAGGCCGGCGGGGAATCGCAGGACCAGCGCATCGACGGCCGGTGCGAGAAGTAGATCCGGTCGAAATGTTCGGCGGCGAACCCGATCCACTTCTCGGAATCGTCGCTGGTTGCCAGGGAGATCTTCGAGACTTTCCCAGAATCGCGGAAGATGCCGAGGATCTTCGTCCATTTCCGGACGCCGAGCTTCGACGGCTCCCCGCCGGAGAAGTTGAGAGCGACGGGGAAGGGGAGAACCTCCATCAGCGCTTCGGCGTCTTCGGCGGTGTATTCGTAGTCGGGGTAGGTCTCCATCGTCCGCTGCTGGTTGCACTGCGGACATCGACGCGGACAGACCGCGTTCGACATCACCTCGAAGAGCGCCCCCTCCCGGAACGGGAGCCGGCTGAGCGGACGGAAGATCCAGTAGGTATGAGCGGCGCGGTTATCGTCGGCGCGGAACTCCAGCAGGTGAGAGCCGGGTTCGAGCGTGATCGGAGAAGTGGTGTCGCCCCGCTCCTTGACCCGTCCGATGAGCGCCCAGTCGACCAGCGCGTCGGCCGGCGCCCATGAACCCTCCTTCACGCCGTGAGCGGCGAAGACTTCGACCGGCTCGGTCGCCTCGATGGTCACCTCGCTCGGCGCGTGAGCGAAGAACCCCTCGTAGATGCCGGCATCGAAGACCGGCGGCATCTCCTTGACGAACTTCCCGAACCCGACCTTCTCGGACTTGACGAAGAGACCGGCCGCCCGGTAGTCGATCAGCGAGAACGGTTTCCAGTGCATCGCTTTTGTGTTGATGTCCGGGTTGATGTCGCTCCGGCCGGCCGCCTGGCCGAGGAGAGGCGGGTAAGCGCAAAAGACCCGGATCTCCTGCTTCTCGTGCAGGTCGCCGAACGCCCAGTCAATGTGCCAGAAGTCGATCCACTCCTTCCACCCCTCGCACTTTTTGAGCGCCTTCTCCATACCGGAACGAGTCAGCGCGTAGGAGTGGGTGCGGTTCGCGTTGTAGGGGATGACGAGCCTCTCGCTGACCCGTGTCGGGAGCTTGATGTTTCCCCGGAGATGCTCGCAGCCGGGATAGAACATCTCCCAGTCGGAGGGGAGTTCGTCGAGCGTCTTCTGGAGCTCTTCGGCGAACTTGTCCGGCGGAAGGAGCGGTTCGGCGTCATCTTCGAGCACCATGAGATACTCGACCCCGGCATCGTAAGCCTGACGGATGAGTTGCCAGTGGGACTGCAGACACCCCCACCCGCCGGCGTTCCGTGACCCCCACTCCTTCGGCACCTCTTCGGCCGACCCGTCCACGGCGGCGAACCGTTCGATGAGCGGAAGCATAAGCCTGTCGAACCGCTCCCGGAACTCCTTGAGCCGGTCCGGCCGGCGGTCGAGGTTGATGACGAACCACTTGAAGTCAGAGATTTTCATGTTTTTTCCTCCGATGGTGTGTAAGCGTAGCAGGACGGGTTGCAGTAAGCGCTCCGGACGCATAGATAGTCCGCTTGGATAATCTTCCCGTTCAGCGTATCGTCATCAGTTGCATACCGGACGTGTCCGTGAGCGACCTGTTCGTCCCCGTGATAGTAACAATGGCAGACAAAGCACTTCGGCGTGTTCGGGAGCCAGCGCGTTGTTGTCTTTTTACAGAATTTACAAAACATAGAGCTGGTCTTTTACAAAAGAAACCGTCCTGTTAATCAGCCCAGTTCCTGAAGCCGTCCTCTGTTGTGAATAGGACGCGCAAGCACCCTCAATTGTGGATAAATCGGAAGCAGTCATACCCTCATAATATACAACTGTCATTGTTGTCTCAGTATGCTTATAATAGACGGTATGCGTTGTTTCTGTATCATTCTCAGCTATTGGGTAAGAAAAGGTGTTTGTGTTAGTGTCGAATTTATAGCTGCAACGCCACGGTGTCTCAGCGACAAGCGTGCCTTGAACATCTGCTGGAGTTAGAGTAGGGTTGGACAAATCTATCTGGTATGTGTAGTGAAAATACGATTGGAATCCCCCTAGCCAAGAGACAGAACGTAGTTCAGAGTGTTTCCCCTCTACGAGGTCGCCGTTGATTGCCTTTTCTATTGCCTGTGCAGGCGTAAGGTTGATACGAGGTCTGGTTGCGGTGCCACTTTCGTCAAAATAATAGTAAGTATTAGAACTTGTGCCATCAGGCGAAGTTGTTCGAACAAATATCCATTGTATATATGCAGTAGAAACAGGAAAATATTCCAGTTCTGGGTTTTCTGTGACGCGCCCAAGGCTAACCGTGTGCCGTTGTAGGTAATATCCATTATGCTCAGATGAACTGTATGAACACCGTTTCCACTTTGCCCCTATAAATTTTTCAGGATAATGATAATATGTATCACCATAAAAAAGGCTTTTATTCGAGAGCCCATCGCCTCGGATGTAATCTACTCCGTCAATGTTTACAATTCGTAGGTGATTGTCTTCAAAACGAACCGTTTCTTGCTCTGTTATAAAGTTGCCGATGAACACACCGTGGTCTTCTGGCAGAGACAATCCTGATGCCGTGGCGATAATGAAATTCCCGTCATTCTGGTTACTGTAAAAAAAAGACGAGAGCGTTCCGTATTGACAGTCTCGTCCCTCTACTTGCTTGAACGCGGCGTCTGCGGAACTGATAGACGTATATAATTGTGACGTTTCTTTTTGCTCGTCAGGCAATTCGTTGCAAGGAATGCAACAACAGCAAGGCGGGGTGAACCTAAACGCCATAGACACCTCTCTCCGTTACGAACAAGCCGTTTCGATAATCTGCCACTCGTTCGCGGTCTCGTTCCATGAGACCACGACCGTCGAGGAGTTCGCGATCGACTTCCCCGAGGCCAGTAGCGGACACTTGACCGGCACAGACAGCCCGTCGATCGTGACGTTGGCGGTCCAGCTCGAGCCGGTGCCGGACATATTGCTGGTCGTTGCCACGCGGTGACCCGCCGCCATGCGGTAGACGAAGGCGAAGATGAGACTGTTCGAGGCGGTCGATTTTCCCAGGATCCGGAAGATCCCGTTGTCGGTCGTGGTCAGTTTTCCAGCCGCCTTCTTGATGAGGTTGTGGTTCGCGTTCGCCTGTTCGGCGACCACGCCGTAGAGGTCCGGAACCAGCGCGCGCCCGATTGCGCCGGCGGGTATCCCTTCCAGCGCAATCGCGATGAGCGGCGAGTCCGCAGCGGCCGCGGCGCCTGTCAGCGGGACCGACCCTTTCATGTAGCAGGCTTTCATCTTGTCGAACGACCCGGAGACCCGGACACCCGTGACCGCCAGAACGCCGCCGGTCTGGATGTCCGAGCTGGTGGTGTTCGAGATCGTCACCATCATCCCGCCGGCGCGGACCGGCCCGGTGTAGAGCGTGTCGAGCCGGTCGGAGAGCGAGTTGATCGCGTCGATCCGCTCGTTCTCTTTCCGAGCGCTCGGAATCTCACCTTTTCGGACGTGTTCGAGTATCGGCATTTAGAACCCCAGGAGAGAGAATGGAAGCTTCTGGTAGACGTCGTTCACGACCACCGTCTGTGGGTATTCGAGCGTGACCCCCGTCGAGGAATCGTCCTGCTTCTTTGAGTAGATCCACAAGTATTGAAATCCCTCCTTGTTGACCGTCGTTCCGGCGACCGGCATCCCCGTCCGCCCGAAATTGCACCGGAACTTGAACGTCAGGGTGTGGTAGAGCGTGTAGGGAATGTAGTATTGTTCCGACCCGGAGCCGACCGGCTGCGGGTTCGAGTCATCATACTCGACGCTCGGCGTGGAGCTGACCCCCTCGAAGAGGACGTTCCCAGCCGACCAGCCCTTGAACGTGTCGGAATTGACCGAACCGGTCATCGCCACCAGGATCTGCCTGTAGGTGAGAGCCGACCCGAACACCGTCGCTGAAGCGGTGATGTAAGAGTCGAGATACGCGGCGCTCACCTTCTTCTTCAGCGTGAACGAGTAGGCCGGCCGGGTCACGTCGACACCTTCGGCGGTCTCCCCGTTCCACCCGATCCGCCCGTAGAAGGAACTCGGTCCCGGATCGTTGGAATCGACCTGCGTCACGTGTTCGCCGTATGTGTTCCCCGATGATCCGACCGCGTCGGTGATGTGAGCGCTCCCACCTTCGGTCGTGAACGTCTCGTCTTCGGTATACTCCTCTCTCGGCCACGGCGAGAGGGAGGGGCTCTCCCCGTTGCTGGACGGTGTCGCCCATTCGAGCGAGAACGACCAGTAGCGGTCGAGGTCTTCCTCGTTGTCATGTTCGAGCGAGAACCGCGAAACGGGGTTCCCCTCGCGCGTGTAGAGGTTTTCGGCACCTACGAACGCGCTGGCCATCGCGCGCGCCGTGTCGAGGTCGATCGCCTCGTCCGTCTGCAGCGCGTAGTTCATGGTGAACGTCTGGCCGCTCGACCCTTCATCGTAGGAGTCGGTCCGCTTCTCGTTGACCGTGAAGGCGACTCCGTTCAGTATCCCGGAATAGAGGTCGTTGACTGTATCGCTCATGCAGTATACCCCGCCGCATATTTCTGGTTGAGCTGGTAGAGCTCATCGTACATCTTCTTCGTGAACTTCTCGATCTGCTCGTTCGCTTTGAGCATCTTCATCTGAAGCCCGTTGTCCGTGGAAGTCTCGAACGCCGAGAACGTCCCTTTCACCGACGCGCTTTCCCGGATCCCGTCGCTGATGTTCTGGCTGAGAATCTTCGCCTGTTCTTCCTGGTATTCCCGAGCGCGTTTCTGCTGTTCGGCGAGCCGGCGCATCTCCTCTTCCTGAGCGCGTTCCCGTTCCTTCCGTGCCCGTTCGACTTCGTCAGCGGCCTCTTTCGCTTCACGCGCGCGCTCTTCGGCGAGCCGTTCCTCTTCGGCGGCGCGCTTCTGGTTCGCTTCGGTCACGGCGTCTTCGTAGATCTTGGTCGCCGCGTCGATTGTTTCGCGGAACCGGGACTCCGCTTCCTCTTCCGACATTCCGCCGGCGATGTCCGCGGCCTTCACCTTCTCGGCGTCAGCCTTCGTCTTATCGAGAGCGGCCTGAGCGTCACGCATCGCCAGGTCGTAATCGCTCACCCCGATCCGGGACGCCTGGTTCCGGACCGACTCCAGCCGCGAACGCTCCGAGTCGGCGGTGTCAACCTTCTCGGCGGCTGCGGGAGAGGACGGGGTCACCGCGCCCGGTGCGGCGGTCTTTTCCAAATCGACGCCGTTTTCCAGTTCTCGCAGATACTGTCTTTTAGCTTCGATTTGCTCTGATGTTACACGCGAGTCTTTCCTGGCTTGACTGGCTTTTTCTTGCGAACTTTTCCTGTCCCAGTAGCCGCCCTTGAAAACGTTTCCGCTGTTCTCGGCTCTGCGGTTCCATTTCCGGGCTTCCTCGTCCGATGCGTCACGCTGTTTCTCCAGCGCATTGATTTCCGCCTTCACGTCCGCGATCTTCTGTACCTTTTGCGCTTCGGCCATTTTCTTTTGCGCTTCGGTCAGTCCGTTGATCGAGCCGGTCGTTTTATCGACCGTCAGCCCGAGGTCTCCGTAGGCGGAGTTCAGCCGCTGGCATATCGCCTCGGCTTCGGCCATCTCCTCGGCTGACTTGTTCTGCTTGTTGTTCAGCTCTTCGAGCCTCTGCATCAGCTTGTTATTCGCGTCGGCCTGCTCCTGGTGTGTTCTGGTCTGTTCCTCGCACTTGTGCGAGAACTCCGTCACCGCCTTCTCCCCCTTATTCAGCCAGGCGATGAGACCGCCGACGGCGGCGCCGGCAGCCCCGATCGCCAGGATCCACGGGTTCGACATCTTGAACGCGGCGAGCGCGCCGTTGACAAGCTTGATCGCGGCGGAGAGTTTCCCCGCGGCAAGACCCCACGCGGTCATCGCGATAGCCGCACCGCCGAACGCGGCCGCGGCTCCGCCGACGGTGCCGATGAGCGTCTTGATGCCTGGATACATTGAGAGGAACTGCTTCGTCGCGGCGAACGCCTTCGAGACGAGGTCAATCGCCTTGGTAATCGCCGGAGCCAATTCCGCCATTATGTTCGCAGCCGTCCCAGCGATACCATTCTTCAGAAGCGTGATCGAGTCTTTCAGCTTCGCCATCGCGTCGGTGGCATCCTTCGACATCACACCGCCGAGCGAGTCGATCTTCTGCTCCATATCGGCGATCCCGTCGGCGCCCTGGTTGAAGAACGGCATCAGCTGAGTCCCGCTCTTGCCGAAAAGAGTCATCGCCATCGCGGTCCGTTCGGACTGGTCGGTCAGCCCCCCCATCGCTTTCGATACGGCGAGGAACTGGTCTTCCGGACTCATCGCTTTCAGGTCAGTGATCGACAAGCCTAATCTCTGAAAAGCCTGCTGCTGAGCCGCGCCGCCTTGAGCCGCCGCTTCGAGCGACTTCTGCATCTTTGTGATCGCACCCTCGAACGTCTCCATGGAAGACCCGCAGAGCTGAGCCATCTGCGACAGCTTCCCGATCCCCTCCACGGACACCCCGATCCGCTGCGACATCTTGTCGAGCGCGTCCCCCTTATCGATCATCGACCCGAAGAACGAGTTGAGCGCCTTCGCGGCGCCGACGAACGCGGCGGTCATCGCCGCCCCGACGGCAACACTCCACCCGTCGAGCTTTCGCTGGAACTTCTGCGTCGCGGTCTCGGCGTCTTTCAGACCCGCTTCGAGCTTCTTATCGTCGCAGGTCACTTCCACGTAAGCGCCGCCGGCGCGTATATCACCAGAGAGTGCCATCAGTCTCCTCTCGCTTTCATGTAGTCAGCGGCGAACTGTTCGCGTGTCACGTGTTCGACCGTCCCGACCTCGTAGGGGATCACTTTGTCCGGCGCTGTCGGACTGATGTTGGCGTTGGCGTAGAACGCGCAGGTCGCGAGCCGGATCCACTCCTGCTTGTCGCGCGCTTCGACGAGCGCGTCGAGTTCGCGGTAGGTGAGCCGGCCGTAGTCGGCGCCGAGCCCCCCGCGGCCGGCAAGCCTGGCGAAATGTCCGAACCACCACTCAGCGTCTTTTCGAGTATCGTCAGCCGTTCCTCCCTCTGCCGGATCGCCGCTTCCACCGCCTGCGAGACGATCTTTTCTTCTCGCTTCGATGATTCGAGCAGCCGATTCAGAGACCGCTTTATGATCCCCGCCATCGCGGGGTCGGGGAAAAAATCGGCGTATTCGTCCAGGAGCGCGCGCTGCGCCTCATAAGCGAACGCGCCTTTTAATGCGCGCCCGAAATCTTCCGCCGTGATTCCCCGCTCGGACCTCTGCTGAGCGGTCAGCACCGCCAGGCAGTCGACGGTGAAGATGATCGACCCGGTGGCCGCCAGGAAAGAAGATGCGTCGAACAGATCCACCTTCGGTTCCTGCCCGGCGCACCATGCGGCGAGCGGTTTCGCCGCCGTAATGTTGAGGTCGAGGGACCAGTCGCGCCCCTCGGCGTCTTGAAAGATTCTCATGTGTGCCTCCGCTGAGAATGGTTATCAGGTGCCCGACCCGGACCCGGACGAGCCGAGCGCGCTCGGAGCGACCGAGACGCTGGCGGTCTTCAGATCGTCGACCGGAGAGCTCGTCTCGAACGAGAGGATCGAGAACGTGTCCTCCACATCGCCGAACTTCATCTTGACCGGCGTCTGGTTCTCATACGCGGTCTGCAGTTTGTCGTAGGCGTTGGTGGCGGTCTGGTCTTCCGGATCGGTGCCGGCAATCACCGTGAACGAGATCGGCATCGACTTCATCCCCGGAATCGTCCGCACCTTATCCGACGCGCGCGTCTTGACGGCAATATCGGTCCGGCTGGACCCGTAGGTAATATCCCCGATGGTCGGCAGCTCCACGAGAGCCGAGCCTTCATACAGGTATACCTTATCAGTAAAACCCTTTACAAGAGCCATTGTGCATCTCCTATCTGTAAGCTTTCTGCGCGGCGCGTTCATAGAGCCGCGCCATCACTTTTTCGGAAAGGACTTGTCGTAGAGCCTTCGACATGAACGGCCGAGGCTCGATGGTGACCCGGACGGTGACCGGCGGGTTCTCCGCCTCGACCGCCCGGCACCAGGCCAAAAACCCGCCGGCGTTGGAAGCGTGTTCATGCGCCTCCTTCGAGCGGAAATATCGGTAATACTCGGTGCCGTCCGGAAGCCGCTTCTTCAGTTTCGGACGGGTGCCGGCGTAATGCGCGGCGGTCCAGTTCCGGCGGTTCCTCGGCTTGGCGGCCGGCTTCGTCCGTATGGAGACCGTCCCGCCGGCTTCGAGCGTGTGAGCCGTGGAGCTTTTCCCCGACGGCCTTCCGCTGAGCAGTTTCGGCCCGACCACCATCGAACGTGTGAGCGGGTCGAACGAGTAGAGCATAAAGTCGTAGAGCTGGTTCCCCCACCGGAACGGGGACGATCCCGGCTTGGACGGGACGCGCTGCCCGTCCTGCAGCGCCCCCTTCTTCATCGATCCGCGAGCGCGGTTCCTCAGGAACCCGGCGGCGTTGAAGAGGAACTCCGTGTTCACTCTTCCCATCACCTGAGAGATTCTCTTTCGGTTCCAGTCAAAACCGCGCTTTGCCATCACCCCACCAAAAACATCACGTTCACGCACCCCAGGCAGACCGGATGGTGAGCGTCGAGTTCGTTGAGCAGCACCCCCGAATCCTGGAACGGGTGGCTTTCAGCGGCCTTAACCGCCGCCTCATAGTTCCCGTCCGTAAACAGAACCGGATCCTTCCGGCTCATCAGCGCTTCGAGGATGTCTTCGAGTTCATTCTGCACCGCCGGGACCAGCGTCCCGGTGTTCCAGGACGGGAACGACTCGAAGATCTGGATCCGCACCTCCTGATAGGTCACCGGCAGAGCGCCGCGGTTCGGCGTCTCCTTCCGCATCACGCCCGGACTGACCGCCCGGTACTGGAAGATCTCCTGTTCCGAGATGTTCCGCATCGGCGCGTAATCGACCTTGTATGTCTGGCCGCTCCGTTCGGAGCACCAGTCAGCAACAGACTGAAGCAGTTCGGCTTGACGCATCGGGCCCTATCTTGATGGTTTGGATTGCATAGCCCCCGCCGAGACCCGCCTCGACGTAGGGAACCAGCTTGTCGATCTGGTAGGTGTCCCCCGAATACCGGATGAGACACCCGCCGAAGAACCCGCCGTTTCCGGCGAAGTTCTTAATCTGAGCGAGGGTGAGCGCCGAACAGCTCCAGTTCACGTAGGCGGAAGCGCGCAGCCCGAGCCCGGCATCGTCCGTCCAGGACGGCCGGCCCCGGTAGAGTTCCACGGCGAGTTCGGCGCCGTCCTCTCGGACGAACACGGCGCCGTGTGCCTGGAACCTGTGGACCGCCCGTGTAAAGAGGCGGTCAGCGCGTTTCTGCCGGTGCTGGTCGAGGTTCATCGCTCACCCTCTCCGGAATCACGAACCGGACCCGGACCCGCCGGACTCGTTGTTCACGATAGCGTCGGTCGCGATAATGCGGACCCCCTCGATCTCGGTCGGAATCGGAGCGGGAGCGCCGGTGGCGTTGGTCGCGGTCCGGCTCCTTCGGAGCTGTTCGAGCGACCGCCGGCTCATGAAGATCGCGTCGGGACCTTCGCCTGCGGGGAATTTGCCGAGGAGCTGGTAGAGGAGCGCGTCGGTCAGCCCGTTCGCTCCGCTTCCGGCGTTCGAGAGGTTGGTGATCATCGCGGCGGCGTTCCGGCTGGTGACCTGGAGACCGCACCACGCGGCGATCTGCTGCGTGTAGAACCACGCCCCGGCGCTGGTGTCGCCGATGACCTGTTCCTTGATGTCCCCCTCGGTGATCCGCCCTTCGCTTCCCCAGGCATACTGGATCGAGTCGATGCCGGTACGGACCGCGAAGACGGTCGACCCGTCGGCGACCACGGACCCGGAGTTCGCGTCGATGACCATCGTTCCGTCATCGGTGTCCGCGTTATCGACCGCGGCGATGATGGTTTTCAGGCCGGCGAACCCGGCGGCATCGGCGCTGGTTCCGTACCAGGTCTGCTTCGCGATGTCGAAGAGCGCCGCCTTGAGGTGGCTCTTCTGCTGAATCGCGATCGCGACCTCTTTCCCCCAGTCGGACTGAGTCGCGACGGCGCATTCGAGGATCCAGGACGCGTCGATGTATTTGCACTCGACGGTCTTGTTCCCGAGTGTCGCGGTGCTCCACGTCCTGGCGGAACCAGGCGAGCGGAACCCGGCGGTCGGCAGACCGCTCACGCAGAGGGTCTTGTAGGTGTTCTTCTGAACCGGCGAAGCGCCGAAGAACCCCAGTTCGGGGATCGTCTTGATCACTTCGTCAATGACGCCGACGAGCTCTTCAGAGTTGTTGATCTTGATGACGTCGGCCGAAGTCATGATAGCCATAGTGTGTATCTCCTATTGCTTAACAATACCGGTCTCTCGGATTCGGTCGGCCATGCGGTGCACGGCGTCACGCTTATCGTCCACCGGACCGGCGTTCGGTGCGACGGGTTCCTCTTCACCGCGCCGGAGCGCGGCTTTGAGCGTGTTGAGTTCTGCGTTGGTTTTGTCGATCGAGGCGGTCAGCGTATCGCCGAGCGCTTTGAGCTGGTCGAGAACGGCGGAGAGCCCGTCCTTCTCTTCCTTCTTCTCCGGTTCCGGTTCAGGTTCCGGTTCGGCGTGAGCGGGGTCACCGCCGCCGCTTTCGCCCCCGTCACCGCCGGCGCCTTCTCCGCCGTCACCTTCGCCCCCTTCGGGTGCGGGATCGGCCGGCTTCTCCTCCTCTTCGGCTGCGGCAAGACGCGCGGCGCGTTCAGCTTTGAGCTGCTCGTAGTCGGCGGCTTGGGCTTCTTCGAGAGAGAGACCGGCGCGGTAATACTTCAGCCCGTCCGCTTCGCCGAACTCGGCGATCATCGCCTCGAGATCGGGATGAGCGGCTTCCGGCGCTTTGTTTTCCGTGTCAGCCATGCTTGTAATCTCCTTTGCCTCTGAGAGGCTCAGTTTTAAAACTCCGGTGAACCGGTCCGTCCCGTAGGGACAGATCGAGACACCTCGAATTGGTGTATCTCTAAAAATCAGCGCGGGTCCCGGCACCTCCCGGCCGTTGACGATCTCCGAAAACCCTTCCGGCACCTCGGCGGCGGCGGACTCCCCGAACTGCACCGTCGGCGAAATCTCGTAAGGCGTCCCGCCGAGTATCCGCAGGATCACCTCTTCGGCGCGGTCACCAGGACGCGCGCTGAAAAGATGCGCGTCACCCCATAAGCCCCCCTCCTCATACCGGAGGTTGGTGATCTGGCCGAGAACCTCGCCCTCCTCGTGGTTGTAGTCCACAATCAGCGCCGGCTTGTGCAGCCTGACCTGTTCGAGGTCGATCACGAAATTCCCGATCTCATCGCGGTACATCTCCGTCCCGCTCAGGACGAGAACCCGCACGTCAAGCGACCCGTCCTCATTCTCCGTGAACTGCTGGCTCAGCGCCTGTCCCGGTATTCCGCGTTCCATTTACAGCCCCACGTTCTGGTTAGATTCTTTTCCGAACGGAACCGCGATTCCGAGTTCCGCCGCCATCGCCTGCAGCCGCGAGACGTCTTCGAGGTTCTTCGCGATGTCGTATCCGTAGTCGCCGATCACTTCGCTCGGAGGGAGTAGTCCGCACTGCAGAGCGAGGATCAGCTCCTTCACGTGCCGTAGCATTCGCCATGATGGAAGGCCGGCTCCCATCCACCCCACGTCGGCGGCGACGTCGTTGACCGTCCACCCTTCGGGAAGTTCGATGAGCCCGTCGAGGATCCAGTTCGGCAGGAGCCAGTCGACGATCCACTCGTTGAGCATCTCGATCGTCGGCTGCTGTTTCTTCTCGACGCTGTCGATGTATTGCTCGAACTCCCCCTCGCTCCCGTAGAAGTTGGTTTTGCTTCCGTCGTAGAACGAGTAGGGTATATCGAACGCCGCGAAGACCAGCCTGATGACCGTCTCGCAGAACGACTGAAAGTTCTGCGAGGGATTGTTCGACTCGAGGAACTTGATGTCCTCGCCCGGCCGGAGCGTGAAGGTCATGATCCCCGGCCCGAAAACATCGACGGCGCGCTGGTTGAAGTCCCCCTCACGCTGAGCGGCGGCTTCCGATTCCGGTGTGGACGGCATAAAGCCGGACGTGTCCTCGAACGTCGCGGCGATGCTCATCGCCTGTTCAAGTCTCTGCTTCGCCAGAGCCAGATCGATCGAGTCGTAGAGCTGCGAGAAAAACCGCACCGCCGGCGCCATGAGCGACTCGCCGCGGATCTGGTCTTCCCGCGTGTAGTATCCGAGCAGATCGAAATTCTTCGCCGAGACGATCCTCTCAGGCTCGAACCCACCCGTCGGCGTCCGCCGGCATATCTGGTAAGCGATCGCCCGTCCGTAGGAGTTGACCCGGACGCCGTGCACCCACTCCTCCTTCGCGTCATCGACGATCCCGGTCCGTATCCGGTCCCCCTCGATGATCTGCATCTTCCCGTTCGAGAGGCGCAAAATTCCGACGTCACCGTCCACGGCGCGATGCGACTCAATGAGACCCATGAGCGTGTCGAAGTTGTGCCGGCCGGCGGCGTCGCAGTTCGACCGCCTCTTCCACCGGCGGACCAGCGATTCGAGCCGGCGGTTGAACCCCTTGTCCGGCGTCTGAGCCGTGAACCGGTAGAACGACATCGACTGCAGATGCTTCCGGAGTGCGAACCCCGCGATGGTGAAGTTCCGCAGCGCGTCACGCGCCTGGCTGATGAGGAGCTGGCGCTCTCGCGGCGTCAGTTCGCGGTCCTCGCTCTTGGTCGAGTAGTAAGGCGGCTTCCGGATCCGGTCGGTCTTGACCGCGTCGTATTTGAGCCTCTGCATCGGCGGCGCGGGGAGCGTCTTTTTGCTTCGGAAAATATCGAAAATACCCATTAGACGAGCCTCGCGGTATCAGCGTATCGGACGCGGGAGAAGGAGCCGCGGAGCAGGTCTTCCTGAGCGTAGAGCTCCCGGAGTTCCCGCACGAGCTGTTCGCGCGGCACCCACGACTCGCTCACTCCGTCAAGCGCGATGTTAATCACGGAATCAGGATTTTCGAGAGCGGCTTCGACGAGCGCGATCCTCTTTCGGATGTGCTGGAGCCTTGACTTCCTGATCTGGTCGCTGGTTGGTTCTGTCGGATTCACTTTCGACTCGGCCTCGGTAGATGTAAATTCTTCCGCACGACTCGCACCTGTTCCTCCGGAACCGTATCAGCCCGAAGGGGTGGACGTCGATGGTGTAGTCGTTGATCTGGACGGCATCAGAGCCGCCGCAACTCGGACAATTCATGCTTTTACCCTCCGAAACCTAAATCGACAGAAGCCTAAATTCCTAACATGAGCCTTGAAACTAGGCGAACCGGCCCTTTTTGAGCATTTCCAGCTCATCGCTCGGCACGAGCACACTCGCCGCCGCCAGGCAGCCGACAAGACAGTCGAAAAGATGGTTATCCGGCCGGAGCGGACGCTCCCTCCACTGATTGACCTCATGCTCCCCGGACGAGACGAGCTGGACGAGTTCGGCGTTGCAGTGTTCCGCGATCATCCGGTGGAACGTCTTGTCCTTCCCCCAAAAGGTGACGCTCCCCGGCATTCCCGCTTCCAGCGCGAACTTCTCGTGGAGCATCGACTTCCAGAAGTTCACGTCCGTTAGAGCCGAACGGTATCGCCGGCCGGGAATCTTCTCCTTGACGAGGTGAAAGAAAAACTGCCGGTCCGCTCTCCGCTCCCACTCGGCCATCGGCCGGCCCGTCGCCTTGACGTTATGACCGCGAGCCGGCATCACCCGGTCAGCGACATGAGCGCCGGCGATACCCGCCTCGACCGTCTCCGGCTTGTATTTTGCGTCGATGAAGATCAGCTCCATCGGCTTTTCGACCTCTCCAGAATCGTCACGGAACGTCCAGCGCGCCATATCGGCGAGAAAAGTCTGGATCCCCATTTTGAGCGCGAGGTTCGCGCTGGTTCGGAACATCTGCGGCATCGTGAAAAGTCCGCCGTCCTTCTTCGAGAAGTATCTCCGGTTCTGTTCCGGGAAAGTCCCGTAGTCGAGCACGTATCCGGTCAGGTCGCGGTCCCAGGCGACCGCCGCGTAGTAGAGCAGATCATCATGAACGTCCACGAACCCGGTCACGTGCTGAGCGCCGTCAGGAAGCGTTCTCCGGTCGAGCCCGTTGACCCGTGTCATGATCTCCTTCGCCGGCACCTGCACCGCCGCTCCGGCCGGCTGCAGCGGCTGGTTCTGGCATTCCGACCAGAACCCCCGCTCATTGTCCGCCCACCGGCATATCGCCATCTCAAGCGCGTCGTGATAGTGCTTCGGGTCGAACTTCTGCGGCCAGGAGACCTCGGCGCCTTCCCGCATCGCCTTCCGGTTCTTGAAGTAGAACCGGTGAGCCTTCTCCGGATCGTCACGGCGTATCGACCGGAACTCCCGCCAGAGCGTGAGATCTTCCGGCATCGCGTCGAGCATTCTCCCTCTGATGCCGTGCCACTGAGGATAGATCTCCGGGTTCAGGTAGCGGTCGGCCAGGTCGCCCGGCTGCAGGACGGTGCAGGTCATCACCATCGAGAGTTCGTACCCCGACTCCGCCAGACCCTCGATCGCGGAGTTGATCTTCTCTTCCAGGTCGCTCACACGGTCCGGGTTCCGAGCGAGTTCCTCCTTCTGCAGGTCATCGAGGATGATGAAGTCCGGCCGGTCGCCGGCCATGAACGGCGAATCGGTCGACGCGCCTCGGAACGACCCGCTCACCCCGACCGCCCTCACCGTCGCGCCGGCTGACCGGCTTCCGGCGACCTTCGGGAAGTTCAGTTCGTCGGCGCTGGTCATGATGTCGGTCAGTTCGCCGTCGAGGAGCTGCCCCCTGGCCAGAATTGCCGAATTGCCGAGGGACGCGAACGGCAGACAGACCTCCGGAAAATCGTCGGCAAGCGCCGTCCCCCTCACGCTGAGCGCGCCCTTGATCGACGAGAGAATCTTCCTCGCCTCCGTCTGAGTCGCCGAGAAAATCATCAAAAACCGCCGATGCCCGTAGACCAGAGCCCACACCGCCGCATACTTGACGATCGTCGTTTTCCCGGTCCCCCGAGGCATCGCGACCGCCTGCTTCCCGTCGTGGATCAGACAATGCTCCAACGCCTTGATGAGTTCCAGATGATACTTCCCGAACGGCGTCGAGAATTTGAGCGGAAAGTATGTTCTCAGGAAGAACCCGAGATCGTTCCGGCCGCGAGCCCTCCGGCGCGGGTCCCTGATCGCCGGCAGCGGCCCGATCTCCCGCCCGATGAGCGACTGGCGCCGGATCCGGTCAGCGGCCGCCTGTTTGTGCTTTTCGTACCTTGCTCTGTTTAGCGCCACTCTTCACTGCCTTCCGTGGAACCTCGAAGTGATCGCAGAAATAGACCGCCACTCTCCTCGCCAGCTCGACGATCTCCGTTCCGGCCGGCGCGATTCCGAGCGGTTCGAGGTGCCCCCGTATCTGAGCCTCGACCGCCGACTGGTAGGACTCCTCGACGGCGCGCGTGTTCCGCTCCTCGGCGAGCCCGTAGAGACTGACCATCTCCTTCCGAGCCGAGAGCGCGGTCTTCAGATCCCCCTGCTGCCACGCCGCCTGGTAGAGTTCCTCGAACGACTTCTTCGCTTTGCCATACTCCTCGACCGAGTCGAACGACGCCGCCCGGACGATCAGCCCCCTGGCGACCTTGACCAGTTCATCCCATTCGGCATCGGTGATCTGCTGCTGCTGAGCGAGACGCTTCCGGAGGCCGGAAAGTTCCACGCCCCGGACCAGAGCGCTCACGATCGGTTCGACCAGCGGCGAATCGGCGAGCGAAGCCGCCGGCTTTTTACTCGAAACTCTTGACTTTTTCTCGGCCATCTGCTACCACCCCCCCCACGCCAGAAATAAATCCCCCCACTCCTCAGCAC
>Ga0310696_10003266_pt1 | contig 20399 bp, 23 predicted proteins | sample AusTroGonzalo_MG_4_FD_203885 | JGI IMG/M metagenome (GOLD analysis project Ga0310696, IMG submission 203885) | Bovine rumen microbial communities from tropical cattle in Woodstock, Queensland, Australia - Gonzalo_02 (v2) (version 2) | ecosystem: Host-associated > Mammals > Digestive system >... | reverse complement strand
CGGAGATTTATCCAAGGTGCTTGAAAAAGTCAATCCGGACTTAATTTTTTATCCGAATTTAGAAGATATTCTCGAGCTTGCGCGTGACCATCGGGATATCGCGTTTGCCGTTCCAAATTACGGATTCAATTTAGAAGAAACCGGACAGCTTCGGTATATTGATAAGAATGATCATAACATTGGGCATTATCCGATTATTCAATCATCCAAAGAGCCCCATTATTTCGGGTAAAAGAAGACTAGCAATAGAATTTGCTAGTCTTCTTTCGTGTGCTGTAATTAAAAGTTCTTATGGATTATATTATAACCAACCACACCGGTAGTTCCTACGATGAGAGTCCCTGCGTAGAAGTCACGCTGTTTTTTGGTTATCTTCAATTTGCGATTGATCTTGTCGAGTTCGGCATTCTTTTCCTTCATCTCCAGATCATGCTTCGCATTGATGGCATCGACACGATCTTTGAACCGGGCGTCCACGATCGTTTCAATATCCAGCTTTAATGTATTGTCTTCGGTTAATACAACTTTGCCATCTTTAATTTCTTGTGCAGACTTTGCATCTGGCGTAAAGTCATATTCTTTTCCATCCCCAGCCGTAACAATGACTTTCGGCGGCTTTTTATTCAATTGCACATCCGCGTCATTCGGAGAGGATTTTTCTACGTATTGCACTACGGTTTGCACCTTACTGTTCATGCCTAATTCCATATAATCTTTCTTTGCTTTTGCCAAGTCAATGGCCAACTGTCCATTTTCTTTCGTCAGCTTTTCTACTTTCGTAGTCGCTTCATCCAATTGGGCTTTGATAGCGTCATATTCTTTGGCTTTCACATACATATTATAGGAAAAAATAATCCCAGCAATAATCAGAAGTCCTACGATAATCTTAATGATCGTCGTAGGCGTAATTTTCTTAATGAAATCCATTCTTTTATTTCACCTCACAAAAAATTGTTATACTTCTGTCCAACCAATAATTTAAACCAAAAAATTTCATCTGGAACTCAGAAAAAAGGAACCGCCAATAGGCGGTTCCTTGCGACGCTTGGGTTAGGCGTCGGCTTTTGCTTCAGTGGTTTCTGCAGGTTTGCTGAATTTGGATTTGATCCATTTTGCGCTGTTCCAGAGCAGCGTGCCACCGCCAATAACTGCGAGGCCGCGGAATGCGATGGATTTCCAGTTTGTACCAGTTTCTACTACTTCCTGCATGGTCTCTACCGTCTTTTCTACTACTTCATTAGTTGTCATGATGTTTTTTCTCCTTTTCTTTTAATATTTTTTAATAAATTTTCTATAAGAGTACTATCAGGTTTCTCCCGTGTCTCTCAACATTAAAATGTATATTTGAAATTTGGGACTTTACGGTTTTTGATTTGCTTGTTACGTTTTAGTAACGCAGCAAGCTATCTTCATCGTGTTTTATGACCTCTTTTGCATTGGGTTTTATCTGATTATAGACCCAATATATCAGTAAAATGGCTAAACTTGGCAGGCCGTGTAAAATCCAGTTTAACCACAGAAACGCAGCAAATATAGCTGCAATTCCAATCAACGCGAACAATCTCATGGAGATATACATGGCTTATCACCTCCTCTATTTTATCTCCATCTCTTACTTTAAAATAGTATAATTGAAATCCGTGAGTTTGCGGATAACCCCAAAAAAATACAAGGGGGAACTCTGCCAAAGTCCCCTTGTACTTTTTGGGTCTTAGAGATTACGATACTTTTCTAACTCGATCAACTTCTCTAATTGCGCTGAATAAATCTCACTGAATTTCAGTTTCTTCTTACTCGCTCGATTAAACCGTTTAATCCAGATTGCAATCAAGTGGGAAGGACAAATTCCATTCTGATCGCAAATCTCATAAAACTTTGCTTTCTCTCGCGCTTCAATGCGAATATTCAGCCGTCCATTTTTCTTCATATGTTTACTATTATATCGACCCGTAACGACAAGATTTTCATCTTGCCTCTCTACAATTAAGATGTATATTTAGAAAAATGAACTTTTACGGTTTACTCAGCAAATATATTCCTACGATGAGCTTAATAACTCATCGTAGGAATGTTTATTAGTCTTTCGTCATGTTATATAACGTCTGAACTGATTCTTTCGTAGAGGTACGGATGTTCGTTCCATTCGCACTCAAGAAGTTTGTCGGGTCTTTTGCCAACCGCTCACACTCCGCATTGGCTTCCTGTGAGAAAACGGTTCTGACGGAAACTTGGTCTCCATCATAGTCGGCATTTAGCGTTTCCAGATATACGTTTTGCATCATCAGAACTTCAATGAACTGCGTCGGCACCTTATTCTTATCCATGTACGGATCGACGATGGGATAGAATTTATAAATCTTCCCACCATATTCCATCTGACAGGTTTTCTGGGTAGATAACACCTGTGCTTTAATGGGATATAAGGACTGGAAATTAGAAATTGGGTACCGCGTGATGATGACATAGCGATTCTGATAAATATCAACGGCTGCTAAATACATCAAATCCGTTAACGTCATCGGCCGAGGGGCGTTGTTGGCAAGTTTCTCAGAGAATGGATTGGCTATCTTGCCTTTGAACGCAATATAGCAGGTTCCATCTTCTTCTGTCGGCACTTCAATCGGGTCGAATCGTTGGGCATAGGAATAGATAAATTTTCGCATCAACGTGGTGCAATATTCATCATTAAAAAATGCCGCGGGATTTCGAAGCGAGACGTATTTAACTTCTCCTGTAGTGGCGTCAATCACCGGATATTTATTCTCCGATGCTTCAAACTCTCTACGGAAGAAATTATTCAACCACCCCACAAAGAAGGGGGTCGCATTGGAAATGCAATTGGCTAATGGTAAGCCACAATGGGTGCTGTCCACGATCATTTCATCATAGCGCTCCGTATTGTTATGCGAAGCGGAGATGACTAATCGAGAACCATAGTCAATGCTTTTGCCCAGAATGCCTTTCTTAATGATACCAAATTTCTTCTCCACACGGGACTTAAAATAGTCATAAATCCCAACCAAACACATCTGGATTTGATATTTAGTATTATTCAAGGCAAACACAAAATTCCCGCTGGATTTTAACGAAGAAGCCAGCCGCAACAGCTTGGAGTACGAAACCCCATTCGTCGCTTCGGATCCTACATTAATCTCATGCAAGGACGGTTTTCCGGAGCCAATTTGTTGTAAATTAATATCTCGATAAAACGCAGGCTCTACAATCGCAAAGCGCGTAAATAATACTTTTTTCGGATTCAATTCCAATAAATCAATACGCTCACTGCGCACTTTGGAATTGTTTCTGGCAAACTTAATTTTCTCCCAGTTTTCATAGAGCCAATCCAACCCGGTAAATCCATCGGGATCTTCTATGATTTCACCGGCCGGAGAAATCCGGTATTTTGCAGTCCCGGCAATGATCGAATCAATGCGCCGGTCCATGCGTTTGATTTGTTTATAGACAATCGGTTGTAAAAAATAACCGCCGAGGTCAATATAGGCGTAGGTCGTTTTCCGATCTTTTGGGCTTAACCCGAAAATTTCGGTAGATAACAGCCCATCTGATGTCGGAACCGACCCACGATTCAAGATCACAGGATTCGTCACCGGTTTCAATCGATTGACCCGGATAAACTGTTCTGTGTCTAAGAGTTCCACCTTCATACTTCGGTTCACCCCTTAAAAAAAGTTAATCTTACCGTGTTGTGCTTTTCATTTTGGTACTGTACAGCAAAATCTGAGTAGCTATCTTTTTTATCGGGCTGAAAGAAGGTTTCCATCTCTGCTACAATGGCTTTCGGAATCGGCTTGGTACTTTTTAAAGTCACATGCATTTTCTTCCGGCCATCAAACTCACAATAGAATTTCTTTGCATCCACCACATAGTTTCTCGTAAAAAAGAGAAACAACTTGCGAAACGCTGCATAGAAATCCAACAAAAGGAAAGAGCGCTTTTCTAAATATTCTTCTTTAGATACATCATGGCACCAAGCTTTAAACTCTTCTTCCGAGAATTGCTGGGCATCATAGGGATATACTAATAGATTGAAAAGGTCTATCCTGTTGGGTTTTTTCGTGCTCATACAGGTTCCACCTCACAATTTATGAAACGAAAATTTATTTTGGTTCGGGATCATTCGATTACCATTTTCTTCGATTGACACCCCGTTGCTGATTCCGACGTTGTTTGGCTTGATTTTCTTTCATCATACGTTCGTTTTGCTTTTCCATATTGGCCGTTTCTTTATTCGCCTTTTCCTGCTCCTGGGCTTTTCGTTTAATTCGAATGTCCAGGAGCAGTTTGAATTCTTTATATGGCATTTGCATGACGTCTTCGTATGACATCGACGGAAACAGCTCCATGAAGCTGTCAACCTGTATTAAGAATGTCTTAAGATGGTCCTCGAAGTTTACTGAGCCCGAACTTTGAGAAAAAGCAAGTTATCCATGCTCATCGGGAATTCGCCCATATCATTTTTACATTCCGGATTCGGGCAGACCACACTCTTTATCCCATAGGTATACTTATGATTCATATAGGACTGTGTCATGTAGGTACTGATTTTCCGAACCTGCGGCTCTGTTAATTGGGTCAGAATCTCGAAAATGTCATTGGGTTCGGTGAACTCATCATAGACCAGTTCGCCATTTTCATCTTCGTCAGCCAAGAACGCAGCGCGTACCATGGTCAACATGGACACGTAACCTTCATAACTGTCATCATTCTTCCGCTCATCCGTCAGGTCACGATAGGTCCGATAGATCGCATCATATGCCGACGGCGCATACAAATCCAACAGAATCAGATTATCGTCTTCATTAACGGAGATACGAGAAATCTTATTAAACGGCGCATTTTCATGCACTTCTTGGGCGCGTTCCAGGAAGGTATCGGAGTCGATGATATTCTTAATAGTCTGCGCCATTTCTTCATCGACGCGTTCGGTCCGAATTAATTCCTTATTCTTTACGGTGACGTTAAATACATTATTACACCGCGGGCAAGTAAACTGCATCGTCGTGGTATCCGGGAACGAAGCGCAGATCAGCGCAAACTGTAAGTTTGCATAATCATCATACGCCGTGTGTTTCAGGAAGTCATCAAACGTCTCAAACTTGCCAATCGAGCAGTATTTCATCTTATCATAGAGCAGCTGCCAGCGTTCCAGTTCGGTTGCCAAGCTACGTCCAGAATTCGTCGCATTATCGCCAATCTTAATGATTTCTGCGACCGAGCAGTTACCCATCTTACCCAGGTAGCCGGATCCGCAAAGTACAAACGGCGACAACGTACGGTCAAACGCTTTCTTAATGATCGTATTCTTGCGTTGCTGCTCTTTCTCTTTGTCTTTTAAATCCACTCTTCGGATTTTAATCGAGCGGAATTTTTCTTCATGCGTCTCGTTGATTACGATTTTAGAAGCAAATTCCACTTTCTTTTGCTGATCCGGTGTCAAGCTGAGCATGCCCACTTGCGCCCGGTCCAAATAAATATTGACTACGCTTTGCGGATTGCCCAGCGCTACCGGTGGCTGAATGCCTTTCGCATCCATTTCGGCTTTCTTTTTCTTTAATTCATTAATTTGCTCATCGGCTTCGCTCATCCATTTTTTAGCCCCCTCAATGGTTTCGGGCTGTACATCACGAATGGCTACGCCGGTATTTTTTGCTTTACCAGCTAAAAATTCCTGCTTATCGACGACAGCGCCCGGACCGGTATATTCTTTGGTTTCCGGGATCTCCTCTTCACGAACCGGTGACCGCTTGGGAACGGCTACGGATTCATCATCTTCTACAATCAGGTCATCATCGGCCGGCGCAGCCGCAGCCGGTTCTTCTTTTACAGGTTCAGGAGTCACGGCTTCGGCATTTTTCATCAGGTCATCAAAATCAATGCTGTTTTTAGATGTGTATTTGGTCATTTCAGTATCTTTCCCTTCTTATTTATTACCAGATTTCCACAGAATTATTATCATATACTTTAAAATCAAAGTTTACAATCTCACCTTTTTTCTGCTGAATACCAAATAAGATTTCCGTCTCTTCTTGGTACAGAATAAACCTAATCAGCAGATAAAACTCACCATTATTTTTCAATACGGATACGTCTATATTTTCAATCGGCATATCCGTGATGTAGGCGCTGATCTGATCACTTAATTGCTCACGCAATTGGTTATTCAGAAGCGCATCTAAGGCTTTGAAACGATACGATTGGATATTAATCCCGGCATCGGGTATGGACGGGATATCTCCTTTTCGCATAAATAACAGATTTTGAATTTTATGGGCAATCGCAATCATGCCCGTATAGACTTTGGGTTGATTAAAGGCGTCTAAGGTGAAGTCTAACTCATTCACCGGGTTGGTTTTGTCCACTAACGGCATACGAATCCCACCTTAATTTTCTATTAATAAATTTGTGAATTATATTAAAGTTTACCAGATAAAGCCAATTTTAACATTTACCTAAATCAATACAAATCTAAGTATAAGGGGGCTTTTCAGATGTCCCATCGCCCTTATTACTGTCCCGTTTGTCGTAAAAAGTATATCAGTAAACCGGCCGTCTATTCCCATATCGAAACCACGCATAGTGAATTGATTCCAGAGGGGATGACCGGTGGAGAATATGCCTATCGTTTAGAGCATGGCCGGGGCGGTCGTTGTATTATTTGCAAGAAAGAGACCTTATGGAATCCGAAAACGAATAAGTTTAGCCGGTTCTGTGAGAATCCTGCTTGCAAAGCCAAATATAAGAAAGAATTTGATACTCGTATGATTGGCAAATATGGAAAAACGTTTTTAACGGACGACCCCAACCAACAACGAAAAATGTTAGCCAATCGAAAAATCTCTGGCGTTTATCGCTGGAGTGACGGATCTGGTTCAATTCCCTATACCGGGACATATGAACTGGATTTTTTGAAGTATTTGGATGTTATATTGGACTTTGATGCCAAGGATATCATTGCGCCATCACCCCATACGTACACGTATATGTATGATGGGAAGCCACACTTCTATTTCCCGGATTTTTATATTGAAAGTTTAAATCTAGAAGTGGAGATCAAAGCCTATGGGAATACGCATCAAAAAATCGTCGCAGTTGACCATGTGAAAGAGAAGCTGAAAGACGATGTGTTGCGTAGCCAGAAGGCGTTTAATTATATTAAAATCTATGATAAAAATTATACTGAATTCAATAATCTTTTGCAAACCTTACGGGAGCGGGATGATGTGGATACGGACGTAATTATCATCGCAGAAACCCCGGTGCTCACAGAGGAAGCGAAAAAATTATTAGCGTTGGAATCCTTACAATATGAGGAAGCCGAACCATTTCAGTATCAAGAGGTGAATGCATTATGGCAAAATTAACTGCCGCTGAATTAAAATCTCTTCCGGCGTCGCAATTTGGACTGCCTGGTGTAAAAAAATTTCCGATGCCCGATGAGATACATGTCACCAAAGCCATTCAGTTTTTCCGTTATGTAAAACCGGAAGAGCGAAAAGAATTGGCTGCCAATATTAATCGTCGAGCCAAAGAGTTGGGCATGAAAGTCAAAGTACAGCCTTCCAGTCCATTCTATAAATACTGCGCGCCTGGCATTAAAGCTGGGATGAAAGAAGGCGCCATTATCCAAGAATTTCATATTGGCCAATTGTCTCCCATTGTTCCCTTAGAGCCCGAAGTCATTCAGATTAATCAGTCCGTTACCAAAAATGGTGGGCCGTTAGAACGACTTCGTAAATTATGGGACTCGAAAAAGACATTGGATGAGAAAAATCAAGATAGTTTTCGTATCTTACAAGAAGTATTGGAAAAAACACCCGGTATTACGACCAATTTAGAAATCGCATTCCAAGGCATTTTAGAAGCCAACTATATGCTGACCAGTCGGTCTGATTTTGAAGAAATCCATCATCCGACACTGGCTGAATGGTTGCATATGAATAATCTAAAAATGCGTGTGTATGATGCAGATGCTAAATTATATGCAGAATTACTTCAACCAACCGTGCCACATACGGTAGGTCAAATCGTAACTATGCTGCAGCAAATTCGTTCGCTTCCTGTATTATCTGCGGCGTTATGCCATATTAATTATTCTTCTGCTTATACAGAAGAAGTGAAGCGGTCGGTTAATTCCTTTTTCCGATCCGATGTCATTCATCAGGGCTTTCCGGCGGTAGACACCTCGGAAATTGATAATGGGCCGGAACAGTTTTTGAAAACAACGTTCCCATATCAGATGAATTTCACTGAAGATGATTTGGCAATTATACAGCAATTTATGCGCTTCGTAGATGTCGACCATGTACGAAAGAAAATTGCAAAATTGATTCAGATGATTGCGAAAGAGCGAATCGCTCGTAGCATGCCACAATGGGACCAGCTGAAGCTGGACGTTGCGATTCAAGATGTTTGGCCTCTTTGCTTGTTCCATTTACAAGAATCCATTACACAGTTTGCAACAATGGGCTATTATATGGATAAAGAGCAGCCGAAATTTATCTTTGTGAAAGATCCGGGTTCGATTAAATTCGCCTACCCAGTATTTAATCAGAAAGAAGAATTCATTGAATTTTTCCTGGTTACCATCTGGGACGAAGGACGAAAAGAATTGTTGGATTCGATTATTCAATTCTTCATGACACCGAAAGGCCGGTTCCCATTAACCTGGAACGAACTGACGTGGAATAAGACAGCCCATCCGAAGCTGGAAGGTACGGATTTCACCGATGTATATAAAGGATTGCAGATCAGTAGCAATGGGAATATTTCATTCTTATTGGGCATTGATGATTCTTGGAAAGAAAAGTATCATCTTTGCGAAAAAGAATTACAAGCCAATGCGAAAGACGAAAATTGGGAAGCATATAAAAATAGCTTATGCTTCTTATTTGGCTTAATTACGTTAGTCCATAAACGGTATGAAGTTCCGAATGCCGAAGAGCAGTTCGGGAAACTGGATTATCGTGATGCAATGGCCACGTTGCCCAAAGCAATTCATACGTTCGTAATGGGAATCAAAACCATTTCGAAAGTGGATAAAGATTTTAATTTCGTATTGTATTTTATTGAAAGTGAGTATAATGATAAGCTCCATGTCTTCCAACAAGAAACGGAAACGGATATCAGTTCGGAAGTCAGCATCGCCTATCGATATATCATGGGATAAATAGATACGTAAAATTCCAGATTTCAAGCATACATCGTTATCTTGAAATCTGGAATTACTATAGTTTTCTATAACTATCGTAACAACAGAGTATGCGCGAAGAATTATTTGTCTATATATTCTCCCGATTCGGGAACTCCAGAGGTAAACTTTGGATTTATGAATATATATCTTCGCAACAGAGCTATTCCATATAGCTGCATTATTTGTCAGAAAAAAAATTTGTAGGAGCTCTAACATGAGCTAAAAGGAGGAAGACATTATGTCTGAACAGAAACAACAGAAACCGAAAAACCAGCTGCTGATCAATGCCATGGGACTGGAACCGATTAAGGTTGTATATCCCGTATCGAATCAGGACATTGAATACACAGTTGGGGAATGGATGAAGAGCAATGGGATCGAAATTGGTCCGAACAGCCCTATCCAAATCCGTTGCCTGCTGAAGTCGGAAACGACCTATAGCAAAGACGCAACAAAAGCAGGGGAGAAAACGAATCTGCCCTTCATCGTCGTGGTATTCCGTCAGTTGGCGGAAGGCGATTATGAGAAGAAACACAACGTGGAAGCCAAAGTATTCAATTTGATTCGAAAAGCAATGGGTAACTTCCAGGATCGTTCTCAGATCGTACTGCATGAAGACGACGAACTGAACAGCGTACTGAAACGCATTAACGACAATCGCGACATCAAATGGCACATTCAGAACAAGAAACGCATCAGCTATGCGTATATTGATCCGGGTGCTGTATTGGCGATGTGCTTCGGCCTGCCGGCGAAAGAGATGGACAACTACACGTTCGATATCATCAATCGCAAGCTGCGCTCCACCATGGATCGTGAGACCCGGAAGCGTAAATTTGTGATGAAGATTCTGTACAGTCCGAAACGTCGGAATGCCCGTCCGAACCAGGACTTGGTCAATTTCATGCGCTAACCGTCTCGTAAGACACACAGAAACCCCGAATGGAGCCATCCATTCGGGGTCTTTTGTATGCTTCGGTATTCCTTTTGTCACAACTGAGTAACTTTAACATTCATCGAAATCGTGGGGTGACAGCCGTGATGAGCCGAAAACAAGAATATTATGTTATCGCCATTGTCTTTGTAATTGAAGCATTGTGGCTATATGCAATATTTTATGGAATACGAGATCTGGTAGTATATGTATCGGATCGATATTTTACATCACAACACGCGACCACTGTCGTCGTACCTCTTCCCGTAAAAGAGGGATCGGTTATTTATATTCAAAATAAAGCCTATCGATTACATGAAATAAAGGAGGCGCCTGTATCATGGGCAAAAAAGAATTTAAAGTCGATATCAAAGAATGGATCGGCCCAGTAAAAGAAGGAAAAAACACCAACTGGTGCAAGTACGTTCTAAAAGTATCTTATAATGATGCGCCAGCGAATTTAGACATTCGCAATGTGAAATTCAATGAAGATGGCACACATATGTTTGGCAAAGGCATTAGCTTAACCAATGAAGAAACGGATGTGCTGGTCGATACGTTATTGGATTGCGGATATGGTACATTGGATAAAATTTCCAGTACTGCGAAAGCAAGAAACGCCTTATTCGTAGGCGGTGATACGTTATTTGAGGAAGACGATAAAGATGATTGGGATGATAAAGGCCGATTGATCGTACGATTAGGAAAGAAGAAAAAATAAATGGATTATTTATTCAATTCGTTTAAAGTTAAATACATCATCTTGAATAAGCTCTTTACCAAATTGGACTTACGCAATGTAAATTCAGTTACCTTGTATATTAATTTGGAGAGCTTGCTCAACGCCTTACACCGTAACGATTATGAAGAGATGTTGCAGACATTGACGAAAGAAGAATTAGCCGGGCAATGTAAACAGCTGATTGCAAATATCGTCAATTTGGCTGGACATTATCGTCTCTTCTTCACGCGGTCGAAAGTTCCATCCAATATCATCTTCTATTATCAGGATTTTGATACCTATAAAAATTTCTATAATTCCTTACACGTAGAAAAGTATCGAAAGCATTATTTTGATATGTATCATTCGTCTCGATTTGAACGGGTAAACGACATGATTTTGTCTTCCATCCCGTACGCCAAAAGCATTATAGACTACATTGAGGCGGTCTACTTATTGAAATCAGAAACAATGGAGGCCTCACTCATACCCCTCATTGGGTCCCAAGACAAAGGGCTAAAATCAGACCTGCATATCGTCTTGACGAAGGACTTATATGACTTCCAATATGTGAATTACAATTTTCTGATTTTATATCCGGATAAAGACGAAAGTGTCATGTTACATCGATATAATGTAATGAAGTATCTTCGCTATACACATGATATGGAAGAATCATTTAAGATGGAGCTCAATCCATTATTATTACCTTTCATGCATGCGGTATTAGGAGATAAAAAACGGTCCTTAGAAAAAATCCGAGGTATCGGATTCAAAAAGCTGTATCGCAGTTTAGAAAAATTATATGAAACTGATTTTCTGGATGATGAGAATGTATTAAGCTTTAATATTGAGCATTTAGGCGAGTTGATTAAGGAAGCGAAATTCTTTAATGATAATGGGGTAAAAGAAACCATTACGTCCAATTATTTTGCGATTCACTTAGATCGGCAACTGAATATCGTAGAGCCGTACATTCGCACGTCCGTATTAGATGCAGCGATCAATAAATTTGATAACAATGGACTGAAACGATTAAATGATAAGGTGTTTTATGATTATCCATTACATTTGGTAGAATTAAACTCCTATCATAAAAAATTAATGAAGGACGCTTCTGAATTATGGATGAACTCGGAATCACCGTAAAAGGAAAACCCATTACCTATGGCGTATACGGATACGCCTTACGAGACTTTCTAGCTGGAGATCGGCGGGTCTGTTATATCGCAGCAGATTCGTATCTGGATGCGATACGGGTTCGACTCGCCATCTCCTCCGAATTAGAAAAACAAGGACTCAGTGTGATATCGATTGACGTCGATAAGTTTTTAATCGACCATATGAAACACAGTCGATATCATTTACCGGAATACGAAGCGATGCACGGCCCGCAGGTCACACCTATCGCCAATCAAGCGGAAGCCGATTGGGTGATGTATGATTTGATTAATCTGGTCTATCCCAATGGCCAAATCCCAGATGATATATTCCGGTTTATTTTTTATGGTAAAGATACATCCTATCTATACCAAATGCCTGGGGTTGACGATAGCATGGTATATATTACCGATCGAAGTTCCCTATGGAAACGAATCATTCGATTTATTAAAATTAAATTATTTGGTGTGGATCATTTCATATCCAGATTTTTACATAAGATTGCAAATTATAATGAAGGCATCTACAATGTCTATTCCTATACCGATTTAGTCTTTGGGGACGAGGAAGAAGAGGAGGTGAATGAAGATGCCGACGAATGATCGAGTGACTAGCAGTGATCCGAATCGAAATCAAACCGGTTCGAATACCAGCGCTACGTCAGAAAACAATCAGCAACAAGATGAGCAATCGCAATCCAAAGAACCAACCCTAACTTCACATAAGGCGAAGTATATGGTCTCTTCGTTTAAATTAATTAGCACGGAATTTAAAGATCCTATTGAATTAAATAAAAATTGTGTATCTAAGATTATCTTGGTACACGATTATGATAATCTGCTACAGCCGGTTATGGAAATTAAAGCCATTTTACCTCCGTTATTGATTGACTACATCAATACGCATCGGAATATGGTTTCCTTTTTCTTAACCTTCCAACAGATCGATTATTTATCTGCCAAGCAGAATTTCACGCCGACTTCGGATTTTGATGAGAATGGCATCACCAATGTATGCAGTGATAAATTCGTATTTTTCTCGGCGGACCAGTCTAAGATGCCAAACTTAGGCGACTATAAGCTGGTCACCGAAACCATCATGGGGCAGCAGAATGAAAATCTGCTATACGAAATTAAAAAATCCGGCGAGAATATGATCAATTATACGCAGGAATACTCATTCTTTGTATGGAAAGAGTCTGACTTGTATAATCTTCGAAAGCCGGTCAATGGTGTCTATGCCAATTGTACCATTGGTGATGTAGTAGCGTCCATTTTATCAGATAATGGATTTACGAATGTGCTAATGGTGCCGGCCGATAATACCGAAAATTTCGGACAGCTGGTCATTCCACCCATGTCGTTAATGAACGTATTCGAATATGTACAAGGTCAGTACGGCATGTATAACACGGATATTTTATTCTTTAGCGACATTTATCGCACCTACGTCATTGATAAGTCTGGCATGGCCAAAGCGTATGCGAATAATGAATTTACTAAAACCATTTTCAGCGTCGTCGAATCCCGTAGTGAATTCTCAAAAGATGTCGGTAGCTATACGCTGGTAGATCCGGAAAAGAAAAAACGGGAATACCATCATAAAATCGATGTGGAACACATATCCATTCGCAGTTTAGCGGCTATGAATGACATTTTAAAAGGCAACACGAATAAATATGTGGATTCTCGAAATAATGAAGTTACCACCGTCGCCGGTTCGGGTGAACAGCGTGGTGATGGCTGTGTGAATATGACAACAGATAATGAGGGCACGGAATATACCAAGAAAACGAACAGTAATCGAATTGCAGAATTGGCATTGAATTTAAAGGTTACCTATTTAACCGATTACAATTATGATGCCATGACGCCCAATAAGTCGTTCATCTTCAATTTCAAGCACCAGGACTTCTATATGTATAATGGCTATTATCGTCTGATGCGCGCTACACACGTCTTCACACGAGATGGCCAAGGTGAATATATGGAAATCGTCGGGGAGTTTGAATTCACCAGAAAACAAGCATTATCTGAAGACGAACGCAAACAAATCGAATACGATGTATATCGTACCGCTCAAGTGACGGAAGAAGGAAAACAAGAAGCGGCTAGCAAAGCCGATGAAAAAGCACAGGAATCTCCATCCTATAACCAATCCGAAAACAATCAAGTAGCCGAAGGCAAGCGTGAAGCATCTCCGACGGCACAAACAGGTTCCAGTGCGCCGACTTCCGTATCTGATACGACAAATTCGGCCAGTACATCAAAATCACAGCCGTTTAATCCATCTACGGATCAGGGATATCAGAAACAAGAAGCGGCAAAAAATACTAGTGGAAATAAATTAACTGGCTCTCCCGCACCACGTCCATTAAATGAATCACCGATGGGTGGCCGAGATAGCACCGATAGTTTCATTCTCCATTAAAAAAATTAAATAGTAAAATGAGAAATCCGATGAGCCATATTTGGTCCATCGGATTCTTTTATGTATCATCCCATTATGTTTCCATACATCTTTTTGGTCATTCGCAAAGCGCTGTGAAAGAAGCTTTGTACAGAGTTTCCTTTTCTGGTATACACTAAATACAAGCCAGGAATTACTGTTGGCTGATAACTTTCGTACATCCCATACTCCCAGCCGTCAGTCAGGTCTTCACCCGGCGGTACTAAGCAAGCCTCCCAAGTTTTGTCTGTAACGTAGTCGTCTTCATCCGGTTTGTAATCCGGATTTACTTCGTGCCAAACGGCGATCAATTCACGAGCATCTGTATCTGTATAATATTCGCTCGTAATTATCTCCGATAAATCGGTTACGTCCAATCTGGCAACTAACTTTCTTGCTACGCTTTCATAATTCGTCATGATTTTTCTCCTCACTTTATATTTTTATTATGAGCAATTATTTTCTTTGCTCATGATAAAATAGTATATTTATAATCTTTAATTTTACGGAGGAATCCAAAAAATTAAACCCGGTAACCAATATGGCTACCGGGTTATGGTTTTGATTATTCTTCTGGTATCTGCCGATGCAGAATAGAATTCAATCTGATGGCTCCCCGTATCAGATTATATAAATGGTCAGCAATTTCTTCCGCTTTATTTTTGTCATTGGACATAAATGCTTCATCAATTGCAGTTGCGTCATTTTCCAAGTCCATGGCATATTTTTTAGCCATGTCAAGGATTGCGTCTTTGCCTTTAAGCTTAATCAAAATTTCTTCTGCAGCCAATATTAACTGGCCCTCTTTCGACGCTTCAAACTCGGCGACAAGTTCTTTCATTGATTTTCTGGTTTCTTCCATGTTCTACACCTCCGACCGGATTAAAACAGATCCAAACGAGCCTGGCGAGCATAAGATTCTTTCGCCATCTTAAGACCAAGCCATACCAGATATACTTTTTCTAATTGATGATGCTTTACATTTTCCCAATCCAGGCTGTTTGCAATGGCGCTGGAATCGGCATCATAATTAACGCCAGCCAGTTCAATCTGATAATAGGATTCCCTGGTTGAAAGGAAATTCCGAACGTCATATGTCGCAATCTGGTAAATGGCATTTTTCAGCACATCTTCCATATCTTCGACAAATTCCGGACCTTCCAAATTCAGAAGCTCGAAACGAGAATATTTCAGCTGGAACTTATCGTGTTCTTCCCGGTATTTGAAAGCTGCTACGATATTCCGTGCGGCTTCTTCAACTTTTTCGGGTCTTGCAACGGTTTGGTTTACGTTGCTTTCAGCTGCAGCCTGTGCAGCGGCTCCAAGTGCTGCTAAACCGAAAATTGCTGCTGCTCCCAGAATGTCTCCAAAACTGTTGTTACTTTTTGCCATGATGTTTTTCTCCTCTCACTTTATAATTTATTTTTTTTCGAGCAATTTGTTTCTTTGCTTATGATAAAATAGTATAATTGAAATCCGTAATTTTACGGCTATAAAAAAGATGATAGGAATGCTATATTCCTATCATCTTTTTGATTTATTTTGCTTCTGCAGATAATTTCGCCGTAGGCTGCTGCGCGTTGACATTGCCTGTTTGCTGTAAGGAAATTTCGCCTCTTCGATCCGCGCTACTTATTACGCTACGGAGCGTACGAATACCTGCCTTAAAGCATTCTTCGGCAATGGTCATACGAGCGGTTTGGATTTCAACTACCGTTTTCCAATAGGCCATGAATTTCGATACGGTTTGGGAACCGACATTATTTGCACCTCTGGGTTTTACGGCGTCCTGATTTCCATTCTGGGGTTCGACTTTAACATTGGAAGATTGGGTCTTATTTTCTTTCCCATTCTGTTTATCCACGGTCACGGCTTCAATAATCGGGATCTCGTGTCCTTCATTATCAACTAGCTTTACGTTGTTAAACCGAGGGATTTCATATAAGAACTTGCCTTCCAATACGGAGTATAACCGCGGGTCATCCGACAGAATAAATTCTTCTTGCGCCAGATTATATTTCTCCGGATTTTTTAACGTGCCGTCTTCATTATAATCTTTCTTAATGTCTTCCATCGCCTTCTTGGCTTTGGCAAGATCTTTCGCAATAATCGTAGCAGTTGTTTTGTAATTCGTAATGTACTTAGCAAACAGATTGCAAAGATTTTTTGCATCTCGCCCGGTGTATTTACGAACTTCACCACCCCGATAAAATTCTTTGGTCGCAGCCGCATAGCCCATATTCTCTTTGGTTTTCATAATCTTAGCTAACTTCGGAGATAAATAGGCATCCAATGCTTCTTTGGAGTCAAAGCCAGCTGCAATTTTCCGAGCCACCATGGATTCACCAATGTTTTTAAACTGGCAAACTTCTACGATGCTCTTATTAAACGTATCTAACGTATGGCCGGATACGTTATAAATATACGGGTGACACGAAATGGTACAATCATTCCAGAACGAATCTTGTACGCCAGGCAGCTTGATCATTTCTTTTTCAATAAATCCGTTATAATTCTTCAATAAATCATTTGTTGCATTCATGAATCGCTCTGCGACATCTTTACAGAAGTTGCCCAGTCGATCAATCGTGCCTTTTAACTTATTAAAGAACGCCTGTTTTTTGGTCAACGTACCAGCTGCTGGGGTATTGGTATTTTTATTTGCTACGGACACATTTGTGAGATCGGCTTCGAGAGAAATCTGCCCGGTTTGCCGAGCGGTTTCCATCACAACCAGATCTTTTAACATCATCATTTGTTCATAGCTGGATTCCATCAGGCATATGTCTAATTCTGTATCTGCCAGTGCATTTGTATATTCAAACGTATATACAGAAGCATCTTGTGCATGAATCATCATGACAATATCACCTCTTTCTTACCGGCTATACAGATAGGCAGACGCCGCCGGGTACCAGGCACCAAGTAATTTTTGATAATCCGCTACGACACGCTGAGAAGCAGTCATAACTTCTTCCAGATGCCGCTCAATAGCAAAGGATAAGCCTTCCAATACTTTCTGTAAATACGGAAATTGTTCATATACCGGCTCATTGAATTCGTTATACATGCCGTCTAATTCGGTCATTACGAACGCATTCGCAGATCGTTGATATTCGGATACCATTGTATTCATCCGATCCAGCTGACCGGTTACATATAAAATGTCTGCTACAATGACATTCGACGTCGTTTTTTCATTCCGCCAAACATCATTCAGCTTATCAATCTGGTCAATGGATTTCTTCATGGATTCTTCAATCATATTCGAATTGAAATCTTTGGCCCGAATCGCACCAATGGCATATTGCTTTACCATACGCAGTCCAGGACGGATGGCTTTCATCTGGGTCTCGAATCCAAGTTCCATGCTCTTGCAAAATGCACGATGGATGGGATAAGCTCCTTTAAACCGGAAGCCGGTCAAATCCGCACCGCGTGTTCTTGCCAATGTTTCGGCTTTTTGACGTAATTCAGAAAGCGTAGGCTTTGTGGTGGCGTCATTAATGAATTTCATCCATTTGTCAAAAATACTTCGAATCCATGCTAAAAAGCGTTGCCAAAGAGCTCTTGCTTTTGCGGCATACGTGTTAAATGCTTCGGTGATAATTTTCTTTTCACCTTCGGCATACGCTAAATCGTGAAAATATTCTTTGGTTACGGCATTCATGCTGGTAATATAATCCATTTGTGACCGATTGATTTCTGCACGGAAATCCGTCGGTTCTTGTGCTACCGCAAACGTATTTTCAGATATGATCGAATTGTTATATAGTAACATGAAAGTTTAAACCTCACTTTCAGGGTAATCATATTTTTCGTTACTCTATTGTAATTTGCATAATAGGAACCCAAGAGCTCATCCATAGAGCTCTTGGGTAGTGTAGAAATAGGACCGGTACAGCTTAGGCTGTTGCGGTAGTGTCAATATCATTCGGCTTGGCGCCGCCTTTTTCTTCTTTCGTGTTCTTCCAAGCTTTTGCTTTGTCAAACGCATCTTTGGCTGCACCACCTACGGAACCGGCAGCAGTACGAATGGCATTTACAACAGACATGACTGCCATCACCACAACACCACCAGCAACCATAATCAACTGGGCAACTTGCCAGCCAATATTACGGAATCCTTTGGTATCATGGCTCATAATCATATCATACAGATCTTTCAAGCACTTGCCAATCGTGCTCTTTGCACTTTTCAGCGCCGGTACGATTTTGCCAGGAATATCTTTCGCGGCTTTCAGAATTTCTTCCGGGGTCGAAGTAGTGGTTTTATCATCTTTGCTTTCCAGATTCAGCGTTGCTTTCATCCCACCATCCGCGGACCCACCGGTCTGTTTTGCGATGTCTTCTTTGATTTCTTCGGTAGTGGTTTGTTTTCCACCACGCATTGCTTTGATTTTCTGCGAAATCACATCAAATACTTTCAATGCATTCTGCAGCTTATCCAGCTTTGCTTTGAAATCGATAGTATCAATCTTTTCTTTCTTGGCCGTTTTCAGCTTTTCTGCAATGCGTCCTAAAAACGAATTAGATAAGCCGGTCATGATTTTATCAATGGCCGAAGAGATCATATTGGGAATCGAAGTGATCATCTTTTTGATGCCTTGGCCAAATTTTTCTTTTCCGGCATTTTCATCTGCTTCCCGGATGACCACCAAATTGGATTCCAGAACCGTCTGGTCCCCACAGGCTTCTTTATAGGCTTCCAGTGCCATGCCTTCATATTCCCACCGAGCATGCTCGATGAAGAAATTATCAATGGCCGTTTCCAAACGCAGATCCATCACGGTAGATTCCATACTCCATACCGGAGTGGGTTCATCTACAGCTGTCGTTTTCCCCACGGCATTGAAATCAATATCACATTTTGAATATAACATTTTTGTATTCATCCTTTGCAAAGTTTTAAAATACAATTAAAACATTGTACATTTACTATGCTTTCTAAAATTTGTATTAATTTATACTTTTCTACAAAGTCGTAAAGAGACTACAAACGCGGAGTCTCCGGGTTTGTAGTTTTTATACCCTTAAAACAAAGTGAGGTATCTACTAGACATGTCTAAGTTTTCTAAATTAGACGGGCAGGACATAGTTGTCGAGTCTGTTTTACAAGAAATTACGCCTGTTGAAGAAGGGTGGAAAGCAGCAGTTGGCAGAATATTTGGCAGCTGGGCTAGTTTCGCCGTACCTGCCGGGTTACTCATGATGCTTACTGGATCATTTATTCCTGGTGTTATCGCTGGTGTATTTGCTGGTCTGGCTGGAACCAAAGCAATTGCTATTGCCGGCAGTAAAGAATTAAAAGCGTTATTAAAGAAGCCGGAACTTCAAAAATACATCAAAGAAAAAGCAGATATTGCTTTTAAAGAACTCAAAAAAGAGCATAAGCAATTAACAACGGATATTGATGCGGCATTACGTAAGATTGAAAATAAAAAAGATATGAACGCGGACGATCGCGGCCCGGTTAGTAAATTCTTAACAAAATTTGCTAAATGCACAGTAAAGATTGCAAACTACACCATTATGGCCACCGGCGACGGCGAATCGTTTGATGGCTTATTTGTCATCTTTTATGATGAAGAAGCCGGAAAAATTATTAAGCATGCAATTCCGGTCCCCAAAGAAGAAGATTTGAAATAATAAAATCCTATTAATTCCAACAAACTCGTAAAGAGCCTATGCCGAGGAGCCTCCTCGGCATAGGCTTTTATACCCAAAAGTCAAAGAGAGGTATAAGTAGGCATGTCTAAGTTTATCTCTTGTATCGAAAGCGGAAATGATTCGGCTGCTTTTAACCTGGAAATGGATTTGCTATTAGAATCAATAGACGAATCCATTGTTATGGAAGGAATGGTTGATACTATAAAGGAAAAAATGAAACACGCCTGGGAGGTTGTTTCTAAAGCTATAAAAGC
>Ga0310696_10003265_pt1 | contig 20404 bp, 40 predicted proteins | sample AusTroGonzalo_MG_4_FD_203885 | JGI IMG/M metagenome (GOLD analysis project Ga0310696, IMG submission 203885) | Bovine rumen microbial communities from tropical cattle in Woodstock, Queensland, Australia - Gonzalo_02 (v2) (version 2) | ecosystem: Host-associated > Mammals > Digestive system >... | reverse complement strand
CTAAATGTCCATCATTATCAATAGGCATTCTTTGAATTAATAACTTATATAATTCATTTTCATCGCGCTTTTCTTCTCTTCCGACCGCATCCTTTAATTTACTTAAATCTTCCATCGCTGAAATCATTAATGGAGTACTATCTTCAGAGAAACAGAAAACTACGCCGCCCGTACTTGCAGGAACTAGAATCCAAGGGTCATCTAATTTATGCGCCTTATAATCTTTCCAACCTTTTTGAATTGCGGCAGGATAGTTTAATACAGCTGCATCGCGCGTTTTCTCATCGTCATACTTCGTAACAAAATAAGTAATATTAAACTCTAATATTGGTAAATCATTAAAGTCTTTATATCTTGTACGGCAAAATTCAAGTGGTAAATCTTGAACTGTAATCTTATTACCTTGTTCTTGGATTACACCATAATAAATACCACTCTTTAACCATTCACAAGTAATACGAGATAAAAGAGTTTTTACATTTAAAGCCTCAACAAAGCTACAAGCATTATAAAATGCTTTAATAATTTGCGCTTTAGAGCCTTTTCCTCCAACTTCATAAATTGGAGTCACTAGTGTATCATATAAGAAAAGATTTGATAAAAATTCTATCGCATTACGGTAGCGCCCATTCGTTCTATAATAGTAACGGGACAGTTCACGGATAGCAGAAAGCTCGCCAGAACGAACAATCGCTTCAATTTCTTCTATAGTGAAATCTCTGTTAGCTACGCTATTCCGTCTCTGACTGCCCCAACGAGAGATGCGTTCACGAGAGTCAATAGGAATATAGTTTATACGAAACTATGGTTTCGCAAACATTGTAGTAAAATCCTAACTCATAAAATTCACCTCCTACTTTTAGGAGTGAAAAAGCCATACTAACCAATATTCTTTTTTTTCTTCCTAAAAATTTCTTTATCTTCGTAATACTTTACACGATATAAGGCATATTCTAGGGCACTAAATCTATCCTTTTCAATAGACTGTGAAATGCGCTCTACTTTATACTTATTTTCAATACCGGTCGGGCGCAAGCGCAAATTATTCATTTCATCCATTAAGCGCGATGTCATTTCGTATGGAAGTAAGAATACTCTACGATCATAAGCTGTCATTTTCTAACCTTTCTTGGTCTGCATTAATTTATCTTTTACAATACGTTCATGCGCCAAGAAAGATGTAGAACCATTATTTATGGATGTTAGGAAAGCTGAGTTGATTGCGTCTTCGTTGCTTGAACCCGCTTTAATATCATAAATAATTGCATTATAGTGCGCGTTAGGCTCATCCTATTCTTTCTTCATTTCCGGTGGTAAATGATTTTCATCATTGAAGGTAAAATAGGCTGGAAATTGTTCACCAGTTTTCTGGTCAAACGATGGAAGGACCATAGCATCCATTAAACCAATACCAGGTCCATTACCGTCTATAACAATTTCACGTGGATTGTATAACTGAATTAATTTTTTAAGTCGTGGTGCTTGCTCTGTAATATAGTTAGCACCATTTATTACTTCGGTGTATACTACGTTTTTCTTGAAACGCTACGTCCCGGGTAGTACCTTAACTACCATAATAGCTGTATTCGCACTATATCTACCAACGTCGCATCCAATTAGATACCAAGCATCTGGATTTTGTGGAGATGCTGTTGCTTTGCGTTCACATTTAAGTAAGCTGCGATGACGATTTAGACGGCGCGAATCAAGCCATGCATCGGCGCTATTACCTGTCCAAATTGATAAATTTTCACGAGCGAATGAGTCTTCACTAACTGTATTAGAATAACGTTGGTCTAACATAGTTTCCTTATCAATTAGACCATAATGAAGAGGAATTTCATAGGAAAGACCCCAACAAAAATAAGCATTCGGCCGCAATACCGCATTTACAGCAATTTCAATTAGACGCTGGTACATATATACTGTACGATCAGCTGCAGTTGTAATAAAGGTTTGTGGAGAAGAGGGTTCATCTGGATTTAATGTTCCATCTACTTCACGGCGCTTAACGTTTAATTGAGGCCATAGTACTTCGGTATAGGCTTCTTCACTAATAAGCGCACATTCTTCTAAGATACCCGCGGTTGCACGAAGTCCACGAGACGTATCCTTCGATACAACTGTAATTTGACTGCCATTCTTAAAATATAATTCGTAGTAGTTTGTACTAGATTTAACGCCAGTTTTACCATCATCCTATCTTGTTGCTAATTCTCTTTCAAGTAAAGGCCAATGTTGGAAGAATTGCGCGAACTTATCTTTCGCAATATTAATAACTGTACCTTTTACTTCAGATGCAATCATTATAGAGGATTTTGGGAGTAATACTGCACGCACTAAAGCGCACAAATACGCTGTGAATGATTTTGATGTGGCACGAGTAGCTGTCCAAAAGTGGTATCTATAGCGCATACTCGCGCGCAAAGCGACTCTCTGATATGGTAATAAATGAAAGTGTTTTGCATCTTCTTCTAATTGAATTGCATCCAAGAATAAATCTGGATACATAATCCATAGATTGAGATATTTCGTAAAAAGTTCTTGATTTGCATCAAGAAATTCGCGTGTAAGGGTTACTCCTTTTTCAATGGGTATCCCATCGCGCATCACAACCTCCCCAAACTCATTCATCGTCATCAACTCCTTGAGCTAGTTCAGCCGCTAATTCCTTATCTCCTTCATAGTCAATATTTGCCATTTCGTCAAAATCAACTTTCTCATTTTCAATTTGTTCTAAACGTTCCGTCATATTATAACGGGCACGTTTATCTTCAACCTGTTCCGCAAAGTTCCCCTCATTCAATACCAGGCGCTTCAAGTAATTCTGAATATTTTCCATCATGAAATCAATGGAATCTTGTGGTTCATTGTGCCAATTAGGATGCCATCCTTTCTTTCCATAATAAACCATCAGTTCTCCAACTGATTCAAAGTCAGCTGCAGATTTCGCATTTGATGCTTCAAAATGATATACTTTTACAATATCATCAGCCTATTTCATCATTTTTGATACATCCTAACCTGCGCGTAATCCTTCCTTAATATGAAGCTATAACTCGCAGAAGTCACGAGCCTTTTCTTGTAGAATTGGAGTGGATACGTTTTGAGTCGCAACAATCTAATTATAGAAATTATCCAACCAAAGAAGCTGTTCTGGTTTATATGCACCCGACCATACCTTCCTTAATCGCGCAATTTTCGCATCATTTAATGCTTTAATTTCATCATCAATAGTGCCTTCTTTTTGCGCTTGATGCCATCTTTCATTCTCATCTGCCCATTGTAACGCAGAATAATGGTCATCGTATAGAAGATTGAAATAAGCTGATAAAGTGTGTTTGCCATGTTGCGCATAAAGCTGTGTCCACTTATTGAGGTCAAATGGTAGGTCTAGCCAGCGCATTAGGCGATCAACTTCGCCTAGGTTATCTGGTGGCACCATTTGTTCTAAACATGGCGTACAGAAGTAGCATTTTCCGCCAGGAAAGAATTTTGAGGGAGTATCTTGGAAAGCTTCAGCTGGATATTCCTGCTTACACTTCACGCAACGTCGGGTCTTTCTTTCTGAGGTCTCCGCCATCATTTATCACTCCTCTTCTTATGCGGCTTGCGCGATCACACTGCTTACACGTATTTGATAATTTGTCCTTATGGGCATTATTCCTACTAAAGAATATTGGGTCCATTGGGAGTAATTTGCCGCAATGGATACACTTTTTGCGCTGCTCCATTGGGGTATCCTATTCAAGACGTAGCATTTTCGCAGTCTATGCAATCTTTTTCGGCACTTCATTGCTCACTATGGATACGAGATAGTTTGGTGAGTACTCAACCGCAAATTGCGCCCGCATTTCCTCCAATATATCATCGTAGGCCATTCCCTATTTCCTCAAATTGATTAGGAAGATACGTAAGTCGCTAAAACCAGCTAGGGATACGTAGCGGTCAAAATCCCATAATAGGGTACGCCCATACGTATCCAACTTATCGCGCATTGCATCATATAGTACACAATAGTGGTTGAGTAGGGCGCGAACGTGTCTGAAGTTTTCCCAATCGAAATGATGCTCGCATACTACCCACTTTACCATGCCATCCTCGCGCACTTCGTAATCCTTAATATCCTTGGAAATGCGGCTGGTATATGAGTGATTGACTCGGTATTCCCACTATTCTCTTGTAATCCAATAGAATGCATCTCCGGACCAATCGTAGAATTGCGGCTTTGGGTGGTCCAAGTTCTAGAAATGTAGGGTGGGTTTTGCGCTATCCTTCAAGTAATACTAATGTTTTCTAATATCAATTAGGTTATGCTTGAGTTGGTAAACACGGTATGGGTCGGTTACGAGGGTATCATTCTCGTTTGGAACAACTTTGCCTTGCGCGATATCTAACATGCGCTGCCACCTATCAATAATCTCCCATTGCTCGATCATACCGGGGACATCGCTGTCGCCGGGATCAATCATCTCACCCGTTTTCTTGTCGTACTTTGGCTTATTAATGCAGGGTTTCGGTACAGTATAGGAATCCCGTTTATAGGCAGACCTCAGCTGCTATTCATCAAATCCCGGAACTTCCATCATCTCATCCAGTGACTATACCTTATCATCTTTTGTCTTATAACTTTTATATCTCTTATCCTTATCAATTGTTTCGTTGCGTTGTATTGAATTTTTCCCATTTTCATCTTTTCCGTATAGAATGTATGAGGCCATCTACTCAAGCTCGGTGGGGCTTGGGTCTGTAGGAAGGCTGTCAAGAATTTGTTGAACTGCGGCGAGGCGGTCTACGTCACGAACTATATTAAAATCTAATGAGTATTTTTTTCTCATAGAATCGCCTCCTTTTTCTCTATTATAACATTTTGGGAGTTAGTTTGTCAAATGTTTGAGGTTTCAAAAATAAAAAAGTTGGTGGAATGTGGGGAGGCGCCCATGAAGATGTAAAATATGGTCGGTTTAAATACCGAAACGTACCCGGGGTATATGGTTGAATATAATACCAGATAATACCGGTCATCTTTTCCGTGTATATATAAAATAATTTCACGCCATCGATGCCGAGCAATTTCACCGCGGCCGCGGGCACAATTTCAAAATTAATCGGACCGACCCTCCCGAGAAATTTTGGCACCCGCGGGTGCCACTTTTTTCGGTACCCCCTCACAGGTATTTGGGAAGAAGTGGTGGGCCCACTTTAGCACGCTAAAGTGCGAAAGTATCGGATTTTTTCGTACCGCATCGAAGTAGTCCGTTTTAATTAGTTCGGTACCGAACCTTTGAGCGCACTTTAGTGCGCTAAAGTGCTAAAGCACTTCATCGGTTCGGTACCGAACTAGTCCTTCCGAGTTAGTTATAACTAACTCCGATTCGCAAAGGTCAAAGTCAGTCAAAGTCAAAGCAAAGGGCAAAAGAAAAGGCGCGCCGTGCGCGCCGTGGGCGGTCGGTTCCTCATCCGAGGAAGCCGTACCGCGTGAGGATTTTTTCGTTCGTGAGTTCGGCGCCGTTCAGTTTAATCTGTACGTTCTCGCCGTTGATCACCGCGTCACCGGCGAGGAAGAAGGGAACGGAGTCCTTCACCCACTTATCGGCGGTGAACATCTCGGTGATGATCTTCTCGAACATCTCGCCCTTGTTCCAGTGGGAGTCGTTCAGCAGATCCGCGGAGCCGATCAGCAGAGCCTTGGGGAGCAGAGCCTTGAGGTCAGCGGAGTTGGCGCGGATCCGGATCTTCCGGAAGCCACCGTGGGAAGTGGCGGCACGGTCAGCCTTGAAGTAGGCGGACAGTTCATCGAAGGTCATTCCGGTCATCACGTAGAGCAGACCGGCAACCACGAAGCCGAAGTAGTAAATGTGGGAAGCGGAGTTCTTGTTGTAAGCGGTCATCATAGCGGTCATTGGGGTTTCCTCCTTCGTTTATCTTCAAGAAGATTATAACCGATGTTGTGCCGGTTGTCAAGGGGTTTTTTGTCCTTCCGAAAAAATTTTTTCGGAGCGGATCAGACCGCGCACATCAGCGCGGAGTAGATCCGGAGCCATTCCTCTTCAAGATCCAGATCTCCGGCGATCTCCCAGACCCGCTCATCCAGACGATACAGAGCAGACTCCATATCCTTCTTATCAGCGAGGTACGCGGAAAATCCGGCGAGAGCATCCATATAATCAGCGGTCAGCAGGTTCTTGATAGCGGTCTTGGTCATCTTCATTGGGGTGTCCTCCTTCGTTCTTTCTGTAATCATTATAGCCGATCACGTGCCGGTTGTCAACCCCTTTTTTGCATTTTGTTAGAAAAAATTTTTGTACGTACAACTGATGGATACTGTATACAATCCTTTCACGCTTTAGCGTGCTAAAGCGCGCCGTATTAAATGTACCGGCACCATTTGGTGCCGGGTTTTATGTATCGGTGGCGCCCTTGCTCTTCCGGTTCGGCGGGATTCTTTGCCCTCTACCATCCCAACCGCTCACGGCACTACCGGCTTGCGGTTGGATTCCCCGGTTGATCCGTGGGATTTTCACCCCGGGTCTCGTGGGTCTTAGCAGGTCTTACACGGTCACCTTGCGACCTTACCCTTCCTCTGGGCAGCCTTGCCTTCCGACATGATTATAATAGCACATGACCGGATAAATGTCAACACTTTTCGGTATAGAAGAAATCTATAACCAGTTATAGGCGTAGTCTATACGTTCATACGTTAATACTTTAGCGTACTAAAGTACGAGGAAGTTGTACGCCCGCAGGCGTACAACTTAAAAATAGGCAGGTCCGCCGTGGGTCCCAGCCTTCTTTTTCTTCCTCTGATCTATACATAGTATAACACAGGTCTTGCCGGTTGTCAACACTTATCTATAAAAAAGTATCGGCACGAAAATGCGCCGATCAGTTATCACAGGGTCACCGCTTCACCCTTCACAGTGAGGGTGATAGCGATCTGACCGCCCTTGATCCACTGTTTGGTGTTCTTCTCATCGTCATCAATGAGGATCCCATCCTCACGGATATAATCAATCTTTTTGCCATATCCCACGATGCAGATGAAGTGTTCGGCATCAATTGCAGGTACGTACTTAGCGAGCCAATCAATCTTGCCTTCGCGCGCGTCATCGTTGGCACACTTGGTGAGAATGTAGCAGGTCTCGCCACGGGCGATCAGAGCGTTGAGGGTCGCAACATTCTCGGTGAACACGGGCAGGTTTGCGAGATAGTCACGAGAGAAGGCGAGGGCGCGATCCGTGTAGTTCTTGTGGAAGTCCGCCAGTACTCCATCCATGTCCCAGTAGTAAGTCATCGTTCGTTCCTCCCTCTCTCTTTCTGTAAACAGTATAACAGATCCGCGCCGGCTTGTCAACACTTTTTTAGCATTTTTCTAAAAAAATTTTTTCGGTACATGATCCATACATATACAGATAAGTTGTACGCATCGGACAATACAACTTTTGCGAAATTCGCCAACGAGAGCGTCCGGGCATTTTTCGTCCGGCCGGCCTCCCGATGGATTTTTCCTCAGCGCCTTAGAATGGCGAATCTTGAAGAAGTTGTACGTACATGTACTAAAGTAGTAGGCTTACTTTAGCACGCTAAAGTATTAAAGTAAGAGGATAAAAGAAAAGAGGGCTTTCGCCCTCTTTCGTGTTAGTCCTCATAGTAGGCTTTGAGGTCTTCCACATCAGCGCCGAGGTCTTCGGCAACCTTTTCCATGGCTTCCTCGTAGCGGTCTTCGGTCATCTTCTTCCATCCGTTCGCCTTGCGGACTTCTTCCAGTTTATCTTCGATGAGGTCATACAGTTCGATGTAGTAGTTCTCATTCTTCAGCATCTCGATGGTCTTCTTCATGGTCTTCGTTCCTCTCTGGTTTAGTGGGTTTTCCTTCCCTCTTTCTGACTATAGTATAGCATATGCCGGCACGTTTGTCAACACTTTTTTGAAAGTTTTTTAAAAAAATTTGGGCGAGTTACTCGCCCATGTACCAGTTTACCAGTTCCCAACCGCAATACTGAGCCATGATAATCTCATCATCATACACCTTTTCGGTATCATTGTCTTCCATGATGAGGGCAACGCCATCACCTTCCGTATAGTCTTCACACCCTTCAAAGATGAAGGTAAAGCCGTTGAAGGTCTCAACCGTAACGGTATCTTCTTCATAGTTGACTTCGATCACACGGGCGGTCTCGGGATACAGTTCGGCGGTAGCAACTCCACACAGGGCGATAAGGATCAGCGTGATGATAGTGGCAATGGTGGCGATCTTGATAGTCTTCATGGTGGTTACTTCCTTTCTCTCTTTCTGTAGTCAGTATAGCATAGGTTTAGCGGTTTGTCAACACTTTTTTTCTCCCACGAGGGAGGAAGGCTTTTAGCCTTCCTCCTCCTCGGCGAGGAGTTCGAGGAGTTCCTCGTAGTCCTCGTCGTGGAGTTCGGGGTTCATGTACCAGTTCGTCATCTTCGTGATCTCCTTTCCTCTTTCTGATTGTATTATATCAGACCGGCAGGGATTTGTCAACCTCTTTTTGAAAATTTCTCAAAAAAAAATTTAAGGGCGGGATTTCTCCCGCCCTTTTCCAGTTCTTACCATTTCATCCACCGAGCAACCGCAACAGGGGTCAGTTCTCCGAGAAGGATTACATCCATCACTTCGTCATCCTCTTCGGTTTGCCCTTTCAGCATAGTCAGCAGAGCAAGGTCACCAATGTGCCAATACTCGCCGTCATTGTTATCAGCGAACCATCCATATTTTTCCCCATCGGCGGTCACGGCAGTCACTTCCCAAACATCAGCAAAAGCAACCTTCATTTCAATGACCACGGCTTCCACTTCATAGGTGTCAGCGGTTTCGGCAGTGGCGGTCATCGTGATACCGCACAAGGCGATAATCAGAGCGGTCAGAGCGGTGGCAATGGTAGCGATTTTCAGATTCTTCATTTTCGTTTACTTCCTTTCTTTCATTCGTGGTTTCCCTTTCCACGGTCTTATTGTAGCACACTTCCGGTAGTTTGTCAACACTTTTTGAAAAAATTTTTCAGCGCATATCGAACGCCCACAGAGACAGGGCGGTAAACTCGTGACCGCCTTCAATGACCGTGGCTTCAATATCAATGCCATTTTCGAGCGCCCACATACAGAAATCATCAAAGTCATCTTCGTAGCAGTGAAACAGAGTCTCAGCAATCTCGGCGCGCTCTTCCTTATCAATCGTCATCAGATACTCGTAAATCGTCATCGTGGTTTCCTCCCTCTCTTGATGGCTTAATTATAGCAGATAAACCGGATCTTGTCAATTACGAAAGTATAAACAAAATGTAACACTTTCATAACAAATTGCGGCCGGCCATGGCCAGTAGTTAGTCATAACTAACTAGTGCTCCTCCTCCACCATCCATATTATAGCATAGTTATGTCAAGGCGTCAAGGGGTTTTTGAAAATTTCTCAAAAAAATTTGACCGGCTTTTCAGCCGGTCCGTGAGGGCTTACAGCCCTTCGACTTCGAGCTTTTCGATCATGACCTTCGGCAGTTCGGGGCGGACATCGTTCCGAGCGTGATCCATCCACCAGTCACCGCGAGCGAGGATTTTATCCATCTCTTCTTCCGCGACCTTGTGAGCATCTTCCTTCGTGCCGTAAATCGTGCGGAGAAGATCGGTTCCAACGTACATTCCGCGATAAGGATCGATGATCTCGGCTTTGATCTGATAAACTTTCTTCATTGTCTTTCCCTTTCTGGTGTTTGGGATTTTCCTTTCCCTTTCTACGATCTTATTATATCACAGGTTTACCGGCTTGTCAACACTTTTTGAAAACTTTTTCAAAATTTTTTCAGCGGTTTGGGGATCAGATGATCCCCAGTGCTACCGCCTGCCGTTTGACGTCGGCTCTCTGACGGGCGATTTCGTCTTTTTCCCTTCTCCACTGATTAAGACCCTCGCCCATGTCAGCGATGAAGTCGTTTCCATCAAGAGTGTTCAGAGCATTCTCATAATCTTCAATGGTCTTGATGACCCACTCTCTACCGAACTTTACAATACCCATCTTTCGTACCTTCCTTTCCTCTTTCTGATTATATTATACACCATTTTCTTCGGTTGTCAAGGGTTTTTTGAAAAAAAATAAAAAAAATTTTTTTTGAAAAAAGGGTTGACATATTGATGCCGGTATGCTATAATAAAGATGCACCGAGGGGAGGAGGGACAGGGAGGAGTGCGAGTGCGAGTTAGTTATGACTAACTCACGCGCCGGCCGGCTTAAATAGTTCGGTACCTAACTATTGCCATAAAAAAAAAGAAGGGCAGGTGCCCTTCTTAATAAATCCTTTCAACCGCTTCACGCTCGCCCGTGGTCCAGTTGTACTTATTTTCGGTTTCCTTCAGCACCTTGACAGTGATTTCGAAGGTTTCCGGATTGAAGGTCTTTTCCACTTCACGGACGGCGGTCATCCAACCATTAAAGGCTTTCACAGCTTCCTCATAAGTCTTTTCGGTAGTGTTCCACTCGCCGTTACGTCCTTCCATATCGAGGTTGTAGGTTTCGATGAATTTCTTGGTGATGTTCTTCATGGTCTTTCTTTCCTTTCTTCGAGTGGGTTTCTCCCTCTCTGACTATATATTATCATATATGCCGGTAAATGTCAACACTTTTTCAAAAGTTTTTTGAAAAAACTTTTTTAATATAGGGGAAATGTTCCTTCTCACAGCACTCAACCGCATAGCATAATGCGATAATCGCAAAAGCAACATACTGTAATTCACGATATTTTTTCGCACGGGCACGAATCAGAAAATGGTCATTCTTGATGTTCTTGCCATATTTTTCCATTTTAACCCGTACATAACTTTCAACAAGCCGACGTTCTGCCTGTGTAGCGTTAAGCATAACCAATGCTCCGAGCATCTGAAAATTTTTATCTTCAGCATGATGGGCACGGATATCTGTTTCACGCTTTTTCAATTCCTGTTTTGTTTCTCCAATTTTCGGCATCAGATATTTTCCTTCAATTCCATTCTTTCCTACATAGAAGTAGCTAAACAGACTGCGCTCAATTTCCATTGTTTCAATCTCCCCTCCTTTGATGATATAAGTATACCACGCTTTGCTCCGGTTGTCAACCCCTTTTTTCAAATTTTTCAAAAAAAATAGTTCGGTACCGAATTAAAAATTTGCCAATGAGAGCGTCTGAAGGGGACACCCATCGACCGGCCGGTCGATTGATTGCCATTTAGCCCGTTAGAATGGCAAATTTCGCACCAATAGCCGGCCCGGCGAGTTAGTCATGACTAACTAGTTACATGAAGAAAAGGTTACATCTTGCGATGTAACCTTTTGTCTTACTTGGCGAGGATGTAACCCTCGGCTTTCAGTTCCTTGACCCTCACATTCAGAGCGGTCTTGGTCTTGTAATACTCGTTTTTCATCATCATCCCGTTGTAACGGGCGGTCAGATAAAATCCTTTGGGCATGGTTACGATGTTCAGGGTTTTCATAGTGTTTTTCCTTCCTTTCTTAATATCCCGCGATTACGCCACGGAAATTAACTTTCATAATAGAGTAGGTTTCGCCAAAGTGCCAGTTTTTGGAAAAATACTGGATAGCTTCGTCATAGGTGTTAAAGGGTTTGGCTTCTTTCGTGCCGATTTTTACGAGGTACTTCATTTTGTTTCCTTCCTTTCTTCTGAGGGGTTATCCCCTTTCCACGGTCTTATTGTATCACAGTTTCCGGTGGTTGTCAACACTTTTTGAAAAGTTTTTTCAAATTATTTTTTAACCGTGACCGAACGCTTTTCTTCATGAGGATACAACCGTTTTGCCGTTTCCATATCCTCACATACAACATAATGCGGCTTCATATTGCGGTCATAGGTAATCACAAGTACCATCTGTTCCTTCATCTTTCGACCTTCCTTTCCTTGAGGATTATCCCCTCTGTGATTATATGATAGCATACCGGAACGAATTTGTCAAACGTTTTTTTGAAAAAAATAAAAAAATTTTTTTCAAAAGGTATTGACAAACTGTGCCGGTTATGATATCATATAGTCAGAGGGAGGGAGGCAAAAGAAGATCCGGACCCACGGCGGGAGACCCTATTTTTAAGTTGTACGTACAACTACAAATATGCCGGCACACTTTAGCATGCTAAAGTGCTAAAGATGTACAAAATGGGATACCAGATAAGACATTGTCTTATCTGGTCAGAGCCTTGAGGACTTCCGTAATTTCGGCGGGAGTGTAAGCACCCTCGCCCCACGCTTTGCGGTTCGGCTCTTCATCATCGAAGAGGATGCCACCGCCCGTGGCGGTTTTCTTGTCCGTTCCGTAGGGCTTTACAAGGATTGTATCCCAATTTACGGAAGGAAGATGTTTGGCGAGCCATCCAAGTTTAGTGGCATATACCCTTGCGTTGTAAGCGGGCGTACCGCTTTTTGCGGTCCAAGAGATAATCCCAATTTCGTAGCCAAGCGCCTGTACCTTGTTCAGCAGGCGGGCAATGTGGGCGAGATTTCCGAGACCCTTTGCCACTTCGTAGGGGCGGGTCTCGCCCGCCTTGATGGATTCGAGCCAACCATCGACTCCGTAGAAGTCGGCGATTGTGCCATCCATATCGAACCAAATCCTTGTCATTTCCTTTACTCCCCCTTTCTGATTATATTATACACGATACCCACCGGAATACAATTGATTATTTGGGAAAATTTCCTACCAGATCAGACATTTCGCGGCCGCCGGCTAAAGGTCAGGAAAGGTCAAACGAAATTTGCCATTCTAAGCGCCTCAAAATAAATCCATCGACCGGCCGGACGAACGATTACACTTCAGCGCCTTAGAATCGAAAATTTCGTTAGGTACCTAACTATTATGACCGGCCCGGCTTACTTTAGCACGCTAAAGCGTTAAACCCACCTACCTAATAGGTGGGCGGGTAAAGATACCTTTGATCAAAGATACTTTGATCAAATATAAATGGACCGGCCCCGCAAGTTAGCCTCGTCTAACTGGGATACCTCGGCTGCTGAGGTACCTCGGCTGCTGCGGGCGCTTTAGCACGCTAAAGTGATAAAGCATGAAAGTTGTTACAAAAGTGTTACAACCGGCTGCCGAAAACTTAACACTTTTTTAACAGAAAAGACACAGAAAAGTCATTGACAAATCCGGCTCTATCCCTTATAATGTTACCGTAAGATAAAGGAAAGGGGATTGACCACGATGACCATGACCGAAATGATGAACGCCTACAACGCCCGCAGTGCTTCCCACACCTACGCCCTCGGCTTCGTGTGCGGTGGCAAGCTCTACGCTCAGAAGCTGAGCTTCGCTGAGCTGAGCAAGTACTTCAAGCTTGACCGTGCGAGCTCCAAGCGTGGCGGATTCGCCAAGATTCGCATCAAGCTGAGCTCCGCTCAGCGTGCGGAGCTGAGCCAGACCGCTGAAGTCCTCGGAGCTGAGTCCCTGCTGACAAAGGACACCGCCCACAACAAGGGCGAAAACTTTGAGCGGGAGCTGACCGAGCGGTGGACTTCCGAGACCTGGGTCAAGGACTCCATCCCCTTCTGGATGGCGGGTGACATCAGGGTTGACGGGGTTGAGATTCAGGTCAAGCTTGACGGGGCTGAACTCACCAACGAAAAGCTTCTCGCTCGGCTCAGCTAAGCCGAGCGGGATGCTGAAAAAATTAAGCATCGCACCTGCTATAATGTAAGTACAGAGAGAGGAAAGGAGATTCCCACGATGACATTTCTGATTTGCTACCACGGCGAGAGCTACTACCTTGACGTTGAAACCCTTGATGACCTCGCAACCCTTGCTGATAAGTACGGATGGGTCAACCTCGTGATTGACTTCCACAACATGACCATCACCATTCGGTGATGGTCAGAAAGGGGTTACAGATGGAAAAATTAGTAATGGGATTCGGTTTTGGGGTTGTATGCATAAGTTTTTTCCTGTGCGTGGGTGTGGGTACTCAATTCGCATGGGGTGTTCTCATCGGTACAATAGTTACATTATTCGGTGACTTCTTCTCCGAGATGTAACCGCGGGCCGGCCCGCCAAAATTGTAATACTTTTGTAACAAAAATAGGGGTTGAATTGTAACAAATTGTGTGATATAATTATGGCACAGAGAGAGGAAAGGAAGGTATCCGAAATGTTCAACCACATCTGCCTCACCATCACCGAGTTCATGGGCTCTTACGGCACTCACTACTTCTGCCACCTTTTCACCGACAACGGCAAGGCGCATGACTCCCGCCAGATCTCCATTGAAGAGGCTCGCACTCTGCAGTGGGAGCTGCTCCGCAAGGGTGCGACCAAGACCACCGAGTACAACCCCTTTAAGCCGCACATCTTCACCCGCCACTACCGCCTCATTGAAACCGACTGGTGCTGATGCTGAAAAAATTCAGCATCCCACCCTGTATAATAAGAGTGTAAGAAAGAGAAAGGAAGGTATCCCAAATGCTCTACGACTTCACCGCTTTCGCTAACTTCGCCGACAAAGCCGAGTCTGACCCTCGCCTGTGCGAACTGGCTGACCGCTACGATGCTGACCCGCACTCCCTGTCTGATGATGAACTGACCGAAATGGTCAATCGGTATGACAGGGCACACGAGGATGACGAGGATTACTACCCCGATGTAGATGACTACTACGAGGATTGGGATAACCTTGAATGTGGTTTTGACCCCTACATGGGTTGCTACTCTGACGATTGCTGAAAGGAGATTTGAGTATGATTAATGTGGAAATCCGTTGCCCCTTCTGTGGTGCTATCTCTAGCGTCCCCTGTGATGAGAACGCACTTGCCCAGTATGATGCGGGTGCTCTGGTGCAGGATGCTTTCCCGCACATGGACCCCGTGACCCGTGAAATCCTTGTATCTGGTATGTGCAGGGGTTGCCAGTCCCGTTTCTTTGAAGTAGATGACGAGGACTTTGATGGCGAAGATGCCTGTACTGGCGGGTGCGATATGTGCGACGATTACGATTGCGCACTCAACACCAACGAAGATAGTTAAGACTAACTCGTTGGGCGGGCCGGCCAGCCAAAAAGTTAACAGAATTGTAACAAAATTATACTTGATTTTGTAACATTTATCGGTTATAATATAGGTACAGAAAGAGGAAAGGAAGGAACCCCGAAATGATTATCAAGTTCACTGACCACAAGTACGCACAGGCACACATGGAACCCATCCACAACGGACTCGCCCTGTATAGCTATACCACAAAGGTAGCCGAAGTCCGTGATGGCTGGCTCCGTATCTTCGGTCTATATTCCATGACTACCCGCCGCCATATTGGATGGTTTATGCGGGAGCTGGGTAAGGACTATCAGCTGGCAAAACAGCTGTATGAAGATGGTATGACAATGAATATTTATACAGGAGAGGTGAAGAGTATATGAGCGAGCTGGAGAAACTGATGAAAGAAAATGCGGATGTACTCCATCGTATGAAGGAAGAAGACGACCGCTATGATGTTCGGCGGCTTGCCCATGAGTGGTGGAACTGGGACATTACTCCTCCTGCCGAATATTACTACAATGTAAAAGAATATATTCGGTGCCACCCCGATGAATTCAAAGGCGCGGGTCCGCAGTGACCCGCCATCGGCCGGCCAGTTTGTCCTAAATGGGAAAAAACTTTCCCCTATTTTACATTGTTTTTTGCCGCAAGTGTGATATAATATAATTGTTCCAAGGGAATGACTTCCCCCTAAGTAGCAGTAGACAGATACCAAGGCGCCAATGGTAGAACGGGAACAAGCGAACAGGAAAGCGGGTCTCCTTGTGAAAAGTGGTGCTGACGAGTGCCCAGGTTTTGCCCCTGTACCTTTTAAAGCAGGGGTATTTTCGCACTCACCTAGTTAGACACCCCTAACTTGACCGGCCCGCCGATTTAACAAAAACTTAACATTTCTGTTATTTTTTTGTAACATATTTATGGTATAATAATCATGTCGGAAGGGGAAAGGAACCCTAAAGACCAAGGGCAAAAAAAACTTGAAAAAAGTTAGAAAAAACCCTTGACAAAGCCACCAAAGTGTGGTACAATAAATACGAAAAGAGGAAGGAAAACCTCACAAACCAGAAAGGAACTTCACCATGAAGAAAGCCACCATGAACACCATCCTGTCCCTTATCGCCAACATTGACTCCGAAGATGCGAACGCTGTTCGTGCTGAGCTGAACGCTGAGCTGAACAAGGGAGCTGAGGAAAAGGCTCGGAACGCTGAGCTGTACGCTTCCGCCAAGGAAGTCGTTATGGCTGAGCTGTCCACTACGGACGAAGCTGTGACCATCAGCGAGCTGTACGAAGCTGTCGCTGACAAGCTCCCCGAGGGCATGACCAAGGGCAAGCTCCAGTACGCTGTGACTCGCCTGTGGGTTGGCGATGGTATCGCCAAGGTTGAGGGTAAGGTCAACACCTACCGCAAGGCGTAAGCCTTGCCCCTCCCTCCAGCCACGAGGTTAAATTAGGCGTAGGGAGGGCGAGCGTCCTCGCCCTCCCGCTGATGGGAGCGTAGCCTAAAGGTTAGGCAACTGCCTGTTAAGCAGTCTTATGTAGGTTCAAGTCCTTCCGCTCCCGCTCCTGATCCATTTTCGGTTCCCTTCTTTCCTCCCTTCGGTGCGCTTTAGCGCACTGAAGTGGCCGGCCAGTAACAAATTTTTAACAATTTAGTACTTGATTTGTAATAAATTTTATGCTATAATACTTATAGAAAGTGAGGTATGAGATATGGAACTAAAGCATGTAATCCTTGACACAGAAAAGATGACCTATGAAGAGGTTGACGCACTGGTACAGAAACTACGCAAAGTTCGTGAACGTAAAGGAGAAATGCGGTCACGCATTCAGAACTTCAACGCTATGATTCACAACATGAAGGATGACAATCTGACCTTTGTCAGCAAGTACACGGGCGAAGTCCTCAACCCCGATGATTGGACTGTGTACGATGAGGTCACCCGTTCATTCTATCCAGAGAAGGAGGAAGAGTAATGGCAACACGGATCGGCAGATATATCTTTGAAGATGATCTTCAAAAGATGGATGTGGAGAAACTCAAGGTTTTACAGGAAGGTTGCGGTCACTTCATTAAGGAGAAACACCGTGAAGAAATCCACAGAGCATTAACAGAACTGAATCTGCGGGCACATGCCTACGGTTTTGATATCGTCTTAGAGGACAGCGATGGGTGTGTCACCTATCTGAATGAATTGACATTAGATATTCGCGACCACGAGTGAGGCAGGTTAGTCCTGCCTAACTCTACCGGCCCGCCGATTTAATAAAATTGTAACAAATTTGTGCTTGACTTTTAATAACTTATCATGTATAATTTAGGTACAGAGAGAGGAAAGGAAGGATGACACGATGAGAACGATATGGTTTGACATGGATGGAACAATTGCGAATCTGTATGGGGTTGACAACTGGCTTGACAAACTCCATGCTTCCGATGCTTCCCCTTACGCTGAAGCTGAGGTTATGCTGAACATGAGTCAACTGGCTCGGTTGCTGAATCAGCTTCAGCAGTTGGGTTACAAGCTGGGCATCATCAGCTGGCTGGCTCGTGGCTCGTCTATGGAGTACGATAGGCTGGTAGGAGCTGCTAAGGTCTGGTGGCTGGAGAAACATCTGGCAAGTGTAAGCTGGGACGAAATCAAAATCGTACCACACGGGATGCCGAAAGAGTGGTTCAAACAGTCCGAAGATGATATCCTGTTTGACGATGAAGCGAAGAACAGGGAGAACTGGGGTGGGGATGCCTATGAACCCGATATGATTATCAAGGTGCTGAAGGCACTGCTCGGGAGGTGTTGGTAATGGTTATTATAAAAGACCTAAAAGAATCACCAAAAAATTGTCTACAATGCCCATGCTATCATCCTGGAACTATGGATGGACCGCCATACTGTTCTATTAAAGTGTTACTTACACATGATTATTTTAAGTCTCCTCCTAATATCTATGAATGTCCTTTAGAAGAAGTTAGCGAAAGCTAACTCCGCGCCGGCCAGCAAGTTGTACGTACAACTTTGTATACAGTATTCTTATAAAAAAATATTGACAAATTTCAAATTTTATGATATAATATATATGGAAGTTGAGGAGAGGAAGAAAATTTTCCTCCAGAAAAACCCTTGACAAGTGCCAAACCTTGTGATATAATGTGTGTGTAAGAGGAAAGGAGATGTTCTCATGAGCATGACTAAAGCCCAACTGGAAACCGCACTTCGTAACCGCTTCATCACTCTTGTAAAAGATATGGTGAATGAGAAGGTAGAAACCGATGCTCTGCCTGTCTCCGCAAGCGAACTCGTGATTCCGTGCCTTGATGATGAAGGCAACGAAAAGTGGGTTCAGATCAAGATTAGCATCCCTCGTGGCACTCGGAATGGTGCAGGTGGTTATGACCCCTATGATGGCTATGCCGCCGCAGAGGATTATGCTCTTGACTGTGAAGAGAAGAAAGCCAAGAAGGAAGCTTCCGAAGCCAAGAAACAGGCGAAGATTGCACGTGACGAAGCCAAGCGTGCCGAGAAAAAGGCACTCGCCGAGGCGAACAAAAACCTCAAAGAGCTTCGGAAAATTCAGGTCACTCCCAAAGCGGAGTGACCTAATTTCATTTTCATACTGTAGCACTTTAGCGGAGTGAAGCGGGCCGGCACATTTTCCTATAACTGGGTATTGACTTTTATTCATATATATGATAAGATATATATGAAAGGAGAGTAAGTATGACTATTATATGTATTATTATTTTAGTGCTTATGTATTTCATTCCATTGATTAAACTTATCCAATATGATATGCACAATGACTTAACTCTAAATGGTTTCTTTTGGGGTCTTGGCTCACTCCCATTTTTTAGCCTATTAGTATATGTGGCTATTACTTCCCTATAATCCGCCGGCCCGCAAATTTAACACTTTTGTAACAATTTTTGTATTGACAAACCCCCAATATATGGTATAATAAATATGAAAGTTGAAGGAAAACAACCCAAACCGAAAGGAATAGTTACATGGAAAAAGCACTCTACATGGTCTACGATACCGAGGTATGTAACTGCCCCAAAATTGATGGGCAGTTGGATGTCGCAAATGGTCAGGTTTATGACCTTGGGATACAAATCGTAGACAAAGATGGTTACGTTTACGATGAGTATTCAATCGTAAATGGTGATGTGTTTTGGGGTATGCCCGAAGCGATGAAGGAAGCGTACTTCGCAGACAAGCGACCGCAATATGTTGCGGACATTCTCGCAGGGAAACGCAAGGTATTGAACACTTGGCAGATTTACAAGTTGGTGCGTAACCTTTGCGAAGAATACAATATCAAGGCTTGCGTGGCACACAATGCACGCTTTGATGTGAAGGCACTCAATGCAACTATGCGGTATCAGACAAAGAGCCGTTGTCGTTGGTTCTTCCCTTATGAAATGCCGATGTGGGATACAATGAAAATGGCGAATGACACTATCTGTAAGCAGAAACGTTACAAGGAATTTTGCGAAGAGAATGGTTACATGACCAATCATGCGACTCCGCAGGTACGCAAGACAGCCGAAATCATTTGGCGGTATTTAACTGATGATGTAACCTTTGAAGAGGAACACACAGGGCTTGCGGATGTTGAGATTGAAGCACAGATTTTTGCCGAGTGTATCCGTCAGCACAAGAAAATGGAAAAAATGGCAGAGTTGGACGAGGGAGATGTGTAACATCTCCCTCCCCATGTAACCCTCACCATGTAACCGCGCCGGCCAGCCGATTTAATACTTTTGTAACAATTTTGTACTTGATTCGTAACACCATTTATGCTATAATAAGAGCGTGGAAAGGATGGTGTAAAGTATGAGAGATTATGTTGAGAGAGCAAAAGACTTCATTGAGCAGATTTTCCCCTATATCAGCGAGTGCATGAATCCGTGGCAGATGCGAGATTATATCCGCAAGTTCAATGCGGATTTTGACCGCAAGGTTATTGTGCGGAGCGGTCTTTCTCGTATTGCCCTTATCACTTCTGATTATGTGGTCAAATTTGACTATGATCCCGAAGAAGTTGATTGCATCGGCGGTTGTATGAATGAAATGGAGATGTACGCAACTGCTGAAGCAGAAGGCTTTGCCTATATGTTTGCGAAGATTACTTCCTTCCTGTATAATGAGCGGTTGTTCTTCATCATGCCCCGTATCCGTGGTGTGGGTAGCGGAAACCGCTATGCGGAAGATTATATGTCCGATGCAGAAAAGGACTTCTGCCGTAGACATAAAATAACTGACCTTCACACGGAAAACTATGGCTTCCGCAAAGGTCATGTCTGTATCGTAGACTATGCTTGCAACCTTGACTATGCCAGTTCCAGCGAGTACGATTGCTACTATGACAACCGCACTTC
>Ga0310696_10003264_pt1 | contig 20404 bp, 14 predicted proteins | sample AusTroGonzalo_MG_4_FD_203885 | JGI IMG/M metagenome (GOLD analysis project Ga0310696, IMG submission 203885) | Bovine rumen microbial communities from tropical cattle in Woodstock, Queensland, Australia - Gonzalo_02 (v2) (version 2) | ecosystem: Host-associated > Mammals > Digestive system >... | reverse complement strand
TTATCCCCAGACGGAGTAATGGCAATTGAGGATTTGCCGTAATTGAACTGAATGGATTCCTTTATCGTTGTCGGAAGAAGAATGTCAATATCATTGCAGGCCGGCGAAAAACCTTTCTCGGTTGATGTCAAAGATAATTTTTTTTCCTTTACTTCACCGTTATCGTCAATGAATTTGACGTTTTCGTCCATGAAATAAACGACCCGTTTTCCGTCTTCTTTTTGAAAGACATAAGTGTTAAGCGATTCATCCTGCTCAACACGGAATGCATAATTCTGAGATTCGAATTGCGCCTTATCGACGTAATCTGTTATGCGGCAGGAAAGCTCGTCTGCATGTTCTTCTGCAATCTTTTCTGAGACTATGTCATCGACATAGGAGTAATCACTTTTCTGCGAAACCGGATATGATGATGTATCATCAAAATGGCATTCCCCATCTGCAAATGAAGATACGGGAATAGAACTCACTACAATCAGGATTGTCAAAATAAACGAAATAATTGATACTCTTGATATTTTCATCATGACCTCCTTCATTTTTAGAAACGATAAGCAAAAAACAAAATGCGCACCCCGAATGTGGAATCCACAGTGGTAATTCGCATCAAAAAACGAACTTCAGCCGATGACCTCCATAAAGAGAAGGTGACTGGTCAAAAGCGCGCTTTATACCAATGTGTCTAAAAGTATGGCTATCGAACACGATCAAGCACCTTTCCTTTCCCCAATTTTATGTATATATGATATCATGTTTGGAGGCGGTTGTCAATACGAACAGCAGTCGGCTCTACTCCCCGTTCCCGTAATGGAGGATCAAATCATTGATGGACAGTTAAGTGCAATGCAAATCAGAGAGATATTCTCACAAGGTACGCTCAGATCAACGGATTCCCGAATATACGCGAGTTCATCGACGACGGATACACCGGCGTCATCTTCGACAAAAGGCCCGGATTTCAGGAGCTTTTGAGAGAGATAGAGGCCTGGAGAGTTGGAATCGTCATCACAAAAGACCTGTCCCGTCTTGGAAGAAACTATATCGAATGCGGCAATCTGACCGAGTTCATATTTCCGAGATACGGAGTCCGGTATATCGCAATAAACGCCAACTACGACTCCGAATACAAGGATGGGAACGAACTGGCGCCGTTCAAGAATCTGTTCAACGAGTGGTATGCAAGGGACACCTCGAAAAAAATACGGGCGGTGCAGAAGGCAAAAGCAGAAAAGGGTCAGCGTGTCGGCACAACTATACCTTACGGCTACCGCCGTGATCCAAACAGCGGCAAGGAGTGCAAACTGCTTGTGAACGAGGAAACGGCGCCGGTTGTCAAAGAGCTCTTCGCTATGTGCGCGTCCGGCATTGGTCCGAAAAACATTGCCACCGCTCTGAGAGAACGGCAGATCCTGAAACCGAGCGAATACAACTACCGGAACGGCGGCAAGTACGGGACTATCACGGACACCGGCGATCCCTACGGTTGGAACGGAAGGACAGTATCCAAGATTCTCGAAAATGAGATATACCTTGGTCATACGGTCAATTTCCGGACAGAGATCGTGTCCTTCAAAGACAAGCGCGAGAGAATGCGCCCGAAAGAAGAACAGGTCCGTATCGAAAATACGCACGAGGCGCTGATCGATACGGAGACCTGGGAGATCGTTCAGAAGGTACGCGAAGGAAAAAGGCGCCGGAACTCGATGGGCGAGATCAACAAATACAGCGGGCTTCTCTACTGTGCTGACTGCGGCGGAAAACTTTATTTCAAGAGAGGCAGAGATATCGACAGCAGCAAGTTTCACTTCTACTGCAGCCGGTACAACAAGCATCTCGGTCACGAGAAATGTTCACCTCACGCTATCAGGGAGGTTCTGCTTGACGAGATAGTCACAGAAGAAATCAACCGCGCTCTGTATTACGCTCGAGCGAAAACCGGTGAGTTTGCGGAATACATCCGCAAAAAGGCCGGAGAAAACGACAGCCGTGAGCTGAGCCGGAAACTTGCCGAGCAGAGCGGCGCCATCCGCCGTGTACAGGAACTGAAAGCTCTGTTTAAAAGGCTGTACGAGGATAACGTTCTCGGACGTATCAGCGACGAGCAGTTCCGCATCCTTTCAGGCGAATACACGGACGAAAAGACTTCTCTTGAAGCCCGCCTTCCGGAACTTGAAAAAGAGATCTGTGCGCTGAGAGAAAGAGCGACGGACATAAGAAGGTTCATTGACGCAGCTCAGCGGTACACCGTTATTCGTGAACTGACGCCGGAAATCCTCCGCATGTTCATCTCGAAGATCGTGATTCACGAACGCGAGATTCCGCACCGCAAAACCTCGCCTCAGCAGATCGATATCTATTTCAGGTTCATAGGAAATATCTTCTCAGTAGATTAGTCCGAAGTAGTCCGGAGCAAAGAACGCATAAGCTGAGAAATACAAACAAAAAAGGAAAGGACGGGCATTTTGACTGTCCGTCCTCTCCGAAACCACGATTACACTAAAATCCCCCTTATGGGAACTAGCGTAATGCCCCTGATTTTCTTTTAATACTTGAAAATGGAAGGCGGGAGCGGTAAAATATGTGCACGGTGCACAAATTTTACCGCGCAAACAGGCCGGACAGGGGTCGGCCGGAAGAAGGGGATAGGATGAAGAAGATTATTCTTTTGGTATTGGCGATTTCGACAGCTGCTTTTTTTGCGTCGTGCGGCGCGTCCTCCGGCAGCCGGAAGGGCGAAACTGAAACCGGTGTGACGTCTTCGCCTGTCTCGACGGCGGAACCCGAAACGGAAAGCCCTGACGTCACCGAAGAACCTGCACCGACCGCGACTCCGGCAGCAAGAAAACTTGTTAACGCAGTCAGCGAAAAGACCGTCACGGCGGACTACAGCGAAAAAAGCGAAACCGTCGGCGACCCTGCCGCGATTGTAGACGGGGACGAGACAACGAGATGGAGCGGTTTTGATCTGGGAAGACCGAACTGGGCAAAGAACCTGCACCATGAGATTACTATTGACCTTGGCGGCAGATACGAGCTCAGGGATTTTTACATAATATGGGAGACGCTCACGGGCTTTTACAGTATACAGGTGAGCGAGGACGGAACGGATTGGACGACTGTCTACGAGTACGACGACGTTATGATGAAGGCGACACCTCTTATTGACGAGGGCGTGTTCCCGAAGGCTACGTTTGCGACAATGATAAGGATCGTCACCGGCTTTCCGGAGGGCGAGAAGTGCGAGCAGTACCCTTACTGCAGCATTTACGAGTTTGAGGCCTACGGATACGAGGCGGACGCGGAATAAATCGAAGTGCTGATGACGGTTGATTTGAGAAGAGTTATAAAAATAGCGGCTGCGGGGATCGCCGCGGCGTGCGTCATTGGCGTGTTCGGGTGCGCAAAAAAGAAGGCGCCCGCGGACACGGAGTTTCCGGAAGTGAGCCCGGGCGTCGGCACGGATTACGTTGACGCGGAGGTTTACTATAAGGACGGGAAGACTTCGAACACGGTTGTGGGCATAGACAGGCTCGGAAGGACGTTTGATGCGGTCTGCGGCGACAAGGCGGACAAGTCAAGGGACGTCGGGATTTTCTACTTTCTCTCGCTCGGACAGCACGAAACTGACACGGTTGTTAACGTTTCGGAACTGCTGAAGGAAGAGGACGGGCTTGAGCGGATGTTTCTCGACAAGGACTATCAGTTCGCGGGAAATCCGGCCTACTTCTGGGCTGAGCCGATTTTCGGTTACTATAACTCGGCGGATACGTGGGTCATACGGAAGCACCTTGAGATGCTCTCGGCGGCGGGGGTGGATTTCCTCGTTTTTGACGTCACCAATGCGGTCACCTACGACACGGTGGCTCTTCGCATCATAAACGAGGTCGTGAAGCTCAAAGAGGCAGGCTGGGACGAGTGCCCGACGCTCGCCTTTTATACCGCGTCCTACACCCACAGAATTATAAAGCAGCTTTACGAGGACTACTACAAGTTCGACAAGTACGACAGCGCGTGGTATAAGATAGACGGAAAACCCCTTATTATAGGGAGAATCGACTATGCGGACGATCTGCTTGAGGCAAGGGGCAGAGGCGATAAATCGTACAAACCCGAGGAGTTCTCGGAGGAGATTCAAAACTATTTCCATTTCAGGGAGTGCCAGTGGCCGAGCGAGCCTTTCCTCGAAAACGGTTTCCCGTGGATCGAGTGGACGTACCCCGCTGAGGTTCACAACGGTATCATAAACGTTGCCGTGGCGTCGCACCCGTGCCCGCCGATGTCGGATTCAGTTATCTTCGGAGCCGACAACTGGGGCAGGGGCTGGAACGTCCTCACGAAGAAAAACGAGCCCGAAAAGGCAGCTGAGGGGCAGTTCTTCCAGTCGACATGGAACGTGGCGCTCGAGGCGGACCCTGCGATAGTTTTTGTGACGGGATGGAACGAGTGGGTTGCCGGCAGGCTTGACCACGGCGACACATACATGATGGTTGACCTCTGCAACACAGAGTTTTCGCGCGACGCGGAGCCCATGAAGGGCGGCCATCAGGATAACTTCTACATTCAGCTCGCGGCAAACATCAGGGCCTACAAGAGCGTGCCCCTCGGTGACGCCAAGGTCAAAGCGGACGATATCACAATCGACATCGGTGTTGATGACAGCAGGTGGGAAGGTGCCCATGCGGTCTTTGCTGCCGCCAATATTTCCGACCGCGGACGCAACAGCTCCGGCGCAGGCTCGGAAATCAAATACAAAACGGACGCCGTCAGGAACTTCATCACTGAGGTAAAAATCGTTGAGGATTCGGAGAATTACTATTTCAGGATTGAAACCCTTGGCGATGTCGTGAGAAGAGAGAACGGCGAGACTTCGTGGATGAACATATTCATAGGAACCGGAAGGATTGCCGACAAGGGCTGGGAAGGCTACGAATATGTCATCGGAAGAAGCGAGAAAGGAAACAAGCTGAGCGTTGAGAAACTCGGAAGCGGCTTCAGCCTGAAAAAGGCGGGAGAGGCTGAGTTTAACGTTATCGGCAATGCAACGCTGGTGAAACTGCCGAAGAGCATCACCGGCAGCGGCACTTTTTATTTCAAGGTTGCCGACGGAATAGAAAACGAGACAGACATCTCGGACTACTATTCGTCGGGCGAGAGCTTCCCTATAGGGGCCCTCAGTTTCAGGTATGCAGGATGAGTATGATTGAGAACGGAAAACCCGACGATATTGAATTTATCGAAAAGATAGCGGAAATGATGGGACCGGGCTTCGGTGTCTGCGACGGCGCCGGCAAGTCTGTCTTCCCCTCCGACGCTCCGGCTTTTGACATACCGGACGACGACGGCGGGATCGTGACCGCAAACGGCAGGATGTTCTTTGCCGTGAGGGCGGAGGGCAGGGACCTCTGGTTCTATAACGATTTACCGGACGGCGGAAAGGATGCCGTTGACGGTGCCGCCAAGGCGCTCAGGCTCGCGGCTCTCTTCTACGTAGAGAACCTCTCTGCGATCAATTCGAAGAGAAACGAGTTTTTCAGGCAGCTTCTCATTGGCGGCAGGGACTCAGTCGCGCAGAGTGATTTTGCGGTAAACAGCGGGAAAAACGCGGCTGCGCAGGAGTATACCGTGATGCTTGTGACATTGGCGGAAGCTGAGAGCGCGGAGGGTCACGGACAGGAGGACAGGCTCAGCGAAGTTGCGGCTCTGCTTGAGTATGCGTTCCCGGAAAAGGACGGGTTTGTGACCGTGAGGGTGAGGTCGGATGCGTGCGCAGTGATCGTGCCGCTTTCGGAGGACATGAAGTTTGAGAACGCTGTCGAGGCCGCTGAGTCTGTGATCGACACGGTGAGGACTGAGCTTGCGCTTGAGATAAACGTTTCGGTGGGCTGCAGGGTAAAGCAGCTTAAAAACATTGACTCGTCGTTCAAAACTGCCGAAAAGGCGCTGCTTATAGGCGAGGCGTTTGACATTGACAGCGTCGTGTATTCCTACGACAAGCTTGGCGTTGCGAGGATCCTTTACGGCCAGAAGAGGGACGTCTGCGAGAGCTACCTGAGGGAGGTCTTCGGAAACAGCTTTTTCGAGAACTGTCTGCGGATTCAGGAGGGCGAGACGCGGTCCGAGGGCGACGACGAGCTCATCTACACGATTAAAATGTACCTGAAACTCAACCAGAACGTCACCGAAACCGCCAAGGCGCTCTTCGTGCACAGAAACACCTTAAACTACAGGATTGAAAAGTTCAACAAGCTGACGGGCCTTGACTGCACAAGGTTCGAGGACGGCCTCAGGATAAGTATCGGCTTCATGCTGGTCAACTACCTCGAGACGCAGCTGCCTCAGGCGGACGAAAACGCAGCTGCGGCAAGGCCGGCGCGCGAAGGAACCGCCAGACAGAAAAAACAGGCTAACAAAAGATAAAGCGGAAGGTCGGGCGCGCCGGGAGTGTTGCATTGGTTGTGCGACCTTGGCGGTGCCGGCCGGGACGGAAGGATTTTTATCATGGATGATGTGAAAGAAAAAGAGTCGACGGAACAGTTCGGTCCGGAGATAGTATTTGAAAACGTAACGAAAGAGTACCCGAACGGGGTGAGAGCGCTTGACAACGTAAGTTTTCGCGTGGCTCCGGGCGAGTTTGCTTTTCTCATGGGACACTCCGGCTCAGGAAAGTCGTCCCTTATAAAGCTCCTGATGCTTGAGGAAAGGCCGACGTCAGGCAGAATTTCGGTCGGAAATATAGACCTCGGGTCGGTGAGGAGCAGCGGCGTGCCTTATTACAGGCGCCTTGTCGGCATTGTTTTTCAGGATTTCAGGATCATTTCAAGCATGACCGTGTTTGAAAACGTGGCTTTCGCGCTTGAGATGCTCGGCCAGAGCCGCAAGGAGATCGAAAAGCAGGTCCTTGCGGCGCTTGACCTTGTCGGTCTGCTGGAAAAGAGAAACGAAAAGCCGGACTGCCTTTCGGGAGGCGAGCAGCAGCGCGTCGCGATTGCAAGGGCTGTCGTGAACCTGCCGGGCCTTCTTATCGCCGACGAGCCGACGGGAAATCTTGACATGGAAAACTCCGTCGAGATCATGAAGATACTTCAGAAGATCAACAAGATGGGCGCAACGGTCATCGTGGCGACCCACGAGCGCGAGATCGTGGCTGAGATCGGCCAGCGTGTCATTGAGCTGAACCACGGAGTGAGACTCCTTGGCGATGAGTGAAGAAGGGAGGGCGGCATTATGAAAAAACTCAGAGTTATGCTTTACGTTCTCCTTCAGAGTCTGAAGAACGTTGCGAGAAACCTGTTCATGGTTTTTGCGTCGGTAATTGTCGTGTTCTTCGTGCTGCTCGTCGTCGGTTCGTTCATCGAGGCGGGCGTCGTGACCAGCAATATCATCGGACAGGTCAAGGAAAGGCCTGTGCTGAAGATCAATTTCCGTTACTACGTCGACGAGGAGACCGCGATGCAGTATTACGAGGCGATTGCGGCAAGCCCTGAGGTCAAGCATGCGACGTACATCTCAAAGCAGCAGAACTTCGAGAACATGCTCAAGGAGTTCGAGGACAACAGGGAATATTTCGAGAACCTCGACAAGAGCGGAAAGCTCAAATATGCGTCAATCGAGGTGCAGCTCAGGAACTACGCTGACGGCAAGGCATTTGTCAACGGTATAATGGACGAGGCGGGCGACGTGATCGACAGCGCGCCGAACATATTCGGTGTCGTTGAAAAGATGGAGCGCGCGCAGTTTTGGATAAATATATGCACCATTGCGGCGGTCATCGTGATGACGGCTCTTTCGCTTCTGCTCATATTCAACACCGTAAAACTCACAGTGCTCGCAAGACACCGCGAGATTGAGATCATGAAGTACGTCGGCGCCACCAACACCTACATCATCACTCCTTTTGTGATCGAGGGCATACTGACGGGACTCATTGGCGCTGTCGCGGCATTCTTTGCCCTTGGCGGCATCTACGATGCGGTGTTCAGGCTCCTCCTGAGTTTTTCGGAAGACGCCAATATCGTTCCGCTGACATTTGAGCAGTCCGGCGCGACGGGTATCCTCGCGTTCTACCTGCTGTTCGGCGCGTTCACGGGATTTATCGCAAGTATTCTGGCGGCAAGAAAGTATATAAAGGTTTAACGTCATGGATGAAAACAAAGAAAACAAAAACGGTGAACTTGACCGCGATACATGGGCCGACGCATTTTTTGACGGCGTGGTGAACGGCGGCGAGGAAAAGCCTAAAAATCCGGGAATTTACGGACAGTTCGACGCCGAAAAGGGCGAGGAAACCGTTAACGGTGAAACAGATGCGGAGGCCCCGGCGGAAAACGAAGGCACTTCTCAAACCGAAACGGAAGAAGACGGAGACGATGACGGCGATTCTTCGGACAGCGGAAAGGAGAAGCTTTCAAGGAACGACAGAACGACCGTTGCCGTGTTCGTTATCGGCATGGTGCTGCTGATTCTCCTTGGCGTGCTCTGCGGATACTTCATCGGCCGCATCGTTTCGAAAACGAAAGAAAGTGCGGGCGGCGCGACTTCCGGCGAGTTCGGAAAGCAGGGCGCGAGCATCGAACAGATCGAAAAGCTGCAGGAGGTTTTCAAGTTCATATCCGAAAACTATTACCTTAAGACGGACCCTGACGAGCTTCTCGAGGGCGCCGTGACGGGCATGATTGAGTCGATTAAGGACCCTTACGGGCGCTACCACAGACCCGGCAAAATGGACGAATACATCAGCTTTGTTGACGGTAAATACACGGGTATAGGCACCGTTGTAAAGAAGGTCGAGGGCGGCTTTAAGGTCACGGACGTTGAGAGCGGCTCGTCGGCAGACAAAGCCGGCATCAAAAAATCCGACTTGATCGTAAAAATCGACGGCGAAGAGACCGCGTCTATGACGGAAAACGAGGTTCAGAGTCTGCTTTCGAAGGCTGATACAGCTTTTTCGCTGGTTTTAAAGACTGAGAGCGGCGAAGAGAAGACTGTCAGCGTTACCACTCAGAAGCTCACGAAGCACGTTGTCGAGGGAAGAAGCCTCGGTGACGGTATCATCTACATTCGCATTGACCAGTTCACGCACGAAGCCCCGTCGGAGTTTGCGGCGATGCTGAGTTCCCTTAAAACGGAAGACGCCAAGGCACTCGTGCTCGACCTCCGCGACAACCCCGGCGGTTACGTTGAGGACGCGGCAAAGATTGCCGACATGATCCTCCCGGAGGGCATCATCGCTACCGCCAAGGACAAAAACGATATCACCGTCGAGACCTATAATTCGGACAAAAACGAGCTCGACCTGAAGCTTGTAGTGCTCGTAAACGGAAACTCGGCAAGCGCCGCAGAGCTCGTCACGGGCGCGATCGCGGACTTCAAAGCCGGCACCGTTGTCGGCGAGAAGACATTCGGCAAGGCTGTAGGCCAGATAATGAAGTCGTTTGAGCACGACGGCAGCGGCCTCACTCTTTCGGCTTTCAGGTACTTTACACCTTCGGGCGACTGCATTGACGGCATCGGTATTATGCCCGACGTTTTTGTCTCGCCTGAGGAGAAATACGTCGGAAAGAAGGCTGCGGACATTCCTTTTGAGCATGACGCGCAGCTTCAGGAGGCCTTAAAGGTACTCGCGGAATAAACTTACAGGGATTATGTACGAGAATTTTGCAGGTTTTTACAATACATATACGGGCGACGTCAACTGCGGGCAGCTCATGGACTTCCTTGAGGAGCGCTTCAGACTTTTCGGAAACGAAGGGCTGAAAGCTCTGGCAAAGAAGAGGTCTAAGGGACGCACGGCAAAAGGCGGGGACGCCTCCAAAACCGCCAAGGCATCAAAGCCTGAAGCCTCGGAAAACGGCGCCGACATCGAAAAGTCGACGCTTGTAATCGATGTCGGCTGCGGCACGGGCAAGCTCACTGTCAAAATGGCTGAAAAGGGCTACGACATGACCGGCCTTGACATCAGCCCGGAGATGCTCGAAATCGCGTCGGAGCTTGGCTACGAGAAAAACGTGAACGTGCTCTGGCTGTGCCAGGATATGCGCGAGATGGATACATTCGGCTCGTACGCGGCAATGTACTGCCTTGAGGACGGTGTGAACCATATGACGGGAGAGGGGGACCTTGGCGTGTTCCTCGAGAGGGCAAAGAACTTCATCGACAGGGACGGCCTTCTGATCTTCGACTTTCTCACAGACGGTTATTTCAAGGCTGCGGCGTCAAAGGGCGTCTTTTTTGAGGACGGCGGCGAAGGGACGTGCATCTGGACGGCCGAGTACGAAAACGCCAAGATGACCTACGACATAATCTGCTATTCACTTGAGGAGGACGGACTTTACGGGCGAACCGACGACACGGTCGAGGAGATTCCGCTCGAGCCTGCTTTTGTAAAACAAACACTGCAAGAAAAGGGTTACGAGGTGCTTGAACTCAGGGAGTGTTACGACTCGCCCGGAAGGTTCTACGTGACGGCAAGGCGCAAATGAGCCGCGAATAAGCCGCGCAATTTAACAAAGCGGACAGTTAAACGTAAAACGGTAAACTAAAAGGAAGCCTGAAAAAGACGGCTTCCTTTTGCTATAAATACTGTTTGAAATCCTGTCAGATTTTCTCTTCGTAGGAGAACGAGTTGCCTTCGACGGTCACGCGGAGGGTTGACGACCTTGCCGGGAGGAAGACGCTGCCGGACGCAAAATGGTTGTCCCACATGGCGGGTTTGACCGAATACTCCCTGAAGCCGCACCTTACCGGCTCGATGCCGAGAATGTACTTGTAGTAAACAACAGCCGGAATCGCGGCCCATCCGTGGCAGAGCGAGCCTGCGTCGTCAAAATCCATCGCGCCTTTGATGGTCTCCCAGAACGAAGTCGCGCCGCAGCCGATCATGTATCCCCAGAGCTCGGTTATCTCGTTCATGACATCGCCAATGTAATCCTTCGACACGGACATCAGCGCGTCATACTTGAAGAGGCAGGTGCTGAGCGTGCAGTCGCTGACAGGTACCGTGTCGATGAGCCCTGTCAGGGCTCTGACGGCGCCGTCAAGGTATGCATCATTCAAGGAAGCGGCGCCTGACAGAATCGCGAGCGCATTGGCGTATTGGCTGTAGAAGCGGCAGTCGCCGTCTGCGGCAACGTCCCTGTAGGAGCAGTAGAGCCCGTTTTCTTCGTCAAAGAACGTATCGTTGAACGCGACCTTCATCGACGCGGCAAGCCTTCTCAGCCTGCCGGCAAGATTCAGCTTTCCGGAGTCGTTTCCGCCTGTCTCCTCAAGAATGTCGGAGAGTTTTTCCGTGGCAATTATAAAGAGGGCGGTGAGGCATGCGTCTGCGTCGGCAGGCGATGCGCTGCCCATTGAGCCGGAGAGCTCGCCGTTCCACTCGTGGAAGTTCCAGTATTTGGCGTCAGTCAGCTTGATGAGCGAGCCGTTTTCGGTGCGGTTTGCGATGGCCGCGGCCATTATTGCATTGGCGGTACGGAGCTGCTCGTTGAAGAACTCGACGTCGCCGCTGTATTTCGTGTATTCGCAGAGCGCGATGACCCAGTGAATCGAGAAAGAGGGAATAGTGATGCTGCAGATTGCCGGAGCGCAGAGCTCGAGGAACCCGTCCTCACGCTGCGACCTTGCAAGAAGGCTGAGACTCTCTTTAGCGTATGCGTACTCGCCGAACGTGTAGTAGCCCGTGAGCATCTGGTTTCTGCTGTCCATCGCGTAAAGCGCCTGCTCTCTCTGCGGGCAGTCCATGTAGTGCTCGTTCATGCAGAGAAGGAGGGTGCGGAGGCATGTGGAGTAGATCTTGGTGTGGAGCGCGTCATTGATTTTGAATTTTCCGCACCTGTCGGGGTCGACGGGGTACTGAACGGGCAGAATTCCGAGTCCCGAAATGGTTATCTCGTCAGTCTCCGCGAAAATCATCAGGTAGCGGGCGCCGATCTTGCTGAGAAGATGCGTGTGGGCGGTCTCTCCTGCGGGAACGATGACGGTCTCCGCAAAGCACCTGCCTCCCACGAAGCTCCTTGCCCTCAGATCGTCAAGGTGGTCCGAATACGCGATGCCTATGACAGTAGGTCTCTTTGTGGTGAACCTGAACGAGAGGTAACCGAGCGTCTCCTCGCCGATGTCGGCAACCGCATAAATACCGCGACCCTCTCTGAGCGCACCCGTGAGGACAATGTCTTTCGTTTTAAGTGTGACCGCGTTTTCAACAGGCTCAAGCTCTCTTCCGGGCTCCAGCGCGTAATTTTCGGGCGCGGGGATCTCCCTTGCGCTCAGCTTGCTTTCAACAATCTCGTAAACGTATTTTGATTTAAGCGCGGCGTTCTGCATGTAGGACGCGTGCGCGGTCGAATTAGTCTCCCTGTACTCCTTGCCGAAGTCGAAGATGCCTTGGGCGACGAGTCCGCACGCCTTGGCGTCAAGAATGCTCAGCTTTTCAATGTTTCTCTCGACAAAATCTTCAGGCTCAAAATTCCCAAGCGGCACGGCCTTTGAAAAACCGTCGGCAAGAGCCTTCTCAAAACTGTAGTCACCGCCAAGGAACCCGTCGCAGCCGTCGCTGTAAGTGTATGCAAAAGAAAATCCGAGCTGGCCCGAAACCTGAGGCACAAGCCCGCTCTTGTAGCAGGGCGAAAACCGCCAAAGCGTCTCCTCCGAAGACGCCGCGACCACAAACCCCTCCATGAGGCCCGAAACGAATTCGATGACCTCAAAAAGAAGCTGCCCTTTGCCCTCGATGTATGTGGACGTCGTGAGCCCCTGCCTGTACGTGCAGATCGCGATGCGGTTGGTGCCGGAAACGACAAAATCCGTGACGTCGGCATATTCGACGCAGGGCTTGCCGGGGAACTGCGAGTGCTGGCCTGTCGTGACGAAGCGGCCGTTGATCCATACCGCAAACTCGCTGTCAGCGTTGATCTTCAGTATAAGTTTGGAACCCGGCTCGGGCCTCGTTGTCAGAAACTCGTCGTAAAAATCAGAGTAAACGTTTACGGTCGAAAGGTCACCGGGGTCGCCTGTCGTCAAGGCTATGGCTTTGCTGAAAGGATTTTGCATCATAGGACTCCTTCTGCTCATTTTTTATACTTCGGATTTTACCACTTTCCCGCGCGCTCCTCAACTTTTTTTACCGCCAATGCCGCGCATCCGCCCGCCTTCTTTGCCCAAATTTTGCGCACTTTTGCCGCGCTTTTGATGTATATAAAAAATTATAAAAAACTGGAAAACCGATTGAAATCCTGCCTTCGAGCGTGTATAATACTGTTTGCTCTTTCTGCGGTCAGGTCAAAAACCATTGAAAAACGGCTTTTATGAATTGACTGCAAAAAATAACTATGTCTAAGAAAAGGCGGTAAATTAAAGTGGCTAAAGGTGTTTACGATAAAAAGAGACCTACAGCAAAAAAGGTTTCGAACTTTGACACTAAGGTTATCATTATTCTGGCGGTTGTACTGTCGGTTGTCGTTGTCGGCCTCGTTGTCGCAGCCTGCATCGCTGCAAGCTTTGATAACTACATCGGCAGCGTAAACGGCATGCGTATAACAAAGTTTGACTACAAGATCACGCTTTCAAACGTTGCGGCGGAGATGGAAGAAGAGGCTAAAAAAGCTGACAGCGAGTTTAACTCAAGTACATTCTGGACCGCAGAGAAGAAAAAAGAGGCTGAGACAAAAGCTCTTGACGAGGTTAAGAAGTACTACGTTCTTTACAATCTCGCAAAGAAGAACGGTTTTGCGGTTTCGAAGTCTGACAAAGACACCATGTTCAACTACTACGCCAATATGATCTACAGCTACTCGCAGATGTACGGCGGCACATACGACTACTGGACGTCGAACATGGCCGGCATGTCCATGAAGTACGAGGATCTGAATTCACTGGTTGAGTACATGGCTAAATACGAAGCCATCAACGGCTATGCCAACGACTATGCCTCCAAGGCTATGGACGGCTATGCTCTTTCCGATTTGAAGTACAAGGATGAGGAAACAGATACGGAATCCGTTGGCGAGGACGCTGTTGTCGCAAAATATCTTGCCGAGAGAGACACTTTCCGCAGGATCAATCTCCAGGTGCTTGCCCTCAGCAAAACACCTTCGGGAACGAAGCCCACGGCTCCGACAGCTGTAGCAGAGCCTACGAAGCCCGATACGGAGGATGAGACGTCCGACGCATACAAGGAGTACAAGACAAAGCTCGATAGCTACAACAAGTATCTTGAGAGCAAGGCTGAATACGAGAAGAAGCTCAAAGAGTGGGAAGACAAGGAAGCCGAGATCAAAGCAACGGTTGCCGATATCTTCAACCAGCTCGCTGAAACCGGCAAGTACACCGGAAAGGGCATCAAAGACGTAGAAGTTACCGACGAAGCCGGAAACAAGACTACAACCAAGAACGAGTATAAAGACGCTACTCTTGAAGATATCATCAAGAAGGAAGGCGTTAAATACAGCGACGACATGAAGGAAGACGGAACGAACATGTTCATGGGCGCTCCCACAACGACAAATCTGCTCCAGGTATTTGCAAACTCCCTCGAGTGGACAGACGAGTCGCGCACGGCACTCAAGTCGCTTCTTGTCGAAAGATGGGCAACTGTAGAAGAGCCTGTCGAGGAGACCCCCGGTGAGGAAACTTCCGAAACAGAAGAGCCCGCTCCCGAAGCTGAAGCTGAAGCTGAGGCTGATGCTTCCGAAGACGGAGATGCCGCAGAGGGCGAGACCTCGGAAGAGGGCACGGAGCCTGCAGCAGGTACCGAAGAGGGCACAGAGACCAAAGAAGAAGACACCGAGGCGAAAGAGGAAGAGAAGGACACCGATCCCTGGGCTAAGTACAACAACGATTACAGCGTTGAGAGCATCACCGAGGACGGAAAGTTCAAAGAGACCAAGCTCATCCTCATCGAAGACGATTCGAACTTCTACATTGTAAAGTGCACCGGTATCGATGACCTTGACAACAGCAGAGAAGAAGAGCCTGCCGCAGAAGACGCTGACGAGAATACAATTATCAGCGTAAGAGCTCACGTTATCAGAACTCTTAAGAGCGAGAAAGCAAGCGAAGAATACAAAGCTATGGCTGAAGAGCTTGCCGCCAAGTATTCAATCTCCGGCAAGAAGTCCAACACCATCGCAAACTGCAACAAGCAGATCCTCGGATAAACAGTTCTGAGCTGAATTAAAACATTGCCGGCGCCGCGGAAATAACCAATGCGCCGGGTCGAAAAGAAGCCGCGGCAGCGCTTTCCCGAAAAGGAAAGGAACCGCGGCTTTTAAAAACCGTTAACGGGTTTTACGGACATAGGGAGGCTTTTTATATGGGTAAATCGGTGCTCGTTCTTTGCTGCGAAGGCTTTGAGGAGATTGAGGCGCTTACCGTCGTTGACGTGCTCAGAAGGGCGGGCGTTACGGTAACGCTGTGCTCCGTAGAGGGCAGGGAGCTCATGAAGGGCTCACACAATATATACGTAAAGTCGGATAAGCTTTTCGGTGAAACCGAGAAGGAGGGCAGAGGGTATGATGCCGTGGTTCTTCCGGGCGGTCTGCCGAACGCCTATACGCTTAGGGACAGCGGTGACGTTATCGCCTGCGTAAAGAAGTTTGCGGAAGACGGGAAGCTTGTGTGCGCAATCTGCGCGGCTCCGTGCGTGCTTGAGAGAGCGGGGCTCCTTGGCGGCAGGAAGGCCACGTCGTACCCCGGAATGGTGAAGAAGGAATCCTGCGGCGCTTACCTTGAAGATAAGGTCGTGCGTGACGGAAAGATTATCACCTCGCGCGGACCCGGCACGGCTCTTCCGTTCTCGTATGAGATACTGAGGGCGCTCGGTCTTGAGTCGGATGCAGATAAACTTGAGAAGAATATGATATATAAAGTCTGAAACAAAAAAGACTCATAAAAAAATTCGGCAGAGATTTTGGTAAGTCCCTGCCGAATTTTTGATTTGTAAGGTTAAATCAATTATTAATAGAGGCCTTCAACGTAGGGCAGCGGATCTACCGGCGTGCCGTATTCGCGAACCTCGAAGTGGAGGTGAGGGCCGGTTGCGCCGCCTGTCATACCGACAAGCGCTATCGTTTCGCCCCTTGTGACCTTCTGGCCTGCAGTTACGAGAAGCTTGCTGCAGTGTCCGTAGACTGTCTGGAGGCCGTTGCCGTGGTCGATGATGACCGTGAGGCCGTACGCGCCGTTCTCCCTTGCAAGAGAGACCGTGCCGCTCTGTGCGGCGTAGATCTTGGTTCCCGTTGAGGCGCCGAGGTCGACTCCGGAGTGGAGCTGCCATGCACCCGAAATGGGATGTATGCGGTAGCCGAATTTGCTTGTTATCCTTGTGTAGGTTTCAATCGGCCAGCAGAAGTTCCAGTCTTTAGGATTGGTCTTTGATGCCAGAGCTTCCTCAGCTGCTTTCTGGGCTGCCTCTTTTGCTCTTGCGGCTTCCTCAGCTTCTCTCTGAGCCTTGGCGGCAGCTTCGGCGGCAATCCTTGCTTCCTCTTCCTTGCGTTTGCGCTCAGCCTCGGCGGCTTTTCTTGCCTCCTCTTCCTTGCGCTTGCGCTCTTCCTCGGCCTTTCTTGCGGCTTCCTCGGCTTCGCGCTGGAGCTTTTCAAGGTTGTTCAGCTTTGAGGTGAGGCCTTTGATCTCCGCTGAGTAGTCAACTTCCTGATCTTCGAGTGCGAGAAGCATATCGGAGAGTGCCTCGTAGTTTCCCGTCACGTATTCTTTGTCGCTCCGGAGCTCGGCAATAGCCTGTTCGAGATCGCTCAAAAGCTGTTCCTTGTCCTTGAAGAGTTCAAGCTGCTGCCGGCGCTTTTCCTCAAGCTGGCGCTCGCTCTCGAGCACCTCGTCAATGAGCTCCTGGCTGTCGTCAACGATCCTGCGGTGGGTGTCAAGCCTGCGCATGAAATCAAAGATACCGGACGACTCGAAGAACATCTGAAGGACCTCGAAGTCGTTTGATGACTGGTACATGATCCTGACGCGGTCAAGGAGAAGGTCGACAAGCTCCTGATGCTTCTGCTCCATAGCCTCAATCTCGGCGTCGAATCTCTCAATCTCTTCCTTGAGCGCCTGAAGGTCCTGAATGGCAGCCTCCCTGTCGCTCATCCGGCTGAACTTTTCGCTCTCTATGGATGAAATCTCGCGGGCAATCCTCGTGAGAGCCTCCTGGCGCTCCTGAATCATCTTCTGAAGCTCGGCAAGCTGCTCTTTGGCCTCGGCGAGATCGTCTTTGGTTTGGTTAATTTCGCCCTTGTAGTCGTTTGAGAAAGATACAAAAACACCCCCGAAGAACAGACAGAAGGTGAGGGTGAGGGTCATAATTCTGAATATGGTTTTGCGCTTGCAGAGATCATTCTTCATGGCAAACTTCTTTCTCTTTTGAATTCGCTTTATTCGGTTTCGTCGGAAACACGCTTAGATGATACCACAGAGGCAACCGCCAATGCAATATTATATTTAGCGCAAAATGAACAAAATATGCCTTTTTGCGCACTTTTTTGCGTGCCCGAAGCATATTTTTAAGTGGAAAAATGTTTAGGAGCGGCCGGCGGGGGCCTTGGCGTGTCCGGAAAGGCCTCAGCTGTTCTTCAGCGTCACGGTGAACGAGGTGCCTTCCGCGGCGCTGCTCCTTACGCTTATGCTTCCTCCGAGCTTCTCGACAATGTCATGCGCGATCGCAAGTCCGAGGCCGAAGCCGCTCTTCGCGGAATCTGCCGTCCTTGACTGATCCGCCTTGTAGAAGCGCTCAAAAATGTGAGGGAGGTTCTCCTCGCTGATAGGCTCGCCGCTGTTTGTAACAGTGATGCGGACGGACCTCGTGTCTGTTTTGAGACTGAAGGAGACATTGGCGTCTTTGGGTGAGTGCTTGACCGCGTTGTCGGTCAGCACGCCGAATACCTTTTCGAGCATCGATGCGTCAGTGTTGATCCAAACGTCCGGCTGAATGTCGGTTTCAATCATCACGCCCCGGTCGAAGGCGACCGTCTCAAAGCTCAGGCAGCAGCGCTCCGCAATCTCCGAAATGTTGACATCGCCAAGGCTTAACTTGTAGCCTCCCTCGTCCGATTTTGCGAGGAAAAGCATCTCCTCGATGAGCTTCTGCATCCGCTCGGCTTCGTACCTGTTGCTTTCGAGCCATTGGCGGTTTTTTGCATCGGAAACGCCGGCCTCAAGGATGCTGTTGTTTGCGAGAATGACCGTGAGAGGAGTTTTGAGCTCGTGCGAGGCATCGGCAATGAATCGCTTCTGGCTGTCCCACGCTTCCTGCACAGGCTTCATGCTGAGAGAGGCGAGCCTGATGCTGATGAGGGCAATGAAAACCATGATGACAACGTCCGCGCAGATGGTGGCGGTGACGGTGTTCTTGATCGTTTTGACGGTTTCGGCGCGGCTTGTGAAGGCAATCGCGGTGCCCCTGAAAGTCGATTTTTTCGAGAAGGCGAGGTCGTCGGTGCCTATCTTGATTATGCCGCTGCTCATGCCGGATGATTCAATCTTGTCGAGGGCGGTTTCGAGCATGTCGTCGTCCATTGAGGCGAAGAATTCCCTCTTCTGGATGATGCTGCCTTCACTGTCAAGAAGGACCGCAAAGGCGGCTCCGTCGATGGTGTTCGGGAGTGCATTGCCGTCAAACCCGCGCGGATTATCCTCGCGCGGCGTTATTTCGCCGTCGGGGAGGGGTGGAACGGTGCCGTCGGGTGTGGATTCGGGGTCGGTGTAGGACTCGCCCCAGCGCTTCTGGTTGTTTCCGAAGACCCATTTAATCTCCATATTCGGCGCCTCGGAGACGTATCTGATGGCGACGCTGAGTCTCGACTGAAGCTTGGAATTTGCGGAATTTGACGCAAAAACGCATATTCCGATGCTCACGGCTGCCAGCAGCACGCCGACGAATATTAAGTTTGTCAGAACGATTTTATTCCGTAGCTTTCTTAGCATTGGCGGTCTCCAGCATGTATCCCTTTTTCTTGTAGGATGCGATCGTGTATTCGGACTGAATGAAGTTGAGTTTTTTGCGGACGAAGCTCATGTATGCCTCGACGTTTGAGTCGCCCGCGTCGGAGTTGAAGCCCCAGACCTTGGTGATGAGCTCCTCCTTGGAGACAGGGACGTTTTTCCTGAGAAGCAGAAGCTTCAGAATCTCGGCCTCCTTGTAGTTTAGGTTGATGCTCTTGCCGTTTTTCGAAATCTCGTTTACGGACGAGTTGAACGTGAAATCGCCGAATTCGGTGACCTCGGCAAGCACCTCCGTGTAACGCCTCGTGAGAGCCCTGATCCTTGCGAGCAGCTCGTTGGGGGAGAACGGTTTTGTCATGTAGTCGTCCGCGCCGCTGTCAAGTCCCGTGATCTTGTCCTTGATGGTGTCCTTGGCGGTGAGCATGATGATGGGAGTGCTGACGGAGCTTTCACGCAGCTTTTTCGCGACGGTCATACCGTCCATTTTCGGAAGCATGACGTCAAGAATGATCACGTCGTAAATGCCGCTGAGCGCGTAGTCAAGGCCGTCCTGACCGTCGGCGACCGTGTCAACCATGTATTTCTTTTCCTCGAGTATCTGCTTGAGGGCTTTTGCCAGCCTGAGCTCGTCCTCAACTATAAGAATCTGCATAAGAAAACTCCTTCCGAAATCCTGGACCGGCGATGCTTCAACGGGCCTTGTGCCCGCATATCCTTTATGCGAAAGGCGATTTTATACGCTGAAGATTACCGGTGTCTACATTATAGCGCATTTGCTGAAAAAATGCCAAAACAAAACTCCCGTAAAGGCGCCTGAAACCGTCTTGCCCGCAGGTCCTTTGACGAACACGCCAATGCTCTCCGGGACGCCGTGACTCCCGCACCCCGGAGGGCCCCTTGCGGCAAACTCTTTTTTGTGGTATAACCCCTTGTAAAAGCAAACGCGCGGCTTTGCGGCGGCAAAAGCGCCTGCGGCAGTTCAACACAAGGAAAGCCGCGCCGCTTAATGCAAACCGCGCAAAAACCACAGAAAGATCATTTTTCCGGAGGCCCCATGGACAATATCGCTGCGACAAAAGACGATTTCAGCCTGAATGAAAACGTGTTCCGCTTTGACGGCAGGGACTTTTCATCCGTTCCGATCTCGTTTACCTACAACGGAACAGACTTCAGAGGAATACCGGAGTCGTTCTCGCCCGCCGTGACCGAAATCAGGGCAGACCTCGGCGCGGGCAAAAAGACGACCGTTATATCGGGGCGCAGCGAGGACGGCCTTGAAGTCGTGGCGCATTTTAACGAATACGAGAACTTCCCCGTCTGCGAGTGGCTGTTCTTCTTCAGCAACGCGGGACAGGTCAAGCACAAACCGTTCGGCGGCGAGGAGATACAGCTCTCCGCGATTGACGCCGACGCGGCCGAAAACACCGGAATACTTGAGAATATCAAAGTCGGCGACAGAGTCATCAAG
>Ga0310696_10003262_pt1 | contig 20429 bp, 18 predicted proteins | sample AusTroGonzalo_MG_4_FD_203885 | JGI IMG/M metagenome (GOLD analysis project Ga0310696, IMG submission 203885) | Bovine rumen microbial communities from tropical cattle in Woodstock, Queensland, Australia - Gonzalo_02 (v2) (version 2) | ecosystem: Host-associated > Mammals > Digestive system >... | reverse complement strand
CAAGGGATTCCGAAATTCCTTCCTGCAGTTCAAATCTGTTCGAACCGGTGAGAATATACATCAGTTGTCTTCTCTCTCCGCTTTTCAGCCATAGAAGACGTTGCTCATCTATAGTTTTCTTGATTTCGTCCAACAGGTTCGGTGCCTTCTGTATCTCGTCGATGATTACCGGCCACGGATTGAGTTCCAGGAATCTCTTTGGATTCTGAAGTGCAAGAGCCCGGTCTTCACCATCATCCAGCGTTATCTTCCTGAATCTTTCGCCAAATAGATGGTCGATGACAGTTGATTTCCCAACCTGTCTAGGTCCGTATACGACTATACAGGGAAACGATGTTGAAACAGCAGTAATTGCTTTTTCATAGTTTCTTTTCATGTACATTTGCTCTTTCTCCTGTTGTATACACAGTTTAACCCAATAATTCGATTAAAACAACATCCGTATGCATTTTTAATCGCAGATGATGCCAAAATGATGCCAAAAAAGACAAAAAATGCCAACATCTAAGTGTCGGCATTGTAATGGCTTAGCTTTGATATGCAATCATTCCCACTCAACAGTTGCTGTGGTTGGACCCAGGTGGCAGATGACCTTGTTCTCTTTGGCCGTGAGGATATTTCCGAGCCCACAAGACTTCCGCTTGAAGATCTTCCTGCCTTGCCCAGAAATGCTTTTGTCCTGAGTGTGGACCACTCTCCGTACCAGTATGGCGATATTGCCAACTTAGGAGCAGATTTTCAGTTGTCAGGCCACACCCATGCAGGTCAGTTCTTCCCGTTCTTAAATTAAATGCCTACGGATTCTATCGCCACGGCAACACAGATGTGTATGTTTCTTCCGGTATTTCGGGGTGGCTTTTCCCGTTTAGAACAGAAGAAGCCTGCCATTTTGAAGTTATAACGCTGCTGCCTTGATAAAAAATGTCGCATTTTGTTTTCCAAATGTGTATAAATGTGTATAACGCAAAAAAACGGAGGCAGTACGATGTCAGATAAAAAGAAAATTAAAGAAGCAGATGAAGGAAGAGTCATAACAAAGGCTAGCGTTCTGACAGATGAACAGATGGACAAGGCAACCGGCGGTAATGAAAAACCCACTCTTGTCAGAGTCAGAAAACAATTTAGAAGTGACAGATGCGAAGGTTAATCTGATTTAATCTGATTACAAGCTTGATATGCTGAAACATATCAAGCTTTTTTAGTCAAAAGTTGACCAAGTTTCGTTTAGCATTAGAATAGAATGTAACGGAGCTTGTTATGGAGAATAAGAAAATATTCCGAGAGAAGAGCCTTGAAAGGATTTCCTCTCCGGACAAGATTAACGATTATATCAAGACAACAACGCCCGGAATCTGGATTGTTCTCATTGCCGTTCTGCTTATTCTGGCAGGAGCAATAGTCTGGAGTGTGTTTGGTCGCATTACGGTGAATACCCCGTCCGGAAGCAAGACGGTTGCTCCCGTTACATACATTCTGCCTTCTAAGTGAGATTGGGTGTGAAGATAGCAAAGGTTCCTGTCATTTTACAGATGGAAGCTCAGGAGTGCGGGGCAGCATGTCTTACGATGGTGCTTGCCTATTACGGCAAATGGGTTCCCCTGGAAAAGATAAGAGAAGACTGCGGTGTGTCCAGAGACGGAGTCAAGGCGGGTAACATAGCAAGAGTTGCCAGAACTTATGGACTTGAGGCCAACGGATACAGCATGGAGCTTGAACAACTCAAGCAGCAAGCTGTTTTTCCCTGCATTATTCACTGGAACTTTGACCACTTTGTAGTACTCAAGGGATTCAAAAAAAACAGATATTACATTAATGACCCGGAGAAGGGATATCTTGTTTTATCTGAGAAAGAGTTTGATGAAGGCTTTACCGGTGTGTGCCTTATGCTCGCTCCGGGAAAGACTTTCAAGCCATCCGGTTCTCCGAAAAGTATTTTTGCGTTTGCAGCAAAAAGAATGAAGAAGACAAAGAACGAGATGCGCTTTGTTGCCATTGCCACGGCAATTCTGTCCCTGTTGGGAATAATCTCAGCTGCAATGTCACGCTTCTTCTTGGACAACCTTATTGGAGGCGGCAACCCCAATTCAGTAACACCATTCATACTCATACTCTGCGGTTTTACCCTAATGGAGGCCATAACCGCATTGCTTTTGTCCTACAACTCATTTAAAATCAGCGGAAAGTTTGCTGCTTCCGAGAACGCAAGTTTCTTCTGGCATGTTTTGCATCTGCCCATGAGGTTCTTCTCACAGAGAATGGCCGGTGATATTGAGCAGAGAAGGACTGCCAGTGCACAGATAGCTGACCGCCTAGTCAATATACTTGCCCCTCTTTTTATAAACATAATCATGCTTGTGTTCTACTTTGTTGTAATGCTCAAGTATTCCGTTACAATGACCCTTATCGGGCTGTTCTTTGTAATTCTTAATCTGTTTGTAACAAGTCTTGTGGGACGCAAAAGAACCAACTTCATGCGTGTAATGCTCAGAAACGAGGCCAAGCTTTATTCTGCAACATTGCACGGTGTGGATATGGTGGAATCTATAAAGAGCAGCGGTGCAGAAAACAGTTTCTTCCGTAAGTGGGCAGGATATCAGGCCGGAGTAAACACCCAGAATGTTGAATTTGCACGCCTTGATGCAAGGTTGGGAAAGCTTCCTCAGATAATAATGGAGCTTACAGGAAACCTAATCTTGGTGATGGGAGCATATCTTGTTATTAAGGGCAACTTCACACCAGGTATGGTCTTGGCTTTTTCCGCTCTTATGACAAAATTCTTCCTTCCTTCAGAGACCTTGGCTGAAGCCGGACGTCAGATGCAGGAAATGCGTAGCGACATGGAACGCATAGATGACGTTATGGATTATCCACAGGACTACATGTTTGCCAAAGCAAAGCGCAGCAAGAAAAAAGAGGAAAGGGCAAAACTTAGCGGAAACATCAGTGTCAGAAATGTGCAGTTCGGGTATTCAAATCTGACAGAGCCTCTTATCAAAGATTTCAATTTGGAACTTGAACCCGGAAAGAGCGTTGCAATAGTGGGAAGCTCCGGCTGCGGAAAGAGTACCATGAGCCGCCTTCTTTCAGGTCTTTACAGACCTTGGGAAGGAGAGATTCTTTATGATGGCAAGGCTATAGATGAAATTGACCGAGATGTCTTTACAGGCTCCGTTGCCGTTGTTGATCAGAACATAATCCTGTTTGAGGATACAATTGCCAACAATATCAAGATGTGGGATACCTCAATTGAGGATTTTGAAATGATAATGGCCGCCAGAGACGCTCAGATTCATGACGACATTATGGAGCGTGACGGCGGTTACCAATACAGACTTTCAAAAGACGGAAGAGACCTTTCCGGAGGTCAGAGGCAGCGTCTTGAGATTGCCAGAGTGCTGGCTCAGGATCCGTCTATAGTCATAATGGATGAGGCTACAAACGCTCTTGATGCCCAGACTGAATATGATGTTGTAAAGTCAATTAAGGATAGGGGGATAACCTGTGTAGTCATTGCCCACAGGCTCTCTACCATACGCGACTGTGATGAGATCATCGTCCTTGATAAAGGACAGATTACAGAGCGTGGGACCCATGATGAACTTATGAAGCTTGATGGCCGGTATACAAGGCTTGTCACCGTTGAGGAGTAGGTACTGTTTTGAGTTGGTTTGAAGAACAGATTGAATTGAGAAAGAAAGCAGATAAGGAAGCCCTTGAGGATTCCTGTATGCAAATTGCAGGCTCTGTAACCGGAAAGAAAATCAACGCCGCCCTCCATGACGGTGCAGTTGCAGAGATTCTTGCTTTCTACCACATAAAGAACAGGGAAGTCCCCGAAGATATAGAGTCTATTCTCAGACCTTCAGGAATAATGATAAGGGATGTTGTCCTTTCGGAAAAATGGAGCAGCGATGCATCCGGGGCAATGCTTGCCAACTTCAAAGGCAGTAAGAATCCGGTTGCCCTGATTCCTGACGGAGTTAAGGGATACAGATACCTTGATCCTAAAACGGGGCGTTTTGCTCATGTAAACAAGGACAGTGAAAAGCTTTTTGAGAATGAAGCTGTTGTGTTCTATAAGCCGCTTCCCAGTGAAAAACTGACAGTAAAGACACTGTATCGTTTTATTCTGAACTGTGTGGATAGAAAGGCTCTTGCCGGCTACCTTGTCTTTGGCTTTGTGGCTTTGTTTACAGGTATGCTGCTTCCGCTTTTGTCCAGAAACCTCTTTTCAACAGTTATTCCCACGGGCTCTGCTTCTGCTCTTATTGCAGTTGCAGTTTTCATATTCTGTGCCTCCATAGGCAAATTCCTGTTCTCCGTTGTTCAGGATCTGTATCTGAAAAAGATATCTTTGGGTGTTAACCTTACTTTGGAAAGTGCAACAATGATGAGGGTTCTCTCATTGCCCGTTTCTTTCTTTAAGAAGTACTCTGCAGGTGATTTGGGAAGAAGGGTTTCCTATGTATCTCTTCTTGCAGAGAATCTGATAGATATGGGTTTTGCAGGTCTGTTTGCAGCCGGCATTCCCATACTTTATGTATTTCAGATATTCACATTTGCTGCTCCGGTGGCACTTCCGGCTTTGATTGTCACAGTCTTGGTAGTTGCAACGAATATTATCACCCTTGTTCTCAGATCAAGAATCAAAGTAAAGCAGATGGAGTTGTCTGCAAAGGAAAGCGGTCTGTCTTATTCCTTTGTTTCAGGTATTGAGAAGATCAAACTCGCAGGTGCTGAAAACCGTGCTTTTGCCAAGTGGGGAAAGGCCTATGCTCAGCAGGCTGAGCTTATGTACAACCCGCCGGCCTTTATCAAGGTTTCCAGTGCAATAACCAGAATAATCCCGCTGGTCGGTACTATTGTCATTTATCTTTCTGCAATAAAGTCCGGCCTGTCCGTTGGTGATTACTACGCATTTAACACTGCATTCGGAATGGTAACAGGCGCTCTTACATCACTTGGTTTGATAATCGGCCCCGTGTCTGCCGTGCGTCCTATTCTTGAACTTGTTAAGCCCATAATGGAGACTGTTCCTGAGGTTTCAGAGGACAAACCTGTCATAGAAAAACTCTCCGGAGCTGTTGAACTGAACAATGTATCATTCCGCTACAATGACAACATGCCACTGGTTCTGAACAATCTTAACCTTAAGATAAAACCGGGCGAGTATGTTGCAATAACAGGCAAAACAGGGTGCGGCAAGAGCACTCTGATGAGAATACTGCTTGGTTTTGAGACTCCTCAGAAGGGAGCTGTCTACTATGACGGAAACGACCTTTCCAAGATTGACCTTAAGTCTCTTAGGTCCAAGATAGGTACTGTTATGCAGAACGGAGATCTTTTCTCAGGTAATATTTTCTCAAACATTGCTATTTCTGCTCCCGATCTTACATTGGATCAGGCTTGGGAAGCTGCCGAATCAGCAGGTATTGCGGATGACTTAAGGGAAATGCCCATGGGTATGTTTACCCTTATCTCCGAGGGTGCAAGTGAAATATCAGGAGGACAAAAGCAGAGAATCCTGATTGCCAGGGCAATTGCATCCCGTCCCAAGATTTTGATGTTTGACGAGGCCACAAGTGCTCTTGATAATATAGCCCAGAAGCAGGTTGCAGACTCTTTAGACAAGCTTGATTGCACCAGGATAGTTATCGCCCACAGATTATCAACAATAAGGCACTGTGACAGGATAATCGTTTTGGATAACGGCAGGATTGTGGAAGACGGAAACTACGAGAGTCTGATGAAGAAGAACGGCTTCTTTGCTGAACTTGTAAAGCGCCAGCAGGTTGAGAAAGGAAAAAAGGCATGACGTTTCCCCAGGTCTACGAGACATATTATAAAAATATATTCAACATGGTATACATGAGGTTGCTCAACCGCGACGACACCGAAGATGTGGTCCAGGAAATCTTTATCCATGCACACTCGGCTTGGGATTCCTACGATCAGGAAAAGGGTGCTGTTCTGACTTGGCTTTATGCTATTGCAAAAAACACACTGATCAACTACATGAGAAAGAACAAGAGCTTTTCACAGCCTGTTTCTATTGATGATGTGGTTGAACCGGGAATTGAAGACAAGGAACTTGCCGCTCTTACAGATGACAACGCACACGATGCTTATCTTATCCTTAAACAACTGAAAGACAGCGATCGCGAGCTTTTGACAATGCGCTATACCATGAATATGTCTTACAGAGAGATTGCCCAGGAAATAGGTTCCAATGAAACGGCTGTTGGTAAGCGTATGGAACGTCTGGTTTCCAAGTGCCAAACAATAGCTGAAAAAATCAATTTGTAAAAATTTTTCAAAAAAATGTCGCATTTCGTTTTTCAGATGTGTATAAGTATGTGTAACGAAAAAAACGGAGGCACTAATATGTCATCAGTAATTTGGAAAGACGATAAAGAGACTGAGATCGTTCTCAAAGTTAAGGATTCACAGGTTTTGACAGATGCAGAACTGAACAGCGCATGCGGCGGTGTTGCACTGGCAGACGACAAAAAGGAAAATAAGAAAGAGGATTTTATTGATAATTAATCTGATGAAGAATACTGAAGATATTTTCAAGAACGTGGATTTTTCACGCGGAAGTAACCATAAGCAGCAGCTTTACAGTGCACTTTTTGAGAATTCTTCACAGAAAACTCTTAGCTTGTCTGACGATCAGCTCGATAGAGTTTCAGCGGCAGGTACTGGGATAAGTTTTAATAGTTTTCTGAAGAATTGATTCTACATCTGTACCGATAATATCCAGTCCGGTGGCTTTAATCAGTCTTACTTCGGGTATACCGTGGTAAGACTGTGCTATTTCTTTGATATAGCCGTAGCCGTATTCTTCAGGCGCAACCGGACCACCGGATGTCATGATGTACGTTAGGCGTTTTGCCTTACACAACCCCTTAACTGTACCTTCCGGGGTGTATAAAAATGATATTCCCAATACATTTGACTCAACGTATTTAGTGTGTCTTCTGTTATTCTATTTGTGTTTATAACGCTAGTTTTATTCATATTATTTTTATTATCATTCCTTTTTTCGGAAAAAAATCGGACAGCAACGTACTCAATACACGGATTTTTTTGATTGGTCTTGAAGTCAAGAACAAGCCGTCAGGTAATAGTTTTCCCTACAAGGAACATACCTTTAGACCGAGACAAAATCAACCTTAATCAAAAATAGTTGAAAGTGTTTTTGACGTTTGGTTCTTTGCAGTATTTATTCAGGATATAATTAATGTCGAGGTAATTTATGAATGAAAGGCCAAGTGTTCTGAGAATTCAAGATGCAACCTGGAATGAGGTACCTTATTGATAACTATATTGAGGCAAACAATGCACAGAAACTTGGTGTTTTTGATGATTTTACGTTGGCTGATGTTATATAATTCCATCTGATTCTGGCATCAGCGTGGAGAACGGAAAGTGAAAGCCAAGACGAACATATGTGTGATGAGCACATATGACCTGGATCTTAATGTCCTAGACTCTATTGTTCCCCAGGGGGAAGACCTCTCAAGGTTTGTCGTGTTCCATGGAGCAGGCCTCTTTGAGCCCTTCAGATCAGACGGTCCGGACAAAAGCTCAAGACAGATTGCAATGGAAGGGTGCATTGTCCCATCATTGTTTCCTGATGGGTACATGCACGGCAAACTCAAGCTCACGGAGGCGGTGGATGAGACGGGGGCTTTCAGCTATAGTCTGGAGATTGGAAGCGCCAACATCTTCCACTTCAAGAACAAGGAGATCCAGATTCTCTTCTCAGGAGAGCCGTCCAACGAGATCCAGGAAAAAAGCATTCCGGTTTGCACCTTCCTTTTGGACTTGTGCTCCTTCATGGACAAGAGCGACCCCAGGCGGGAGAGTGTCCTTGCCTTAGCAGAGCGGTTCAGATATGTGAGACTTGCCATGGAAGGGCCTTATCAGAGCGATGACTGGTCAATCATTGCGTCATGCCCGTCATCCAACGACCCGAATCCGGTGATGCGCATCGCCGAGGACTACGACCAGATTCTGGTGGTGGCCCCGAACGTGAACCTCTCTGTCCTTCAGAGGTTGACGGGCATAGGGAGAAGAAGGAAAGAGTGCATCCTGATAACAAGAAGGGCCATCTTGGACGAGATGCTTCTGGAAGGGCCTCTAAGGGCCACTGCATGCTCCAGCGAGGAGCTCTGTGACAGATACATACACGCAAAGGTGTATCTTTGCAGAAAAGGTGGTGATTTTGAGCTTCTCTGCGGGTCCATGAACCCCACATATTATGGGCTGTACAGAAACTTTGAGCTTTCCGTCAGTCTCGCAAAGCCGAAGGGCCTCACATCGATGATCTCGTTTCTGGCAGATTTTCTGGAGGTGGATGAGAATCGGCTTCGCAGCCTTCTTGTCTCGGAATCAGTCAGGTGCAAGAGGTCGCTTGAGGGCTTAGGCGATGACATGAGGTTTTTCGACCTTTTGTCATCCGATGAGGTTCGCCGTTCTTATCTGAGGCACCTGATGGACAGGGACAAGGAGATTCGGCTTTCTGAGCGGAAGGCGATCTGCGACTACATCCTTTCCGATGATTGCCGAAAAGACATAGAGGATGCAAAGAGCCAGAGGCTGCAGCTTCCGCCCCCTGAGAGGAGGGAGATCTGCCAGAATGGGAAAAAGAGGGAAGTCTATGTGTTTCCGATGAGGTCGCGTTGCTTTCTCGGTCTTGTGGGATTTGCCCTGAAAAGACACGATGGATGTTTCTCCGACTGCCTCTACTCGCATCGCTTGGGAGTGTCTGCCCACGATGCCTTGATACGCTTTCGCCGAACACCACCGGAAAGCAGAAGAACAATCCTGAAGACTGACATCCACAGCTATGATCCATCGATTGACAGGGACAGGCTGTTCTCCAAGATCGATGACCTTCTTTCCTGTGATCCGGATGCTGCCCGGTTCCTGAAACGCGTCTCTTGTTCTGGACAGTACATCCAGGACGGTGTTTTGCACGATGATGGTCCAGCGGTCATGTCAGGAAGCCCACTTGCAGGATTCTTCGAGAACCTCTACCTTTCGGATCTTGACCACATGATGGAGAAGGCTGCTCCACTTTACATCCGCTATGCGGACGACATCCTGGTGGGTGTCCCTGACAAGGACAGTCTGAATACAATCATGCCCGCTTTCACGGGATGCATCGAAAAGGAAGGTCTGACCCTGTCGGTAGACAGAAGGCTACCAAAGCCCGTCTCGCGAAGAAAAACAAGAACAATAAAAAGGCGAAAAAGCTGATCGGGGAAGGAAAGCTTATTGAGGAGGTTGCGGAAGTCTTAGGGGTGTCTGTCGCAACGGTTAAGCGCTATCTCAGAGAAGAAAAATAACACTGATAATAATGGCGATAGTAAGAATCTATAGAATAGCTTTTTGTACCAAATTTATACCGGCTCACATTTTTATGGTCATTTAATTCATTGTATTACAAGAAAATAATACTATATGGTAATTATTCCCACTCCACCGTTGCGGGCGGTTTGGCGGTTATGTCGTAGACCACGCGGTTGATGTGGGGCACTTCGTTGACTATGCGGTGTGAGATCTTCTCCAGAAGGTCGAAGGGAATCCTGGTGAAGGTGGCAGTCATGAAGTCGGTCGTGCTGACGCTTCTCAGGGCCAGGGTGTACTCGTATGTCCTGCCGTCTCCCATGACTCCGACGCTCCTTGTATTTGTAAGAACTGCGAAGTACTGGTTGGCACCTTCCACCTTGGCGTTCTCGACCTCCTGACGGAAGATGAAGTCCGCCTCGCGCAGAATCTGAAGCTTGTCCTCTGTGATGTCGCCGATGATCCTGATTGCAAGTCCCGGGCCGGGGAAGGGCTGGCGGCTCACAAGGTACTCGGGAAGACCGAGCTCGCGGCCCAGCTGTCTGACCTCGTCCTTGAACAGGAACCTGAGCGGTTCGATGATCTCCTTGAAGTCTACGTAGTCGGGAAGACCTCCCACGTTGTGGTGGCTCTTGATGACGGCGGCGTTGCTGCCCATGCCGGATTCGATCACATCGGGATAGATGGTGCCCTGGACCAGGAAGTCGACCTTGCCGATCTTCTTTGCTTCCTTCTCGAACACGCGGATGAACTCCTCACCGATGATCTTGCGCTTGCGCTCAGGTTCCGTCACTCCTGCGAGCTTGTCCAGGAAGATCTTCTGTGCGTTGACTCTGATGAAGTTGACGGGGTAGGCGGAGAAGATGCTCTCCACCTGGTCGCCCTCGTCCTTTCTGAGAAGGCCGTGGTCGACGAACACGCAGGTGAGGTTCTTTCCGATTGCCTGAGACATAAGGGCGGCTGCGACCGAGCTGTCCACTCCGCCAGAGAGGGCAAGAAGGGCCTTTCCGTCTCCGACCTTGGAGCGGATGGAGTCGATTGCAGTCTGCTTGTAGTTGGCCATGGACCAGGTGGCCTTGGCATGTGCGATGTCCCTGATGAAGGTGTTGATTATCCTGGTTCCCTGTTCGGTGTGGCTGACCTCGGGATGGAACTGAACGGCATAGAAGCCTCTTTTGGCATCCTCAAAGCCGGCGAAAGGACAGCCGGCAGAGTGTGCCGTTGCCCTGAAACCGTCGGGAATGGCCTGGACGCTGTCGCCGTGGCTCATCCAGGTTATGCTCTTGGAAGTTATCTTGCCGAACAAGGTCGAGTTGTTGTCGAACTCGGTCTCCGTCCTGCCGTATTCCCTGTTTGCAAGGCTGTCTGCCGGAACGACCTTTCCGCCCAGGGTGTGGGCCATCAGCTGTGCTCCGTAGCAGATTCCCAGGACGGGGATGCCAAGCCCGAAGACTCGCCTGTCGATCTTCGGGGACTTCTCGTCGTAGACGCTCGAGGGTCCTCCGGAGAGAATCAGTGCGATGGGGTCGAAGGCCCTGATGTCGTCGAACGGGAGGGAGAAGGGTTTGATCTCGCAGTACACACCGGATTCTCTCACGCGGCGGGCGATGAGCTGGTTGTACTGGCTTCCGAAATCCAGGATAAGGACTTTCTCTTCAACGGGGTTCATGCTCAGTCCCTGAATACGATGCCGTTCTCGTCGGCCTTGTCGATGATGGCCAGGCTGCAGATGTCGATTCCGGCCTTGCGGAAGCGGTCACCGCCTCCCTGGAAGCCTTTCTCGATGGCTATGCCTATGCCCTCAAGATGTGCACCTGCTTCCTTGACAAGGTCGGTAAGGCCTCTGATGGCCTCTCCGTTTGCAAGGAAGTCGTCAACGACCAGGACGTTGTCCGTGCTCTTGAGGAACTCGGACTCCACCATGACCTTGACGGTCTTCTTGTAGGTGTAGGAGTAGATCTCGCTGCAGAACAGACCGTTCTCGATGTTGTCGCTCTTTGCCTTCTTCGCGAAGAGAAGAGGCTTGCCCCACTTGTAGGCGAGCATGGTCGCCAAGGCGATTCCGCTTGCCTCAATCGTGAGGATCAGAGTGATTTTCGATGTGTCGAAGTGCTTTGCGAATTCGTCCGCCATCCTGCCCAGCAGAGCCGTATCAACCCTGTGGTTCAGGAACGAGCCGACCTTGATGATGTTGCCCGGAAGGACCTTTCCTTCCGACATGATTCGTGCCTTGAGTTCGTCCATGCTTAAGTGTCTTTTTTTTCGTTTTTTTTGTCAATTGAGCTGGCGAAAAAAGACGGACTAAGCTTCGTTCTCTGCATCTTAAAGCAACAAACGGACTCAGTCCAGAGCTTCCCTTCCGAAGAGCTCGATCATGCCTCTAAGCCGGTCGATCATCCAGCCCTGGAGAAGCGACGGATCGTATCTCCACGACCAGTTGTGGCTTCCGACCGAAGCGGGCATGTTCATCCTGGCGCTGTTGTCCAGACCAAGGATGTCCTGCATCGGGAAGACGACGGTGTTGGCCACGCTGGAGATCAGGGCCCTCATCATCTGCCAGACGATGTCCTCGTCAGGGCTCTGCAGATACCGTCTTATGACGTCCCTGTAGAAGTCGGAAAGACCGTTGTACCAGCCTCTTGTGGTCTCGTTGTCATGCGTTCCCGTGTAGGCCACGCAGTTGGGATCGTAGTTGTGGGGCAGGTACTCGTGGTCTGCTCTGAACTTGCCGTCCCTGAAGTCCCAGGCGAACTGCATAATCTTCATGCCGGGAAAGCCGCTCTTCTTCTTGAGCTCCGCCACGGCAGGGGTGAGGAAGCCCAGGTCCTCGCCGATGACGCTCATTCCCTTGAAGTGCTTAAGAAGGTCCATTCCGGGTCCCTTGACCCAGCTTCCGTTGATTGCGTTGGGAGCTCCTGCGGGGACCTCCCAGTAGGACTCGAAGCCTCTGAAGTGGTCGATTCTGACAATGTCCACCTGCCTGAGGGTCATCTCCATTCTGCGCTTCCACCAGGCATAACCGTCCTTCTCGTGCTCGGGCCAGTCGTAGACGGGATTGCCCCACAGCTGTCCCTCGGCGGTGAATCCATCCGGCGGGCAGCCTGCCTGGGCAGTCTGGTAGCCGTCCTTGTCGATCTTGAACAGGCTGCGGTTGGTCCATGCATCGACGCTGTCTCCGGCAACGTAGATTGGGATGTCGCCGATGATCTTGATGCCGAGTGAGTTGGCATAGGCGTGCAGGTCGTTCCACTGTCTGAAGAAGAAATACTGAAGGACCTTGTTGATCTCGATTTCCTTGGCCAGGGTTTTCTTCCACTTGGTCAATGCTGTCTTCTTCCTGTTTCTGATGTCCTCGTCCCACATGAACCATCTGGAGTCCCCGAAGCGGTTCACAAGGCTCTGATACAGGGCATAGTCATCCAGCCACCAGGCGTTCTCTTTGCAGAAGGCCTCATACTCCTTCTTGGAGAAGGTCCCTTCGATGAACAGGGAAGCAGCCTCCTTGAGAAGGGGCATCTTGTACCGATAGACCTCGTTGTAGTCGATTCTGCCGGTCGTCCTGTTCTCCGGGTCGAAATAGGTCTTGCCCAGACCTCCCTCGCCGCACAGTTCGTCCAGGGACCTCAGGTCGATCAGAAGCTCGTTGCCGGCGAACGTGGACCTTGCGGCGTAGGGGCTGTCACCGTAGCCGGTGGGGCCAAGCGGCAGAATCTGCCAGAGCGAGACCTTCGCTTCGGCCAAGGACTTGAGTGTCAGTCTTGCCTCGATTCCGAGGTCCCCGATTCCGAACGGGGAGGGGAACGAGACGGGATGTATCAGGATTCCGCACCTTCTCTGTGCGAGTGGATTCTTTGTCATTTCAAAACCTCTTCGTGCCTTCTCAGACACCGGAAACACTATAAACCAAGTGCGGTTTTTTTTCTACAATCGTCGCTTGTTACCCTTATTTAACTGGAGTATAATAAACATATGGCGAATGAAGATTCCAAGACTCAGTTCCAGGTGGGAGAGCACGTCGTTTATCCTCTTCAGGGCGTTGGAGTTGTCAAGGACATAAAGGAGAGGGTGGTTCGCAACGAACCTGTCCTCTACTATGTCATTTACATCGACATGTCCGACATGACGGTCAGCATCCCCGTTGAAAAGGTCGCGGAATCCGGTGTGCGGCCCATTGTGTCCGCAGAGGACGCCAACGGAGCCCTTAACAGCATTTCGAACAAGTACGAGCCTGTCTCTGTGGATTGGAAAGCCCGCTATCAGATGAACGTGGAGCTGATTAAGGAAGGGTCCATCTTCTCCATCGCCAAGGTTGTCCAGGGCCTGTATCACCGAAGCAAGGTCAAGGAGCTGCCTGTGCAGGAAAGAAAGCTCTACGACAACGCCCTGAGCCTTCTGATCGACGAATGCTCCTATGCTCTGCACAAGGACAAGAAGGAGATTGAAAAGACCATCTTCTCCCATCTGGAGAAATGATGGTGCGTTTCGCAGCAGTAATCACCGCAGCAGGTTCCTCGAGAAGATTCAACGCCGCTTCCGAAGGTGCGCTGAAGAAGGAGTTCGAACGCCTTGGCGACGGAACCGTCCTCTCCAGTGCCGTCAGGCCGTTTCTGGACATACCCGGCCTTGCCTGTGTGGTGATCACATACCGTGAAGGCGAGCTTGAGACGGTAAAGAGCCTCCTCGGCAGTCTGGACAACGGAAAGACTTTGTTCTTCTTCGTGCAGGGAGGTGAGACACGCCGCGATTCCGTCTTCAACGCACTTAAGTTCCTGCACGAGAACGGAGAGCCGGGCATCGAAATGGTCGCCATCCACGACGGGGCACGGCCGTTCGTGAGCCGGACCCTTATCGAAAGCTGTCTTGCCGCCGCGGAAAAAGCCGGCGGATCCTGTCCCTGCATCCCGGTAACCGACACCGTGGTCAGGACCGAAGAAGGGCTTATTTCTGGCCGCCTGAGCAGACAGGGACTGTGCACCGTGCAGACACCGCAGGTCTTCCGATTCCCGTACATCTATCACGCACACCTCAAGGCCGATCCCGATAAGGCATATACCGATGACACCGAGATCTTCATGGATTTCGGAGGGTCTGTGGCATCGGTCCCGGGAGAGAGCTCGAACAGGAAGATCACGTTCGCACAGGACCTTACGGAGGGGAAATGACCAGATCGGGAACAGGTTGGGACATACACAGACTTACGGAGGGCAGGGCACTTGTTCTTGGAGGGGTGAGACTTGAAAGCCCCAGGGGCTGTCTGGGACACTCGGACGGCGATGCCCTGATCCACGCCGTGATCGACTCCCTTCTGGGTGCATGCTCCATGGGTGACATAGGGACGCTCTTTCCGGACACGGATCCGAAATACAAGGACGCCGATTCGGCCGTCCTGCTTCAGGATGTGGTCTCACGCATCAGGGCTGCAGGATTCTCCATCAACAATGTCGATACCACCGTCATCCTCCAGAGCCCGAAGATTGGCCCTTACAAGGATGCGATCCGAAAGAGGATGGCAGGACTGCTGGGAATCCCGGAGAACCGGTTCAGCGTCAAGGCCAAGACGGCCGAGCACATGCTGGGAGAACTGGGAACGGGGGATGCCGTGGTCTGTCAGAGCATCTGCTCAGTTGAGGACGGCAATTGATTTGAACGGATGGATGTCCAGCGGATTGGCCTCCCAACCCGAGATGAGGTCTTTTCTGACGAAGTTCGTCGCAAAGGCCGTGGACATCGGAATCACAACACCTGAATCAAGAAGAAGCTGCTCGGCCTGAAGGAGAATGTCCTTTCTGGATGTCTCATCGGCGGCGTTTGCCGCAAGCTTCAGCAGATTGTCGTAACCCTGGTTGGAGAAGTTGGCCAGGTTGAATGAACTGTCCGTGGCGAACAGCTGCAGGAAGGCCATGGGGTCGAAGTAGTCTCCGATCCATGTGATTGTGCAGAAGTCGTACGGATTCTCCTCGGGGACCGATGCAAAGACCGTAAGCGGTACGGTGTTAAGCGTGACGGTGATTCCCAGGGTCTTGGACCAGAGCTCTGCGATCAGCTCTGCCACTGCCGAGTTCTGCGAGCCGCGGGTGATGGCCATTGAGATCATCGGAAGCTGTTTCTCACCGTACGGATAGCCGCCCTTCTCAAGAAGGGTCAGGATGTCGCCGTTGATGTTTGCCGAGATGCCGCTGTCCGGAACGATGGAAGAGGATTCCATCAGGCTTCCCTGGATGCTTCTGACGATGTCCCAGGGAATGACCTCGATCAGCGCCTTTCTGATGTTCTCGTCTGCATAGGCTCCGTCTTTTGCTGTGAAGTAGAAGAACGTCGTTGCGTAGAGCTTGGACAGGATCATGTAGTCGGCAGCATCGGAGACCGGGGCCATGGACCACTGGATCTTTCCGCTGAGGAACTCCTGTCCGTGTCCGTCTCCCAGGATGATCTCGATGTTCTCCGTCTTCACATGGTCCCAGTTTAGCAGGTTGTGCCTGAGCACGATCTTACCGTCGCTCTGGCTTACCAGAGCGTAGGCTCCGCTGTAGGACGTGGTGTCCTTGACCGCAGCAAGGCAGGGCTGGCAGAGAAGGCTGGGAAGGTAGGGGACTGCGTATTTCAGATGGACCACAAGTGTCCTGCTGTCCGGAGTCTCAAGATAGAGGCTGCCGTCGGCCTTCCTGGCAACGAAGTCCAGGTTGCTTGCCAGAGGTCCTCCGACCATGTAGTTCCAGGAGTCGGCGAAGGTCTTGGATGTGATGTCCTTTCCGTCAGAGAACTGGCTCTTTCTGATTGTGAACGTCCAGACGAGACCGTCCTCCGATACCTTGTGGCTTTCTGCAAGTGAGGGTTTTGCCTCGCTCGTGATTCCGTCGTACTCGAAGAGTCCGTCGTAGAGGTTCTGCATGATTATGATGCTGTTGCTGTCCGAGGCTGTGTACGGATTCAGGACTATCTCGTCCTTTCCCGGGTCAATGAGTATCCTCAGGGTTTCTCCCTGCGACTGTGCGGCAAGGGAGGAGCATATTACTGCGGAGGCAAGGATTGCAACCGTCAGAGCGAACAGCAGTTTCTTCATAAATACAAGTTCGGATTCTATACCAAACACAATTAGTTATCAACAGCAGGGCCTTCCCCTTCGGATTGCTATGCCTTATGATGGCCTCATGAACATCATTCTGTTCCGTGAGTTTCCGCAGGGGGGACTTATTCCCGCCTCCGACGAAAGGGCAAAGCACATACTCGGAATCCTGAAACTGAAGGAAGGCGACAGCTTCCGCATGGGCATCGTCAACCAAAGCGAGGGAAACGCCGGGATCGTCCGTGTGGACGAAGCCGGGGTGACCGTCTCATACGAGCCCGACTCGGAGCCGGTACTGTATCCCGTGACTCTTCTCTGCGCCCAGGTCAGACCAATCTGCATGAAGCGCATCCTGCGCGAGGCCGTGAGCCTTGGAGTCGGAAGGATCATTCTCTGCGGTTCGGACACCGGTGAGAAGTCATACATGTCGGCCAACATCTACAAGAGCGGCGAGTACAGGGATTTTCTGATGGACGGGGCCATGCAGAGCGCCCACGCCGGCATTCCCGAGGTGCTCTTTGCAGACAATGCAAACAAGGCTGTTCGTCTTGCGGCCGAGACTTCCCCCGAGGGTGCTGATTTCATTCTTCTGGACAATGTCACAGGCGCACTGCCTCTGAGCGGTGCCACGATAGGTGAGTACGCCGTTCTGGCCATAGGCCCCGAGAGGGGATGGTCCGACAGGGAGAGACGACTGTTTGCAGATTGCGGTTACAGACCGATGCTTCTGGGTTCGAGGGTTCTTAGGACGGAAACTGCCTGCAGTGCCGGCTTAGCCGTTCTGCTCTCCCGTATGGGTCTTCTCTGACTGCTCTTTTCTTGCAAGCTTTCTCTGTTTCTTCTCTTCTCTGAGCTTTGCCCTGTACTGCTTTCTCGTAAGCGGTGGCGGAGGCAGGACGGGAGCCTTCTCCAGTTCCTCGGGATGGTTGAGAAGGTGCTGGAGGATTCCCATGCTCTTGATGAAGTAGAAGCCCGATGAGATTCTCTCATCGATTGTGGCTCCGACCTGGATCGTCTCCCTGGAGGAGGTGACCTTGCCGTTGTCGTCGAACTCGCGCTTTCTCTCCATCATGCCCAGTGTGATGAACAGGCTGGTCGTTCCCCACTCGTAAAGGTGGTGGTGCGGGCTTCCGCCTGTGATTCCGATGGAACCCAGGTTGGCGATGAAGACGGATGTGTGAAGGCCGTCTGCGTCCCTGAGGAACTGAGGGGCCTTTCCGCGCTTGTCCATGAAGCCGAACAGTCTTACGAAGAAGGCGATGAGCCATGCCGGGAAGTGCATGAAGAATCCGATGGTGTCATCGGTGAAGTTCGAGTTCTCCGAGACGTGGCGGGCGTTGTTGATGTAGTCGTCTATGACCTTGGCGTATTCCATCAGGGTCATCTCGGGCTTGAACACCAGCGGGTTGCTTGTCTCGGGGGCCTCGTCCGTGAAGTTCTCCCTGACGACGAAGTTCATGGAAAGCTCGTCACGCTGCCAGTAACGCCCGGCTGCGATGAATCTGTTGAGTTCGGGTCTTGTTGCCAGGAGCCTCATGAAGGCTGCGCAGAAGACATAGAAGAACTTGAGCCTGAGCTCGGGTTTTGTGGCGTTGTATGCCCTTATGTATCTGACCGTCTCGGTGACGTCGAGTGAAAATGAATGGTAGACCAGGGCGTCGCATCTTCTTCTCATCAGAAACGGGAAGATCTTGTTGTAGACGGGAATGTCGAAGACCTGGTGGGCGTCGTTGCGTTTCATGACGCCATTCTACTATGAAGTCTCCACTTAATCAATTTGCACGGACCTTTGCCAGATAACGGTTCTTCATATCCTGCTCGAAATCTGCGTTGCAGGAATATGAGCGGCCCAGACAAGGCTCCCAGAGAAGGGGGTCCTCCATGCACAGGTAGAAGAAGACCTTGTCTTTCCAGTCCTGAGGGAAGCACGAAAAAACGTGGCTGAACATCCTTCTCTTGGTCTCGAAGTCGTAGGAGTACTTGCCTGCGATAGGGGCAAGAGGCATCTGGGTCACGCGGGTGGGGCGTCCTGATTCGCGCAGCGTCCTGAGGTTCTGTTTTGTGAACGTCAGAGTCCCGATTCCGACCATCACGGCCCTGTCCGGGTCCACGCTGTCGCAGATGGAGGCGACAAGATCCGAGTACTCCTTCTCCCAGCCTCCGAAGTAAACCATGGGGTGGATGTGAAAGCCCACCAGGTGTCCCGCATCGGCACAGGCCTTTGCCGCCCTGATCCTAGCCTCAGGCGTTGCAGCCAGATGCTCCTCCTTCATTGCGGCTGTCTTTGCGTTGACCGACCAGGTGGAGATGATGTTGCGCGGGATGCCCATCTGTATCCAGTCCGTTCTGGAGCTCTTGGTCTTGAGCTCAATGACCACGTCCGGATGCATCTCTGCGAAGGCCTTCAGCGCCGTGAGAGTCCCGTAGTCGTCACCCAGAAGAAGGGAGTCCGAGCTCTGGCCGGTTCCTATGTGCCACACATCTTCATTCAGGACCATGTTCTCAAGGTGCTGCTTCAGATCGGAAAGGACCCGGACCTCTCCCTGTGAGTAGAAGCTCTGGATGGAGCAGTAGGCGCAGGCGAAGGCGCACTGCTGGACTGCATCCAGCGTCCGGAGGTTGCAGCATCTGGTCTGTTCGCCGTCGCGCGGACAGGGGCATCGGCCCATGATCTTCTCGGGGGAGATGAAGTCGGTGACTATGGTGGTCCCGTTTGCGCGGAAGTCATGTGCGGGGTTGAAGGTCGAGTAGTCCACGGCGCGGTTTCGGATTGCGGCGATGCGGGAAATGACGCGGTTGTAGGCCTTTCTGACCTCGTTTTTGGAAGTCATGTCGCAGTCGGACGGCCAGAGGCTTCTGATGTCGGCCTCGGTTCCCGGAAGGCCCCAGAGTTCCAGGTCCTGTGCGTTCTCGCGGAGGATCCTGCGCTGCTGGAACGAGAGAAAGGGGATGTCCCGGACGAATTCTTCGGCTGCGTTCATGAGGCAAGAATAATCCACCTTTGCACTTTCAACAAGTGGAGCTATACGATAGAATTCCGATGGGAGAGACGATGGATCCGAACGCATTCGAGACAGATCTGAGCTACAGGACCGACAGGCAGATGACGCAGAAGGAACTGGACGAGAGAAGGGAGAACTTCGAGAAGGCCAGGGCCAAGGCTCATGCTCTGCCTCTGAACCCCGGATGCTATCTGATGAAGGACGAGAACGGATCGGTCATCTACGTCGGAAAGGCCAAGAGCCTGAGAAAGCGCGTCAGCCAGTACTTTCTGCCCAACCGCGACCGGAAGACCCAGGCCCTTGTCGAGAAGATCAGGGACATAGACCACGTCATAACCGGAAACGACTACGAGGCCCTGATTCTTGAGAACAACCTGATCAAGAAGTACAACCCCCACTACAACATCCTCCTCAAGGACGGAAAGAGCTACCCGATGATCCGCATCACCAGGGAGGACTTTCCCAAGGTCTTCACCACGCGGCGCATCATCAAGGACGGCTCCGAGTACTTCGGCCCCTATCCCGAGGCCGGAAAGATAAACCAGTACATGGACCTGATCGACAGACTGTTCAGCCTGAGAAAGTGCTCCACTCCCATGAGGAAGAGGAACCAGCCGTGCCTGTACTACCACATCGGACGCTGCAGCGCCCCTTGCTGCGGCAAGGTTGGCAAAGAGGAATATGCCAAGGGAATCGAACGCATACGCGGTTTTCTGAGCGGACGGAACGACGACCTTGAGAAGCAGCTTCGCGACGAGATGGCCGTTGCCGCCAAGCAGATGGAGTACGAGGTTGCGGCCAAGAAGAGGGACCTGCTTCAGGCCGTCCGGAGCGTGTCCAAGGCCCAGATGGTGGAGGACTACTCGGACACTGAGAGCCGCGACTACGCCGCCATTGAGATGAGAAGCCCGCTGTGCACCGTGGCCCTGATGCAGTTCCGCGACGGAAAGCTCATAGGCCGGGCGCTGTACCGTGCCCAGACCTTCGGCGATGAGTCGGAGACCCTT
>Ga0310696_10003261_pt1 | contig 20439 bp, 17 predicted proteins | sample AusTroGonzalo_MG_4_FD_203885 | JGI IMG/M metagenome (GOLD analysis project Ga0310696, IMG submission 203885) | Bovine rumen microbial communities from tropical cattle in Woodstock, Queensland, Australia - Gonzalo_02 (v2) (version 2) | ecosystem: Host-associated > Mammals > Digestive system >... | reverse complement strand
CGCCTCGTCGTTCATCCGGTCCGCCTCGAAGATCATGCCGATCTTGCACGAATACACCGACGTGCTCGTCAGGTGGAATGCTGCGATGAAACTGCGCAGCGTATTGGGTTCGGGGTTGATCCTTTCGCCAACCTTGATCTGGTACATCTTCCCCATGGGAGAGAGCGTGTGCAATTCCTCGTAACTTAAATCGGCCATTTTCCGGCAGTAGGGGCAGTCCTGATCGGGGACACCTGTGCGGGCGGCCGCAGGACATCCGGCGATCTGGGCCAGAACGATGGAGAAATCCCGGCGCACGTCGGGATCGGGCGAGCTCACGAGAAAGGCGTGGGCGAAGCGCCCGCGGCGCTTGGCGTTGCCCAGACAGGCGATCACTTCGGGAAAGCGGTCTTTGCAGCAGTCATACAAGGAATTCATCTGCGATCCTGACGATGTCGGCGTGAACGGATTGCGGGTCCCTGTCGGCGTCGATGACTCTGACGCGGTCGGGTTCGGAGGCGGCCAGCTCAAGAAAACACCGGCGAACCTTGCGGTGGAACTCGATTCTTTCGGCTTCGAAGCGGTCGAACTCCCCCGCCGTTTCCGAACGGGTCCGGGTCCTCGCGAATCCGGATTCAGGGGCGATATCGAGCAGAAACGTGACGTCCGGGACGAGCTTCGCCGCGGCGAAATCATTGAGAAAGGCGATCTCGGCGCGGCAGAGCCCCCGGGCGCCGCCCTGATAGGCGGTCGTGGAGTCTGAAAAACGGTCGCAGATGACGGAGACCCCCTGCTCCAGACGGGGCAGGATGAATTCGCGGACATGCTGGGAACGGGCCGCCTCCATCAGGAGGAGCTCCGTCTCGGGGTGCATCCTCTCGGCCCCGTCGTGTCCTTTGACCACGGCGCGGATCTTTTCGGCGAGTTCGGTCCCGCCCGGCTCCCGGGTCGCCGTGACGGGAAGGCCCTTTTGCCGGAAATGCTCCAGCAGAAGCCCCACCTGCGTGCTTTTCCCGGCCCCTTCGGGACCTTCGAATGTTATGAAAAAACCGCGTTTCATGCCGTTTTCTCCGCCGTTCATCACAAATTTCAATATTTTTACGGTCTATAAAGATACTTCCATTTGCCCTAAAGTTCAAATCGTGATATATTCTAATCAAGGACTTTTTTGTCAAAAACAAAACCGGCGGGGGCGTCGGCGGCTTGCCGCACCTCGCATTCCCGCCGTCAACAGGGGTGGAGTGCATACTATGGGCAAAGGACTTTCGCGTTCGAGTTATCTGGAGAAGAATGTCGGGAACTTTCCGTCGTCGCTCGACGTGGCGGGGATCCGCTACGAAAAGGTCGACGACCTGCGTTACGGGACCAATCCCCATCAGGCGGCGGCCTACTACCGGCCGGCCGGGAAATGCGGCGTCATCGGCGGGATCGAGATCATCAAAAACGGCAAAAGCGGCCTCTCGCAGACGAATCTCGAGGACATCTCGGGAGCGCTCAACATCGTCAAATTCTGCGACGGTCCGGCCTGCGCCGTCATGAAGCACGTCAATCCCTCCGGCGCAGCCGTCTCCGTCGGGAACGAGACCCTCAAACAGGTCTACGTCAAGGCCCGCGACGCGGATCCCCGCGCGGCCTTCGGCAGCGTCATCGCCTTCAACGTCAAGGTGGATGAGGAAACGGCCAAAGAAATCATGTCCACCTTTGCCGAATGCGTCGTCGCGCCGGACTACTCGCCCGAAGCCGCGGCCGTCTTCAACGACGGTGTCACCTACAAGCTCAATAAGCAGATCCGGATCCTCAAATGCGGCGACGTCTCGCAGCTGCCCCGCTACACGGGCGAAGCCGGTCCGGAATACAATACGCTCAAGGTCCTGGCCGACGGATCGCTCATCGTCGCCGCGCCGCTCACCACCAGTCTGCGGACCGTCGACGACCTGAAAACGGCGGAAGGGGAAAACGCCCGCTGCGGCGCGGTCAAGTCCGAGACCGCGCCCACGGAACAGCAGAAAAAAGATCTGCTCTTCTCGTGGCATGTCAACCTCTCAGTCCGCTCCAACGGCGTGGTCATCGTCAAAAACGGCCAGACCCTCAGCGTCGGGACCGGCGAACAGGACCGCGTCGGCGCCATCGAACAGGCCGTCGCCAAGTTCAAGCAGAAGTACGCGGGCTCCGAGACCCTCGAAGGCGCGGTCATGTCCAGCGACGGGTTCTTCCCCTTCGAGGACGGCGTGGAGGTCGCCGCGGCCGCGGGCGTCAAGGCGATCATAGCCCCCGCCGGCAGTCTGCGCGACGCCGATGTCATCAAACGGGCGAACGAGCTCAAAGTCGCGCTCATCCACGCCCCGGAGCGGATCTTCTCGCACCACTGATCCATCGTCTTACACGGTACGCACCTTGAAATAACAAGCAACAGGAAGTGTCAAAATGGCAGAAGTCAGCAAAAAAAATCAGAAGAAGAAGATCGATTCGGAGATCGGGCAGGCGCTCTTCACCGATACGGAGCGTTTCGAAATGTGGTTCTCGGCCTACTGGAAGCCCGCGGCGGCAGTCGCGGTCGTCGCCGCCGTTCTCGCGGCGGGCGCTTTCTGGGCCGTGTCGGCCCGCAATGCCGCGGAGAAAAAGGCCGCTTTCACCCTGGCCGATGCCAACACCGTCGAGGAACTCACGGCGGCCATCAACGAAAATGCCGGACACGCCGGCGTGGGCATCGCCCGCTACCGTTTGGCCAAGATCCTGATCGATTCCGAAAAGTATCAGGAGGCCCTCCGCCAGCTCGACGCCGTCTCTCAGGACGCCTCCGTCGACGCACTGCTTGCGGCCAAAGCCCGTCTGTCGGCGGGATACGCCTGCGAGCTCTCCGGAAACAAAAAAGAGGCGATCTCCCGTTTTCTCGCGGTGGAAAGCAATGCCGTACTGCCCGCCGCCCAGCGGGCCGAGGCAGGTTACTGCGCGGGGCGTCTGCTGATCCAGTCCGGTGATCTTGAGCAGGCCCGGGCCGTCCTCGGCCGGACCGCACTTCTGGGTTCCGGCAACGCCGGGACCGGTTACTGGACCGAGAACGCAAAACAGACCCTCCTTGCCGTGGAAAGCGGCGAGTATGCGCCTCCCGCGGCCGGGAAACAGGCGAAGCCCGCTCCGGCGAAGCCCGCTCCCGCGGTCAAAAAACCGGGGAAAGCCGCTCCCGCCGGGAAGAACCCCGGCAAATAAAAAACGCTCCATGGAACTTCCGCAGGAAATCTCGAAACGGGAGCTGGCGCTTCTGCGGTCGCTGTCGACCCGCGGCGGCCGCAGGCATACGGGCTTCTGCCGCTGCGAGGGCGTGCGCGCCGTCGGGGAACTCCTGACGAGGGCTCCCGGCGCCGTCCGGTTCGTCGCCGGCACGCGGCGGGGATTCGACGCCCTGGATTTCGTCCCGGAAAAAGCGCGGAGCATCTCGGAGGAACGGCTCGCGGAACTCTCGGGGACCGTCAGCTGTCAGGGGATCGTCGCCGTGGCGGAGACGCCCGCGGATGCGGAAGGCGAGGTCGAAGGGCCTTTCATCCTGGCCCTGGACCAGCTCAACGATCCCGGCAATTTCGGCACCATCGCGAGAACTTTCCGCGCCGTGGGCGGCAGGGAGCTGTGGTATACGAAAGGCTCCGTCGATCCATGGGGCGACAAGGCCGTCAGATCGGGGCTGGGCGCGCAGTTTTCCCTGCGGCTGCGCCGGTTTGACGATCTCGCCCGGCTTGCGGAGCAGGCCGCCGCGTCGGGATTCGGCAAAGTGTTCATCACAGATCCCCATGGCGGAGAAAGCTGTTTCACCCTTCCGGGCCTTTTCGACAGGAGCGTGATCGTCATCGGAGGCGAGGCCAACGGCGTGACCGGACACCCCCGGAACTCCGTCAGCGTCACGATCCCGATGCCCGGCAATTACGAATCACTCAACGCGGCGCAGGCGGCGACGGTCCTGCTGTTCGAGCACGTGCGGCGCACAACGACAACATAGAGATCCATCATGTACAACGACCCTTGGTTCAAAATTTACGCGGTCATCTTCGTTTCGGGACTTGCCGCGACGCTGGTCCTCACACCGGTCTTCCGCCGCCTGGCCGAAAAATGCGGTTTCATGGATGTTCCCGCGGCCAATCACAAAGGACACAAAAAATCCACGCCGCTTCTCGGCGGCTGCGCCATGTTCTGCGCGTGGATCATCTGCATTTCGGCAGGCTACTTCTCCGTGAAGTACAACATGATCCCGTTTTTCTCCGATGCCGCGGAGGAGCATCTGGCCGGTCTTCATCACGTTTCCCGGGAACTCTTTCTCGTCATCGGCGGCGCGCTGCTCGCGGTGCTTCTCGGGCTGATCGACGACAAATATCCCATGTCCGCAAGGACGAAATTCGCGGGCCAGTTCCTCGTGGCCCTCATCGCCGTCTTCGGGGGCGGCGTGCGCTTCAACATCCTCAGGGAGACCATCTGGCTGGAGATCCCCCTGACCGTCTTCTGGATCATGCTGCTCATGAACTCCATCAACTTCTTCGACAACATGGACGGCCTGGCGGTGGGGACCATCGCCATCGCCATGGGATTCTTCGCCGTCATCGCTGTTCTGAACAACCAGTATTTCATGGCCTCCTTCGCCATCCTCAACTGCGCGGTCTGCTGCGGATTCTGGTTTTACAACGCCGCGCCCGCAACGATCTTCATGGGGGACTCGGGCAGTCATTTCCTGGGGTATCTGGCCGCGATCGTTTCCGCACAGGTCACGTTCTTCGACAAGAGTTTCTCTCTCTCCCGCTTCCCCATGCTCATGCCGCTTTTCATCCTGGCGCTGCCGCTCTTCGACACGGCCATGGTCGTCGTCATCCGGACGGTCAACCGCAAACCCTTCTGGATCGGCGACCACAATCACATCTCCCACCGCTTCGTCCGCATGGGGTTCACCCGCAAGCGCGCGGTGGCGCTGGTGCATCTGCTGGCGCTGACCATCGGGCTGGGGATCCTTCCGGTCTTCTGGGGGAATTTCGCCACCGCGGCCATCCTCGTCCTTCAGGCGATACTGATGCTGGGCATCATCACCTTTCTGCAGATCTCCCTCTCCGAACGTCCCGACGCCCGGGAGTGATCACTCCACGGCAAAGACGCGGTGTTTGACGTTGTCGAAGAGCGGGACGAGCTGGACCGAGAACCGCCGGGCGGTGTTCTCCGGCTCCTCGCCGCGGCTGATGACGACCAGCGTCCCGGGGAGAAGGCGCTGCACCTGCCCCCGGGGGCCGTCGAAGAGGAATTGCGTCCTGAGCCCGCGCTCCAGCAGATAATACATCGTCGGCCACGGGTCGGCGGCAAAGGAGATGAAGACGGGCGGAAGATTTTCCGGCGCGTACATTTTCGACAGGCGCTCAGCCGTGAGCGAGGGGCGATGTTCCGGCCGCATATAGTACCCGCTGAAAAAATCGTCCCCCGGAGCATCCCCGCAGACTTTCGAAAGGGCCGCGCGGCAGGGAGCCGTCTGCATCAGGAGCCCCCCCGAAACGGCACAGACGGCGAGGACAGCATAAAAGACACGTCCCCGCCCTCCCCTCTTCAGACGGAGAAACGCGCCGCAGTCGCGGATGCCGCGGGCGGCAAGAAGCGCCAGCAGCGGAAACAGCGGCAGGAACACCCGGGGAAACGGCGCGGGCGAAAGGAGAAACGCCGCGGGCAGCGGCAGAAGGCAGATCGCGGCATACATCCCCGTCCGCCACGGGTATTTCCCGCCGCGCAGAACGCAGGAAAAGAGGAACAGAACGCCCGGAACGCCGACGGCCGCCGCGCCCGCCGCGGCAAAGGCCCGGACGACCCCCGCACCGTCGGACCAACCCTCCCCGAGACGGCAGACGGCGAGGAACGACGGCAGGATGGGCAGATAGAAAAGGGCCAGCGCGGCGAAGGGCGCACCGGCCAGCGGGAGAGCACGTCGCCACGGCGGGAAACGGTTCCCGGCGCACGGCAGGGCCAGCAGCACACAGCCGCAGAGGGCCAGGAGGTCGCTGGGGACCGTTCCCGCGGCCAAAAGACAGCACAGAAAATATCCGCAGAAATTTCTTCCCCCGGGACGCCGGGCAAAAGAGCACGCCGCCGCCGCCGCAAGGGAAACGAAAAAACAGCCGGCCATGTAACCGCGCACGGCGGAGGCATAAACGAGAAAGGGCGGCGAGACCGCCAGAGCCGTCAGAGCGATGAGCAGGGGGAAACGCCCCAGGGCGCGCCGGAAAGCGCCGTAAAGGACTCCGAGCGAGGCCGCGGCAAGAAGCAGAGACGGCAGTCTCAAAAGGAAATCCTGACGCAGACCGGGATCCGGCAGACGGACCCAGCCGTGCAGCAAAATCGTGTAGAGGATATGGTTGTTGGGGATGACGTAACTTCTGTAGATCGCCAGCGGACTGGGCAGAAGCGCGAAATTCATCAGGGTCAGCGCCTCGTCGAACCAGAGCTCCCGCAGCAGATACGGCCTGACGAAGATCAGCAGAAAAAACGCGGGAACAAGAAAGCAGAGATACCCCGGCAGACCTGTTTTCTTCCGTTTCACGCCCCGCTCTCCCCGGCTTATAAAAAACAGGGAGCCGGGGGAAAAAGCTTTTCCTCCGGCTCGACTGTCAGTATCGAAAACACTTATCTCAGAGCGAGATCGCTTCGGACGGGCACTCGCCGACGCAGGCACCGCACTCGATGCACTCGTCACCGACCTTGGCGGCACCGTCAACGATCTTGATCGTCCCGACCGGGCAAACTCCGACGCAAGCTTCGCACGCGACACACTTTTCCTTGTCAACCTTGGCAGCCATTTTTCTCCTCCTGATAAAGAGCGTTCTTCTCTGCGGAACGAAAACTGGCATCTCCAATGGGATTCGAACCCATGTTGCCGGGATGAGAACCCGATGTCCTAGGCCTCTAGACGATGGAGACACACGCTGTTCCGTTCTCATAATATAACAGCATCTCTCAAGTTGTCAAGGCGAAAATCACAGGTTCATCAGGATTTGTTCGAACTTTTACCGTTTTTTTGCCCGGCGGCCGAGATTTGCGGTAAAAAAAGGCGTTTTCGGCTTGACAAGGGAAAGCTCCGCGTTATATGTTATATTAATACGTACGGAGAACACATCATGTCAAAACTTCTGATCGTCGAATCACCGACCAAGGCCAGGACCATCGGCAAAATGCTTGGCCGGGGGTATGATATCATCGCATCGATGGGACATATCCGGGATCTGCCGGAGCGGGAGCTGGGCGTCGATATCGCCAACGGTTTCGCGCCGCAGTACGTGGATACGCCCCGCAGCCGTCCCGTCGTCAAAAACCTCAGGGACGCGGCGAAAAAGGCCGACGAGATCTATCTGGCCCCCGACCCCGACCGTGAGGGAGAGGCCATCGCGTGGCATCTGAAAAATGTGCTGGAACACGGCACGAAGGCCCCCTTCTACCGGGTGACCTTTCACGAAATCACCCGCAACGCCATCGAGCAGGCGCTGCAGCACAAGGGGCAGATCGACCAGAACCTGGTGGACGCCCAGCAGGCCCGCCGCGTCCTTGACCGGATCGTCGGCTATCAGGTGAGCCCCCTCCTCTGGCGCAAACTGGAAAAAGGCAGCAGCGCCGGACGGGTCCAGTCCGCCGCCCTGCGCCTCATCGTCGAGAGGGAACGGGCCATCGGATCCTTCGTGCCCGAGGAGTTCTGGAACCTGACGGTCCTCTTCGAGACGGAAAAGCGCGATTCTTTCGGCGCCCGGCTCTTCAAGATCGACGGCGGGGATTTTTCGATACCGGACGCTTCGTCGGCGGAAAGGGTGAAACATGCCGTGGAGACCGGCGAACGTCCGTACATCGCCTCCGTCCTCAAGCAGCGCCGCCGCAGATTCCCCCAGCCGCCCTTCACGACGAGCACGCTCCAGCAGGCGGCGAACTCCCGGCTCAGATTCACGGCCACGCAGACCATGCGGATCGCCCAGCAGCTCTACGAAGGCGTGGAGCTGGGCGGCGCCGGCGCCGTCGGTCTCATCACCTACATGCGGACCGACTCCGTCACGATCGCCCGCGAGGCGCAGATCGCAGCCGCCGGATTCATCAGGGAGAATTTCGGCGCGGCGTTCGCCCCCGAAAAATTCAATTTCTACAAAAACAAGGCCGCCGCGCAGGAAGCCCACGAAGCCGTGAGACCCACGGATGTGCGCAGAACGCCCGAGAGCGTCGCGCCCTTCCTCGACCCCTCCCAGCTGAAACTCTACACGATGATATGGAAACGTTTCGTCGCGAGCCAGATGACACCGGCGCAGCTGGACCAGACGACCGTTGACTCCCTCGTCCGCGGTTCCGACGGCGTGGACTACACTTTCCGCAGCACGGCCTCCGTCATGGTCTTCCCCGGCTTCACCAAAGTCTACGACGACACGGCGAAAAATCAGAACGAGGAGGACACCCTGCCCGACGGTCTGGCGGAAAAAGATCCGCTGGACATCCGGGAATTCAACTGCGAGCAGAAATTCACCGAGCCGCCCCCCCGCTACAGCGAGGCGGCTCTCATCAAGGAGCTGGAAAGCAACGGGATCGGCCGGCCCTCCACTTACGCGACGATCCTGAAGACCATCCAGGACAGGGAATACGTCAGACGCGACCAGGGGAAACTGGTTCCGACGGAACTGGGTTTCTCCGTCAACGATTTTCTGGTGGAGAAACTGCCCGAGCTGTTCGACATCGGCTTCACGGCCCAGATGGAGACCCAGCTCGACAAGGTGGAAGAGGGAGAGATCCCGTGGACGCGGATGATGGCCGACTTTTACGAAAAATTCGCCCCGTGGCTCAAGGCGGCCAGGGACTCCGACGCGCCGCCGGCCGACGATGCGGCGCAGATCGTCGGTCTCCTGAAGGGGATCGCTTTCGATCCCCCGCAGAGATCCGGCCGCCGCGTGTACGACGACAAAAAATTCTACGACTCCGTCGTGGAAAAATTCTCTTCCACGGGCAAGCTCTCGGCCAAGCAGTATCAGGCGCTTCTCTCCATGGCGGCGCGGTATATGGAGAAGATCCCGCAGGAACGTCTTGCGCCGCTCCCGGATGGGACCAGAGAGGCGCTTGCTCTCCAGCGGGCCGAGCAGACCCGCAAGGGCCGGGAACGGGCCGAATCCTCGGCCCGCGCCGCACAGGTGGACTACGCGGGGCTTTTCAACGCCTTCCGCGGCGTGACCTTTGCGCCGCCGAGCACGAAGGGAAAGGTCGTTTACGACGACAAAAAGTTTTTCGATTCCCTCAAAAAGCAGGCCCTCTCGGGCAAGGTCCTCAGCGAAAAGCAGAATGCCGCGCTTCTCAGGCTGGCCAGGAAATACCGGGGCGAGATCTCCGATCCGGGTCTTGTCGGTTCCATCCTCGGCGCGGATATCGGCGCGGCTCTGGAAACTCCTCAGAGCGCGCCGGATCCCGGTGAAACGGCCACACTTCTCAAGGCCCTCGCCGCCGTGACCGCATGGGAACCGCCCGTCAAACGCGGGCGTTTCACCGTCGACGACAAAAAGTTCTACGAATCCCTGAACCGCCAGTTCAGGGAGAAGAAGATATTGAGCGAAAAACAGACCGCGGCGCTGAAAAAACTCGCGGTAAAATATGGAGACAGGTAAAAAAATGAGCGAAGAAAAAATTCAGGAAGCAGCACCGGAACAGAACGAAGCACCGAAGCAAAAACCTTCGCGCCGGAAGAAGATCCTCAAGGGGATCGGGTACACGCTCCTCGGCCTTCTGGTCCTTCTGATCATCGTCTTCATTTTCCGGGATCCGGTCATCCGGATCGCCACGTGCAAAGTCGGCAGCTTTCTCACGGGGACCAAGGTGGAGCTGAAGCATTTTTCCTCATCCGTCACGGGCACGGTCCATCTGCAGGGCTTCTCCGTCGGGAATCCCGAGGGCTACAGTCCGGCCAACGCCATCGAGTTCAAGGAGATCTTCGTCAGCATCGATATCCCCTCGGTCCTCTCGGACACGATCAGGATCAACCAGATCCGGGTCTCCGGCATGAACGTCAATTTCGAGACGAAGTTCAACGAGACGAACCTGGGCAAGATCCAGGCGAATCTCGACAGGATCAGCAATTCCGGCAAGGAGGAAGCACCGTCGGGAAGCGGCGATGTCGCGGATACGAAAAAGAAGAAACAGCAGAAGGTCTTCATCGCGAAACTCGACGCCGAGAACAACTCCGTGGCCATCACCAGTTCGACGCTCAACCAGACGTTCAAAATGCCTCTCATCCCCGTGCATCTCACAGATATCGGCGGAGAATCCATCGTGGATACCCTGAGTGAGTTGACGACGCTCATCATCAGTTCCGTAGGCAAGGCCGCGGGAAATGTCGGCGGAGCCATCGGCGACGCGTTCAAGTCCGCGGGAGACCAGGCCGGCCAGCTGGGCAAAGGGATCGCCGAGGGCGGGAAAAAACTTTTCAAGCCCCTCACCGACAAACTGAAGTAACGGAGAAGCCCTTCTCATGAACATCTCACAGGAACTTGCAGAGAGCATCCGGGCTGCGGGTCAGGAACACCTGCTCCGGTTCTGGAACGACATCACCGAGGATGAGCAGCGGGCCTTTGCGGCCCAGCTCGAAAAGATCGACTTTTCCATCCTGCCCGGCCTGATCCGCGACTATGTGCTGAACCGTCCGCGCACGGCGATCCCCGACGATCTGGGCCCCGCCCCCTATTTCCCGGCCGTTCCCCGGGACGACGCGGAAAGATCCCTCTACGCCCGTGCGGAAAAAGAAGGCAGGGAACTTCTGCGCGCAGGCCGGGTGTGCTGTCTCACCGTCGCCGGCGGTCAGGGGACCCGACTGGGCTTCGACGGCCCCAAGGGAACCTATCCCATCGGCCCCGTCACGGGGAGGACCCTCTTCGAATACTTCGCGCAGAACATCATCCGCGCGGGCCGGAAGTTCGGACACCCGCTTTCGTGGTACATCATGACCAGCAGCCTCAACCACGCGGCCACGACGGACTTCTTCCGTAAAAACGGCTGGTTCGGTCTCAAGGAGGAGCAGGTCTTCTTCTTCACGCAGGGCACCATGCCCGCCTTCGGATACGACGGGAAACTGCTGCTGGCGTCGAAGAACGCCCTCTCCCTCTCTCCCGACGGTCACGGGGGAACGCTTCTGGCCTTGCGCAAATCGGGCGCCCTCGACAGAATGAAGAAGGAGGGAACGGACATCATCTCCTATTTCCAGGTGGACAATCCTCTCGTGCACGTGGTCGATCCGCTTTTCATCGGCATGCACGCGCTCGAAGGGGCCGAGATGAGCGCCGTGATGCTCTCGAAGACCGGTCCTTTCGAAAAACTCGGCAATTTCTGCGTTTCCGGAGGCCGGCTGCAGATCATCGAATACAGCGATCTGCCGCAGGAGCTCGCCGAGAAGCGCAATGCGGACGGCTCCCTCGCCTTCGTCGCGGGCAGTCCGGCGATCCATCTGATCAGGCGGGATTTTGTCGAGCAGCTCACGGCAAGCGGCTCCCTGCGTCTGCCCTGGCACCGTGCGGACAAGAAGATCCCGCACATCGACGACGCCGGGAATCCCGTCGTCCCCGCGGAGCCCAACGGCGTGAAGCTGGAGTCCTTCATCTTCGACGCCCTGCCGCTGGCAAAGAAGACCATGGTCATGGAGTTCGACCGGCGGGAAGTTTTCGCGCCGACGAAAAACAAAACCGGCGTTGACTCCGTGGAAAGCTGCCGTCAGATGCTCGTCGACCGGGACGCGGCGCGTCTCGAAGGCGCCGGCGTGAAGATCCCGCGGAAAGCCGACGGGACGCCGGATGCCCTTATCGAGATATCTCCGCTCGAAGTCCTCGACGCGGAAGACGCCCGCACTTTGGCCGCCTCCCGGAACATCGTCATCGGACCGGGGGCCGAGGTGGTGCTTTGACGGTCCGGAGGAACATCCGTCAACCGGCCGCCCCCGCCGCCCCGCCGGATGCCGGCGACTCCTCGAAGGAGGTCTGGCAGGCGGTAAGAGCGCTTCTCGTCGTCACGACGATCCTGATCGCCTTCGGTCTGACCATGCTCTATTCGGCAAGTTACGGGACCGCCGGGCTGAAGTATTTCAGAAATCAGCTCATCTGGATCGCTCTGGGAACGGCGGGGGGGGTCGGCGTCTTCCTCGCGGGATACCGCCGCGTCGCGGCACGGAGCACCTGGTGGATGGTGCTCTCCTTTCTCCTGCTGATGGCGGCGTGCTTCTTCTTCAAACCCGTGAACGGCGCCAGCCGGTGGATCCGTTTCGGCAGTTTTTCCATCCAGCCGTCGGAATTCGCCAAGATCGCCGTGGCGATCTTCGTCGCCAGATACTGCGCGGACAATGCGCGGACCTTTTCCGTCATCCGGCACCGCCGCGGGCTTCTGCCCCTCTGCGCCGGAGCCGGAGCCGTCATCCTCGGCATCCTCATGGGACGGGACCTGGGGACGACGATCCTCGTCGGCACGATGACTTTTTTCACCTTGCTGGCAGCCGGGCTGTACTTCCGGTATCTCATCATCCCGGTGGTCATCGGAAGCATCATCGCCGTCTACATCAAACTCTTCGACCCCATGCGGCTGGCCCGGGTGGTCTCCTTCATGAATCCAGAGGTCGTGCAGAAAGGCAAGGGCTACCAGCTGTGGAACTCCCTGCTGGCCCTCGGTTCGGGCAACTGGTTCGGCGTCGGCTTCATGACCAGCCGCCTCAAGGCGAAATATCTGCCGGAGGCGCATACGGACTTCATCCTCGCCATCGTCGGCGAGGAACTGGGCTTCGTCGCCATGGTCGCGGTCATCCTGCTGTATACGCTTTACGGGTACTACGCGCTCAGGATCGCCTTCAGGTCAAGCTCGAAGCTGGGCATGCTGCTGGGGTTCGCCCTGACGATCGGCATCACGGTCCAGGCGGCCATCAATCTTGCCGTCGTTTCGGGCAGCGCGCCCACCAAAGGCATGCCGGCGCCCTTCATCAGTTACGGCGGCAGCAACATGATCGCCTGTCTGCTGGCGACGGGCCTTCTGGTTTCCATCGCCTTCGACACGATCGATCCCGGCTACGAGGAGCGTCTTCTCGAAAAACTGCCGTGGAGACGGAAAAAGAACGGATAATCTCCCGATCAAAAGAAAGCCTTCGATCATCACTCCAAAAAAGAAAGGACTCCCGCTATGAAAAAAACACTTCTCCTCGCTTCGATCTTTTCCGTTCTGGCGTCCGGCGCGCTCGATCTGGCCGTCAAGCCCCTGCGGACCCACGGTCTGAAACAGGTCGTCATCGAGGATTCGACCGTGCGCGGCGTCGTCGTTCCGGGGGGCTCTGTGGATCTGCCGCTTCCGGAAAAAAAGGTCGATATGAGCAAATTTACCCGGGCGGTGCTGACGATCGCCCCCGCCGAGGGCGGATATCTGCCCGGCGCCGACGATCTGCGGCTGAATCTCCGTTCCGCCGCGGACCAGAAAGTCCAGCTGGAGTCCTACGGCGTCCCCGGGGAGAAGGAGGGCGAGGTCTTTTTCCGCCTCGCCGACGCGCCGGCGGACACATCCATCGCCCGGCTCTACGTGGATGAGACCCGCCGCGGCAACGGCAAAACGATGGCGATGAAGATCGTCTCCGTGCGCTTCGACGACGGTCCGACCGATCTCTGTCTGCCCGTCTTCTACGCCCGGCTGAACAACTGCGACCAGCCGGTCAAGGCGGGACGGACCTTCAGCGGCATCCCGAAAAACACGGGCGCGGCCGTCATCCTTGCGATGCCCGTCGGATTCAAACCCGGAACGTTTCAGAAGGTCGAGATGAAACTGACCGTCGAGGAAGGCGCTCTTCCGCCGGAAGGCCTGGAATTCAATCCCCGCTCGAAAGGCGTCAGCGCGAGCGCCTACGTTTCCGAGCCGTCGGCGGAAAAATATCTTTTCAGTTTCAAGGAACCCGTCACCGATCCCACCTCGGTCTTCTTTTACTTCAACCGGAAGGGGACTTCGACGGGGAAACCGGTCAAATTCCGGATCGACGCCATCCATCTGCTGAATTAGCGTCCGCGAGGTCAGCAGGCTCCGCCGACTTTTCTTCGTGTGCTTTCTTCCGGGCTCCATCGCCGTCGGCACGATCAATCCCGGTTACGGGGAGTTTTTTCTCGAAAAACCGCTCTGGTGACGGAAAAAAAGCGGGAGATTCCCCCGCGGTATCAAGGGTGTTTCATCGTTTTTTTCACCGCCGGACGGCTGTGGGTTGATTTTTCGTCAAACATGTGCTACATTACGCGTAAGAGTGTTATTAAACAGGGAAGATTCGGTCGTGCACGCCTATTTGATGCTGTATGAGGAGATCCGAGAAAAAATCCGTTCAGGGGAGCTGGGTCCCGGAACGAAAGTTCCCTCCGTCCGGGAAACAGCGCTGCGGCGCGGATTGAGTGAACCCACAGTCTACCGGGCCCTGCGGGAACTCGTGTCGTCCGGTCTGGTCGCTCCCCGGCAGGGGAGAGGCTTTTTCGTCACGGGGCGGGAAGAGATCTCCAGAAAATGGCAGCTGGCCTCCCCCGCGGGACGGATCGTCGAATTCGACATCAATTCCCGGCAGGAACTGCTCCGCCACCCCCGCAGAAACGGTGAGATCTATCCGGAACTCGAGCGGCAGTTCGCCTCATGCAACCTGAAATTCGAGATACTTCAATTTCCCTCGGAAGATCATCAGATCGAATACATCTGCGATACGCTCGACCGGGAGGGGGACGCCGTTGCGGGCATGCTCGTCGGACGCCTTGCGCAGGTGGAGGCAAGCCGCGTCCTGCTTCAAAAACTTGTCGCAAGAAAAATTCCGGTGGTCGTCACCTGCGGCGTGCTGCGGGCGGAAATGCTCGGATTGAGTTCGGTCGACGTCGATGCCGCCGCCTGCGGAACTTTGGCGATGGAGTACCTGATCGAACGGCACGTGAGGAAAGCCGCCATCGTCGGACGGCGCAAACCGCGGATCGATCAGGCGTGGATCCAGACCGTCAACGCCGTCTGCGCCTGGCAATACTGGAATCTGCCGCGGAAGGACTGCGTCATCGTGCGGACGAAAGATGTTTTTCCGCCGGCGCAGGGGACCGCCGCGGGTTATATCCTCGCGGAACGGGCAATCCGTCAGAATCCGGATATCGACGGCTGGTTCTGCACGGATTATCTGACAGGACTGGGCGTCTGCGCTTTTCTGAGGGAGCACAACCGGGTCCCGGGCAAAGAGATCCCCGTCGTCATCAACGCGGTTTCCGCCGTCCCCGAAGTGACGCATCTTCCCCCCGGATGTCTGCTCATAAAATCCCCCAACAGGGAAATGGTCCGGGAAATCGTCGCGGCCATGCGGGAACGGATCGCGGGCAATCTCCGTCCGCGCCGCATCCGGCTTGCGCCCGACCTGTACATCGTTCCGGATATTTCGTCGGAAAATGCCAAAAAAGAGAGGAGATGTCCATGATGAGATGTTTGCTTGTCCTGCTGCTGACGACGGCGGCGCTGACGGCGGCCCAGCCGCCCAGCGTCAAGGATTTCGGCGCGAAGGGCGACGGAAAGACCGACGATACGGAGGCGCTCCAGCGGGCCGCGGACGCGGTCACGGCGAAGCTCTCGACCTACGCGTCGGAGACGCTGTATTTTCCCCGCGGGCGCTACAAGATAAGCCGGCGGATCACCCTGAAAAAGATCCATCTCAGGGGTGACAGCGCGGTCATCGTCCAGACCGACCCCGCGGCGGACATCTTCTATTACGATTTCGCGTGGAACACCCGGGTGACCGGGATCGAGTTCCAGGGGGGACGCGATCAGCTGAGCTTCTGGAACGCCAACACGGAAAAGGGCCAGCTCACCGTCAGGGACTGCCGCTTTTTCAACGCGCGGGGCGTCGCCGTCACGTCGCGCCTCGGGACGAACTCGACGATCTTCAGCATCTCCAACTGCGTATTCTACAAATGCGGCCAGGCCGTCGTCAGCAACTGCGACTGGACATCCATCCGGGACATCTGGCTCACCAGCAGTTCGAAAATGCGCAAAAAGGCGGTGATCGTCAACGGGCACGGCGTCATGAACATCGACAGCATGCTGGGCGTTCCCCTCTGCAACGGCGACGAACAGCGCTGGGTCGACAATTACGGCAGTCTGTTCGTCACAGGGACCCGGTTCGGCGGCGAAGGCGGCGGCTTCACCCCCGTGTACAACTTCGCGAAATACCGCGCTTTCAACATCCCGGTCGAGATCTCAATCCAGCGTTGCTGGATCAGCTCGGGTTCATCCCCCAATGCGAACTGCGCCGTGTACTGCATCGAAGTGCCGAATCTGATCAACATCGGGGACTGCACCGGCGGGCCCGCCGCCATCGCCGTCGCACCGGGGATCGACCTTGCGAACTACTTTTACACCCGGCCGGACACGCTTCTCTTCAGAGCGGCGAACGTGGGCAACGGGGCAAATGTCATTCCGGAGGGACTGCTGCACCCCGTGACCCATCCGCCCCGTCCCGACAACCAGCTGACCCGGGAGCAGACCCTCGCGGCCGCCGAAAAAGCTCAGCCCCCGAGCGATCCCGTCATTCCGGCGGAGATCGATCTGCAGCGGGAGGGCGCGCCCGAGTGGAACATCGACGAATTCATGGACGGCGGCGTCCTCAAAAACTCGGAATTTCTCCACCTGATCCGCAAAAACGGACGGATGGGGCTCATGCGCCGGGTCCCCGGCTCCAAAGTCGGCGACTGGCCTCACGTCACCATCAAAAACATCAAACTGGACATCGGAAAATATCCGATCCTCGTCGTGGATCCCGTCTCCGCCTCCCCGGCGGAGTTCGCCGTCAAGATCGTCGTCCCCGAAAAGAAGAAGCTCTTCGCCGTCATGCGGCGCCAGATGCCTCTTTACAGACTGGAAATGAACCTTGCGGAGCGTTTTCCCGAACTCGCGGAGCATCCGGTCTTTTCGATGAAAGTCTATTACGTTCCCAAGAAGTACGTGCCGCCCCGTCCCAACGGCGCCCCCGTCGACCGCTGGGCCAAAGCGGGCAGCACGATGTGGTTCAGAACGATCGGGTTCTTCGGGAAGAAACCGGAAAATACAGGCAAAACAGCCGGAAAGGAATGAAATCATGTCGAAGGATCTCCAAAGGTCTCCGTTCGTCCGGAAAATGCGCTTCACTTTGATCGAGCTGCTGGTCGTGATCGCCATCATCGCCATCTTGGCGGCCATGCTTCTTCCTGCACTCCAGCAGGCCCGGGAGCGCGCCAAAGCCTCGACCTGTCAGAACAACCTCAAAACCTACGGTACGGCCCTGACCTTCTACGCCGACAGTCAGGACGGCTGGTGTCTTTCGCAGCAGACGGTCAGCAGCAAGAAGGAAGCCGGCGCCTTCTGCCGGGTGGGACAGTGGCTGCACGAGAACATGGGGCGCTGTTCCGACGCGGCATGGGCGGGCGGCTTCGCCTTCAACGGCTGCCCCGGGCGGGTCCCCGACACGTCGGCAACCGTCGTCCCCAATTTCGATCAGAACACGAAACGGGCGCTGAGTTACTCCCACTGCACCGGCGTTCTGGGAACCTACACGACGCCGACGACGGCCGCGACGCGGCTCCACAAGCTGAACCGTTTCAAGGCGCCGTCGCAGTACTATGCCTTCCTCGAAGGGGACTGGTACAACGTCCAGGTCGCGCATCTGCCCACCGCCCGGGCCGCCGGCAGCGCCTACGACGCCCTGGCTTTCCGCCACAACGACAGAATGAACATCTGCCACGTGGACGGTCACGTTTCGACGCTGGCGTTCCAGCCGCAGTACCGGCTCAACGACTCCTCGGACAACCCGATCTACTGGCGCCTGGCTCCCACCAGTGCGAAAAACCCCATCAAGGAAGCCCTTTGATTCACCCCGAAAAAGGAAGACGATCCCATGAAAAAAATTCTGATCTTTTCCATTTTGCCGCTCGTGTTTGCCGCCGGAGCTCTTGACCTTGAGGTCAAGCCCCTGCGCGTCAACGGACTGAAAAATGCCGTCGTCAACGGGGCCGCGATGCGGGGCACCATGGTTCCCGGCGGTTCCATCGATTTTCCCCTCCCCGCGAAGGAGATCGATCTGAGCAAATTCACCCGGGCGGTCCTGACGCTGGCCCCCGCAGAAGGGGGGATCCTTCCCGTTTCGGAAGATCTCCGGCTGAACCTGCGCGCGGCGAATTCGAAGATCCAGCTCGAGACCAGCGGCATGCCGGGAGAAAAACCGAACGAGACCGTCTTCCGTCTCACCGGCGCGCCGGAGAAAACTTTTCTGGTGCGTCTCTATCTCGACGAGATCCGGCGCTACACCGGCAAGGAGATTGCCCTGACGGCGGTCTCGCTGCGCTTCGACGATGGCGAAACGGACGTCTTCCTGCCCATTTTCCGCGCCCGGGTGAACAACTGCAAAAATATCGTCAAGGAGAACCGTATCTTCGGCGGTACTCCCCTGAACGAAGGCGCCGCGGTCGTCATCGAATTCTCGAATTTCTACAGGACCGGCACCTTCCGGAAAGCGGAGCTGGATCTCGATATTCAGGAGGGCGCGCTTTTGCCCAAAAACCTCGAGTTGAACCCGCGGGGAAAAAGCGGGGAAGCCAGCGCAAAAGCCGTGGAGAAAGCGCCGGGGAAATATCTTTTCACCTTTGATCGTCCCCTCACCGACAGTTCGGCGTTCTTCCTCTATTTCAACCGCGGGAACACGCTGAAGGACAAACCGGTCCGCTTCCTCATAAAATCAATCCGTCTGATCAAATAATATTTGAGGTCCAATATGTTACGAGCAATATTCCTCGCGTGTCTCCTTCTGGGGACCGCCGCGGCCGACAGCGTGATCCGCGTCACCGATTTCGGGGCCAGGCCCAACGACAAAAACGACGACACGGAGGCGATCCAGGCCGCCTGCGACGCCGCGAAAAAAAGGCTCTTCGGCTACCGCAGAGAGGGAACACCGGGGATGGTGGTGAGCGCCCCCGAGATCCGCTTTCCCCACGGGAAATACCGGATCAGCCGCACCATCAAAGTCCCGGCGGGCGTCACCCTGCGGGGGGAAGGCACCGGGTCGCTGATCGAGTTCACGGGGGAGCCGGCGGAAGATATCTTTCACATCCGGGCCTCGAAACAGCTCATCGAGGACCTGATCTTCATCGGCGGCCGCCACCAGCTCACGTTCTCCAACGCCAATATCGACAACACGATGCTGACCATGCGCCGCTGCCAGTTCCGCTTCGCCACGGGGTTCGCCGTGCGGGTCGTGCCCTCTGAGGGCAAGGACCACATGTCCAGTCTGACCCTGCTCGACGGGTGCACCTTCTCTCGCAATCACCAGTGCATCGAAAACAACGGTGACCTCATGCATCTCCGGGACTGCTGGATGGAACTCAAACAGCCGGAGATGATCGACGGTCCGGCCATCGTCAACCGCAGCGGGAAGCTCATGATGACCAACCTGTGCGGCGTTCCCTGCGCCAATCCGCCCAAGGGGGAGAAGTACCTCGAAAACGCCCGCTGGATCGACAATTACGGCGCACTGCGCCTGCAGTACGTGCGTTTCGGCGGCGAAGGCGGCGGCATCCCGGCGGTCTACAATTTCGCGGACGGGCGCAATCCCATCAGTCCCCTCGGCGGCAGCGGTACGGAGATCATCATCGAAAACTCCAGTCTCTGCGTCGGTCAGATCAAACGGCCCAACAAGGGCGCCCTCCGTCTCTTCGAGCTGCCCAGCCAGATCCGGATCGAAGGCAATTTCGGCTCGACGAACTCCCCCATGGTCATCCTCTCGCCGGAGCTGGAGAAGCGCCTCAAAGACCCCGCCGAACTGGATCACCGGCTCCGCCGCTGTTTCCGCTACACCATCAAAAACAATCTCGCCTGCCCCGGCCCCCTGCCCGCCGTTCTCCGCAAGTGGTTCACCGCCGACACCGACGTACCCTTTGCAAGAGATGAGAAATGAGAGTTGAGAGATGAGACAGGGCCGGACGGGCTTTTGCCCATCCGGCCCGATTTATTTTGCTTATCGGCCTGTTTACCTATCCGGCCTGTTGCTTTTGCTCACAGGGCCGCGAGGCTTGTTGACCACTCGTTGCCGACGGAACCGTAGTAGCGCCACTCGAGGGTGTCGGCGGCTTTGACGAGCTGAGAACCGAGGTCACCCGCGGCGGTGCGGATGCGGAGATCGTCCTTGCCGTCGCCGTCGAAGTCGGCGATCTGTTCGACGGTCACGTTGCCCAAGTCGCCGAGACCGAACCAGCTTTTGACGCTGCCGTCTTCAACAAGCCATGCGCCGTAGTAGGTGTCCTTCTTGAGCAGTACGTCGTCCACGCCGTCGCCGTCGAAGTCCCCCGCACCGACGATGGCGAAGCCTTCCGGCAGGGTGTCCAGATTGGCCCATGCCATGGTGCCGTCACTCTGGGTGAGCCAGCTTCCGGCGAAGCCTGCGTCGTGCTTGAGGCCAACGTCGTCTCTTCC
>Ga0310696_10003259_pt1 | contig 20442 bp, 18 predicted proteins | sample AusTroGonzalo_MG_4_FD_203885 | JGI IMG/M metagenome (GOLD analysis project Ga0310696, IMG submission 203885) | Bovine rumen microbial communities from tropical cattle in Woodstock, Queensland, Australia - Gonzalo_02 (v2) (version 2) | ecosystem: Host-associated > Mammals > Digestive system >... | reverse complement strand
AACGGCGCGCAGCTCGCCCCCTGCAAGGGCGGCGACGACGGATTCTGGGGGCGGGTCGAAATCTCGCCCGCGCCAGGCAACGCGACCGACGATCTTTTGAACGTGATCTTCGTTTCGGACGCGGGAAGTTCGCCCGACCTTTCCGCGCTGCCGATCGAAACCGATTTCGTCCGAGGCGCCGCGATCGGCAATACCGCCGCCGTCTTCGTCCGGAACGCGACCCGCCTCGCGGAGTCTTTTTCCTTCACGCTTCCGGGAACGGGAGAGCGGAATTGTTACGTTTCGGGCGTCGCCGCCGGAGAATGGCGCGTCCTGCACGGCGGAAAAGAGATCGCGACGGCGACGGCGACCGAGGAGGGCGGACTTCTCGTCTTCTCCGCTCCGGCGGGGGAGATCGCGTTGTCGCTGAGGTGATCCCGTTCCTTTCGCGAGTTCAAACCCCCGGTTCGCCGTCAAGCGGACCGGGGGCCTTTTCGGAGAGGGCGGTTGCCGGAGAGCGCCGCCGTTGACAGATCCGGATTCATCCGTTATAATTAGTTAAGGAAAGAAAAACGGGAACGGGAGAAAACGAATGGCGTCAAGCAAGGGATATCTGGATTTTATACGCGACCAGACGGCGGATCTTTGTGGCGTGACCTATCGGGCGATGATGGGGGAATACGTCCTCTATTGCCGTGGGCGGATCGTCGGCGGGATCTACGACGACCGCCTTCTCGTCAAGCCGACCGGGGCGGCGCTTCGCCTGCTGCCCGCCGCGCCGCGCGAAATCCCCTATCCGGGGGCGAAGGAGATGCTGCTCGTCGAGGAGGTCGACGACCGGGACTTTTTGTGCGAACTCTTCGCCGCGATCGCCGACGAAGCGCCGGCGCCGAAAAAGCGGGGGAGCGGAAAGGGGAGCCGATGAACTATCGGGAGATCAACGCGAAAACGATCGATCGCTGGATCGAAGAGGGCTGGAAATGGGGGACGCCGATCGACGGCGCGACCTTCGCCGCCGCGAAAAACGGGGTCTGGGACGTGAGACTGACTCCGACGAAAAACGTGCCGCACGAGTGGATCGGCGACCTCGCGGGGAAGCGGGTGCTCGGGCTTGCTTCGGGCGGCGGACAGCAGATGCCGATCTTTTCGGCGCTCGGCGCGGAGTGCACCGTCCTCGATTTTTCCGAGCGGCAGATCGCGAGCGAACGCCTCGTCGCCGCGCGCGAGGGATACGAGATCAGAACCGTCCGGGCGGATATGACCGAACCGCTTCCGTTCCCCGACGAAACCTTCGACCTGATCTTTCATCCCGTGTCGAATTGCTACGTCCGGGAGGTCAAGCCGATCTGGAGGGAGTGCTTCCGCGTCCTCAAAACGGGAGGGGTTTTGCTTGCCGGGACCGATTTTTATCTGAATCACATCGTGGACGACGACGAGCGAGAGATCGTCAACCGGCTGCCGTTCGACCCGCTCGCAAACGAGGAACAGCGGCGGCAGCTCGAGCGAGTAGACGCGGGAATGCAGTTTTCGCACACGCTTGAGGAACAGATCAACGGGCAGCTTGAGGCGGGATTCACGCTTCTTGCCCTGTACGACGACACGAACGGAGAGGGACGGCTTCACGAACTGAACGTTCCGACCTTCATCGCGACGCGCGCCGTCAAAAAAGAAAGGAGACAGTAACGGTGGAACGGGTATTTGAATCCGACAGGATCGAGTTCGTAAAGGTCGACGAGAGTCTCGTCGGCGACTATCTGACGATGGTCAACGATATCGAGCGCGTCGGTCGGCTGATCGGGAGAAGGACCGAACCGATCCCGCCCGAAAAGGAGCTGCGTTGGGTGCGCTCGAAGCGCGAGGAAAACGCCCCGATCTGGTCGATGATCGAAAAGACGAGCGGCGCGTTTATCGGAAATATCGAGTTGATGGACGTACACGACGGAGAAGGGGAACTCGGGATCGCGATCACGGCGGAAAAGCAGGATCGCGGCTTCGGGAAAGAGGCGATCCCCGCCGCGCTCGGATACGCGAAAACGACGCTGGGGCTGAAGCGGGTCTTCCTCAAGGTCTATCCCGACAATCCCCGCGCGTTCCACGTCTACGAGGTCTGCGGTTTCCGGGAATACGACCGCAACGACGAGGATATCTTTATGGAGATCGCGCTCTGACGCCGCTTGCTTTGATGTAAATAATTCTTTGCAAGAAGAAAGCGCCCCGCCCGAAAAACGGGCGGGGCGTTCGTTTTTTGCGCGGCAGCGGCGCGAACCGTCAAGGGTTCTCCGGCGGGGCGGGGAGCAGATCCGAGAGGCGGCGCGAGTAAAAGAAATCGTGTACCATCGTGTCGAACTCGTGCCAGAAGGGGAGCGTGCGGCATCGATCCTTGCGCGGACATTCCCCGGCGTCGGCGGCAAGACAGGCGATCGGGGCGAGCGTGCCCTCGGTCAATTCGATGATTTCGCCGACGGTATAGTCCTGCGGGCGGCGGCAGAGCCGGTAGCCCCCGCCTTTCCCGCTTGAGCCGCGGATCAACTTTCCCTGCACCAGATCCCGGACGATGATCTCGAGATACTTCTTCGAGACCTCCTGCCGCAGCGCGATATCCTTCAGCGGAACGACGCCCTCGTCGGCGTGCTCCGCAAGGTCCAGCATCACGCGCAGCGCGTAGCGCCCCTTGGTCGAAACCATACGCGTCTCCCTTCCTTTTGATACGCCTATTATATCACAGGGTAAAAAAGGAATCAAGCAGAGTTTGAAAAACCGTGGAAAAATATTTTAATTACCTATTGACATAGTAGGCAAATAGGGATATAATATCCGCGGACGAAATCGAGGCGCGGGAGAGGGAAGAGAAACGAACCGCGCGGAAGGAGAGGGAATGTATATTTACGCGGACAACGCCGCGACGACGAGGATGAGTCGGGCGGCGGTCGAGGCGATGACGCCGTATCTGACCGAATGGTACGGGAATCCGTCGTCGCTTTACTCGCTCGGGCAGCGGGCGAAGGAGGCGCTGGAGGACGCGCGCGAGAGGATCGCCCGGATGATCGGGGCGGAGCCGCGCGAGATCTTTTTTACGTCGGGCGGGTCGGAAGCCGATAATCAGGCGATCCGTTCCGCCGCCGCGATCGGGGCGAAGAAGGGAAAACGGCATATCGTTTCCGACGCGATCGAGCACCACGCCGTTCTGCACACGCTGAAGAAACTGGAGCAGGAGGGGTTCGAGGTGACGCTGCTGCCGGTCACGCCCGCGGGGATCGTCCTGTCGTCCGACGTGGAGGCGGCGATCCGGGAGGATACCTGCCTTGTGACGGTGATGGCGGCGAACAACGAGATCGGGACGATCCAGCCGATCAAAGAGATCGGCGAGATCTGTCGGCGGCGCGGCGTGCTTTTCCACACCGACGCGGTGCAGGCGGTCGGACATATTCCGCTGTCGGTCGGGGAGATCGGCTGCGATCTGCTCTCGGCGTCGGCGCACAAGTTCCACGGTCCGAAGGGGGTCGGGTTCCTGTACGCGAAGCGGGGCGTGAATCTCGAACCGCTGATCGAGGGCGGCGCGCAGGAGAGAAACAAGCGCGCGGGGACCGAGAACGTCGCGGGGATCGTCGCGACGGCGACGGCGCTCGAGGAGGCGGTCGCGAGAATGCCCGAAACGGCAAAACGGCTGGTCGCTTTGCGCGATCGGCTGATCGCGGGGCTGTCAAAGATCCCGCATGCGGCTCTGAACGGGGATCCGGCGAGACGGTTGCCGTCGAACGTGAACTTTTGCTTCGAGGGGATCGAGGGAGAGTCGATCCTGCTTCTGCTCGACGATCGGGGGATCGCCGCGTCGTCGGGGTCCGCCTGCACGTCGGGGTCGCTCGACCCGAGCCACGTGCTGCTCGCGATCGGACGGCCGCACGGTGTGGCGCACGGGTCGCTCCGGCTCTCGCTCGGGGAGGACGCGACGGAGGAACAGGTCGATTATATGATCGGTGTGGTCTCTGAAGTGGTCACGCATCTGCGGGGGTTTTCGCCGGTTTGGCGGGATCTTGTCGCAGGGAAAACGAAATTTGTGCTGTAAGGAGGAATAGATATGGCGCTTTATAGTGAAAAGGTGATGGATCATTTCCGGAATCCGCGCAACGTCGGGGTGATCGAGGACGCCGACGGCGTGGGCGAGGTCGGGAACGAGAAGTGCGGCGATATTATGAAGATCTACCTGAAGATCGAGAACGGGATCGTCGAGGACGTGAAGTTCGAGACTTTCGGGTGCGCCAGCGCCGTCGCGTCGAGTTCGATGGCGACCGAACTGATCAAGGGGAAGCCGGTTTCGGAGGCGCTTTCGCTGACGAATAAGGCGGTCGCCGAGGCGCTCGACGGGCTGCCTGCCTATAAGATGCATTGCTCGGTGCTCGCCGAGGAGGCGATCAAGAACGCGCTCGAGGATTACTATAAAAAGCACCCCGAGGCGAAGTGAGGACGAGGAGTACGCCCGCTTTCTTGTAAGAAAGCGGGGCAAAGAACTTCAATATGGGGATATTGAAGAGCAAAACGCCGAGCCCTTTCGACTCTCGCCGTTTTGCGGTTCTATAGCCGCGACTACTCCTGCTTCCTGTGCTTTTGGTCTGTTTTCACGCCGCGCGGCGCCCGCACGTTTCATACAAAAAGCGCCCTGCTCTCGGTTCGTTCGAGGCAGGCGCTTTCAGTTTTCTTTTTGTTCAGATTTTTGATCGGGCAGATGGGTCGCGATCTCTGACAGATCGCAGTCAAGAATCTCGCACAGGGCGTTCAGCGTGTAAGTGCTGACGTTCTCGTTCTTGCGCAATCGGTCGAGCTGCCCAGTGCTGATCCCGTATTGCCGGATCAGCTTGTATTGAGAGATCCCGCGAGCTTTCAGCGTTTCCCACAGTTTTGTGTAGACGATCATAGCCGTTCCTTTGCCTTCTTCGACGATAGTTTTTCTTACACTTTAATTATAATTCATCCTTTTCTCTTGACAATTGCCCGTAATCGGGCTATAATATTTACAAACAACTTTATAAGAAGGAGAAAGAAAAATGAATGTCAGCAAAAAGACACTGGTAATGATTTCGGGACTCATAATGCTGTTCGCGGGTGTGCTGGGCTTGATTCTATGCTTGCTGCCTGCGATCAGCACGGCATTTGCCGACTCGGACAGCGTGTGGAGCGTCGCCTTTTCAACCGATCCGGACGCGTACGGAAACGGCTCCAGCGTTCTGCTGCTTGGGATTGCTGCGCTGCTCGGCGGGATTGGAGGAGGCGTTTTGCAGTTTCTTGTCGGAACGGGTAAAATACCCGCCGTTCCCAAAAAAGTGCAAAGTCTTTCGCAGGAAGAAAAGAAGAAAAAGATTTTTGCGGGCTTTTTGCTTGGAGGGGTAACGCTTTCTTTGTTCTATATCGTCGCAGCCGTGCTGTTCTTCTGCACGAAAAGGCTGCTTGGATTCAACGAGACGGTTTATAAAGTCGGAGCCGGCTCGATCGGAGCAGGGGTTGTTTGCGTCATTCTCGCGTTGCTCGGCGTATGCGCCGAGTATTTCGGCTATCTGTATCGCTTGGATGTCATAAACAACGAAGCGAATCAAGCAAACGAATAAAAGTTTCCGCGAAGAGGAGCGGCGGGGGTTCCCGCCGCCCTTTTTCTTTTGCGCGAATCGCAGGATTATCGATTGACAGTTCTTACAGAATCGGGTATAATAGAAGGTAGAAAACGACGCGGGAGGAGATCGGTATGACGGGCGTGTTCCGGGAGAAGGCGAACCTGATGGACGGGGCGGCGATGGATCGCGCGATCACGCGGCTGAGCCACGAGATCCTCGAGAAAAACAACGGCGCCGAAAACGTCGTCCTGATCGGCGTGCGCCGCCGCGGCTATCCTCTCGCCCTCCGGATCGCCGGGAAGATCAAAACGATCGAGGGGGTCGACGTGCCGGTCGGCGCGATGGACATCACCTTTTACCGCGACGATCTGTCGAAAAAGAACGATCAACCGGTCGTTTCCGAAACCGATATTCCGTTCGACGTGACGGGGAAAACCGTGGTGCTGGTCGACGACGTGATCTTCACGGGACGTACCGTCCGCGCGGCGATCGACGGGCTCTTCGACCTCGGGCGCCCCGGCGCCGTTCGGCTTGCGGTCATGATCGACCGGGGGCTGCGCGAGTTGCCGATCCGTCCCGATTTCGTCGGAAAGAACATTCCGACCTCACATTCCGAGTTGATCCGCGTCCGCGTAAAAGAGTACGACGGCGAGGATTCGGTCGCCGTTTTGCAGCGGATAAACGAAAGGGAAAGCAAATGAACGATCAGTGGAACGATAACGAAACCGAACGCCCGGAGGAACCCGAGCGGGTGTTTATCCCGTTTCCGCAGACCCCGGAGCCGGAGCCGCGCCCGGGAGGGGGTTCCGACACGACGGCGTTGATTTTCTCGATTCTGTCGATTTTCTTTTCGTCCTGTCTGCCGCCGATCTCGGTGGCGCTCTCGATTCTTTCGTTCGTCTTTCTGCGGCGTTACCGCGCGGCGGGCGGAGAATGGCGCGGAACGTCGATCGCTTCGGCGCTGCTTGCCGCGCTCGGGATCCTGTTCGCGATCCTCTCGGTGATCCTGGTGGTGCTGGCGTTTGTGTCGAAGGACCCCGATTCGATCTACGGTTTGATACACCCGACGGAAACGACGTGAAAAGCGCCGGATCGATCCGGCGCTATTTATGACGTGATGCGTGCCGCGAGGGGGCTGGACGCACGCGGTTTTACAAAAGGAAAAAGAAACGATACGGTTGCGACCATAGAACCGCGAAACGGCGCCGGAGCGCCGTTTCGCTTTTTTTCTTATTGAAGTTCTTTGCTCCGCTTTCTTACAAGAAAGCGGACGTTCTTTTCGCGGACGTGCTTTCTCCCCGCCCGTGGGCGTTCTTTTTTTACCTGCGGACGTTGCGGCGGCGGATATACTCGAAGAGGACGAAGATGACCTGGGCGGGCACGCCGAGGAGAAAGATCGGCCAGATATTCTCGTTCACCGTGGCGATGAAATGCAGATAAAAACTGGTGAGGATCGACCACATATCGAGCGAAACGAGGATCGCGGTGACGATCCCGCTCCACCAGCGGCGCGAGAAGAAGACGGCGAACGAAAGCGACGCGGGCGCCGCCCAGACGAACGCCATCCAGACCGCCTCGTTGTGGAACACGCGGTTGTAGACGAAGATGATCGTGGCGACGGCGTAGCAGAAGGTCGCGAGCAGAAGAACGATGGCGATCCGGGGTCCGAGCCCCTCGCTCTTCTTCTTTCCGATCGTCGGCGCGTCGTCGTGACGGCGGATCAGCCAGTCAAACTCGACGCCGTAGATCTCGCAGACCCGGAGCAGTACGCTGATGTCCGGAAGACTGTCCCCCACCTCCCAACGGGAGATCGCCTTGTCGGAGTAGTTCAGCGCTTTCGCCAGCTCCTGCTGCGTCATTTTGTTCGCTTTCCGCAGAAGAATAAGGTTGTTGACGATGTTTTTTCTGACGTCTTCCATAGCACCTACCATTATACAGGCATTTTCCCGAAAAATCAAGAGGGGACGTCGTGGTTCCGACGGATTCTATTCAAAATAGAGTCCCGAAAAACCGGACGTCTCGGTAGAATAGAATATGAGAATCTTTAATTGCGGCGGGCGCTTGACAAGTGTTCCGCGGTCGGATATACTCTTTTCAGGAAACAACCGCGCCGATCGGAACGAAAGGAGGGAGAACCGGATGACGGTACTGCAGTGGATCGTAATCGGAATCGCGTCGGTACAGGCAATTGCGGTCCTTTTGTATTTTTCGCACGTGATCTGGTGGTTCGAGGGGAGCCGTCCCCAAAAGAGACTGCATGCGGACAAGAAGCGCCGTTTTGCGCTCCTGATCCCGGCGCGCGACGAAAGCACGGCGATCGCGCCGTTGCTTGACAGCGTAAAGCGGCAGACCTATCCCGCGGAACTGGTCGACGTTTACGTGATCGTCAAGGATCCCGAGGATCCGACGATCGGGATGGTGCGCGAAACGCTCCCGGACGCCGTCGTACAGGTCGTTCCGAATCAGAAGCGGAAAGCCGACGCGATGGACGCCTGTATGCAAACGATCCTTAACACCGGCAATAACCCCGACGCGTACCTGATCGTCGACGCCGACTGTATCCTCGCGGCGAACTACGTCGAGGAGATGAACAACGCGATGGAGACCGGCGCCGAGATCGTGATCCCGCGCAAACTGATCAAGAACTGGCTGACCGACAAGAAGAAATACCGGACGCTTTACGCGAACTGCAGCGCGCTGACTTACGTCGGCGTCGACGATATGGGCAACAAGAGCAAATCGAAGCGCGGCTATCCGCTTGCGCTCTGCGGTCAGGGGATGCTGATCGGCGCGCGGGTGATCTCGACGCTCGGCGGTTATCCTTTCCGCAGTCTGACCGAGGATTACGAGATCGCGGTCGAGTGTATGCGGCGCGGGTATAAACAACTTTATTACGAGTACGCAGAAATCTACTCCGAGGAGCCGCTGACGCGGCGCGAATACAACAAGCGGCGGGTGCGCTGGCTCAAGGGCTTCGCGCAGTTCCGCAAGACCTACGGCGGCGAGATCAGGGAAATGACCTTCGGTCACGGAAAGCCGGATCGCGGAAACCTGCACTTCCTCTACGACCTCTATCCGGTCTACCTGATGCTCGGCGGCGCCGGCGTCGGGTTCGGCGCGTGCCTTGTCCTTTCGCTGGTCCGTGCGCTTTCCGGGGCGGGCGGTGCCGCGGCGGCGCTGCTCTGGTCGCTGCTCCCGTTCGGGATCGCGTATCTTGACCTGTTCGTTTTCGGCGCGGCGCAGCTGATCGTCAGCAGAAAGTACAACCGGATGACGGGATGGGAAAAACTCAAACTGCTGTTCCTGTTCCCGTTCGTTTCGATCGAATACGCGTGGATCTTCGTTCTCGCGTTCACGACGGCCGTCCGCGCCGACGATTGGGCGCCGGTCGCGCGGATGTCGATCGATTCCGAAGAGGTGTCGAGCGAGGCGATCCGCGAGGAGCGAGAGCGGGAGGTATCGGCGTGAAGGGCGCGGAAATGATCCGGCTTGAGGGCGAGCACGAGCGCGCGCGCGAATTTTCGGCGCACGTGATGCCGCACTGCACGGGAAAGTCGATTTTGCCGGTGTCCGACGACTACGACTATCTGCGCCGCGGCTTTTTCCGGCGGCTGCTTTCGGTTTTTTCGGTCGGGGTGTTCCGGCTGGCGGGTCTGTTCGTCGGGGCGTACTGCCGATTCCGGGTCGAGGGGAAAAAGAACCTGAAGGGCGCGCGGGGCGCGATCCTCACTTCGAACCACGTCAGCGTCGCCGACTGCATCCTGATCCGTCGGGCGGTCGGGCGGCGGAAACTGAAAATCACGGTCGCCGAGTTCAACAACCGCCGCGGCGCGTTCGGCGCGCTGCTTCGGGCGGGGGGGACGGTGCCGATCGGAAAAACGTTGCCCGCGATGCGGCACCTGAACGCCGCGATTGCCGAATACCTGAAACGGGGCGAACTCGTTCTGTTCTATCCCGAAGGGTCGCTCTGGTGGTGCTACGAGAAGCCGCGTCCCCTGATCGAGGGGGCGTTCCTTTCGGCGGCGCGGAACGGCGTCCCCGTGATCCCGATGTTCTATACTTTCAGAACGCGCGGCGTTCGCCGTGACGGCACGCCGAAAAAGTCGTTTACGCTCCATATCGGGGAGCCGATCCCGACCGATCCCGCCGCGCCGCTCCGCGAGGAGGCAAAGCGGCTGGCGTCCCTGGTCTGGGAGTTCAATAAGGGCGTTTACGAAGAGGCGTACGGGAAAGAATTGGAGTACGACTGAAAACGCGGGAGCAAACCGAGAGGACGCGGGGCGCCCGCGCGACCAGGACGACTAAGCGACGGCAAGCGCGTTGGTGGTGCAGAACACCGGATGAGGTGGAGTTGAGCCGCCGATTCGTCCGGCTCCACCTCATCTGTCACTTCGTGACATCTTCCCCTCAAGGGGAAGACTTGGTACGAAAGCAACGGTAACAAAGGAAAAGAGGACGAAAAAAGCCGCGTTTTTGAAGCTGCAAAACGGCGGGGGAGGCGGGCGTGGGACGTCCGCGCGATATGTTGCGCCGAAGGGCGCAACGCGATATGTCCGCGGGTGCGGACGCGATATAAAGCGTGCCGGAGGCACGGTTGGGCGATTTTATGCCGCACGGCGAACGTTTCGCCGCGCGGCGTGTTTATTAACCGAAGAGCAAGACGAACCGGAAAAGTTGCGTCTATAGAACCGCAAAACGGCGCCGCGGCGCCGTTTTGCTTTTTTCATATTCCATTATGAAAGTTCTTTGCTCCGCTTTCTTCCAAGAAAGCGGACGTCCCCCCTCGTTCCCCTCGTTTCCTTCGTTTTTTTCGTCAAACGAGTTTTTCGAGGGCGGGGAGTTTTCGCTCGATATCGGCGACGAGGGCGAACTGATTACGGGCGCGATCGAGGTTGTGGGTCGGGTATTCGGTCTTGAAGTAGACGTCGCCGTTCAGGTAATCGGTCAAAAAGCGCATCCCGCACTCAAGCGTGATCAAACGAATCGAGAACGGAAGCAGCTCGCGCTCCCGCTTGGCAAGATAATCGCCGGTCTCCTCCAAAAACCCCCTGGTAAACGCGGCGACGTTCTCCACTTTGAGGAATACTTTGTCGAGGTCGGCTTCGTCCTCCGCCGCCGACGAGGCGGCGAAGCGCAGCGCGTCCCCGTAGTCGGAGAGCAGGGACCCGGGCATCACCGTATCCAGATCGATCAGCGCGAGGCAGGCGCCGGTCTTTTCGTCAAAGAGAAAGTTGTTCAGTTTCGTATCGTTGTGCGTTACGCGAAGCGGGATCGACCCGTCGGCGATCCCGTCGACGATCACTCCGCAATCGGCTTCGCGCGAGAGAGCGAACCCTAACTCCGGGGCGACCCCGGCGGCGCGTCCCCGCGGGTCTGCGTCGGCGGCGGCTTTCAGCGCGGCGAGCCGCGCGCGGGTATCGTGGAAACCGGGGATAACCTCGTAAAGCGATCCCGCCGGAAAGTCCGAAAGTCGGCGAAGGAACCGTCCGAACGTTTTTGCCGCGAGGTAAAGGGCGTCCGGATCGGCTGCCTCACGCGATTCTGCCCCGGAGATCAGACGGGTCAGGCGATAACACTCGCCCTCCGCGGAAACGAAGGGAAGCCCGGTCGTCTTTTCCGGAACCGGCGACAGCGTTTCGCGGTCGGGGTCGCCGCCGTCGGCGGCGATCTTTTCCCGCAGGAAAGCCGTGACGCGCGCGACGTTTTCGGTCACAAGATCGGGTCGGGGGAAGACGGCGCGGTTCACGCGCTGGAGTACCGTCGCCGGGTTCGTTTTGCAAAGATACGTGTCGTTGATATGTCCGCGTCCGAACGGTTCGATCGGCGTGCGGTCGTCGGAATCGACCGCAAACCGTGACAGAATTGCCCGCAGCGCCGCGCGGTCAGGCACGGTATTTGCCCTCCGCGATCATTTTTGCGATCGCCGCCCGGAGCGACGCCGCGTCTTCGCGGTAAGTGACCCCGTACCAGCGCTCGGGCGTGTCCAGAACCCGCACCGAGAGGCTGCCGTCGCGGATCGCGCCGTCGACCGCGCCGGGAAGATAAAGCTCGTCTTTCAGGGGATCTTTCATCGCGGGGAGAAACGCCCGGAGATCTGCGTCGAGCCGCGCGACGAAATCGGGGCGGAATCCCCACATATTCATCGAAACGACCGCGTCGAGCGGGATCCCGCTGTTCCGGTCGATCCCGCAGCGCTCTTCGATCCCCGAGAGCAGCCCGTCCTTCACCGTGCAGATCCCGCGGTTGACGGTCCCCGTCTCGCTCAGCGTGTTTCCGAGGCGGTAGCCGACCATACACGCCGAGAGATCGGGCGAGCAAAGAGCGCCGAAGAGAACGCGGTAGGAACCTCCGCCGTAAAAATCGTCCGAATTGACGACGGCGAACGGCGTGTCGAGGTGCTCGCGCGCGCACCAGACGGCGTGCGCGGTCCCGAGCGGACGCGTCCGCTCGGACGGGACGGCAAACCCCTCCGGGATCAAATCGTTCTCCTGCAGCGCGTAGCGCACGTCGAGCAGTTTTTCGATCCGGCGTCCGACCGTCTCGCGGAAGTCCGACAGCATCGACCGGCGCAGAACGATCACCGCCCGTCCGAATCCCGCCGCGGCGGCGTCGGCGACCGAATAATCGAGGATCGTTTCTCCGTTCGGACCGAACGGCTCGATCTGCTTGAGTCCGCCGAAGCGGCTCCCCATCCCCGCCGCCATCACCAGGAGCGTAACCGTCTTTTCTTTCATTTCATCCACCTCTTTCGTCGTTGGGGGAGACGCGTCGGAACCGACGCTCCCCGTCCCCCGACAGTATAGCGCATTTTTCACCGCTTGTCAACCGTGACCCCTTCCTCGTCGGCGCGGAATCCGCCCCCTTCCGTCGGCTTGCGGTTCTTGCACCGAAATATCCTTTCTTGCAAAAAAAGATCGGTAAACGGAGGGCAAAGGGGGAAGAATCGCGGTCGGGATATTGACAATCCGCCGCTTATATAATATAATGAAGGCGGAAACCACCCGCGGACGGTTCCGCGAGGATTCCAAAGACTTCAAGAAAGGAAATCTTGCTATGAAGAGAATCGTATGTCTGCTTCTTGTCCTTGCGATGCTGACGGTTGCCTTCGCGTCGTGCGGAAAGAAAAAGGGCGACTCCGCGACCGAAGGGGCGACCACGCCCGCCGCGACCGAAGCCGCAACCACGCCGGCGACCGAACCGGCGACCGAAGCTGCAACCACGCCGGCGACCGAACCGGTAACCGACGCGGCGACCGAACCGGCAACCGAAGCCGCGACCACGCCGGCGACCGAAGCCGCGACCACGCCGGCGACCGATCCCGCGACCGAGCCGGTGACCGAAGCCGCGACCGAACCCGCGACCGAGCCCGCGACCGAAGCCGCGACCGAGCCGGTGACCGAACCGGCGACCGACGCCGAGACCGAACCGCCGACGACCGCTTCGCCCGAGCACTGGGAGACGGTGGGAGCGACGGTCAAAGCCCTGTCGGAGTCGAACCGGAGTTTCCGGTTTGAGATGAGCGAATACGGCAACGCCGAAAAGATCTCCAAGAACGATCAGTTCGTTGCCGGACCCGATTCGGTAGAGCTGGAGGTCACCCCCGAGATCCAGGTGTTGGTCTATAACCGCAACCTGGCGGCAAACGAACTGCTCGGCACGTCGATCGAGTACGTATACTGGGATTACGAGTGGGGAAGCGCCGCGGGACAGATCGACACGGTCGTCCAAGGCAACGACCCCGAAGCGCCCGACGTGTTTATCAATATGATCTTCGACCTCGGAAAATCGACCCTGAACGGCGACTTCAAGGACGTTTGGACGATCCCCGGCTCGTTCTTCGATTTTGAGGCGCGGGGCTGGATGAAGAGCTGGATGGAAAGTATGTCGCTGACCGGCGACCGCGCCTACACGCTTGCGGGCGACTACTTCCTCGACGTGCTGCGCGCGATGGGGGTCGTTCCCTTCAATATGACGATGATGAACGATAACGCCGCCGAACTCGCCACGGCGATCCTCGGAGAAGGCGGAGAACTCGACGACGAGGATCTGACTACGTACTTCTTCGACCTCGTTGAGGACGGCGGTTGGACCTGGGAGCTGCTCGGCAAACTCTGCGCGGCGATCTGGGTCGACAGCGATGAAGACGGACAGAATTCGATCGGCGACCGCCTCGGCTTCCTTGCCAGCGGGCGGACGAACTATTCGAGCTCCTTCTTCGTTTACGCCAACACCGAGAAACTGTTCGAGACCTACGTGATCGAGGATCCCGAGGATCCCCGGGACGGCAAGACCTGGATCCGTTACGCGGAGATGGGCGGTCTCGGCGATATCTTCGACGCGCTCAAGGATCTTTTCGCAGGCAGGGGAGCGCTCGCACCCAACAACCCGAACGAGGGCAACACGGCGGACAACCCCGGACTGTCCTACCATTGGATCAAGTTCGGAAAGGGCGAGGTGCTCTTTGCCGGCGCCTGCGTGCTCGGTGCGCTCGAGGACGACGCCTTCCAGACGATGGAGGACCGCTACTCGGTCGTTCCGGTGCCGAAGGTCGACGCCGAGAAGGACTATAATACCGTGATCCACAACGTCGGCGACGCCGGCGCGATCAACGTCAGAACGAATCCCGCGAAGACGAAGGCGATCTCGGCGTACCTGCAGTACTGCACCGAACACTCCGCCGAGGTCCGCGAGGAGTTCCTCGAGATCGTGACGAAGTACAAGACGACGTCCTACGACCAGGGCACCGACCGGATGCTCGACCTGATCTACGAAAACGTCGTCAACGGCCGCGACAAGTCGATCGAGGACATTATGCAGACCGATTCGACCTGCAAGCCGCTGCGCTGGCACGTTCTGGTGATGGCTAACAACTCGTTCACGCACGGTTCCGACGACCTGTCTTCGCAGTACGAGTCCGCTATCGAAGCTAAGCAGGCGTATCTGGACGAAAAACTCGAGACCTGGTACACCCTGCCGACCGCTTCCGGGAATTGACCCGAAACGAAAACGCATTGCGCCCCCGGACCCCGGGGGCGCGATCTGTCAAAGGACGGTCCAACGCCGTCGCGAAACGCGGGACGGCGATCTGCGTCCGGCAAACGCTTGTGAATTGTAACCAAAAATCCGCGCCGTTTTTGTCACAAACGACGAGGGCGGTCGCGTCGGACGTCCAAAGAGGTGAACCGACCGAAACGACCCGAAACGACAAGGGAAAACCGCTTTTCATACGGCAAAAGAACACGGAAAAAACCCACGGGATCCGGCGCGCCCGGTTCGATCCCGTGAAAACCCGTTGTCAAGTTGAACAATCTTTTTCGGCGTTTTTGGGGGAAACGACGAATCGTTCTTCTTTTGCTTCGTTCTCTTGCAAAAGGAGCAACGCTCATATATAATAGATATATCCATATACGATCGTTAAACCGATTCCAACAAGGAGGATAGTTTATGAGAACAAGAATCACGTCTGTCGTTCTGCTTCTGTGTATGCTGTTCGCGGCGTTCGCGCTCTCGTCCTGCGGGAAGAAGGGCGGCACAGCGACCGAAGGAGCGACGACCCCCGCCGCGACCGAAGGTGCGACCACCCCGGCGACCGACGGTGTAACGACGCCCGTCGCGACCGATGGGGCGACCACGCCCGCCGCGACCGATGGGGCAACGACGCCCGCCGCGACCGAGGGTGCGACCACGCCCGCCGCGACCGAAGGGGCGACCGAGCCGGCGACCGTCCCGGCGACCGAGCCGGCGACCGATCCCGCGACCGTCCCGGCGACCGTCCCGGCGACCGATCCGGGAACCGACTGGGAAACCATCAGCAAAAAGGTCAAAGGTTACGGCGAAAACATGAGGAAGATCAAAATCGAGTGCGCCGATTTCGTCTCCACCGAAAAGATCGCGAAGAACAAAGCGTATCTTGCCGGTCCCGACGAGGTCGAGGCCGGCGTGACGCCCGAGATCGAGATGATGGTCTACGCCCGCAACCACGCGGCGTGCGAGCTGCTCGGGCTGACGATCGAGTACGATTATTGGGATCACGACAAAGCTTCGTGGGGCAAGTCGTCCGGACAAATCGTGACGCTCACGCAGGGGAACGCCGCCGACGCGCCGGATCTTTTCGTCAATATGATCTACGACCTGAACAAGGCGATGCTGACGTTCGGCGCGTTCAAGGAGCTCCGGACGCTTCCGCGCTCCTATTTCAATTTTGAAACCAAGGGCTGGATGAAGGACTATATGGACAGTATGTCGTTCACCGGCGACCGCGCCTACGTTCTTGCGAGCGATTACTTCCTCGACGTTCTTCGTTCGATGGGCGTTCTGCCGTTCAATATGTCGATGATGGACGACAACGCCACCAAACTGGCGAGCGTGATCGTCGAGGACGGCGAACTCGACGGCGAGGCGCTCTCCACCTACTTCTTCGACCTCGTCGAGGGCGGCGACTGGACCTGGGAACTGCTCGGCAAACTCTGTACGGCGATCTACTTTGACGCCGACGGAGACGACCAGAACTCGATCGGCGATACACTCGGGATCATTGCCGACTGTTACGGAGGCGTCTGCACGTCGGTCTTCATTTACTCCTGCGGACAGGAGTTTATCGAGCACAGAGTCATCGAAGACGAGAGTAATCCGAACAACGGAAAAATGTGGGCGTATTATCCCACCTCTCCCGGAATGCTCAGCGACGTTTTCGACGCGGTGGCGAGCGTCTTCAACGGGAAGGGCGCTCTGACGACGATGGGCAAGATGGATCAGGCGACGGCGGACGAACCCGGTCTTGCCTACCATCGGATCAAGTTCAAACAGGGCGAGCTGCTCTTCGCGGGCGCAAGCCTGCTCGGCGACCTCGAGGACGACAACTATCAGACGATGGAGCAGGTCTACTCGGTCGTTCCGCTGCCGAAGGTGAACGCCGAGAGCGAGTACAACACCTTCGTAACCAACACCTGCGACGCCGGCGCGATCAACGTCCGCATCACTGCCTATAAGGCGAGCGCCATCTCGGCGTATCTGCAGTACTGCACCGAACACTCCGCCGGGATCCGCGAGGAGTTCCTCGAGATCGTGACGAAGTACAAGACGACGACCTACGACCAGGGCACCGACCGGATGCTCGACCTGATCTATGAGAACATCAGATACGGCGGCGCGAAGGTCATCGACGACGCGGTCGGAGGAGGGAACCGGTGGCACGATATTATGAAGAACGGGAAGTGCCTCGTTACCGCCGCCGATCTTGAGGACGACTTCGAAACGCAGGTCAACGCGAAACAGGAAACGCTGGACGGTATTCTCGAGAAGTGGTACGCGCTTCCGAAATCCGAAGGCTGATCTGACGCGGGGCGGACGATTTGTCCGCCCCGACTTTGTGAATAAACGGTTGCGTTCCGGCGCGGGTTGCGGTATCCTACGACCGTAACGCGGGATCGCCGCAGGGGAGGATCGAAAGATGAAGATCACGTTTCTCGGAACAAGTCACGGGATCACGGAGAAAAACGCGTTCTGCTCGTCCGCCGCCCTGTCGGTCGGCGGAAGACAGTATATCGTCGACGCGGGCGCGCCGATCGATACGCTGCTGCAGAATTACGGGATCCCGTTTGCCGAACTTGCGGGGATCTTTATCACGCACCCGCATCAGGATCACTACGTCGGGCTGGCGCCCTTTACCTTTACGATGGAGGATTTCGGGCGGTTTGAAAACGTGGCGGTCCCGGTCTACGCCCCCGCGGGGATCGATTTTGACGCGCTGAACGTCTTTCTCTTCGGGGACCCGCGAGGACACGAACGCTACCGGACGGAGGATCCGCCGCCTCGCCGCGTGCGGTTTTTCGTCTATCCCGACGCGCCGCCGGAGGGCGAGACGGTCTTTGACGACGGCGTCCTCCGCGTGACCGCCTACCCGGTCAGGCATTGCCCGCACAGCCACGCCTTCCTTTTGGAAGCGGAGGGGAAGCGGATCGTGTTTACCGGCGATCTTTCACGCGATCTGTCGGATTATCCGCGCGTCGCGACCGAAACCCCGGTCGATCTCGTCGTGACAGAGGCGGCGCACGGACGGCTTTCGGAACCCGCGACCGTCGCCATCCTCGGCGAAAGCCGTACCCCCCGGCTCGTGATCTCGCACCGCAATCCGTCCCGCAATCCCCTGTCGGAGGTCGACGCCCTCGCCGCGAAACTCGCCCCGAAAATCGAGGTGATCCCCGCGCACGACGGGATGATACTCGAGGTTTGAGAGGGAAGAGGAACGAGGGGAGACGAGGGAGACGAGGGGAACGAGGGGAACGAGGGAGACGGGTTCGCGCTTTCTTGTAAGAAAGCGCGCCAAAGAACTTCATAAAATATGAAGTTAGCAAAACGGCGCCGCGGCGCCGTTTTGCGGTTTCAGAAACGCGGCTTCACCCGTTCGCTTTGTCTTTGGTCATCTCTCTTATCGCCCGCCGCGTCTCGGCGGGCGATATATCGAGTTCCGCGGATCGCGGAACATATCGAAATTGCCGCGGCAAACGCCGCGGCAATTATATCGAACGGGGCGGAGCGCCGCACCGTATATCGACAGGGCGCCCCGCGCCCGCCTCCCTTTTTGTCTCTTTCACACCGCGCAGGGGGACGGGGTCCCCGCGCGGCTCATAACTTTTGCCGTCCGAAAATCGGACGGCAAAATCATAACTGCTCCGAAGAAGCATCATAACACAACGCGACGGGTTTCCCCGCCGCGTTGTTCATCGCTGCGAAACAAGCGGCTCCCCGCTTACTTCGCTATGTCTCCGTCCGTGCAATGGATCGTATAGTTGCCGGTGTTGAAGTTCCAACTGTTTGCTTTACTGATCGCTTTCCATTGCGCCTTCGTGCCGGTGAAGGTGATCGAGGCCAGCCCGGAGCAGTTGTAGAATGCAGAGTTTCCGATGCTCGTGACGCTGTCGGGGATGGTGACTGAGGTCAGCATCGAGCAGTCGTAGAAAGCGCCATAGAGGATATTTCCGCCCGTGACGGTGACCGACCGGAGAGAGGAGGGGATATAGTAGGTCGTATAGGTGGTCGACCTCTTGCTGCTGCCGAAATAAGTTTGCGTCGTTGCCGTTCCGCCGGTATAACTGTATGTTCCGAAGATGTAGCCGAACGGATATTGGTAGGTATCCGATGCCGTTTTTCTGCTACCGCCGACAAACGGTATCGTGATGTTTTGGAGCGAAGAGCAACCGGACAGTAGTCCGCTCGGCAATGAAGAAACGCCGTTGCCGATGGTGATCGAGGTCAGACCGGAGCAACCGTTGAACGCAGAGTTTCCGATGCTTGAGACGCTGTCGGGGATGGTGATCGAGGTCAGCCCGGAGCAACCGGAGAACGCATATTCCCCGATGCTCGTGACGCTGTCGGGAATTGTGATCGTGGTCAGTCCGGAGCAACCGTAGAACGCAAAATCTCCAATTCTTGTGACGCTGCCGTCGGTCGGGATAATACTATTATTGCATCCCGCAATCAAAGTTCCTGTTTTTGCCTCAATCAGGCAGTTCCCGACAGCCGGATAATCCGGACTGTTGCTGACAATGCTTTCTAATCCGGAGCAGCCGAAGAAGGCGCGTTCGCCGATGCTCGTAACGCTATCGGGGATGACGATCGAGGTCAGACCGAAGCAAGCTTCGAACGCACCGTCACTGATGCTCGTGACGCTGTCGGGGATGGTGATTGAGGTTAGCCCGCTGCAACTCATAAATGCAGAGCATCCGATACTCGTGACGCTGTCGGGAATGGTGATTGAGGTCAGGCAGGAGCAACCGGAGAACGCACAGAATCCGATGCTCGTGACACCGTTGCCGATGGTGACCGAGGTCAGACCGGAGCATTCGGAGAAGACGCCTTCGCCGATGCTTGAGACGCTGTCGGGGATGGTGACCGAGGTCAGCCCGGAGCATTGGTAGAACGCCCGTTCCCCGATGCTCGTGACGCCGTCCGGGATCGTGACCGAGGTTAGACTGGAGCAACCGCGGAACGCATAGTTCCCGATGCTCGTGACGCTGCCGTCGGTCGGAATAATACTGTTCTTGCATCCGGCAATCAAGGTTTTCGTTTTTGCCTCAATCAAGCAGTTCCCGATAGCCGGATAATCCGGACTGTTACTGATAATGCTTTCTAACCCGGAGCAATCGCGGAACGCATAGTTTCCGATGCTCGTGACGCTGTCGGGGATCGTGACCGAGGTCAGCCCGGTGCAGTAGGCGAACGCATAGTCTCCGATGCTTGTGACGCTGTTGGGGATAGTGATCGAGGTTAACTTCGTGCAGTTGGCAAAGGCGTTTGCCGAAATCGACGTGAACTCAACGCCGTTGAGCGAGGCGGGGATCACGAGCGTCGTGACGTTCTGCCTGAAATAGTCGGAGACGCCGGTGATCGCGCCGCTGTCGTTGAGCGTGAAATAGCACTCCCACCGCGCCGTGAGCTCCAAATCTCCGTAGCATCCGAGCAGGTTAGAGATCTTCGTTCCGCCCGCGTCATACCAACCGAGGAAGATGCCGTAATCCCACGTTGGAGCGGCGAGGGTGATCGCATCCTCGATCGTATAGGAGGCGGGGTTGCTCTCATTATTCGTTCCGCCGTTCAGGGTATAGGTGATCGGATAGTCGATCGGCGTCCAGCTGGCGGCAAAGGTCTTTTCGCCCGTCGACCCGCGCGTAATCTTGCCGCCGTCCGACCAACCGTCGAAGGTATAACCGTTGCGGGTCGGAGTGGCAAGCGTGACGGCGCTCTCAATCGTGTAGGTCGCGGGGTTGCTCTCATTGTTCGTGCCGCCGTTCAGCGTATAGGTGATCGGATAGTTGATGATCGTCCAGTTTGCGACGAACGCTTTCTCTCCGGTCGAACCGGCGGC
>Ga0310696_10003256_pt1 | contig 20457 bp, 18 predicted proteins | sample AusTroGonzalo_MG_4_FD_203885 | JGI IMG/M metagenome (GOLD analysis project Ga0310696, IMG submission 203885) | Bovine rumen microbial communities from tropical cattle in Woodstock, Queensland, Australia - Gonzalo_02 (v2) (version 2) | ecosystem: Host-associated > Mammals > Digestive system >... | reverse complement strand
GCTGCTGCAGGCCGAAGCGGAAGGCGCCGTCTTTCCAGACGCCTTCGAAGACATAGTTGGAGTCGCGGGAATAACCCTTCTCGCAGTCCCGCAGGGTGATTTCGAAAGCCGCGCTCCGGAGTTCGGAAGCGACGGGGTTGTCCCGGTTGGGACGCTGCGGGTTGTCCTTGTCGCAGGACTGCAGGCTGACGGCGCAGAGGAGCGTGAGGGCCGGAGCCGCCAGCAGGGTCTGGATTTTCTTCATAACGAATTGCAAGTTAGGTGGTTTGCGCTAGAATCCCTGTCCGGCATTTCGATACAGTGTCGCGCTTTCCGGTGCAGGCGGGCAAATCTTTCTTGGCCGGAAAGAATTGTTTGTGTACATTTGCGCAATAAACTTTACGCAGTTATGAAACTTCTCGGCAATCTTATCTGGATTCTTTTCGGCGGTTTTCTGATCGCTTTGATATATTTCATCGTCGGAATTGTGATGTGCGTGACCATCATCGGGATCCCGTTCGGGGTGCAGCTGTTCAAGCTGGGGGCGTTCGCGCTCTGGCCGTTCGGGCACGAACTGGTGTACAGGTCGACGGAGCCGGGGTGCGTGTCCACCGTGATGAACCTCATCTGGGTGCTGCTCGGATGGTGGGAGATCGCGCTGCTGCACCTGGCGCTCGGCGTGATCTTCTGCATCACGATCATCGGCATCCCGTTCGGGGTGCAGCATTTCAAGATGGCGTTCAACTCGCTTTTCCCGTTCGGGCGCGAGATCCGCTAGATCGCGTTGTTCAGCATGTGCAGGATGACGCTGGCCGGGAGACCGTGCCGGAGGCGGGCGTAGCCCAGGAGGACGCCCGTGAAGATCTGTTTGCCCAGGTAGAGCAGCAGGAACACGTAGTCCAGCGGCAGGAACTCGCTGAAATGTGCGTTGGCGATGTGGATGCAGCCGAATACGATCGCGGACACGTAGAAGACGCCGCCGAAGCGGCAGCGGGCGAAGGGCTTGTGCAGCAGGACGTAGAGCAGGGCGCCGGCCAGGATCGCGAGGACGATGCGGAGCGCGAGGTGGTCGGTGCTGTAGTTCTGGTGGGAGAACGTCAGGTGGGAAATGATGAAGTAGGAGAAGACGACCAGGCCGATGAACAGGAACGCCTTGTAGCGGCGCAGCGGCAGGCGGAAGGCGCACTCTTCGAGGAACGGTCCCAGCAGCGAGACGATGGCCCAATGATACGGGTGGTGGCTGATGGGCAGTTCCTTGTTGATCAGGTCCGGGAAAAACTCCCGCAGGCAAAGATAGAGGAGCGCCAGGGCGGCGATGAGTCCGGCGGTGAAGAGGGCGTACAGGGCCACCGTCCCGAGGAGGTCCTTGGCTTTGTAGGTATAGGGGACGTTCTCGACGGGATGCCGCAGGAAGGAGAAGAAGTTTTTGAACATGGATGTAAGTTGGGTGATTTTCTGCGAAGATAGTAAATAAACCTGAACGGATTATCCCTATCTTTGCAGAAATCCTTTCCGGTTATGAAGAAGCTTGTCGTCATCGACGCATGCGTCCGCGAGGGCGATTCCCGCACGCTGCGCATCGCAGAACCCCTCATTTCCGCGCTTTCAGCGCGTTACGCTGTCACGCGCTACCGGCTGCCCGCGATGGACATCCGCCCGCTGGACCCCGCGCAGTTCGCGCAGCGGGGGCAGGGGAGCATTCCCGGATGGGCGCTGCAGGCCGCGAAGGAGATCGCGGCCGCGGACCGCATCCTGATCGCCGCGCCGTTCTGGGATATGAGTTTCCCGGCGGTGCTGAAATGTTTCTTCGAGCAGACCTCGCTCTTCGAGGTCACCTTCACGGACAACGGTCGGACCTGCGTGGGCCTGTGCCGTGCGCCGAAGGTGCTCTATGTCACCACGCGCGGGATGGACATCCCGACGGGCGACCCGCGGGAGCAGGCGACGCCGTACCTGCGGGCGCTCGGCTCGCTCTGGAACCTGGGCGAGCTGACTACGGTCGCCGCCTGGAATACGGACTACAGCGACGCGGAGCAGCTGGAGAAGAAGATCGCCGACTGCGTCGCGGAGGGGCTCCGGATCGCTGAGACCTGGTAGTTTTTTGCTTATCTTTGTCTGCTGTATGGACACTGCATATTCCAACCGGACCGAACTCCTGCTGGGCGCCGACGTGCTCGCGCGCCTGGGCGAGGTGCGCGTGGCGCTGTTCGGCGTGGGCGGCGTGGGGAGCTGGTGCGCCGAGGGGCTGGTCCGCTCGGGCGTGAAGCATCTCACGCTGGTGGACGCCGACTGCGTGAGCGCGAGCAACGTCAACCGCCAGCTGATGGCGACGCCGCGCACGGTGGGGCAGGTGAAGGTGGAGGCGCTGCGCGAGCGCCTGCTGGAGATCGCGCCGGACGCCGACATCGTGCCCGTGCAGCGGGTCTTCAGCGCCGAGACGGCGGATTCGTTCGACCTCGATTCGTACGATTATATCCTGGACGCGATCGATTCGCTCAAGGACAAGGGGGAGCTGATCCTGCGGGCCACGCGCACGCCGGCGGTCTTTTTCAGCTCGATGGGCGCAGCCCTCAAGATCGACCCCACGCAGGTGCGCGTGGCCGAATTCTGGAATGTCCGCGGCTGCCCGCTGGGGGCCGCGCTCCGCAAGAAGTTCAAGCAGAACCATACCTGGCCGGGGCACAAGTTCCGCTGCGTCTACGACGAGGAGGTGCTGCCCAACCGGGGCAGCCGGGCCGAGGCGGAGACGGACCTGTTCAACAAGGCGCAGATCAACGGTTCGCTGGCGCACATTACCGCCATCTTCGGGATGACGCTCTGCGGGCTGGTCATCGACGACGTCTATCAGAAAACGGTCGGATAGTATGGATATCCTGGACATCCGCCCCGGCGAGCAGGTGGCCCTGGTGGGGCCCAATGCCTCCGGCAAAAGCCGCCTCGCCGCCGCTTTTGCCGCCCGCGCCGGCGCGAAATATATCACCTTCCGCGATTCTTACGGGAGCTACGGCGACCGCAATTATTTCATGCAGCAGCGCTGGAACCTCTTCACGCTGGAGGGGGAACCGCCGACTGCGGGCGAGGTGCTCCGCAAGGAGGCCGAGGCGGGCGCGGACCCGCAGGGGGCCCGCCGCCGGCTGGCGGAGCTGACCGCCCTGTTCGGGATGGAAGGCTTGCTGGACAAGCCGCTCGTCATCCTTTCCAGCGGAGAGCTGCGCAAATTCCAGCTCACGCGGGCGCTGCTCGGCGGCCCGTCGGTGCTGGTCGTCGACAATCCCTTCATCGGCCTCGACCCGCGCACGCGCACGCTCCTGACGCGTCTGCTGGCCGCCCTGGCGGCCACGACGACGCTGGTGCTGGTGCTTTCCCGCCCGGCGGAGATCCCGTCGTTCATCACGCACGTGATTCCCGTGCGCGACGGTGAGGCGGGGGAGAAATGCCCGCTGGAGGACTACCTGGCCGGGGTGCTGCCGCCGGCCGTCATCCGGATGCGCGACGTGACCGTCCAATTCGGCGACCGCATCCTGCTGGACCGCCTGAACTGGACGGTCCGCCAGGGGGAGCATTGGGCGCTGACCGGCGCCAATGGCAGTGGCAAGAGCACGCTGCTGAGCCTGATCTGCGCCGACAATCCCAAGGCGTACGCCTGCGACATCGAACTCTTCGGCCGGCCCCGCGGGTCCGGCGAAACGATCTGGGACATCAAGAAGAATATCGGCTTCGTCAGCCCGGAGCTGCACCGCGCCTTCCAGGTGGACGCGCCCGCGCTGGACATCGTCACGAGCGGGCTGTTCGACACCGAAGGGCTCTTCCGGCATCCTACGCCGGAGCAGCGCGAATGCGCGCGGCGCTGGATGGCGGAGTTCGGCATCGCGGAGCTCGCCGAACGGCCCTTCCTGCGCCTCTCCAGCGGCGAGCAGCGGCTCTGCCTCGTGGCGCGCGCCTTCGTCAAGGATCCGCCGCTCTACGTCCTCGACGAGCCGCTGCACGGCCTTGACGAAGCGCAGCGCCTGCGCGTCAAGGCCCTGCTGGACCGCTTCTGCGGCGCCCCCGGCAAGACCCTCCTGATGGTGACCCATTATCCCGAGGAATACCCCGCCTGCATCGACCACAGCCTCACGCTCGGCGCCTGACCTCGGCCTTTTCCTTTCAGTCTTGAGCTCTATCGCCGGAAGTCTTTCCTCTTGGCGATCCCTGAAGTGCGCCTGGTGGTCCAAAATTCTGCAGAGTAGGAGCAAAAACGGCCTTTTTTGCTCCTGGTGGTCCATCGTTTGGACCACCAGGAGCACTTCGGGGTGGGCGACGGTAGCAATCAGACCGTTTCCAGCAGGCGCGCGGCCTCGGCGTAGGTGAGGCCGCAGACGCGCGCGATCTGGTTGGCGTCCGCGCTGAAGCGGAAGCGGATCTGGCGGGCGAACTCCGCCTGCTCGTCCTCCCGCAATTCCTGGAAGGTGTCTTTCAGGAATAGGCTCCGGCACAGGTCCGGCATCGACGCCAGGATAATCTGGTCCCGGAAGGACGGGAGATGCTCCTCGGCGGCCTCCAGCCGTTTCCGGGCCTTGGAAGAATGCTGCAGGAAGTAGTTCATCCGTTTCGGGGAGCGGAATAGCGCTTCCACACCCTTCACCGCCACATATTCCCCCGGGTGGATGTAGCCGTCGTCGGACAGGTGCCATTTCCCGGGGAGCTGGTCGCACCGGGTGCGCATCAAACGCTCGCGCTGGCGGGCCGAAAAGGCGTCCAGCCGTTTCCCGGCGGGCCTCGCCGGGTTGAAGAACACGCTTCCCGTCCCCCAAGGATACTGGCTCGGATGCGAGCAGATATTGGCGGCCACGCAGTTCATCTGTACATAGGCGATCGACCTCTCGACGGCTTCGTCTTCGGTCTGGATCAGTTTGACGTCCAGGCCGTTGCGGCGCAGGAGCTCCCGGATGCCGTATTTCTTGGAATAGTAGAGGGCATAGCGCCGCTTGAACTGCGTGACGAATGCGATGACCTCCTCCCGCCGGCCACGCAACAGGAAATGTACGTGATTGGACATCAGAATAAAAGCCAGGACGACCACCTCCGGATGCCGGGCGGCCTCGATGGCTACATAATTCATGGCGACTTTGAAGTCTTCTTCGTCCCGGAACCACAGACCGTCTTCCAGGTGCTCGGTTGTAAGCAGAAAGATCTTTTTCATAGTGTTCAACGTGTTTAGTTCCCTAAAGATAGTGTTATATTTGTACAATAGAAACAGTATGAACGTCCTTCTTTCCAAAATGCTCTCCCACGCCGACCCGTCGCAGGTGCCGGGCCTCTCCCGCTTCTTCAAGACGGGGCCGGGCCAGTATGGCGAGGGGGACAAGTTCCTGGGGATCAAGGTCCCCGTGACCCGCTCCGTGGTGAAGGAATGCTGGCGCGGGGTCGGCTTCCCGGAGCTGGAGGCCTGCGTGGCCAGCGAGTACCACGAGGTACGGCTGGCCGCCCTGCTCGCGCTCGTGGAGATTTTCCGGCACGCCCGGAAAGATCCCGCCCTGCAGCGCCGCTGCGTCGACTTCTACCTGGCGCACACCGCGCACATCAACAACTGGGACCTCGTGGACCTGTCCTGCTATCCGCTGCTGGGCGAGTGGCTGCTGGACAAGGACCGGACGCTGCTGTACGACCTCGCCCGCAGCGGAAAGACGCTTTGGGAGCAGCGCATCGGCATCGTCAGCACGATGACGCTGGTCCGCCACGGGCAGCTCGCGGACACCTTCGCCATCGCGGACATCCTCCTGCAGCACCCGCACGACCTCATCCACAAAGCCGTCGGCTGGCTGCTCCGCGAAGCCGGCAAGCGCGACAAGGCGGCGCTGGTGGCCTACCTCGCGCCGCGCTACCGGTCGATGCCGCGTACGATGCTCCGCTACGCCATCGAGAAATTCCCCGAAGCGGAGCGGCAATCCTACCTGAACGGCGATGTCCACTGAGAAACATCCCTTTGAGCCCTTCCTGCCGGAGAATGCCCGCATCCTCTTCCTGGGCAGCTTCCCGCCCCAGCCGCACCGCTGGTGCATGCCGTTCTACTACCCGAACTGGATCAACGATTTCTGGCGCATCCTGGGCCTGATCCATTTCTCGGATAAAGACCATTTCTGCCTGCCCGGCGAGAAACGTTTCGACGAAGCCGCGATCCGCGCCTTCTGCACGGAAGCCGGCCTGGCCTTCTACGACACCGCCTGCGAGGTGCGGCGGCTGAAGGACAATGCCTCCGACGCCTTCCTGGAGGTCGTCACGCCCACCGACATCGCGGCGCTGCTGCGGCGGATCCCGCATTGCGGGACGCTCGTGACCACCGGACAGAAAGCCACCGAAGTCATCTCGGAGACCTTCGGCTGCGGGATTCCGCCGATCGGCGGCAGCCTGGAGCTGACCGTTGGCGGGCGCTGCATCCACTTCTGGCGGATGCCGTCCTCCTCCCGCGCCTATCCGCTGCCGCTGCCGCAGAAGGCGGACCTCTACCGCCGGCTTTTTACTGACGAATAGGGCTTGGTGCTCCTGGTGGTCCAAACGCTGGACCACCAGGAGCAAAATCGGCCGTTTTTGCTCCTACTCTGCAGAATTTTGGACCACCAGGCGCACCCGGGGCGGGCGTGCCGGGAAAGGTGTGCGCGCCTAGGTCAGCGCGAGGAGGCGGAAGAGGAAGAGGCGGCGCGCCAGGCGAAGAAGTCGCGGATGGCGTCGGCGACGGGGGTGGCGGGGAAGGCGAGCTCGCGGCGGGCGCGGGAGGCGTCGTACCATTCGCCGTCCAGGAGCTGGTCGGTGTTGTGGGTACGGAGCAGCGTGCGGATGCCGAGCCGCGCGAGGAGGTCGCCGAGCCGGCCGGCGAGGCGCACGAGCGGTGTGGGGAGGGTGAGGAAGCGCTGCCGGTAGCCGCAGACCTGCGCCTGGAGGGCGTAGAATTCCCGCAGGGAAAGCGACTCTCCCGTCAGGAGGTAGCGTCCGCCGGCGCCGCGCTCCAGCGCGTTGGCGATGGCGGTGGCGGCGTCCCGCACGTGCAGGAAGCTCTTGCCGCCGCAGGGAGCTGCCATCAGCGGCCGGCGCCACCCGGCGAGGAGCAGGGCCCCGGACGACGGCTTCGCGTCGTAGGGGCCCAGCATGAAGCCGGGGTTGACGATGACCACGCGCCGGTCGGGGTGCGCGGCGGCGTAGGCGAGCAGCAGGTCTTCGCCCGCCTTCTTGCTGATCGCATAAGGCGAACGGTCGAATGGGGCCGCGAAGGGCGCCGACTCGTCGGCGGGCCGCTCGCGGGTGCCGGAGCCGACGGTGTTCGCGGTGCTCGTATGCACCAGCGTGCGGATGCCGGTGGCGTCCAGCACGCGGCAGAGCAGCGCGGGCAGGTCCCGGTTGACCGGCAGAAAATCCTCCGTGCGCGGCAGGCGCATGTCCGTCGTGCCCGCGCAATTGATGATGGCGTCGCAGCCCGCGGCCGCGGCCAGCAGCGTGTCGTAGTCCAGCAGCGAGCCGCGCACGACGTCCGGCGCGGGGAACAGCAGCTCCGATCCCGGCCGCAGCAGCACGCGGACCGGCACCCCGCGTTCCAACAGGACGCGGAGGACGTTGTGGCCTAACAGGCCGGATGCGCCGAGCAACAGGACCATTCGTCGATCAATGCATACAATGATAGCAAAATTATTGCTAAATTTGTGAATAAACCATTCTTGAAAATTATGACGCAATCCATCAGCAAAGCCATCCGCTACATCGGCGTAGACGACAACGATATCGACCTGTTTGAAAGCCAGTACCTGGTCCCGGAGGGGATGTCCTACAACTCGTATGTCATTGACGACGAGAAGATCGCCATCCTCGACACCTCCGACGGCCGGACGGCCGACGCCTGGCTGAAAAACCTCGAGGAGGCCCTGCAGGGCCGCCAGCCGTCCTACCTGATCGTCCACCATATGGAGCCCGACCACTCCGCCTGCGCCGCCGCGCTGCTGGAGAAATATCCTTCCCTGACGCTCGTCGCCACCGCGGCGGCGATCAAGATGCTGCCGCAGTTCTTCCCGGGCGCCGCCCTGGAGGGCCGCACCCTCGCCGTCGGCGAGGGCGACACCCTCCCGCTGGGCGCCCACACCCTCCGCTTCATCCTGGCCCCGATGGTCCACTGGCCCGAGGTGATGATGAGCTTCGAGGAGACGGAGAAAGTGCTCTTCAGCGCCGACGCCTTCGGCAAGTTCGGCGCGCTGGAGCGGACCGGCGGCTTCTGGTGCACGCCGGACTACGACTGGGCGTGCGAGGCGCGCCGCTACTATTTCAACATCTGCGGCAAATACGGCGCGCAGGTGCAGCGCGTGCTCGCCAAGGTGGCGCCGCTGGGCGTGCAGACGGTCTGCCCGCTGCACGGCCCGATGCTCCGCGACACGCTCGCGGAGGCCCTGCGCCTCTACGGCATCTGGAGCAGCTATGGCGTCGAGACGCCGGGCGTGTTCGTGGCCTACGCCTCCATCCACGGCGGCACGGCCGAAGCGGCGGAGCGTTTCGCGCAGATCCTGCGCGACAAGGGCTGCCCGAAGGTGGCCACGACCGACCTGACGCGCGACGACCTCGCGGAAGCCATCGAAGACGCCTTCCGCTACGGCACGCTCGTGGTCGCGGCCTCCTCCTACGACGCCGGCCTCTTCCCGCCGATGCACGACTTCCTGTGGCACCTCCAGATCAAGGGCTGGCAGAAGCGCCGCGCCGCCGTCATCGAGAACGGCAGCTGGGCGCCGTCCGCCGGGCGCGTGATGACGGAGATGCTCTCCGCGATGAAGGATGTCACGCTGGTCGGGGAGAAGGTCACCATCCGCTCCCGGATGCAGCCGGCCGACCTGCCGGCCCTCGAGGCCCTGGCCGACGCCGTCCTGGCCTGACGCTGACGACCCACAAAAAACGCCTCCGGAGCAATCCGGGGGCGTTTTTTATGGCGCTTCTCAAATGGCTAGAAGCGGAAGAAATCGCAGTAGATGAGGATGGCGGTCCAGGTGTTGTTGCCGCAACGGCATTCACCCAGGCTCTTCTGGTTCTCGTTGATCTTGACCTCGCCGTAGACGCCCACGCTGGCGTAGGGGACATAGGGCTGCTGGCCGTCGCAGATGGTGCCGCTGGACTTGACGTTGCAGAGCAGCTTGCCGGAGCGGTCCTTGATGTCTTCCGAGCCGAAGGACACGGTGCCGATCGTGTTGCCGTATTTGTCCAGGATGTTGCCGTCGCCCTTGGGCAGCTGGCCGATCTTGGTCTTGGCCCAGTCATAGACCACGCCGTTGGAATCGACGTAGCCGCGGTTGCCGTTCTTGCGGATCTCATAGAAAGTGACGCGGCTGGCCGCTTCCACGGCCTCCTCGTGCTCTTTCTTCCATTGTGCGACCTGGTTCTCGCTGCACAGCAGGCCCAGATACACCAGGGCCACGATGCCCCGGTTCGTCTCCCCGTCGAAGGCGCCGAACTTGTGGTCGTAGCACCAGCAGGTCGTCTTGGAGGCGGTGCCGATCTGCTCCTCGCCCCGCCAGACGCGGCCTTCGCCGTCCACCTTCAGGGTGCCCAGGTTGGGCGAATCGAAACTGCCGTCGTCGTTGATCCGGCCCTTGACGGCCCCGTCGTTGCGGACGATGTCGCGCGTGGCGGCGTCGATGCGGTAGGTGACGAACTGGCCGGCCAGCTCGCCTTCGTCCCATTTCTGGTTGAAGCGGATTTCCAAAGTGGAGGGCGTGAAGTCGCCGATGGGCGTGTTGCCCCAGCGGAAGGTGATTTTTTCGACTTCCTGCGACGCGTCCTGCGCCTGCGCGGCCGGCAGGAAAACCAGGGCCGCAAGCGACGCGAGCGTCAGCTTCCAAAGGATTTTTCTCATATGGGTTCTGTTTTAGTGTTGATTGGCTGGTGATTATGCTTTGCCGCCGAGCCACTCGCAGGAGCTCGTCTCGCCGGCGATCCACACTACGTCGCCCGCCTCGAACTTGTAGTCGGGCTTGGGGTTGGTATGGAATTCCGTGCCGTGCAGGACGCTGATCACCATACAGTGGTAGTCGCGCATGTTGGTGTTGCGCAGCGTCTTGCCGGTCAGGTAGGAGTTTTCCGTGAGGGTGACGGGCACCACCTCGAATTCGGACGCCTGCGTGGGCACGGGCGCCGAGACGGACTCGGCGAGCATCGCCCGCAGGCGCTCGATCTGCCCGGTCGTGCCCACGGCCAGCAGCTTGTCGCCCGGGAAGATGACCATGTCGCCCGAAGGGATGGTGATGCTGCGCGTGCCGCGCTCGATCTTGATGATGTTCGCGCCGGTCTCGGCGCGGAACGGGATCTCTTTGAGCGCCCGCCCGATGAAGACGCTTTCGGACGAGACGTCCAGCAGCTCCAGGTGCACGTCGTAGCCCATCATCTTGTTCTGGACGGAGGTCGTGACCGGCCGGCGCTTGCGCTCGCTCTCCTCCTTCTCGTTGAGGTTGGACAGGAAACGCTGCTCCAGCGCGGAGTAGCGGTGCATCGTGCGCCGGGCGGTCAGGATGAAGATGAAACCGCCGAGGATCAGCAGCACGATGGCCCAGCCCGCCAGGTGGAAGTGGCTGGAGATCACGCTGAGGATGAACGAGATGGAGATGAAGGTACGGGTCAGCACCAGACCCGCGAGCGGCCATTTGTTGGACGGCTTCTCGGCCAGGAGCTTGGCGGCCGGCGCGTTGATGGACCCGGTGTTGATGGCCATGCCGTAGAGGAACGGCGACATCACGAGCAGGGTCACGACAGTGACCGCGAGCTTCAGGACGAACGGGGTCAGGTTCGGGAAGAGCCCGGCCGCGAACGGCTCGAGGAAACGCTTGGAACCGATCATGATGGCCAGCAGGACCACGCCGTAAAGCAGGATGCGCAGGAAGTAGGCCTTCAGCAGCTTCTTCCATTCGCTGTGCTCCGCCGAAGTGGTGCGCGTCTTCTGCTCGGGCGAGTCCAGGCGCGCCACCCATTTGGGGGACATCACCTTGCGCAGGCCTTCGTAGGCCGGGCCCGCGAGCTTGATCATATAGGGCGTCGTGAAGGTGGTGATCACGGACACGGCGATGATGACGGGGTAGATGAAGTCGCGCATCACGCCGAGGCTCACGCCCACGCCGGCGATGATGAAGCCGAATTCGCCGAGCTGCGCGAGGCTGAATCCGGTGTGGACGGCGTTCTTGAGGCCGCCACCGGTCATCAGGATGCCCGCGCCCGCGAAGAGGATATGGGTCAGCATCACGATGAGCGTGATGATGAGGATGACCAGCCAGTGCTCCGCGATGACGGCCGGGGCGACCATCATACCCACGGAGACGAAGAAGATGGCGCCGAAGAGGTCCTTGATCGGCGCGACGAGGTGTTCGATGTGTTCGCTCTCGATGGTCTCGGCGAGGATGGAACCCATCACGAAGGCGCCGAGCGCGGAGGAGAAGCCGACGGCCTCGGCCAGTGCGACCATCCCGAAGCAGAGGCCGATGCTGACGATCAGGAGGATCTCGTCGTTGAGGAAGCGGCGCGCGCGCTTGAGGATGGTCGGGATCACGTAGATGCCCACCAGGAACCACAGGATGAGGAAAAACCCGAGTTTGGTGAGGTTGAAGAGCATCTCGCCGCCGGCGAAACGGTTGGACACCGCCATCGTGGAGAGCAACACCATCAACAGGATGGCGATGAGGTCTTCCACCACGAGCGTGCCGAAGACCATGCCCGCCCAGGATTTGTTCTTCAGCCCCATGTCGTCATAGGACTTCAGGACCACCATCGTCGAGGACATGGACAGCAGGCCGCCCAGGAAGACGCTTTCCATCGACGACCAGCCCATGGCCTGCCCGGCCATGAATCCGATCACGAACACGCCCAGGAACTTGCTGCCGGCGGTCACGAGGGCGCTGCTGCCCACTTTGAGCAACTTCTTGAAACTGAATTCCAGACCCAGACCGAACATCAGGAAGATGATGCCGATCTCGGACCACTGGTGGACCGTCTCTTCGGAGGTGATCCCGGGGAACCACGAAATGTGCGGGCCGACCAGGAAACCTGCGATGATATAGCCCAGGATGAGGGGCTGCTTGAGGGCTTTGGATATGATGGTGAATATACCGGCTGACACGAGGATGACCGCCAGGTCCCGGACAAGGTTCAATTCTTCAGACATACGCACACAAAAATAATAAAAGATTGCCGGAAAATGCGTATCTTTCAAGACGAATTAATCAGAATCGAATGCAACATTACGGCTTCAGTATCCTCCTGGCCGGCTTCTGCCTGGCCACGGTCCTGTGCGGCTGCACGGACCGGCCCTACTCGGTCAAGGGCGACACGGTGACCGTACGCGTGGCCGAACCGGCGCAGGACGGCGCCCGGACCGTCCGCCTGCAGTTCGCAGGCCCGGAGCTGGTGCGCGTGTCGGCGAGCCCGGACGGCCGGCTGCACGACCGCAAGAGCCTGGTGGTCGTCCCGCAGGAAAAATTCCGCGATTTCCGCGTGTCGGAGCAGGCTGGCAAGCTGTGGGTGCAGACCGACGCGCTGACCGCCGTGGTGGACCTGCGCGACGGCGGGATCCGCTTCCTGGACGCGGAAGGCAAGGTCCTGCTGGGCGGTTCCCGGATGGGGTTCGCGCCCATCGAGGTGGAAGGCAAGGATGCCTTCTCGACCTCCGTCAGCTTCGATTCTCCGGCCGACGAGGCCTTCTACGGCCTGGGCCAGCACCAGAGCGGCGAGCTCAACCACAAAGGCCGCAGCGAGGAGCTTTTCCAATATAATACGAAGGTCAGCCTGCCGATGGTGGTCTCCACCCGCGGCTACGGCCTGCTCTTCGACGCCTATTCGCTGAGCCGCTGGGGCAATCCCGCCCCGTATTGCCAGCTGGGCGATCAGTTCAAGCTTTATGGCCGGGACGGCGAGACGCCGGGCCTGACGGGCACCTACACGCCCGTCCGCGGCGAACCGGTCGTCCGGCAGGAGGACAGCCTCTTCTTCGAGAACGAATGGGCCATCCGCAACCTGCCGCAGATCTTCCTGCAGGGGGCGAAGGTGGTCTATGAAGGCTACCTGGAGGCCCCGCAGACCGCGGAATACCAGTTCATCCAATACTACGCCGGCTTCCAGCGCACCGTCATCGGCGGGCAGGAAGTGATGGCGCGCCGCTGGCGCCCGGCGTGGAATCCCAACAGCTACAAATTCTCCGTCCGGCTCGAAGCCGGACAGAAGGTCCCCATCCGCCTGGAATGGGAGCCGGACGGCGGCGTGTCCTATCTGGGCCTGCGCGTGGCGCCGCTCCAGACGCCCCAGGAGCGGGAGCGCCTGGCGTTCTGGTCGGAGTTCGAGCCGCAGCTGGACTTCTGGCTCATCGGCGGCGGGAGCCACGACGCCGTGATCCGCGGCTACCGCCAGCTGACGGGCAAGGCCCCCGTGATGCCGAAATGGGTGCTCGGATTCTGGCAGAGCCGCGAGCGCTACAGCACGCAGGAAGAGCTCGTGGAGACGCTGCGCGAAATGCGCCGCCGCCAGATTCCCGTGGACAACATCGTCCAGGACTGGCAGTACTGGCTGGACGACCAGTGGGGGAGCCACGAATTCGATCCCGCCCGCTATCCGGACCCGGAGGGGATGCTGGACAGCGTCCACGCGATGCACGGCCGCTTCATGATCAGCGTCTGGCCGAAATTCTATACAAACACCGACCATTACAAGGAACTGAAGGCCGCCGGCTACGCCTACACGCACGCCGAACAGGACAGCCTGCGCGACTGGCTGGGCCACCTGCAGTCCTTCTATGACGCCTACGCCGAAGGCGGGCGCAAGATGTTCTGGCGCCAGATGGACGAGACGCTCTACAGCCGCTACGGCCGCAAGATCGACGCGTGGTGGATGGACGCCAGCGAGCCGAACCTGCGCGACTGCCTCCCGATGGACTATTTCAAGTGGCTGCTGACGCCCACGGCGCTCGGCCCTTCGACGGAATACCTCAATGCCTATGCGCTCGTCAACGCCGACGCCATCTACAATGGGCAGCGCGGCGTGGATCCCGACAAGCGGGTCTTCCTGCTGACGCGCAGCGGCTTCCCGGGCCTGCAGCGCTATTCGACGGCCACCTGGAGCGGCGACATCGGCACTTCGTGGACCGACATGCGCACGCAGATGGCCGCCGGCCTCAATTTCAGTATGAGCGGCATCCCGTTCTGGGGAATGGACATCGGCGGTTTCTCCGTGATGGGCAAGTTCAACGACCCGGCCAACGCTGCCGAGTGGCAGGAACTGCAGACGCGCTGGCATCAGTTCGGCACCTTCGTGCCGCTGTTCCGCACGCACGGCCAGTGGCCGCGCCGCGAGCTCTGGAACATTGCCCCGGAGGGCTCCGAGGCCTATGAGAGCATCCTCTGGTATATGCGCCTGCGCTACCGCCTGATGCCGTATCTGTATTCGCTGACGGCGGCGGTGCACTTCGACGACTACACGCTGATGCGCGCCCTGCCGATGGACTTCCCGGAGGATCCGCGCGTGCGCGACCTCGACACGCAGTGGATGTTCGGCCCCGCGCTGATGCCCTGCCCGGTGAGCGAATACGGCGCCCGCAGCCGCGAGGTGTATTTCCCCGCGGGCGGCTGGTATGATTTCTACAGCGGGGCGTATGTCCCCGGCGGGCAGACGCAGACCGTCGCCGCCCCGTACGGGCGGATGCCGCTCTACGTGCGCGCCGGTTCCATCCTCCCGCTCGGTCCCGAGATGCAGTGGTCCGACGAGAAACCGGCGGAGGACATCCGCCTCTATGTGTACGCCGGCGCCGACGCGGACTTCACGCTTTACGAGGACGACGGCCTGACCTACGCCTACGAGAAAGGCGCCTGCGCTTCGATCCCGATGCATTGGGACGACGCCGCGCGCACGCTGACCATCGGCGCGCGCGAGGGCTCCTTCCCGGGGATGCTGCAGCAGCGCCGCTTCGTCGTGGTGGTCGTGGATCCGACCCATCCGCACGCCTATGATCCGGATGCGGACGGCGTGGTGGTCGAATATTCAGGAGAAATTATCAATCAAGCAATTAACATATGAGATCTAATTCTTTGAAGAAGGCGTTCGCCTGCTTGCTGCCCCTGGCTGCCGCCGTGTCCTGCGGCGGCCCTTCCGTGACTCCTGCCATTCCCGCAGACAAGGCGGTGGAGGCCAAGGTCGAACAGGTCCTCAAGGGAATGACCCTGGAGGAGAAGGCCGGCCAGCTGGTGCAGCTCTCCATCGTCGTGCTGGAGGACGATTCCCACGAGGGGCTGGACCCCGCCAAGCTGGACCTGATCCTGGGCGAGTATAAAGTCGGTTCCATCCTCAATGTGATGCACGACCGCGCCCATTCGCGCGAGCAGACCGCCGCGATGGTCCGCCAGATCCAGGAGGCATCGATGGAGAAGATCGGCATTCCCTGTATCTATGGCCTGGATATGATCCACGGCGCGTCCTACCTGACCGACGGCACGTTCTTCCCGCAGGAGATCAACCTCGGCGCCACTTTCAACCGCGAGTATGCGGCGATGATGGGCCACGCGATGGCCTATGAGACGCGCGCCGCCCAGGTGCCCTGGGTGTTCTCGCCGGTGATGGACCTGGGCCGCGACCCGCGCTGGCCCCGCCAGTGGGAGAGCTGGGGCGAGGATCCCTATCTGCAGGCCGAAATGGCCCGCACCGAGACCGTGGCCCTGCAGGGCGAGGATCCCAACCACGTCGATGCGGAGCATGTGGCCGTGAGCCTCAAGCACTATATGGGCTATGGCGTGCCTTCCAGCGGCAAGGACCGTACGCCGGCGTACATCGCCGAGAACGACCTGCGCGAGAAATTCTTCCGCCCCTTCAAGGAGTGCTTCCAGGCGGGCGCGCTGACCGCGATGGTCAATTCCGCTTCGATCAACGGCATCCCGACGCACGCCAACGCGCTGCTGCTCACCGGCTGGGTGAAGGAGCAGCTGGGCTGGGACGGTATGTTCGTGACCGACTGGGCCGACATCGACAATCTCTATACGCGTGACCACGTGGCCGCCGACAAGCGCGAGGCGGTCAAGATCGGCATCAACGCCGGCATCGACATGATTATGGATCCCTACGATCCGGACTGCTGCAAGGTGATCGTCGAGCTCGCCAAGGCCGGCGAGATCCCGATGTCCCGCATCGACGACGCCGTGCGCCGCGTGCTCCGCACCAAGGTGCGCCTCGGCCTGTTCGACAACCCGACCTGGGACGTGGAATATCCGGAATTCGCCTCGCAGGCGTTCCGGGACCAGTCCTATGCCGCCGCCGTCGAGTCGGAGGTGCTCCTCAAGAACGAAGGCATCCTGCCGCTCAAGGGCGGCGAACGCATCCTCGTCACGGGCCCGAACGCCAACAGCCTGCGCGCCTTGAACGGTGGCTGGTCCTATACCTGGCAGGGTTCCGCGGACGACTTCGCGCCGCAGTGCAACACCATCCTGGAGGCGCTGCAGCAGCGTTTCGACAAGGTGAGCTATGAGCCCGGCGTCCGCTACATCGAGATCCCGATGGCCTGGCAGTACGAAGACGCCCGCGGCATCGACAAGGCCGTCGCGGCCGCCCGCAAGGCGGACGTGATCGTGGCCTGCGTGGGCGAGAACAGCTACTGCGAGACCCCCGGCAACATGGATGACCTGAACCTCTCCGCCAACCAGAAGGAGCTGGTGCGCAAGCTCGCCGCCACGGGCAAGCCCGTCGTGCTGGTGCTGAACGAGGGCCGTCCCCGCATCATCGGCGACATCGAGCCGCTCGTGTCGGCCGTCGTGGACGTGATGCTCCCGTCCAACTATGGCGGCGACGCCCTCGCGGCCCTGCTCGCCGGCGACGAGAACTTCTCCGGCAAGCTGCCGTTCACCTACAGCAAGCACATCAACGCCCTGCATACCTACGACTACAAGGTGTCCGAGCACCGCGAGGTGATGGAGGGTTCCTACAACTACGACGCCGTCATGGATGTCCAGTGGCCGTTCGGTTTCGGCCTGAGCTACACGGAGTTCAAGTATGAGAACCTCCGTCTGGACAGCCCCGCCGAATTCGGCGCGGACGATGTCCTGCGGCTGTCCGTGGATGTGTCCAATACCGGCAAGCGCGCCGGCAAGGAGGCCGTCCTGCTGTACAGCTCCGACCTCGTGGCGTCGCTGATTCCGGACGTGAAGCGCCTGCGCGGCTTCGAGAAGGTCGCGTTGGAGCCGGGCGAAACGAAAACCGTCAGCTTCACGCTTCCGGCCAGCGAGCTGGCCTTCGTCGGTGCTGACGGGAAATGGCGGCTGGAGGAAGGCGACTTCCGTCTCAGCTGTGGCGGTCTCGGCGTGATGGTGCGCTGCGTCCAGACCAAGGTCTGGGACACGCCCAACATCTAGTTTTTCGCTTCGAGGCTGACAATCAAGTCATCGAGGATGGCGAAGAGCTCCGGGAAGGCGGCTGGCGTGAGCCGGTTGCAGACGACCCGGGAGCCGATCGTCGCGGGAATGGCGGCTGCCTGGTCCTCCATTTCACGGCTCCGGGCCGTGAGGGAGACGATGACCTGGCGGCCGTCTTCTTTTCCCCGCTTGCGGGTCACAAGCCCGTCCTTCTCCATCCGCTGGAGGAGGGGAGTGACGGTGTTGGTCTCGAGGTGCAGGCGCTTCGCCAGGTCGTTGACCGGCTGGGCGTCCTGCTCCCAGAGCACCAGCAGCACCAGGTACTGCGGATAGGTGATCCCGAGCTCCGCCAGGAGGGGATGGTAGGCCTGCGTGAGAAGGTGCGCAGCCGCGTAGAGGCGGAAACAGAGCTGGTTGTCCAGCTTCAGCTGTTCGTGCATGACCTAAAGCAGGGATTTGATCTTCTCTTCGAGCGAGGCGGGAGTGGTCATCGGGGAGAAACGCTCGATGATGTTGCCTTTGCGCGAGATGAGGAACTTGGTGAAATTCCACTTGATGGAGCGTCCCAGCAGGCCGCTGGTCTGGCTCTTGAGGTATTTGAAGATCGGGTGTGCGTTCTCGCCGTTGACATCGATCTTGCTCATCAGCGGGAAGGTCACGCCGTGGTTGAGGCGGCAGAATTCGGCGATCTCCGCGTCGGTGCCGGGCTCCTGGTGGGCGAACTGGTCGCAGGGGAAACCGATGACGACGAGACCCTGGTCCTTGTATTTCTTCCAGAGCTCTTCCAGACCGTCATACTGGGGGGTGAAACCGCACTTGGAGGCGGTGTTGACGATGAGCAGGACCTTGCCCTTGTAGTCGGCGAAGTCCACCTCGGCGCCCTTGTTGTTCAGGGCCTTGAAATCATAAATCGTTGCCATACCTGTCTTTAGCTTTTATATCGTTTGCGACACAAAGGTAATACTTTATTTTTATATCGCAAGCGATATTTCGAAAAAATGGCAAAAAAGATGTATTTTTATCGTATGAAAATCGTATTTCTGGATGCGGCCACGCTGGGGGAGACCCCGCTGGACGAAATCGCCGCCCTCGGCGAACTGGTCACCTATCCTATGTCCACGCGCGAAGAGGCGCTCGCGCGCGTAGGGGATTGCGACGTGCTGATCGTCAACAAGGTCCGCGTGGACGCGGAACTGATCGCGCGCGCCCCGCGCCTGCGGCTCATCTGCGAGGCCGCCACGGGCGTCAACAACATCGACCTCGACGCCGCCGCGGCGCGGGGGATTCCGGTCCGCAACGCGGCCGGTTATTCGACGGAGGCCGTCGTCCAGTCCACCTTCGCACACCTGCTGTCGCTCGCGGGCTTCTCGCCCTATTTCGACGACTGCGTCAAGAGCGGCCGCTATTCTGCCGGCTCGCTGTTCTGCGACATTTCACACCCGTATCCGGAGCTCGCCGGCAAGACGCTGGGCATCATCGGCCTGGGGACCATCGGCACGCGCGTCGCCGCCGTGGCGTCCGCCTTCGGAATGCAGGTGATCTATTATTCGACCTCCGGGACCTCGCACAACAGCGACTATCCCAGCGTCTCGCTGGACGAGCTGCTGGCGCGGGCGGACGTCGTGTCCATCCACGCGCCGCTCAATGAGCGGACGAAGGGCCTGCTGGGCCCCGCCGAACTGCGCAAGATGAAGCCGACGGCCTTCCTGCTCAACCTCGGCCGCGGCGGGATCGTGGGCGAGGCGGCGCTGGCGGAGGCCGTGGACGCGGGCGTGATCGCCGGCGCGGCGCTCGACGTCTACGTCGCCGAGCCGCTTCCGGCCGACAGCCCGCTGCTGCACGTGCGGCATCCGGAGCGCTTCCGTTTCACGCCCCATACGGCGTGGGCGAGCCGCGAGGCGCTGCTGCGGCTGGTGAAACAGGTTGCGGACAACATTCGTGGCACGGTTTTGGAAATATCTGAAAACCGAAGAATGAATGAGTGTTAAACAATAAACTGTACTACAACCTAAATGGAAAGGCGGACCCCGTGACGGGACCCGCCTTTTCCCTTTATTTCAGGTCTTCGAACAGATGTCTGTAGAAGTTGAGCAGTCGCTCGAAGGGGATGTGGAAGATCCAGAGAATCGGGAAGATGAAGTGCATCACGAAGCGCACCGTGTGCGCCCAGGCCTTGTCTTCCATCCTGCGCATAATGATTTCGTAGGGCAGCCAGATCAGCAGGGAACCGACGGCGCAGACGGCGAAAAGCGGCAGCGAGAGCAGCGCCGCCAGGGCGCGGAGGAGCTTGCGGTCGTGGCGCCGGGTCCGTTCCGGACCGATCAGCGCCATGTCGCGGTCGCGCAGCTCGGTGCACAGTTCGCGGTAGATGTCCGCCTCGGCGAGGTCGGCTCGCTTCGCGAATTCTTCGCCGATCTCCATCGGCTCGCCGACCCGGATGCTGATGCGCCCCTGGCCGCGGAAGAAATCCTCATAATTGACGCCGATGGGCACGATGCGGACCGGAACGCCCAGCTGGCTCTGCGCCATCTGTGCGATGCGGAAAATGCCTTTTTTGACGGGCAGCATCTCGCGTTCGGGATTGTGGGTGCCTTCGGCGTAGAGGCAGAAGGGGACTTCGTTGTCCAGGCAGTCGATGATTTCCTTGAAGGTGTCGAAGTTCTTGGCCACTTCCGACAGGCCGTTGCGCTCCCGCGCGATGGGCAGGATGCGCAGCCAGCGCAGGACCTTCGCGACCTTGGGGTTCGCGAAGATGTCGGAGCGGGCGCCGAAGACGACGGGCTTGCCGCCGAACAGGACCAGGGCCAGGAGCGGGTCCATCAGGGCCGCGCAGTGGTTGGGCGCCAGGATGACGGCGCCTTCCTGCGGGATGCGTTCCGCACCTTCGATGTGGATGGAGCGGAAGCAGGTCCTGGTGGTGAGGTTGACGTATTTGAGAGCCGGGAGGTAGCCCTTGTGCTTTTCCCAGATTTTAGCCATGCTGATTGCTTTTGTGACGGAGTTCGTAGCGGTGGAAGGCCGTGCTGACGGTCAGGCCGCTGATGATGTGCCAGATGCCCCACCAGGCCGTGATGACCAGGGTGCCGCCGTGCGGCGGGAATCCGGCGAAGAGGTT
>Ga0310696_10003255_pt1 | contig 20464 bp, 18 predicted proteins | sample AusTroGonzalo_MG_4_FD_203885 | JGI IMG/M metagenome (GOLD analysis project Ga0310696, IMG submission 203885) | Bovine rumen microbial communities from tropical cattle in Woodstock, Queensland, Australia - Gonzalo_02 (v2) (version 2) | ecosystem: Host-associated > Mammals > Digestive system >... | reverse complement strand
TGTTACCCCTGACTCAAGTGCACACTTTTTGAAGGATTATTGGGGTCAACTATTAAAGACTATTAAAAACTATTTGCAAGAGTTGGTGGGTAAAAAATGCAAAAAAATGTCAATTTTGCGGGCAAAGTGAACAATATATGCGGGAATGAGCGGGAGTTCAGGGGGATCATCACGGGATCATGTACCGAGAATGAGCCGAGAACTACCCTACAACCACAAAGAATCCGGTAAGTCAAAGAGGTGATTTCATATAGTATTGCGCATTGGGGATATTAAATTCCTTGACATCCGCGGCAGTATAGATGGCGAATTTGTTTGGAGCAATGGGTACTCGATAGAGGTCTACTCCTCGCGGCACTTGTAAACCGGCGTAGTTGGTGGGTTCGCGGAACTTATAGTTTTGAATGAGCCAATCGAGGCGGTCTTTGTTCCAGGAGCCGGATTGTACGGCTTGGAGGAGTTGACGCTTATGGGCGTCGGAGAGGTTGTCCCAAAGGATGCGGGAGGTAGCAAGGATATCGGGCGAGGGGGTGATGTTGGCGTTTTTGGCCTTGAAAGCTGCGAGCAACTCATCAAAAGAAGAAGGGGTTGATGGGTTAGGCGTGTCGATTGTATCGCACGCATTATTATCCTTTTCTCTTTCTTTATCTTTATTATATATGGGGGACAATTTGTCTGTTTTTGAGGGACTATTTGTCGGTTTGGCGGGTACAATCTGTCGGTTGGCGGGGGACAGATTGTCGGTGGTGGTGGACAGATTGTCGGTGGACAGATTGTCGGCAGCGAAAAGCGCATTGCGTCGCTTCTGAATGAGTCCGAGCTCAGAAAGATGCTTGATTGATCTTTCGATGGTTTTAGTAGAAATAACAAACGGAAGTTGGTTGGCGAGCGACTCGTAGGTTGCGTACCAGCCTTTACCTTTGCTGACAGCTGCAATAGCGGAATAGATACCCGCTTCATTGGCGTTAAGATTGAAAGCCTTCAATCTTGCATCGATAAATAAATTCATACAACGTATCAATTTTAAAATTTAACATATGAGGGTTGCCCCTCGGTTACAAAAACTGATACAAAGATACACATTATTTATGCCATTATCAAGTATTTACGGGGTGAATACGAGGATAGATGACAGGAAATGAGAATAGATGAAGATAAATGATTTTTAATTCGAAGATAGATGAAAAAGGGCACAAAAAAAGCACCCAAGCGGGTGCTAATTGATTGGAGCCGGAAGGCTTATTATTTGGTGTGATAATAGCTATAGAAGTTCTTGTCGGAGAATCCCTGCGTATTGCTATCAGGCAGTCCAAACCGTCGCAGTTCTTCGTACATACAATTTCGCTCGATGGTAGATAGGATTTTCTTATCCTTAATCAACTCAAACAAGGCATCGCAAACTTGTGACATTTTAGGGTAGCTAACGATATTACAAATTTGCTTGCTGATAAAATCTTTTTCCTTGTCATCTACAACACTGTAATGAATGTATTTGAATGGTTCATTTCGATTGTTTAGGGCTATTTGCTGTGGAGTCAGTTGATTATTATCCCATGCTTTCAACAAGTCGTTAAACCGATTCTTCAGTGCATCCTCAAACATTGCAAGATCTTCCTCGGTCATGGCATTGAAGCCGGTTTTCCACTGCTTAATCATCGACCATTCTTTTTGGAGCATGCGCAACAATTCTGCGGCACGCTTAGGGCTGCGTTTTTCAGCTATAAGCGTAAGATTATATCGCAAGCGGATGAAATCGTAGTATTTACTTTTTGTTTTTTCTATGTCGATTGAATCATCGGCTAACAGGCCATCGTCCCAAAAACTCTTTACATTCCACGTTAGCCTACTCCATTCGTGCATTCCTCTTACAAGGCCTGCCTCCAAGACATCTTCTTTTATTTTAATGGGATTATCTGCGAAATCAAGAACAAATTGCTCATAGATGTAATCCACGATCTCGCATACATCGGGAAATCTTTCGTCCATAAACACCTCTTTCACAAGTCGGGCATCACCATCTGAATCCGGATACAGAGAAGGATCTTGCCACTCTAATGGATGCATCCACAAATCAGCGTAGTCAAAAATTTCTCGAAGCGACTTGCAGATCTTCAGCCAATCTATTTCATGGTAGTCTTTATGCAATAGCCGCTCAGCAATGAGGTGTTGTTCGAGGAGTGTTTGGCTCTTGGAAAGAACCATTGGAAGATCTTTGTTCAGGTCTTCGGCTTGCTCATACAGGGCTTCGAGTTCTTCGAGGGTTACCAAATTATAATCAATCATAATGTTTGTTTTTCCAATCATTAACCGCTATTTTAGGCTTTAATGACTGTTTTAACAATCATTAAGCGACATTATGGGCGGGTTAGTCGGTGAAGGCGTTCCAGCCTTGGGCGGTGAGGGGGAGGGGGTTGCCGGAGCGGGGGATCAGGCGCAGGTTGGCGGGCTGCTGCTCCTTAGCAGCAGCACTACTCTCAGCAGCGACATCGACAGGGGCATACTCGGCGGGGGTGATGTGGCCGATGATATAGACGTCGTCGAGGGGGACGAGCTTCTCGTAGTCGTGGATGTCGCAGGTGAAGAGGAGTTCGTAATCCTCGCCGCCGTTGAGAGCGCAAGTGACGATATTGAGGTTCATCTCGTCGGCAAGTGCTACCGCCTGGTAATCGATGGGGAGTTTGTCCTCGTAGATGTCGCAGCCGACCTTGGACTGCGTGCATATATGGAAGAGTTCGGACGAGAGTCCGTCGGAGATATCCATCATGGCAGAGGGTTTGATGCCCGCCTTGCGCAGCTGCTCGATGATATCGACGCGTGCCTCGGGTTTGAGTTGGCGCTCAAGGAGGTATTCACGACCCTCGAACTTCTCGTGGATGGCATCGTTGTGCTCGTCGGCTTTGCCGAGATTGTCGTGGCGGGTGGCACGGAAGACCTGCAGCTCGCGCTCCAGGAGCTGGAGTCCGAGATACGCCGAGCCGAGGTTGCCTGTGACGCAGATGAGGTCGTTGGGTTTGGCACCGTTGCGGTAGACGATATCCTGTTCGTCGGCTACGCCGAGGCAGGTGATGGCAATGGTCAGACCGTTCATCGAGGCGCAGGTGTCACCGCCGACGAGGTCGATATGATAATGTTCGCACGCGAGGCGCGCGCCTACGTAGAACTCCTCCAGATCCTCAACCGAGAAACGCGAGGATACACCCAGACCGATGGTGATCTGCGTGGGGGTAGCGTTCATGGCGCAGATATCCGAAACGTTGACCGCCACGGCTTTGTAACCCAAATGGCGCAAGGGCACGTACTCAAGGTTGAAATGGATACCCTCGATCAAGAGGTCGGTGGTGACGAGGGTACGTTTGCCACCATGGTTGAGCACCGCCGCGTCGTCGCCTACGGCATAGACAGTGGATGGTTGGCAGGGTTTCAAGTCGCGCGTGAGGTGACGGATAAGACCGAACTCACCGAGTTTGGAGATGGATGTCATGTTATTTACAATTTGACAATTTACAATTTACAATTTTGGATGCAAAGATACAACAAATTTTTGATATTTGCAAAAAAAGAAGCGAAAATATTTGGAAATTTGAAAAAATTTTCGTAACTTTGTAGGCGAATTTCAAAAACACGACAATATGCGTACAATTTTGATTGCGGAAGAGGGCGAGCGCAAGCTTGTGGAGCAGTACCTGCCGGGTGAGACGAACATCCTGGTGACGGGCGTAGGAGCACTGAATATTTTGAAAAGTCTGCGCGACCTGCCGCGCGAAACCGAGCTGGTGAATATCGGTTATGCGGGCAGCGCGAACTATGCGATAGGTACGGTGGTGGAAGTGACGGAGAGCCGACTACACCACCCTAACGTGACTTACCCCGAGCCAAGATTGGCTCTGCAGCCTGTGGAGGATCTGTTCTTCCGTGCGCTGAACCCGGTGAAGGCGGTGTGCTACTCGAACACGGATTTTGTGCTGGCATCTCCGTACAAGGACTGCGTATTCGACATGGAGCTGGCTTACATCTGCGCGCAGGGTTTCGCGAAGGTGAGCGCAATCAAGATCGTGTCGGACAACCTGAGTCTGCATGACTACCGCGAAATAGCCAGCGGCGTGGAAGAGACAAAATAACGCTAAAACAAAAACAACAAACATATGGCATACAAATGGACATTCACCACCATTGGTGGTAACACCCGCGTACATATCGCGAAAGGTGAAGATTTTCGCCACTTGGGCGAGTTGGACGAAAAGATGTGGACAGTGCTGAGCTGCCCGACGACGGGTCTTGAGATCAGCAGTCACACGCTGCAGTTGATGGACAGCGACCACGACGGCAAGATCCGTATTGACGAGGTAGTGGCTACGTCGGAGTATCTGTGCGGCGTGCTTCGTGACCCGAGTATCCTGCTGGAGGAGAAAGACGAGCTGAAGATTGCCGACCTGAATGAGGAAAACGCCGAAGCCAAGCAGATGGCTGATATCGCTCGCAGGATTGTAGGCAAAGATGAGACGATCAACCTGGCAGCCGTGAAAGCCGCTGTAGGCGCAATAGCCGTAGAGCAGAAGCCTCTGCCCGAAGCTCCGCTGGCAGCCGACATCATAGCCGCCGTTCACGCCAACGAGGCTGAGTACAATGCGTGGTTCCGCAGCTCGGAGCTGGAGAAGATGGGTCTGGCAGCCGCCGACCCCGAAAAGCAGCCTAAGATCGCCGAGAAAGACTGGAAGAAACTGACTGCACAGGTAGCCGCTTACGAGGGTGAGGTAGCCGCTATCACCGCCGCTAACCAAGCCGCTATGGACGCCGCTACGGACGAGTACCAGCCGCTGATCAAGCTGCTGCACCTGAAACGTGACTTCTACACGCTGCTCAAGAACTACATATCGTTCCAGGACTTCTACAACCGGGAGATCAAAGCTATCTTCCAATGCGGCCGTCTGGTGATCGACCAGCGTGCGTGCGAGCTGTGCGTACGCGTAGCCGATGCCGCAAAGATGGGCGCAGAAGCCGCCAAGTCGGGTATGTACCTGATCTTCTGCGACTGCGAGAACAAAGCCCAGGGCAAAAAGATGTCGATCGTAGCCGCCATGACACAAGGCGATATCCATAATCTGGAAGTAGGCAAGAACTGCCTGTTCTACGACCGCAACGGGTTGGATTACGATGCCGTGGTAACGAAGATCATCGATAACCCGATCAGTATCCGTCAGGCCTTCTGGACACCGTACCGCAAGTTCGCCAACTGGGTGGCCGACCTGGTAAACAAGTCGGTAGCCGAGAAGGAGAACAAAGGTCTGGAAGATATGAAAGCCAACGCAACGGCTGCCACCGAAAAGGCTAAGGAAAACGTGGAGAAAGGCAAAGCAGCCGAGCCCGCCAAGCCATCGTTCGATATAGCCAAGTTCGCAGGTATATTTGCCGCCCTGGGTATGGCTCTGGGCATGATCGGTACGGCACTGGCATCGATGGCCAGCGGATTGTACGGACTGCCCTGGTGGCAATACATCGTTATCTTCCTGGGAATCATCCTGGTGATAAGCGGGCCTTCGATGTTGCTGGCTTACTTCAAGCTTCGTCGCCGTAATCTGGCACCGGTACTGAATGCCAACGGCTGGGCAGTGAACGCCGAGGCAATCATCAACGTGCCGTTCGGCTTGACGCTGACCACGATGGCCAAGTTCCCGGTACTGAAGCTGAAAGACCCATTTGCAGAGAAAGGTCTGCCTTGGTGGGCTAAGGTGCTGATCACGCTGGGTGTTCTGCTGCTTATTGCTTGCGGCGTGGCAGCTTATATGTACTTCACGGGCACAGGTTGCTTTGCACCTGAGGTAGTAGAAGAGGTAGTAGAAACATCGGTAGAAGCCCTGTAAGCGATGCGCATAGAACGAATCCTAATCATGTTATGGGCGGCAGTGCTGCCCATAACGTGTGTTTGGGCAAAGAAACCCAAACCTGCTCCCGAGCCCGAACCGGTGGTAGTGGAAGAGATTGACAGCCTGGACGTAGAGGAAAACGACGACTTTGAGTCGCTGACCGAAGGTATGCCTGCGGGTGTACTGTCGCGTCTGGTGGGCGATACGCTGTTCGTGAGTTGCGGTCAGGACGAGTTGCCACGGTTCCTGGTGGTGATGACGGACGACGGCGAGTGCCAGTACCGATTGATGCCGGCCATGCTGTGGGGCGACACGTCGAACGTGCACCCGGCTGACAGCATATACGGCATGTGGATGAACACGCGCGTCAATCCGTATCAGATGCCTGTTGACAGCCTGAAAGACTCGATTTCCATCAATCTGCACGGCTTTGTTTATCCGCTCAAGAACCTGACGTACGTGACCTCGAAGTTCGGCTTCCGCCGGTATCGCTTCCATTACGGCATAGACGTGAAGGTACAGGTCGGCGACTCGCTGCGCGCCTCGTGGGACGGTCAGGTACGTATCGTAGGCTGGGATCCGCGCGGCTACGGATACTATGTGCTGATTCGCCACGATAACGGCCTGGAGACGATCTACGGCCACCTGTCACGACCGCTGGTAGAAGAGAACGAACGCATCTTTGCGGGTGAGATTCTCGGCCTGGGCGGCAATACAGGTCGCTCTACAGGCAGCCACCTGCACTACGAGATACGTTACCTTGGCAATGCTATCAACCCCGAGACGATTGTAGACTTCGAGAAAGGAACGCTGCGCGTACCAGAGGATTATGTGATAACCAAGAAAGGTACGTTCAAGCACAACGAGGAGGTGAAGCAGCTCAAGCAGGCACAGTACCACAAGGTGCGCCAGGGCGATACCCTGTCGGGCATAGCCAAGCGCTACCATACGTCGGTCAGGACGCTGTGCAAGCTGAATAAGATCAAGGAAACCTCGATCCTGCGCTTAGGTCAACGGATACGAGTACGGTAAACGAACAGCGCGCCAAGAATGGCGCGCTGCTTGTTTTAAAGGACATTGAGTACCTGCTCCTTGATCTGCTCGAGCAGGTCTTTCATCTTAACGACGATGATCTGCATCTCCGACTGATTGGATTTGCTGCCGAGGGTGTTGATCTCGCGCCCCATTTCCTGCGCGATGAAGCCGAGTTTCTTGCCAACGCCTTCGCCATTGCCTGCCATGGTTTCGCGGAAGTACTTGATGTGGTTGGTGAGGCGGACTTTCTCCTCGGTGATGTCAAGCTTCTCGAGGTAATATATGAGCTCCTGCTCCAGGCGGTTGCTGTCCACCTGTTTGCGGGTTTCCTCTGCGAGTTTGTCGAGGTTCTGCAGCAGGTGCTGGCGGATCTTGGCTACTCTATCCTTCTCGAAAGGCTCGACCTCTGTGAGCAAGGCACTGATGGCATCGAGCTTCTCGGTGAACATAGCCTGTAGTGCTTCGCCCTCCTGCGTGCGGAACGCCACGAAATGCTCCACAGCCTGCTGTATGGTCTGCTCCACGAGTTGCCACTGTTCGTCGCTGACGGGTTGGGGCTCGTCGGCCTTGATAACATCAGGCATACGGAGCACGATCATCGCGCGTTCGGCATCGCTGAGCTCGGGGCATAGCTCGCGCAGTTCGGCACTATGGAAGGCATATGCCGCGCGGTTGACGGGCGTGAATGTGCCGGTGCTTGCCTGTTCCGTCAGATCCTCCGTATAGATCGCCACATCGACTTTGCCGCGTTCGAGTTGCTTGGCAAGCAGGCTGCGCACGGTCAGTTCCTGGCTTCGGAACTGCGGCGACAGACGAACACTCATATCCATCTGCTTGGAGTTGAGACTCTTGATCTCAACTACCAGGCGTTTGTTATCCAATTTGGTTTCGGCTTTTCCGTAGCCGGTCATTGATTGTATCATTGTTTTAGAATTCAGAAGTCAGAAATTAGAAATCAGATTTTAGTATAATCGTGATATTGAGTATTCGAGGAGGGCGAGGAGGGCTTGCTTGGTTTCCGAATCGTGGAAAATGGCGAGTGCCTCTTCGGCTTTCTGCTTGTGGGTGCGCATCCATCCGTAGGCATAACGCACACCATCGTAACGCATGACGAAATTCTTGATCTGCTGCTCGATGTCGCTCTGCGCCTGGGGTGCGAGCGTGCGCTGCTGACTGCACAGTTCCTCGGCAATCTCGCGGATATGATCCGCTTCCTCTTTCGGTGCGCGTTGCAGTGCAATGAGCAAGGGGAGCGTGGCTTTGCCGTCGCGTATATCGCCCATGGTGGGTTTGCCAACCTCCTCGCTATCGGAATAGTCGAGCACATCGTCTTTGAGTTGGAAGATCAACCCCAGCTCGTAGCCATACGTGCGCATGGCAGTCTGCTGGCGTGCAGTGCAGCCTGCGGATACAGCACCGGCTTCGGTGCAGGCTGCAAACAGTTCGGCAGTCTTCTTGCCGATGATCTGGAAATACTGCTCCTCGGTGATCCACATCGATCCGCCGGCATGGAGCTGAATGAGTTCGCCGGAGGATAGTGCGCGGGACATATCTGAAACGATAGTCAGGATCTGCGTGTTGCGGATCTCGCCCACCAAGCCTATCATCTTAGCCAACATCCAGTCGCCGACGAGCACCGCCACCTTGTTTGTCCAGTTCGACTGCACGGAGGGCACACCGCGGCGCGTAGGGGAGTTATCGACCACATCGTCGTGCACCAAGGTAGCGTTGTGCAACATCTCCAGCGCCACGGCTGTAAGGATAGTCTTATCGCTCACCTCGCGGCACAGTTTGGCCGCCAGCAACACCAATGTAGGACGCAGCTGCTTGCCTCGCTTGGCGGAAATGTAACGGAGCACCTGGTCGAGCAGAATATTGTCGGAATGCATGGTCTGCTCGAACTGCGCTTCATACTGATGAAACGCTTCCGCTATCGGTTGACGTATTTGTGATGTTATGTCCATTATCTTGTATTGCGCACAAAAAGCGACTGCAAAGATACAAAAAATTTTGCACATTTGCAAATCAAAAAGCCAAAAAGCGCACATTGACCTTATAAAATGTACCAAAAAGTACATTAATATGCTTTTTTTTGCCAAAAAATTTGCAAATGTCAGAAAATTGTTGTACCTTTGCAGCCGCTTTCGTTAAGAGAGCACGACATATTGCTCAATGGTGTAATGGTAGCACTACAGATTCTGGTTCTGTCTGTCTGGGTTCGAGTCCTGGTTGAGCAACACGAGAACAGCGACCAATCTTGGTCGCTGCTTTTTTGGGGAACATGAATAAAAAAAGGCAGCCAAGCTTGGCTGCCTTTCGATTTACTCCTGATTGAGCGTGATGCGGCGGAAATCCTTGATGGTAACGTTCTGCTTTTTCAGTACGTCCTTCACAAGTTCCTTGCTCTCGCTCATGATGTAAGCCTGCTCAACAAGCGTGCTCTCCTTGAGGAACTTACCCAGACGGCCTTGGGCGATCATCTCAATCTTCTTCATATTGAGGTTAGCCTCAGCCTGTGCGGGTACGTTAGCGCGGATACCGCGAGCGATCTCAGCCTGCTCCTCTGTGAGCCAACCCTTAGCGGTGTTGGAAGCGATATGGTCATCGCTGTCGCAGTGAGCGGGGTTCAGACCTGCCTTGCGGAGCTCTTGCTCAACGGCTTTGTTGATCTCGTCCTGTTTGGTTTTCTCGATAGCTACAGCCAGCTCTTTGGCTTTTACTTCCTCAGCCACATGATCAGCGTCGAGTGCGATAGGAGCCATAGCAGCAACCTGCATCGATATACCGTGAACGGTCTCGTGGTCAGCACCTGCGTTAGCAGCTACGAGCGAGGAGAGTTTGTTACCAAGGTGGTTGTAAGCGTCAACAACGTCACCCTCGAGGAAGGTATAGTCGCTGAGTTCCATTTTCTCACCGGTAACACCCGAACGCTCGGTTACGAGGTCTTGTGCGGTGAAGTCACCGATCTTGAGAGCCTTGAGCTCTTCCAGGTTAGCCGGACGGTTGGTGAAGGCAGCGTCGAGGATGAGCTTAACCATGCCAACGAAGTCCGCGTTCTTGGCCACGAAGTCCGTTTCGCACTTCACGCCTACGATGCAGCCGAAGCCGTTCTCAGCCTTAGCAAATACGGCACCCTCAGAAGCCTCGCGCTCCGAACGCTTGGCAGCGATAGCCTGACCGCGCTTGCGCAACAGGTCTTTAGCAATCTCGAAATCACCGTTAGCCTCCTCAAGGGCTTTCTTTACGTCCATCATACCGGCACCGGTGATGTCACGCAGTTTTTTGATATCAGCTAATGTAACTGCCATAATTATGCCTCCTCTTCTGCTTTGGGTTCTTCAACTTTTACGTCAGCAACCTTCTCGGGCTCTTCTGATTTAGATGCTTTGCGTACGCGTGTACGACGCTCGCGCGGAGCGGGAGCCTCTGCATTAGCCTGTGCGGCAGCAGCTTCCTCGTCAGCCTTCTCAACCTTGCGCTCTTCCAAGCCTTCCTTGATAGCCTCGCAAACAGCGTTCACGATAACCTCGATGGACTTCGAAGCGTCGTCGTTGGCAGGAATAACGAAATCGATGGGGTTAGGATCGGAGTTGGTATCAACAATACCGAATACGGGGATACCCAGACGGTTAGCCTCAGCAACAGCGATGTGCTCTTTCATAACGTCAACAACGAACAGAGCGCTCGGCAGACGTGTTAGGTCAACGATAGAACCGAGGTTCTTCTCGAGTTTCTCACGCTGACGGGTGATCTGCAGTTTCTCACGCTTCGATACATTGTCGAACGTACCGTCAGTCATCATCTTGTCGATCTGCGACATTTTCTTCACAGCCTTGCGGATAGTGGGGAAGTTGGTAAGCATACCACCAGCCCAACGCTCGGTGATGTACGGCATACCGATCTCCTGCGCCTTGGCAGCGATGATCTCCTGGCCTTGTTTCTTGGTGCTAACAAACAGAATCTTGCGTCCTGAACGTGCGATGTTTTTCAGCGCCTCAGCAGCCTCCTCGATCTTGATGGCAGTCTTGTTGAGGTCAATGATGTGGATACCGTTGCGCTCCATATAAATATAAGGAGCCATAGCGGGATTCCATTTGCGCTTGAGGTGACCAAAGTGGCAACCTGCCTCAAGCAGTTGGTCGAAATTAGTTCTCATTTAAATTGATTTGATTTGAATAATGTTAAATTATTAATCCTTGCCCGCATCGCGCAGAGAAAAAGCGTTATGCGGCAATCTTGGGGTAGTGGCGCGAGCCAATCCCCAAGATTTGGATATTAACGTTTACTGAACTGGAAGTGACGACGAGCTTTGGGTTGACCCGGTTTCTTACGCTCAACCTCACGGGCATCACGTGTCATGAATCCTTCAGCCTTGAGTGCGCTCTTGTCTTCGGGGTTGATCTTAACGAGTGCGCGGGCGATAGCGAGACGCAGAGCCTCAGCCTGACCCTTGAATCCGCCACCGTCGAGATTAGCCTTGATGTCGTACTTCTCGGTTACACCCAACTTCTCCAGCGGTTGCTTAACCACGTATTGAAGAATCGAAGAGGGGAAATATACATTGATATCACGACCGTTGATCGTGATGTTACCGGCACCTTCCTGTACATATACGCGTGCCACAGCGGCCTTACGACGGCCTAATGCATTGATTACTTCCATTGTCTCGATTATTTAAGGGTGTTAATGTCAATTACTACAGGTTGTTGAGCTTGTTTGTCGTGCTCGGCACCGGCAAATACATAGAGGTTGCCAATGAGCTTGTCGCCGAGACGGTTCTTAGGCAGCATGCCCTTAACGACTTTGCGAATGAGCTTGTCAGCTCCCTTGTTCATCAGGTCTTGCGGCGTAAACTCACGCTGTCCGCCCGGGAAACCGGTGTAGCGAACATATACGCGATCCGTCCACTTGTTACCTGTCATACGAACCTGATCGGCATTGATGATAATCACATTGTCACCGCAATCCACATTGGGAGTGAACTGGGGTTTGTACTTGCCACGGAGGAGGTTAGCCACCTTCGTGCACATACGACCAAGAATCTGGTCTTTCGCATCGATAACGACCCAACGCTTGAGGTCACGAGCAGCTTCTTTGCTCACCGACACGGTTTTGTAATTGTTGTATTCCATTTGTTTTGTTAGTTATTTGACTAAGCCGACAGACATCATTTACTCCTCTTAGTTTTCGGGGTCCCCGACACAACTTGTTGCGGTGGGGAGAGCCGAGGCAACCGTGCGCTCTATGTCGCAGCGCGACATCTGTTAGCGCGGTTTGCCGATGGCGAGGACACTGCCCAGCTCAGCGGTTAAAAATATTGTTTTCACACGCCTTTCCACACAATCGCGCGAAAAAGCGTACAAAGGTACAACATTTTTTTGAAATATGCAAATTTTCCGTCATTTTTTTCTTATAAGCGTCAAAATCGCACTCTAAATATAGCATTCAGGGGGTAAAAGTCGAAAAAAACTCTCTTTTTTTGCAAATTGTTGCTTGAAAATTTGCAAATGTCGATTTTTTTTTGTAACTTTGTGCGCTTTTTATGAAAATAATGTTAACATAGATAGTTTATGAGACAAAAATCTTTACACTACCTATTCCTTTTCATTATGTTAGGGATAGGGTTTACGGGATGCAAGTCTGACGTGGACTTGAGCAGCGTGAACGTTGACAGCAAGGTGAACGCCCGCGTAGCGATTCCGCTGGGAGAGATTACCACCACGTTTAAAGAGTTGATCGGCTTGATTCCCGACACAGCCAATATTCATTTTGGCGAAAACGGGGAGATTGATTTGTTCGTGAAAGAACACTACACTCGTCAGTATCACGCCATTGACCTGGAGCGGTACATCGGTACGACAGCATCGGATATGCTGATCATGCCGTTGGTAAACGCGCCTATCATTCCCCAGAGCACAGTGGACACCGTTCCGTTTGACATGATCGTAAATTTCGACGGCATCAATGATGACACGTCGGACGAACGTTTGGACAGTATGGTTATCACGCAAGCCAAGTTCACGACCAAGGTTACCACCCTTGACTTCACCATCAAAGATGAGGATATCGAGAAAGTGACCATGGTTCTGGGCTCGCAGTTCCGACGTGCCAAGGGAAAAGAGCTTGAACTGACCAACTTCCATCTGGGACAAGATGTGCCAATCACGGTGGATGACTTCACCCTGATAATGATGCTTGACGAGTCGCAGCCGCCCTCGATCCACAATGTAGTGAAGAATGCGGATATTCAGTTCAAGATGTATCTGAATACCAAGAATAATATTGTAGTAACAGCCACCTCGGCTTTCCACTTCGACTTCAGGGTTGAGATGATGGAATACACTGCGTTGTACGGTTTCTTCAAGGCGGGCAACATGGCACAAGATGCCGGAACCGTGGATATTCCGCTTACGATCCCCGGCAATGAGCCGATGATCCTACCTGTAAAGAATCCTGAGATACGGATGCTGTTCACCTATGGTCTGTCGATGCCGCTGAACGTAGACGTCAGGGAGCTGGCAACCGTAAGCAGTGACGGTCAGAAGAGTCCCGCTACATGGAACGGTGTACCGTACACCACCATTGAGCTGAAAGATGTAGTGCCTGTAAGCGCCCCGCTGACCGAAACGGTTACCGACACCATTCTGCTGGATAACAGTGCCGAGCATGGAGCTATTGACAAGATGTTCCTGAACGAAGTAAAGAAACTGGCGTTTGACTACAGCGTGTATGCCGATACGCTACGCGAGATTCGTGATGCCAACGGCAATATCGTGAAAGATATATACGGCAATGACTCGATCATGAACCAGTTCCGCCTGACCAAGGAAACCACGTTCGATCTGGATATGGACGTAAACGTACCGATGGAGTTCAACAAGGGACTGAAGATCGCCTACACCGACACGATTGACAGCGTCAATCTGAGTCGTGCATCGCTGGATTCGTTAGCCGCTATGGCAGGCGATATGCTGACCATCGACAGCGCGAAGTTATATCTGGTACTTACGGTTACGAACGAGATCCCCGTATCGTTTGAGTTCGATCTTACCCTGTTGGATGATCAGGAGAAAGCTATCAATCTGGACTCATTCAAAGGCATCAAGCTGGAAGGTGCAGACATTGACGCATCGGGTAAGGTAACGGAAGTTGTGACGGTCAACAGCATACTGGTAAAGACCGAGGACTTCGACGAACTTGCCAAAACAAGGAAGATAAAGATACGTGCGCGCGTTGGCGACGACCAGAAGCCATCGACCTTCCTGACCGACAAGTCACTACGCATCAAGATCAATATAGCGGGCGATGTGCAAGCCGGTATCAACATGTCACTTAACACTAACAAATAAACATAGGAGGACACTACGATGAAACAGATTATTCGTTCCTTAGCAATAGTTCTTGCCCTCCTGACGGGCAGCATGACGCTTCATGCCCAAGAGGTGAACACGCTTTACTTCCTGGAGAACGCTCCGCAGCGCAGCATGTTCAACCCCGCGCTGATGCCTGTAAGCACAGGTTACCTGTACTTCACGCCGCTCGGATATACGAGTATCGGTCTGCTTACCGACAACAACATCGCTCTATCTGACCTTGTTTATACCAGGAACGGGCAGACTATCACCGCCCTGAATAAAGGTGAGACAGAGGCGTTCCTGAAGAAACTGCGCAACTCCAACCTGCTAAATGCAGACGTGACTACCACGCTGTTTGCCTTTGGTGCAGCCACCAAGAAAGGCGGTTACTTCCATGCTGGTGCCTTCCTGCACGTGAACGGCGGAGTGAGCGTACCCAAAGGACTGGCAGAAGCAATGATCCAGCCTGACGGACTGACATTGGATTTAACCAAACCGTTTGCCATCAAAGGCTTGACCCTGGGTGCAGAGGTATATACAGAGATCATGGGCGGCTATACGCGTCCGCTGAATGAGCATTGGACGATCGGCGGTAAGCTGAAGTTCCTGCTCGGTGCAGCCAACGCCCGCGTAAACGTATCGAACATAAGCATCAGTCCTATTGACAATAGCGACAAGATGCAGATAGACCTGAACGGTGATGTCAGCATGTCGGTTCCCGGCTCCATGGATCCTACTGCCATTCTGCCAAAGGACAACGAGACAATGAAAGAGTATGTAGATGACCTCCCGAACCGTGTATCGAAGATGACGGGAATACCTCAGGGCTCCGCTACAGCAAAAGACTACCTTAAGTTGGCCGTTCCGGCAGGTTACGGTGCTGCCATTGATTTCGGTTTCACGTACAAACCCATCAAGTATGTACAGATTGCCGCAGCCATCAATGACCTGGGATTCATCTATTGGAACAATGGCGTGAAAGGCAACATAACAGGCAGCACGGAATTTGACGGAATAGGTACAGTCAATGTCAAGACCAAGGATGGCAAGATTGATACCGACGACATCAACAAACAGATTAACGATCACGTGCAAGGTTATCTGGATGCCATTAAAGGAGGAGGTGCTGCCGGCAACTATATCCGTATGACACGCGCCCGCCTGAACGTAAGCATTGACGGATTGTTCTGGGAGAACCGGGTAGGTTTGGGCTTGCTGTCGCAAACCAAACTGGTGAACAACAAGATCTATGAAGAGTTGACCGTTGGTGGTTTCTTCCGCCCGGTTAACTGGTTCAACATCGCAGCCAGCTACTCGATCCTGAACGGAAAAGGCGGTAACGTAGGTGCCGCATTGGGCTTCGCACCGTACGACGGTATCATGCTGACCCTGGCTGCCGATTATATCCCCTGCTACTACGCCGACATGGCATCAATCACCAAGTCCTCGAAACCGCAATACTACTTGCCATACAAGACTCCGGGTGTGAACCTTGCTTTCGGCTTCAGCATCGTATGGGGCACGAACAAGAAACGTGATGCTGACAAGGATGGCGTATTGGACAAAGTGGATATGTGTCCGAAGACTCCGCGCAACGTACGCGTAGATGCCTTTGGTTGTCCTGTTGACACGGATGGTGACGGTGTGCCCGACTATCTGGACGAGTGCCAGGATACACCGAAAGAGGCTTATGGCACAGTGGATGAGTCCGGCTGTGAGAAAGATAGCGATCTTGACGGTGTGCCCGACCATCGTGACTTGTGTCCGGACACTCCGGAAGAGGCACGCAACTCGGTTGACGAGAACGGTTGTACACGCGATACCGACCACGATGGTGTACCTGACTACCGCGACGATTGTCCGAACACCTTGCCTGAAGCAGTGGATCATGTTGACGAACACGGCTGCGACAAGGATAGCGACGGCGACGGTGTGCCCGATTATATGGACAAATGCCCGAACACGCCGGAAGAGGCATACAACTACCTCGACGAGCAAGGTTGCCCGCTGGATACGGATGGCGACGGTGTACCTGACTACAAAGACAAGTGCCCGCGCACCGTATATGCTGCACGTCAGTTCGTAGACACATGCGGTTGCGATAAGGATAGCGACCTTGACGGTATACCTGACTACCTTGACGAATGTCCGTACGTAGCCGGCGTGAAAGAGAACAAGGGTTGCCCGCAGATCAAACGTGCCGTAACGACTCTGTTGAAGAAAGCTATGTCAGGTATCCAGTTCGAGACCGGCAAGGCTGTCATCCTCAAGAAGTCGTATCCTATCCTCGACGAGATAGCCAAGGTATTTATCGATAACCCGAGCTACATCATTGAGGTACAGGGTCACACCGATAATGTCGGCAATGCCGAGATTAACATGACCCTGTCAGGCAAACGTGCCCAAGCCGTTCGCGACTACCTGATCAAGAAGGGTGTACCGGCTGAGCGCATGACTGCCAACGGTTACGGTAGCAATGAGCCTATCGCTGACAACTCCACGAAGGCAGGTCGAGCCAAGAACCGCCGCGTAGAGTTCAAGATCACCTTCGAGGAGGTTCACTACGAGATTATCAACGACCACAACCCCACCCTGGATAGCCCTGCTGACAGCACGGCTACCCAGCCCGTGGCGGCCAACTAATAAGAATTGAAAATCATTAAATCGTAAATAGTTTTATGGGAAGAGCTTTTGAATATCGCAAAGCGACAAAATTGAAACGTTGGGGTCATATGGCTCGCACGTTTACGAAGTTAGGAAAGGAAATAACTATAGCAGCCCGCGAGGGAGGCCCGGATCCTGATAGCAATCCCCGTCTGCGCACCCTGATCCAGCAGTGCAAGAAGGAGAACATGCCTAAGGACAATATCGATCGTGCTATCAAGAAAGCCACCGACAAGTCCTACGAGGGTTACAAGGAGATTAACTACGAAGGTTACGGTCCTCACGGTATAGCTATCTTTGTAGAGACGGCTACCGACAACAACATGCGTACCGTAGCTAACATCCGCTCGTACTTCACCAAGCACGGCGGAACACTCGGCACACAAGGCTCGCTGCAGTTCCTGTTCGACCGCAAGGCTTGCTTCACCATCACCATGAAGGAAGGCATCGACCTGGATGAACTGGAACTGGAGCTCATTGATTTTGGTGTTGAGGAACTTGGCGTGGATGAAGAAGAGAACACGATCGTGCTCTATGCTGCGTTCGATCAGGCATCATCATTGCAAAAGTATCTCGAGGATAACGGCTTTGAGATTCAATCATGCGAGTTCGTACGCATACCGAACGACACCAAGACCCTCACCGACGAGCAACGCGAGTCCGTACAGAAACTCATCGACCGGATTGAGGAGGACGAAGACGTGCAGAACGTATTTACGAACATGGCCGATTAATGCGTTCAGCAAATAGGGCTAACAGATGCCGCCAGCGGCATAGAGCGCCCTATTGCCTCCGCATCTCCCCACCACAACCTATCGGTTGCGTCGGGGACCCCACTAAAAACAAAGAATATGTTAATCGAAGATTATTTCAGTTTAACCGCACATCAGGCTGAGCAGTTTGCTCAGCTTGATGCGCTTTATCGGGACTGGAACGCGAAGATCAATGTCATCTCACGCAAGGATATTGATAACCTGTACGAGCATCATGTGCTCCACTCACTGGCTATTGCCAAACTGCTCAAGTTCAGCCCGGGTACAACGATTATGGACATTGGCACCGGAGGAGGATTCCCCGGAATACCCCTGGCGATCCTGTTTCCCGAATGCCGTTTTCTTCTCGTGGATTCGATTGGCAAAAAGATTAAGGTTGCTGCGGCAGTGGCTGAAGCCATCGGACTGGAGAACGTGGAGTGCATACAGGAGCGCGCCGAGGATGAGAAGAGGCAGTTTGACTTCGTAGTAAGCCGTGCTGTGATGCCTATGCCCGACTTGGTGAAGTTGGTCAGGAAAAACATCCGTCATGACGGTCAGCACAATGCCCTGCCCAACGGCATCATCGCCCTGAAAGGCGGAGGACTGGACAGCGAACTGCTGCCATACAAGCGCATCGTGGAAGTAACACCTGTATCAACATACTTCCCCGAAGAATGGTTCAAAGGCAAACACATCGTATATCTACCACTATGACAGTAAAATGTTTCGTCTGCAATCCGTATTTGCAGAACACGTATGTGGCGCATATGCCCGGCGCACAGGAATGCATCATCATCGATGCAGGAATATATTCCAATGACGAGGAAAAAGAACTGACGGACTATATCCGCCAAAATCAGCTCACCGCAGCTGCCATCCTTATCACTCACGCGCATCCCGATCATATATGCGGTCGTCAGCGTTTGGCCGAGCTCTACCCCGAGGCACCCATCATCGACCATAAGCACCTGTCGGCTTCATCCACCGGGGATGAACCTGCGCTACGGTATGCAGGCGTGACTATACGCTGTCTGTTCACCCCTGGACATAAGGAGGATTGTGTATGTTTCTATCTTCCTGAGTGCGGCATACTGTTCTCGGGTGATACCCTCTTCCGCGAATCCATCGGTCGCACCGATCTGGAGGGTGGTGACTTCCCTACTCTGATGCATTCGCTTGCTTACCTGATGCAATTACCTGCCGATACCGTTGTCTATCCCGGACACAGCGAACCCACAACCATCGGTCACGAGCAATACTACAACCCGTTCATACGCCATTAGCGCTGAACAATCATGGGTTATTACTACAGCCAATATTGGCTGTAGTCCTATTATCTTCTTACGCGAAGATACAGAACCAATGCTATTATCAGGAAAATGATATTCGGCAGCCACACGCTCATGAACGGTGACATCACACCGGTGACGCTGAACGTGGTACTGACCGTAGAGAAGAGGATATAAGCAGCCGTCAGCGTCACACCTATACCGAGATTCTTACCCATTCCGCCACGAACTTTCTTGCTCGAGAGCGTTACACCAAGCAGCGTCATGATAAATGCCCCTAACGGGCAGGCAAAGCGCGAGTACCACTCGGTTTCGAAAGCTTTCACGTTCCCCGCACCGCGCTCGCGCTGCTTTTGGATATAGTCATACAATTCGGTGTTGTTCATCTGTTGGGCTTGCTCGGCAGTGATGAACAGCTCTTCCGGCAAGATAGGAATGATAGTATCCAGATATTGCCCTTGCACCAGTGACTCGCGCATACCGTTGAAGTCACGCTTTACATATCCCTCCATGCGCCATTCGTAATCCTTGACGTGACGGATGCGATCGGCGGTTATACGCTGCATCAGCGTCTTGCCTTCAAAATGCTCGAGCGAAGCGCGATATCCCAAACGCGTACGCAACTGAAAACTCTCAATATACAATACCGTTCCTTCCTCGACAACCATTTGCACATTACGTGCATTTTCGCGTGTGAACTTCTCAACATACTTATCGGTGAACGCCAGCATCTTCTGCGATGCGCGGGGAATAACCCAACCACCCAACACGAAGGTGAAGACAAACAGGAAAGTAGCAGTTATCAGATAGGGGCGAAGAAAACGTTCGTAACTGACACCGGATGCGAGGATGGCAATAATCTCGCTGTTGCCTGCCATCTTCGACGTGAAGAAAATCACCGAGATGAAGATGAACAGCTGACTGAACATATCCAGATAGTACGGAACGAAGTTGACGTAGTAGTCAAAAATGATCTCCTTGAGGGGCACTTGATTCTCGTAGAAGTTATCAAGTTTCTCTGTCAGGTCGAAGACAATGGCAATACTCAGGATAAGAACGATCGAAAGGAAGAACGTTCCCAGGAACTTACCGATGATATACCAATCCAGTTTTTTCATTTACATCCTCTGCTTGAGTTGCGGGATGAGCGCATCTTTCCATTGCTTGAAATCGCCTGCCAGGATATGCTTGCGTGCCTCACCGACCAGATGCAGGTAGAATGCCACATTATGGATGCTAAGGATCTGCAGTCCGAGCATCTCTTGCGCGTGTATTAAATGACGAACGTACGCGCGTGTGTACGCATGATCTACATACGATGTACCGCTCGGGTCAAGTTCCGTGAAATCATCCTCCCACTTCTTGTTCCGCAAGTTCATAATGCCGTTCATGGTGAAAATCATTCCGTTACGCCCGTTTCGGGTAGGCATCACGCAGTCGAACATATCCACACCACGTTCAATACCTTCCAGAATGTTCCAGGGTGTACCTACCCCCATCAGATA
>Ga0310696_10003254_pt1 | contig 20474 bp, 12 predicted proteins | sample AusTroGonzalo_MG_4_FD_203885 | JGI IMG/M metagenome (GOLD analysis project Ga0310696, IMG submission 203885) | Bovine rumen microbial communities from tropical cattle in Woodstock, Queensland, Australia - Gonzalo_02 (v2) (version 2) | ecosystem: Host-associated > Mammals > Digestive system >... | reverse complement strand
GACCAGCCGCATGACACCATCGCCCGCATCATGGGCTCCGTGGACGATTTCTCCCAGGATCCGAAGTCCCAGGCCGACGATCAGACCATTGTTATCATCCGTCACATGTAATCGAACCTGAATTTGCAACATAAACCGGAGTCACCGATGACGAGAATCCTTCTTCTGCTTTCCGCCGCCGCCGCGGTCGTTTTCTGTTCCGCATGCTCCTCGCTTATCCGCCAGGATCCACCCCCTTCCGGACAGAATAGACCGGACGGCAGCACGGCGCCCCTGACCGACAAGCAGATCGCGGAGATGAGTCCGGAGGAGCTGGAGCGCTACATGGAGGAGAAACGCCGCAAGGAGAAAGCCCGGGCTTTTTCGGAAGACCTGTCCCGGAACAGTTATACGGAGAGTGAGCGTCGCCACATGCGGATGAACGTTTCCAGGCCCATGCAGCCGGAAGAACAGGGAAGCGCGTTTCCCTGGAAAAACGAGCCGGGCAATCGGAGCGAGTCTCTCCGCGATACGACGACGTTCAATCACTGAGATGGAGGAAACAGGAATATGAAGTACATCGTAACAGGCGCGGCGGGCCTTATCGGAAGCGCCATCGTCCATGCCTTGAATCAGCGCGGCGAAACGGATATCCTGGCCGTGGATCATTTGGGATCGACCACCGAAAAATGGAAGAATCTGCGGGCGCTCCGCTTCACCGATTATATGGAAAAAGAGGAGTTCTTCGCCTCGCTCGATACGCCGGATCCCATTTTCTCCGATGCAAAAGCCGTCATTCACATGGGCGCCTGCTCCTCCACGACCGAAACGGACGCCTCCTATCTGGCGCGGAACAATTACGAATGCACAAAAAGACTTGCCTCCCTGGCCGTCGGGCGCGGGATCCGGTTCCTGTATGCCTCCAGCGCGGCCACCTACGGAGACGGCTCCTGCGGGTACTCGGATGACGAATCGGGGATCGAGCAGCTCCGCCCCCTCAACATGTACGGATATTCCAAGCAGATGTTCGATCTGTGGGCGAAGCGCCACGGGATGCTGGATCGGATCACGGGCGTGAAATTCACCAATGTCTACGGCCCCAACGAACGGCACAAGGGATCCATGCGCAGCATGGTCTGCCGGGCATTCGAACAGATCCGGGATACGGGGAAAGTCCGGCTCTTCCGTTCTGATCGGCCCGATTATGCCGACGGCGAACAGAAACGGGATTTCCTGTACGTCAAGGACGCGGCCGACATGGTCCTCTTTCTGCTGAAGGATCCGGCGCTGTGCGGCCTCTACAACGTGGGAAGCGGGAAGGCCGAAACCTGGAACGATCTGGCAAAGGCGGTATTCGATGCCATGAACGTGCCGGTGAACATCGAATATATCGACATGCCGGATCACCTGAAGGGCAAATATCAGTACTACACCTGCGCGGACATGAGCAAAATGAAGAAGGCGGGATATTCGCGCGAGATCCTTTCCCTGCACGATGCGATCCGGGACGACGTCGTCAATTATCTGCTTCCGGACAAATATCTGGGCGACTGACCGGACGCAGACCCAACGCAGGAGGAACGGGGTTATGATGCAGGAATCCGGTCGGGATCTGAAAAAATACGTTGTCATCGGCGATCCGGTGGGGCACTCCCTGTCGCCCGGAATGCAGAATGCCGCCTTCCGTGCGCTGGGTCTGCGGGCGGAATACATCGCGGTCCGGGTCGTGAAGGAGGATCTCGCCGCCTTCGCCAGGGACGCCTCGAAACGCCTGGCCGGCTTCAATATCACCGTCCCCCACAAAAACAACATTCTGCCGTTCCTCACGGAGATCGAGACCACCGCACGCGCGGCGGGAAGCGTCAATACCGTCAAGGTGCAGGAGGACGGCGCTCTGCACGGCTTTTCCACGGACGGCTACGGACTGGAACACGCGGTGCTGGAGGCGGGCGGCCCGACACTGAAGGATGCCTCGATCTGTTTCATCGGATGCGGCGGCGTGACGCCTGCGCTGGCGTTTCATGCGGCGGCGGCGGGCGCAAAAGAGATCCGGGTCCTGAACCGGACGGAAGAGAAGGCCCGCGCCCTCGCGGAACATCTCCGGGCGCTCCATGCGGACCTCCGCTGCGAAGGGGCGGCCCTGTCCTGCGCGGGAGACTTTCTCCGGCACGCGGATCTGACGGTCCAGTGCACCAGTCTGGGACTGAAGGCGGAAGATCCGGCGCCGGTGGATCCCGCCCTGCTCTCGAAAGATACGTTCCTTTTCGACCTGGTATACAATCGGGAGACGAAGATCCTCGCCGGCGCCCGGGCACGCGGGATCCCCTGCGCGGACGGACTGGCCATGCTGCTCCATCAGGGCGCCAGATCCTTCGAAATCTGGACGGGGCTGGAGGCGCCGGTGGAGGAAATGCGCCGCGCGCTGTTCACCCGTTGACACGCCGTGCGCCGCGGAGCCCCGTCCCGCCCGTACATCAGTTCACATTCGATCCGGATCCCGACAGTTCCTTCCGTTTCTTTTCTTCGTACCAGTGATACAGGATCAGCGGGACGGCCATGAAGAAAAGCGACCCGAAGAGCAGAAACGCAATGTACAGGATCACCGCGTGCGTTCCTTCCGCCCGGACATTGCCGGTGGGAATGAATCCGACCGCAATAGCCAACAGCGAAGTCAGGAATGCGATCCCGGCGACGAACCACATGCCGGCCTTTCCGCCGGGGATCTGGTACGGCCGGGGCACGTCCGCCCTGGAATACCGGAGCTTGATCGCCGCCGCAAACATGAACAGATACATGATCATGTACAGCTGGGCGGTCAGGGCGGACATGATCCAGAAGGCGCCGCTGATGGTGGGCATGAAGAAGATCACCAGAGAAAGCACCGAGGAAATGGACGCCTGCAGAATCAGGATCCGGGTCGGCATGCCGTTTTCGTTGCGGTGCTGCCAGTATTCCGGCAGATAGCCTTCCCGGGCCACTTCCAGGACCCCTTTGGAGGGGCCGAGCACCCAGGTCACGACCATGGTCAGCGCACCGTAGGCAAGCAAAAAACTGATGATCGGGGTCATCCAGCGGATGTGGAAGATCTGGAACATTTTGTCGAAAGCCTGAAGCGCGCCCGCGGCCAGGCTGATGTCATTCTCCGGAATCACCACGGCAATGCCCAGCGATCCGAGGATGCTCAAAAGAATTATGACCGCACAGGAGATGAACACCGCCCGGGGAAAATTCTTCTTCGGTTCCTGCACATCGGTCACATGGACGGCGGACATTTCCATACCGGAAATCGCCACCATCATGCCGGAAAGCAGCATGATCTGATTCATATTGTCCAGATTCGGCACCAGCGCTCCGGCCGAAAACGGAATGGAGCTGGGCTTGCCCATGATGAAAAACGCCAGCATCAGCAGAATGATCAGGACTCCGGGAATCAGCGTGCCGGCAATGGCGCCGGAACTGCTCAGGAATGCGGAAAGTTTCATCCCCCGGAAATTGAGGAACGTTGCTATCCACAGGCTGGCGATCACGACCAGGAACACGAACCAGCGGCTGGAGGCCAGCTTCGGATCGAATACGTAGGCAATGGCGGATGCCACGAACGTCAGCACCGCGGGAAACCACGGCAGATTCTCCACCCATTGCATGGCGATCGCCACGAATCCCCATTTCGGACCGAACGCCTCCTTCACCCACAGATACACGCCCCCGTCCTGCGGCCAGGCCGAAGCCAGTTCCGCCGATACCAGCGCCGACGGCAGAAAGAAGCAGATCGACGCCGCCGTAATGTAAAAGATGATGCTCCAGCCGTACTCCGCCTGGGACGGCAGATTCCGGATCGACAGCACGGCTGCCACGTTCAGCATGGCAAGCGTAAAAACGCCCATGCCGGATTTTCTGATGATCGAACTCACGTTTTTCCCCTTTCCCTTTGTTTATGACAGCGTATCCCGGTTTCACTTCTTCCCGATGCACATGGTGGTGAAAACGGTTTTCCCGTTCACGCTCTCCCGTTCCACTCCGTGGATATCCCCTTCATATCCGGGGAACGTTTCCTCGAAAGCCTGACGGGTCAGCAGATAGTCCAGTATGGGGGCGGCCTTTTCGTTGAAGATCTCGCCGCCCATGATGACCGGGATCCCCGGAGGATACGGCACCATCATGACCGCCTGGATCCGGCCCCGGGCGCGGGAGAGTTCCATCCGTTCCACGTTTTCCTGCACCACATGCCGATAGGCGTCCGCCGGTTTCATGGCCTGATCCGGAATGGTTTCGAACGCCGCCTGCATCTTATCCAGCAGATGATGCGCCCGGATCCATTCGTGCATGGCCTGACAATGCTCCCGCAGGCCCGTATGGCAGTAGGCTTCCGGATGGGCCTCCACCAGTTCCGGGAAGACACAGCAGAGCGGCTTGTCGGCATCATAGTCCGCCTTGAATTTGAGCATGGCCGCCAGCAGGGTCCCCTGCTTGGCCCGCGTCGTTCCCAGAGAATTGAGCAGCAGGAAGGAATAGTAATCCGTTTTCTCGCAAACGATGTTGTGCCGGATCAGGTAATTGGTCAGAACCGGCGCCGGAATGCCCGTCTTTTCCATTTCACCCGATTCCGTCAGGCCCGGCGTCAGAAGCGTCAGCTTGATGGGATCGAGCATGACATAATCTTCTTCGATATCTTCGAACCCGTGCCACGCATCTTCCCGACGAAGCACCCAGGGCTCCTGATGAGAAGAGAGAAATTCGGTGCAGGCATCTTCGAAACGGACCTTTTTCCCGTTCATGCAGACGCAGTCGGGCTGCCACATGCCGAAGAACCAGTCGTTCTTTTCCGCAAACTCGCGCCGGAGACGGGCGACCTCGCGGCGCAGCTGGACGGCCTCACGGATAATGTCATGCATCATGATTTCACCGTTGTCGTGCATCATTTTTGTGGCGGTATCCAGCGATGCGATCATATTGTACTGCGGGGAGGTGGATCCGTGCATCATGTACGATTCGTTGAAGATCGACGGATCGATTTTGACCTCTCCTCCGTTCCGGATGTGAAGCATCGACGCCTGGGAAAACGCCGTCAGCAGCTTATGGGTGGACTGGGAACAGAAGACCGGAGGATCCTCCGGCCTGACGGGGCCGGACTCCATACCGAAATGATCCCGATACACCGGGTGAAATTTCGCGTAGGCATACCAGGCTTCATCGAAGTGAAGGTTTTCCACGCTCCGGCCCAGCTGCGCCTTGATTTTGACGGTATTGTAGCACAGTCCGTCGTAGGTGGAATTGGTCAGCGCCGACATCCTGACTTTTTTCTGTTTTGATTCGGCGGGGATGATCGGACTCTTTTCGATTTTCGACCGGATGGACCCGGGCGTGAATTCGGAAAGCCGGACCGGCCCGATAATGCCGCGCCTGTTGCGCCTCGGTATCATGTAGACCGGCAGCGCCCCCGTGATGGTCATGGCATAGTTGAGCGATTTGTGACAGTTGCGGTCCACCAGCGCAATGTCTCCGCAGACCACCCGGCTGCGCCAGATGATCTGGTTCACCGTGGAGGTCCCGTTCAGCACATAGTACGTCTGATCCGCGCCGAACACCTGTGCGGAATTACGCTCGGCATCACCGGCCGCGCCCTCGTGATCCAGAAGCGAACCCAGTTCCGGGACCGAAATCGAAAGATCCGAGCGGAACATGTTTTCGCCGAAAAATTTGTACAGCGCCACGCCGGCCGGACTCCGCAGAAAGCCCTGTCCGCCGAGATGTCCCGGCGTATGCCATGCGTATTTGTACCGCTCGGAATACTTCACCAGCTCACCGAAAAATTCCGGATAGACCGATTTGACATATTCCGACGCATGTTCCCGGATTCGGCCGGCCAGAAATTCCGCCGTGTCCGCCGTCTTCCACAGGCAGCCGTCGATCTTCGAAAGATCGTCCGCGGACAGTTTTTCCGTTTCCAGCCGGTTCGTCAGCAGCAGAATCGGGATCGTGCGGTTCCGTCTGCGGATCTCGGTTGTCAGATCCGACGGATTTTCTTTTTCTCCGCAGTCCTCTTCGGGCAGATCCCAGTCCACCACGATCGCGCTGAGATCGGCGCGCGAATGAAAGATCTCCGAGGCATCCTCATACGAGAATGACGGAATCACTTTGCATTGCTGCGCGGTTTCAAGTTCATGAATGATTTCCCTCTGACGGAATCCGTTGTCGTTTTCCGCATTGAGTTCATGCGAGATGAACAGGATCGGCCATGCCGACATCGTGAGTTTCATTTTCCCCTCCTGGTTTTTCAGTTGCGGCGGTACAGTTTCCCCTCCGTACCCGTTTACCATACACCGGAAAATGAAAAAAGCAACCTTGCTGTTTTTTTATAACATGCTAACAATAAAATAAATATGAGATTGTCTTTCCAGTTTCCCGCGAAACAAAATGAAATCCATTCGTGCTCCGGGACACGGATCCGCGTTTTTTTGAAAAAAATGCTTTTTCGACCCATTCCGGGCAGCAAAACGGCACGGATGCGCTCCAAACGCGGCGAAGAAGAAAATGTCGGTCAAACCGGACGGAACGCCCCCGGGAAGAGGGCGTCCGCCCGCAAAGAGCTTATTCCTGGCTGCAGCCTTGCAGATGCCGGATCACCAGCGCTTTTTCCAGCGTTTCCAGCGGGATATCGGAATCCGTCCGGAAGGTCAGATCGCGCGGCTTGTCAGGCAGAAGCGTAAAGCTGTTGTCCGAAAATACCGCCTGGATCCCGCGGAATTCCGCCAGCACGTAAAACGCAGCTTTCTCCGCCGTGAGCGCCAGATGCATGACGCCCTGCTCATCGCGGTAGAGACGGGAACGGATCCCGGGCTCGGGCATCTGGTATTCCTTGTATTTTGCCAGAAAACATTCGTTGGTGAAGCATACGGGCTGGCCTTCGCACTCGCCCTGCAGTTCCAGGTACAGGAACTCCTGATCCGGAGCGGCGGAGAGTTCGGAGACGGGAATCGTTTCCAGCACGCCGGCGGAATACGCGGCCAGATCGACTTTGATCTTCCGCGAGGACCGGACCTCGCCTCCGATCCCGCGCACTTCCAGAGTCAGTTCGCCGCGAACCGCGCCGCCCAGATCGCTGGACATGCGGACTTCGACGGTTTCGGGCGTCTTGCGGATCGCGGCGGCCATGACCGGCGCATAGAAGCGTTTCGCATGATAATGAAGCTGTTTCCAGCTGCCGAAGAAGTCCAGGCTCGCCCAGGAGGCCACCGGCCAGTTGTCGTTGAGCTGCCAGTAGATGGTGCCCATGCACAACGGCTTCAGCGTGCGCCAGAATTCGACTCCGGTCTTGATGGCCACCGCCTGCTGGACCTGACTCAGGTAGATGAAATCCTCAAAGGTGGCGGGCAGACGGAAATACCGGGTGAACATTTCCACGATCTTGGAATTGCCGCCGTTGTTCCTCTGATGAAATTCCATAAGCGGCGAGGTGACGTTGCGCTGTTTTCCCTGCGTATAGAAATCCACCGTGTTCTGCGTGGGGAACGCCTGGAATCCGAACTCGGAGCAGAATCTCGGCTCGATTTTGTAGTATTCCTCGAACGGCGCTCCGCTGTGCCAGACCTTCCAGAAGTGCATATCTCCCTGGGAATCGTCGTCCCATCCGCTGGCATCCCACTGGCTGTTGCACGGACTCGTGGGCCAGAATACGCGTGTTTTGTCGGCGGCGGCAACGGCCTTGCCCACGGCCTGATTGAACCGGTCGTAATTGAGCGTCCACGGAAGCTCCTTCGGTCCGGCTGACCTCAAAAACTGTCCGCATTCATTGTCGCCGCACCAGAGCGCGATGGAGGCATGATCGCGGAGCCGTTTGATCTGATAGTTCAACTCCTGAGCCACGGATTCCAGAAATTCCGGGATAGCCGGATAGTGAGCGCAGGCGAACATGCCGTCCTGCCACAGAAGGATGCCTTTTTCATCGCAGAGATCGTAGAAATCCTCGTTTTCATACAGACCGCCGCCCCAGACGCGCAGCGCGTTCATGTTGGCCTCCACGGCATCGGAAAGAAGACGGTCATATCTCTCCCGCGTGTAGGTCTGCGGCCGGGAATCCATGGGGATCCAGTCCGCGCCCTTTGCAAAGATATCGATCCCGTTCACCTGGAAATACAGGCAGATCCCGTGTTCATCCGGATGGCTGACCGTTTTCAGGTCGCGCAGGCCGATCCGTTTCCGGATCCGGCAGGAGTCCGCCGCGACTTCCAGATCGTAGAGCGGGTGCTCGCCGTACCCGGCGGGATACCACAGCTTCGGGTTTTTCACCGTGAACGAAGTCCCGACTTTGTTCAGCCCCTTCCGCAGGTCCGCCGTGACGGTTTTCGTTTCCCCGTTGAACTTGAATTCCACGGCCTGCTCGCCGTCGAAGTCCGAGTCGATCTCCGCCGTGACGTTCAGAAGGCATTCGCCGGGTTTGTGCGTCTGCTCCGTGTATGCGTGCTCGATCCAGACCCCGTTGGAGCCTTCCAGGTAAACTTCCCCGTACAACCCGCTGACGGGCATGCAGATTCCCCAGTCCCAGCCGCCCTGGCATTGGATCTTTCTTGCCAGATTCAGATTCGGCATGAAACGGAAGTAGCTTTTCGCGCCGAGCTTGAACGTGAGCTTTTCCTCGATCGCGGTGGTATACTCCTCCACGGGGGTGATGATCGCCTCGATGATGTTTTCTCCCTCCCGGAGAAACTCCTTCACGTCCTGCCGGATCCGGCAGAACATGTTCCGGCTGGTGACCGCGGTCTTTCCGTTGATCCGGATCTCGCCGATGGTATCGAACGATTCCACGTTCAGCCAGATCCGTTTCTGCTTCAGAAAATCCTTGGCGACGTCAACGCGGCGCGTCCAGGTCCAGGTGTATTTGCGCACCCACTGGATGTCGCGTTCGTTGAACCCGATATTCGGATCGGATGCGAGTCCGGCCTCGATCAGGGCGGTGCAGTTGTCGCCGGGGATTTGGGCCGGAATAGCCTGAAAATCCGCCTTGCTGCAGGTCAGGGTCCAGGTGCCGGAAAGATCGATCTTCGTCATGATGCGGGATTCCTCCTTGATTTGTACATGGCTGTCCGTTGCGGAGTCAATATAGTATTACTTTCCCGTAAAAAAACTGGTTTTTTTGAAAAAAGATACTATATTGACATTAAAAGACGGCCCTGTCAAATCTCGCGACACCGGATTTCGGATGGATCCCGAAAAAGACGATGTCCGGAAATTTGAGGCTGCTGCCCGGTGCGGCAACAGCCGAAAACGTACGGATACCGGACTTTCGGGAGATGCCGAAAGGCCCGTCACGAGATTTGGCAGTGTCGTCTGAAACACCGGAAAATAAAATGATACATCTGCCTGTCGGATCCGCTTTGCGCGGAAAAGAACGCTATCACTGCCATCTTTCCGTTTTCACACGGGAGGAAAGTTTTCCCCTGCACGACCACGAATTCTATGAATTCTTCCTGGTCCTGGAGGGACGCCTGAAGCATATCTGCAACGGCGAGACCGTCATCTGCGAAACCGGCACCATCTGTTTTCTGCGGCCCGGCGACGCCCACGAACTGCATTGCGCCCCGGATTCCCCGCAAACAAAGATTTTGAACTGCAATGTGCTGGGCGATGAAGTCCAGCGGCTTTTCCTCCATGTCACAAGCGACTGCCCCGTGGCATTGGAGGATTGCGTTCAGCGGATCCTGCCGCCGCAGGCTCCGCTCCGTCAGGCGCTGCTGGAGGAAGCGGCCTCCCTCTCTCTGGCGGAAAACGACGGCCTGAAAACGGCACGGCTCCGCATGCTCCTGGAAAACATCCTTCTGCTTCTGATCCGGGGAAGCGGCTTCGATTCCAATCCCGCGCCCGACTGGCTCCGGACGGCCCGGCAGGCCATGCACGAACCCGCCAACTATCGGGCGGGACTCCGCCGATTCGTCGAACTCTCCGGACGGACGCAGGAGCATCTCTGCCGGGCGATGCGCCGCTACTACGCGGAATCCCCTCAGGAATGGCTGACGGCGCTCCGCCTGGATGCCGTATTCGATCGGCTCATGCTGCAGGGCGGCGATATTTCCGCAGCCGCGTTCGATGCCGGATTCCACAATCTTTCCTGGTTCCGCCGCGCCTTCCGGAAACGGTACGCGGTATCGCCCAAGGAAGTTCGGAAACGGGGCTGACCGTTCTGCTGGATCAATCGTGAAGCACAGGTACGTCCGGCGATAAAAAGGAACGAAGGACATCCGCAATGCGGTCCAGCGCCGCCGCATCCGGCGATTCCACCTCGGGCATGGTGTTTTCCAATCCCGCGGCCGCATATTTTTCCCCGGCCAGAGAGTGATAGGCCAGCAGACGGACCCGCTTCAGGGTCCCGATCCCGGCCAGCAGACGGCCGGTCTTTTCGATGTCGTCGGGGAAATCGTTGCATCCCGGGACGATGGGCATGCGGATCTCCACGGGCGTGCCGAACGCGGCGATTTTCCGGAGATTTTCATGGATGAGCGTGTTGTCCCGTCCCGTATTCCGCCGATGTCGTTCCGGATCCATTCCCTTGAGATCGAACAGCACCAGATCCGTATGGGGCAGGATCATCCGGTAGTGCTCGAAATCCACCGCCCCGCAGGTATCCAGCGCTGTGGAAATGCCCGCCTCCTTCAGTTTCCGAAACAGCCCGGAAACAAACTCCGGATACAGCGCGGGCTCGCCGCCGGAGAGCGTCACGCCGCCTTCCGGAACAAAGTAATCCCGATCTTTCACGAGTTTGGCGAAAAGCTCCTCCACGGTCGTCTTCACGCCGCAGATCTCCAGCGCATTGAAAAGACAGGCCCGCACGCACGCCCCGCAGAGACGGCATGCCTCCCGGTTCAGCGTGTGACGTCCTTCCGGAGTAAAGGCGTGTACTCCGTTCGGGCAGGCCCGCACGCATGCGCCGCAGCCTGTGCAGAGTTTTTCGTGGAAAAGCAGCCGGGGCGCCGCGGAGATGCTTTCCGGATTGTGGCACCAGAGACAGCGCAGGGGGCAGCCCTTGACGAACACGGTGTCACGCACGCCCGGTCCGTCGTGGATGGTGAGGCGCCGGACGGCGGCGACGGGGATTTTTCCGGAGTCCATTGTATCAGCTCCTGCTTTCCGCTTCCGTGATGAAGGTTTCCTGCACATGCGAAGGCAGATCGATGAACCGGACGTTCCATCCGCAAAGCCGGATCTGCAGATTGCGGTACTGTTCCGGATCCTTCTGCGCGGCCCGCAGGACAGCCGGCGAAAGCACATTGAACTGGATGAAAAGACCGCCCCGCTCAAAGAAGGTGCGGATCAGCCTCACAATCAGATTTATTCCGGCGTCGCCCGCCACGGACCGGGGCGAAAGCATGACATCCAGCACGGATCCGTCGGCAAAGAGGGTGTGATCCAGCGCGGACGCGCTGTCCAGAAGCCCGGCGATGCCTTCGGCGTCGCAGCCCGAGGTGCTCAGCACGTTCCGCGAGATCGGATCGCCGGAGTGCCGTCCGTCCGGCGTGGCTCCGGTTTCGCGCCCGAAAATGTAAGACCAGTCGATGGACCAGAGACCCATCTGATAGAATCCGCCCTTGGCGTTGGGCGTGTGCATGATCTGATCGCCGGCCCGTTCCGCAATGATCTTCGCGGGCGAGTCCGCGGAATCGATGCCGTTCCCCCATTTCGGCGCCCGCTTCGCCGCCAGCAGCCGAAGCGGTTCCTGTCCTTCCCAGTTCGAGGCAAGGATCCGGCCCAGCTCGGCAAAGGAGATTTTCTTCTCCTCGAAAACCAGTTCCCGAATCGCCGCCAGAGAATCCGCCGCGGTCCCGATCCCGGCGCACATGACGCCGCTGGTGACGTACTTTGTCCCGTACTGCGAAACGTCCCGTCCGCGCGCCATGCATTCATCCATGGTTCCGGAGAGGAGCGGGGCGGGGGAGACCCGGTTCCAGTTCTTTTCCAGCAGATTCGCCTTTTCCATGGATTCGGCCAGGCGGCATTCCATGCGCTCCAGGAACTTGTTGAAGACTTCGTCGAAGGTTTTCGGTGTGAAACCCGGATCGGAAAAGAGTTCCGGGAAAAGTCCGGCGAAGTTGAACAGAATGGTCATGGTGCAGGAAAGTTCCTTGCCCATGATCGCCGGTTCGTAGCAGCCCACGGGAAGAAAATTCGCCAGATCGCGGGGTTCTTTCCCGTGCCTCAAAAACATCTTCCGGGCGGTCTCTTCACAGGCAAAGACCATGGAGGATTTTCCTTCCCGGATGCACTCCGCCGCGAAGGCAAGCACGTCGTCGGGCGTTTTGGCGTTGACGCGAAGCGAAAACTTCGGATCGATCCGCCCCAGATCCCGAAAGACTTTCCAGGCCAGCCGGGTCAGTCCGCAGCATCCGTCTTCCGCCGTTTCCGGATCGTCCGAGGGAAGCAGTCCGCCGAAGCAGAAGGGCGTGCCGTTGTCTTTTCCCTGCGATTGAACCAGAAAGCGGGAGAAATAGGCGGTCAGAAGCTCTTCCGCGCTTTCCGCGGTCAGACGGCCCGAGGCCAGATCGGATTCATAAAACCGGCGGTACATCCGGTCGAAGATCCCCATGGAGCGAACCCATTCGCCCTCGATTTCCTGAATTTCGCGGTAAAGCAGCCCCAGTTCCAGCGCCTGACGGAGCGTTTCCGGCGCATGATCCGTCAAAAAAGTGAGCATTTCTTTCAGATCGGCGCGGCCGTTTCGCCCGGACAGATCCGCAAACCGCAGAAGAAAATCGCGGAAAGCCGTATAGACGATCCGTACCGACTCGGCAAAGGGCGACGGCTTTTCCCGGCATAACGTTTCCGCCCGGGCCAGTATGCCGGGGATCCCCAGGTTCAGCAGATTGTCCCAGTCAGGCGAGGTGTGGCTCAGATCCAGACGACTCCGGTAGAGCCCCTTCACCGCCGCTTCCATGCCGGACGCCCGGTCCCCGAACACAGCCTGTGCGGACGCTTTTTTCCGCTCGTTCTGAATAGCGATGATTTCGTTCGCCGGACTCGGACTCAATGTCTGCCGTTCCACCAGCGAGGCGAAGGGATCGAAGTCGTTGACGGCGATCCGGACATTCTGCAGGAAGCACTCCACCATCCGCGCCCGGGTCACGGCAAAGGGAACGCCCTGCCGCTCGTTTTCCGTGTAGAGATCCCGGATTTTCTGCCTCAGTTCCTTCGGGGGAAGCCCTTCGGCGGCAGCAAAAACCTCCGGATCATAGCTGTGATCCATTTTTTTGAGAAAATCTTCGCGTTTCGCATCCATCATCATTCTTTTCCCCAGCTTTCCTTCGATGCGTCAGTGTCCGGTCGTCAGAAGATTGGTTACTCTGATCCCCGTACCGTGGCCCGGTTCGAAAAACGGCTCGTCCGCCAGATGGACGTGTCCTTCGGGCGTCGTATGATCGATCACATATTCGATGCTGCCCCGCCAGCGTCCCGGAATACTTTCCGTGGCCCGACAGCGGCCTTCCAGAAAATCCGGCGCTTTCCGGTCGGTGTGACCCGGACAGGTGTTGGGCCACTGCAGATTCATGGCGCGGATCGTCACGCTCTGCGGAGATCCGGGAGACGCATGACCGAAACGGGGCATGTTGACATTGTGTTCGTCCAGAAGATTCACGCAGTAAATGGGATAGAAGCACCCGCCGAAACAGGTCTCCCGGCCATCCCCGAAATTTCTTCTGCCGCGGTATCCGTTGAAGGAAAAACCGTATATGTTGTAAAGCGCGGAAAGACTTTCACAATAAACATGTTCGCCGCCGATATCAAACCCGACTCCGAAGCCCAGCGCCGCCAGATTCTTCCATTCCGAGCGGGCCATGAAATTGCTCCCTGCCGTCCCCCGGAACGCCACGCTCTCCGGATGAGGCACCGGAATGCCGCTGCTGGTGGCAAAATCGAATGAGTTGACGGGGAGGGACGTCACCCAGACTCCCTCGTAGGTCAGCGCGCTGCAGGTGCTTCCATCGAATACCACAACCGGTTTCCCGTTGCCGGGAAGACGCACTGTCAGATTCCGGATCGTCCACGCCCGGCCGAAAAGATCGTTCCCATCGCAGTAGAAGAGGGAAAACGGCTCCTTGTCCGAGAGATCCGCATAGAGATCGTCGCCCATGACAATGACCGCGCCGTTCTGGAAGCCAAGCGGTTCCACAACCCCTTCCAGCGTGTGGAAGATACCCTGATTATGCGCATAGGAACTGCCCGTCCGCGGCCGGTCGTTGAAAAAGACGATCCCGCCGGAAGGATTCCGGGTCCCGCGGGAATTGATGACGTACGTTCCCTTCAGCAGAATGCATTTTACGCACAGTCTTCCCGCTTCGTCGATGGCGCGCTGAAGCGTTTCCCGGGCGTCTTTTTCGGGACAGACGTACCGGGCCGTCGTTTTCAGTTCGTCCGGCGTATCGAAGGCGGCGCAAACGATATTTCCATCACTCATTTTTCAGGCCTCTCGTTTTTTTTCGCTATTCTAGCATGCCTCCCTTCTTTTTTCAAGGCCGAATCGTACAAAAAAACATGGTTAAATCGTCTCACATACCCCTTTTGCGGACGCCTCAGGACAAAACAAAACGGGGTGATCCCGGCAGCTGCCCGACAGGCAGCCTCGCAATCACCCCGTTCGCCTTTGCGGATCCGTCACGATTTCGCGGCGGACCGGAGGGTCACCCTCTGGCGGAGAGCACCTGCTTTTCGTAGGCGCGGATCTCGTTCATGAAATCGAAATCCGAGGGAACACCCCGGCGTTCGCACCACTCGTTCCAGACCAGCCCCCAGGGCAGCGTTTTGGCCGCTTCCTGAAGTGCCAGACGGGTCGTTCCGTCGAGGCTGCGTTCCGCCTCTTTTGCCCCGGCGGGTTCCAGCAGGGCGACGAGCAGAGCCTTCTGGAAATCGCGGGCGCCGATGACCCAGGCGGCGATCCGGTTGATCGTGGCGTCGAAATAGTCCAGGCCGAAGTGGATCTTGTCCAGGTATCCGTAGGAAACCGATTCCCGCGCCAGGCTCAGAAGTTCATCGTTGACGACAATGACATGATCCGAATCCCAGCGGACGCCGCGGCTGACGTGCAGGAAAATCTCGTCCATGAGACAGAAGATCGCCGAGAGCTTGTCCCCGACCTGTTCGGTGGGATGGAAGTGCCCGGTATCGAAGCAGAGGATCTTGCCGCGACTGGCCGCATAGAGCATGTAGAACTCATGGGAGCCGACGGTGCAGGATTCCACTCCGATCCCGAAAAGCTTCTGCTCTACCGTGTCCCGTTCGTACGCGGCGTCGATCTTTTCCGCAAAACAGCGGTCCAGGGATTCCATCATGCGTTTCCGGGGCGTAAAACGGTCCGCCGGCGTATCCTTGAAGCCGTCCGGCATCCAGAAATTGACGATGGCCGGGGAGCCGAGCTCACGGCCGAACGTTTCGCCGATCTTCCGGCAGGCGATCCCGTGATTGATCCAGAATTCCCGGATCGCGGGATCCGGATGCGCCAGTGAAAGATTGTGATCCAGCTTGTCGTGTCCGTAGAATGCGGGCGCAATATCCAGGCCGATCTTCTTTTCCTTCGCCCAATCCAGCCACGACCGGAAGTTTTCGATCGTGAAGCCGTCGCGGTCAACGCCCGGCAGCATCCGGTCGACCTGATGTCCCTGAAGTCCCACGCGGTGGTGTCCCGGAATCAGCTTCAGCGCAAGGTCGAGATCCTTCCGGAGTTCGTCGGCGTTGCGGGCACGGCCCGGATAGTTTCCGGTGACCTGACAGCCGCCGGTCAGGGTGAAGGAGTCCTTCTCGAATCCCCGGACGTCATCGCCCTGCCAGGCATGGATTCCCAGTTCCACCTTGTCCAGTACGGACATGGCCTTTTCCACATCCACGCCCAGATTTCCGTACATATCCTTCGCCGCCGCGAAGAGTTCCTGATTCCGACTCATTTTCGTTCCTTTCCCGATTCTGACATGTTGCCTGATTCCCGCGCGGAAAGGGCCCCGTTTTTCCGGGCGTCCGCGCCTTTCCCGGTAAAATACAGCGCGTCGGCACCTTTGTCAATTCCCGGCTCAAAAAATCTTGTTTTTTTACGAACGGCGGGCTTGATGCCGTTACCGCAAATGCCGGTGATACTCCTGTAGGCTGCAGACCTCGAACCGTCCGAATTCCAGCTGATCTCGCACGCCTTCCAGCGCGGCGAACGCGCCTTCCACTGTCGTGGTGATGGGAATACCCGCCGCCACGGCGCGCGACCGCATTTTCACCTCGTCGAGCATGGCGTCCGCGCCGGATTCGGTGGTGTTGATGATCCACTGGACTTCGCCGTCGCGGATCAGGTCAAGCAGATTGGGACGTCCGCGCGAGATCCGGAACACGGCCCGTGTGCGGATGCCTGCATCGTAGAGCAGAGTCGACGTACCGAGTGTGGCGTAGATTGTGAAACCGAGCTTGACGAGTTCGCGCGCCAGTTCGATGATCCCCGGCTTGTCCTGATCCTTCACCGACAGAAAAACATTTCCGGTCTTCGGCAGTTTGCTGCCCGCCGCGATCTGGCTCTTCAGATACGCGATGCCGCGGTCGCGGTCGAGGCACATGACCTCGCCCGTGGACTTCATCTCCGGCGTCAGCACGATATCCACACCGGGGAATTTGATGAACGGAAAAACCGCTTCCTTGACGGCGATGTACGGCAGTTTGACTTCGCGGGTGAATCCAAGATCCCGAAGTTTGCTTCCCGTCATGCAGAGTGCGGCCAGACCCGCCAGATGTACACCGATTGCCTTGCTGACGAAGGGGATCGTCCTGGATGCCCGGGGATTGACTTCGATCATGTAGATCTCGCCGTCCTTGACCGCAAGCTGGATATTCATCAACCCGTTCACGTGCAATGCACGGGCAAATTCGTGCGCATATTCCCGGATCTTGTCCTGGATTTTCGCCGAGAGCGTCACCGGCGGCGTGATGCTCGCCGAATCGCCGGAATGACATCCCGCCGGTTCCACATGTTCCAGAATCGCACCGATCACGGTCGTTTCGCCATCCGAAATGCAGTCCACATCAAGTTCGACCGCATTTTCGAGGAAACGGTCGATCAGGATCGGTTTTCCTTCGGCCACCCGGGCGGCCTCTTCGGCAAATTTCCGCAGATGCTTTTCCTGATGGACGATCACCATGCCGCGTCCGCCGAGCACAAAACTCGGACGGACCAGCACCGGATATCCGATCTCGTGCGCAACGGACAGCGCTTCGGCGGCGGTATGCGCAATGCCGCTCTTCGGCTGCCGGATCCCGATCTTTTCGGCCAACTTCTTGAAGTAGTCGCGGTCTTCGGCAAGATCGATATCATCCGGACTCGTCCCGATGACCTTCGCGCCCGCCGCCTGCAGACTCTGCGCCAGATTGAGCGGCGTCTGACCGCCGAACTGGACGATCACGCCCGAGCATCCTTCGCGACGGTAGATGTGCATGATGTCTTCGAGCGTCAGCGGCTCGAAGTAAAGTTTGTCGCTGGTATCGTAATCGGTCGAAACGGTTTCCGGGTTCGAGTTCACCATAACGACTTCATATCCCGCCTTGCGGAGAGCAAATGCCGCGTGGCAGCAGCAGTAGTCGAACTCGATCCCCTGGCCGATCCGGTTCGGACCGCCTCCCAGGACCATGATCGCCTTGCGGCCTTCATGATCCCGGACCGGTTCGCCGGAATCGTCGTAGCAACTGTAATAATACGGCGTCACGGCCTCGAATTCTCCGGCGCAGGTATCCACGGCGCCATATACCGGCGTAATTCCGGTGTCGACTTCCGCGCGGGCGACTTCGGCTTCGGTCGTATTGAGCAGGAAAGCGATCTGCCGGTCGCTGTAGCCCAGGATTTTCGCCTGCCGGAAAAGAGCGGGATCCCTGGCGAGGGCGTCCAGCGAACCGCAGTCGGCGATCACCGTTTCGAAGGAGGCCAGTTCCGCGAGATGCCGCAGAAAATAGCGGTCGATCCCGGAAAGTTCGGCGATCCGATCGATCTCCCAGCCCCGTTTCAGCGCCGCGCGGACATAGAAGATGCGGTCGGCGGTCGGTACGGAAAGGGAGTGTTCCAGGTCCGCGTCGCCGGACTCCTCGAATTTTGCATCGTGTCCATCGGCGCCGAATCCGGCCCGTCCGGTTTCCAGCGAGCGCAGCGCCTTCTGCAGGCTCTGCTTGAAATCGCGTCCGATGGCCATGACTTCGCCGACCGACTTCATCTGTGTGCCGAGCGTCGGATCGGCGGCGGGGAATTTCTCGAATGTGAAACGCGGAACTTTCGTCACCACATAATCGAGCGCGGGCTCGAAGCAGCTCGGCGTGGAGCCGGTGATATCGTTGCGCAGTTCATCAAGCGTATAGCCGACGGCGAGCTTGGCCGCGATCTTGGCGATCGGGAAGCCGGTGGCCTTCGACGCCAGCGCACTCGACCTCGATACGCGCGGATTCATTTCGATGATAATGCGCCGTCCGGTCGAAGGTTCCACCGCCCACTGGACATTCGATCCGCCGGTCTCAACGCCGATCGCAGCAAGGACTTTCAGCGAATCGTCGCGCATCGCCTGATATTCCCGGTCGCTCAGCGTCTGGATCGGCGCCACGGTAATGGAGTCGCCGGTATGCACGCCCATGGGATCGAGGTTTTCGATGGAGCAGACGATCACGCTGCCGCCTTTGCGGTCGCGCATGACCTCCATTTCGAATTCCTTCCAGCCGAGCAGCGATTCCTCGATCAGAACTTCATGATTCAGACTTGCCTCAAGGCCGCGCCGGACGATGACGGAAAACTCCTCCGGATCGTGTGCAATGCCGCCGCCGGTTCCGCCCAGCGTGAATCCGGGCCGGATGATGAGCGGCCAGCTGCCGATCACTTTCGCGATGGCCTGCGCCTCGCTTTCGGAATGAGCCGAACCGGAACGCGGCAGATCGAGCCCGATCGACTGCATGGTCTCCTTGAACATCTGGCGGTTTTCCGCACGGCGGATCGCCTCGGCGGAGGCGCCGATGAGTTCAAGATTGTACCGCTTGAGAATACCCTTTTCGTCCAGTTCCATGGCGAGGTTCAGCGCGGTCTGTCCGCCGAGCGTGGGCAGGATCGCATCCGGACGTTCCCGCCGGATGATCTCATGAAGAATGTCGCAAGTCAGAGGCTCGATGTAGGTCCGGTCGGCCAGTTCGGGGTCGGTCATCACCGTGGCCGGGTTCGAATTGACCAGAACGATCTCGAAGCCGTCCTGCTTCAGCGCCTTGCATGCCTGCACGCCCGAATAGTCGAATTCACACCCCTGTCCGATGACGATCGGACCGGAGCCGATGAGCAGGATCTTCTGGATATCAGTGCGTTTCGGCATGATGTTTCTCCTTGTATGCCAGCGCCGCGGCGATCAGCCCGGCAAAAAGCGGATGCGCCGACTGCGGACGGGATTTGAACTCAGGATGGAACTGGCAGCCGATGAAGTACGGATGATCGGCCAGTTCAACGATCTCGACCAGTCCCGACTGCGGGTTGGTGCCGCCGATGCGCAGTCCGGCTTTTTCCAGCTCGCAACGGAACGCGGCGTTGAATTCGTAGCGGTGACGGTGACGCTCCTGAATATGCTCCGTCCCGTAAAGCCGTTCCGCGAGGGAGCCGGGAACGATATCGCAGTCGTATGCGCCCAATCGCATGGTCCCGCCTTTGTCGGTGATCTTCCGCTGCTCGGCCATGAGGTCGATCACCGGATGCGCCGTCGACTCGTTGAATTCGGTGCTGTCAGCGTCGTTCCAGTTCAGAACGTTCCGCGCGTATTCGATGACCGCGCACTGCATGCCGAGGCAGATGCCGAGGAACGGCACATTATGCGTTCTCGCGTATTCGATGGCCCGGATCTTGCCGGGAATGCCGCGGGATCCGAAGCCGCCGGGAACGAGGACGCCGTCGGCGCCGGCCAGCAGTTTTTCGGGATCGCCGCTTTCCAGGTCTTCCGCCTCGATCTTAAGCAGATCGACCTTGCACGAATGCAGAATGCCGGCATGGCTCAGCGATTCGTAGATGCTCTTGTACGCATCCTGATGGCGGATGTACTTCCCGACCACGGCAATGGTGCAGCGATGCTGCGGATGAAGGACGCCATCGAGCCACGAACGATAACCGGAGAGGTCGATCCGGCCCGGCCCCAGACGCAGAAGTTCGAGGGTCTTGATGTCCAGTCCCTGACGTTCGAGTTCGAGCGGGACTTCGTAGATCGAATTCTGCACATCCAGTTCCTCAATAACGAAGCTGCGCGGCACGTTGCAGAAGCAGGAAAGTTTTTCAAGGTGATCCGGTTCCAGCGGCACTTCGCTGCGGCAGACGAGGATGTCCGGCGTGATCCCGATGCCGCGCAGAGTCGCCACCGAGTGCTGACTCGGCTTCGTCTTGAGCTCTTTCGCGGCGCGGATATACGGAACAAGCGTCAGGTGAATGAAGATCGCCTCCCAGGGTTCCGCCTCAAGTTTGAACTGCCGCGCCGCTTCGAGGAAGGGCAGACTTT
>Ga0310696_10003253_pt1 | contig 20476 bp, 21 predicted proteins | sample AusTroGonzalo_MG_4_FD_203885 | JGI IMG/M metagenome (GOLD analysis project Ga0310696, IMG submission 203885) | Bovine rumen microbial communities from tropical cattle in Woodstock, Queensland, Australia - Gonzalo_02 (v2) (version 2) | ecosystem: Host-associated > Mammals > Digestive system >... | reverse complement strand
CAGGCCATACTTGTTTGACAAAGCGACTGCTGTGGCAGCTGAGATGCTGATACCGTGATATGCCATTCCGACTATGCAGTCGAACTCAAGGTGTTCTTCCATTATGAGATCGGCGAAGCACTCTCCGAGTTTGGCCAGGTGAATATTTGTCGTGAAGTTCTCTGATTCTATATAGTAGTTTTTATCTACGCCTTTAATCTTGTATTGTCCTTTTTTCAAAACACCTGCATCATCCATCAGTTTGATAAATCTTTCTTTGTTGGTGTAACTGTTAAGCTTGAACCCCATAAGCTCGTCTATCGTTACACCGAATGTGTTGGCTAATGAAGGAAGCATCTCGAGATCGGGCGCACCGCCGTTTTCCCATTTGCTTACAGCCTGGAAAGATACATTTACCGCTTCGGCCAGTTCTTCTTGTGTCATGCCCTTGGCTTTGCGCAGTTTTTTGATGTTTTCACTTATAATGCTCATAGTTCTCCTCCGCTTATAGATTATTTTGCAGTTACTCTATATTCCTTGCAAGGAGTTTTACTGTGAGATCATCTTAACTTACGCGGGAATCTTACACAATCGACGCTGTTTTTAGTTATATTCAACCGGTGGTTGAAGTGATGCTATAGAGGGGCTCTTAGGCAGGAACCTACTGCAACGTTGAGTACGAGTAATATCATTTGCTCGCTAAGGTCCTGCGCGCATCGCTTGTGCGGAAATCGCTCGCAAACAATATTACTCTTTTCAATGATACAAAACTTAAGGAAGCTCCTGATAATTCAGGAGCTTCTTTTTAGCTTAGAGTGTTTTACCCGGGATGGTATAATGACCTTGATCAAGGGTGTTCCTTGGTCGAATAGATTTAAATTTATCTGCATCGGATTAAGCGAACCTGAAGAATACGATTTCAAGATAACTGAAGAGCTTTAATAATTTGAGGCAAACACATGATCAAATACGTAGACTACATTTCACCTGAAGAATACATGGAATTGCGCAGAAAAGTCGGCTGGATAGAATTCCCTCTTGAAGAAGCAAAGAACTGTGTCGAAAACGCATACATGGTCCTCTGCGTAAGAGATGAAGAGGACAATGCAATCGGCGTGGTAAGACTTCTTTGGGACGGCGGATATGTGGCATTCTTGTCCGATGTAATAGTTGTTCCCGAGTACCAGGGACAAGGCATCGGAAGACACCTTGTAGAAGCGGTTATTCAGAGAATCAAAGACGACATGAAGCCCGGCTACAAGGTAAAGCTGAACCTTAATTCTGCCAAGGGAAAAGAACCCTTCTATGAGAAGTTCGGTTTTAAGATCCGCCCGAACGACGATTGCGGAGCAGGAATGGACCAGTGGCTGAATCTGGAGTGAAAGAGTAAATCATAAACGGAAGAATGCGATTGCGACGGCAACATGAGTTCTTTGCTTGGATGATATAATTTCCTTATGACTGCATAGGAGAAACTGATTCCAATATTCTGTGAACGAAAATGAAACCTGATTTACACTTTATTTGGCCATGGGGAGAAAACAAATTAGAACCCAAGTATGTCTGTCCGGTATGCTCTCAAGTCGGACTGGTATTTAATCCTGAAGATAATGATTTAAGGTCCTCCAGCCAGATGTGTGTGTGCTGCGGTTTCCGTGATAATCCTAATTTTGGTAAGGATCGCTTGGAACGCGAGAAGAATTGGCGTGAAGCTTGGCTGAAATGCGGTGCTGTGAAACTATACGAGAAACCTGATAAGGAAAAACGTGAGCAATATAGAAGAATCGTATATGAAGATTATGCCAATTATCGATACGTTTTGACTGATGAGCAGATTGAGAAACACGAATTCGATGATGTGTTATTCACTCAATACGGTTTTGTGAATAATTCCGACAGTTCCAGGAAAGTCACGGTCCGATGCGAAGACGGAAGAAACTGGCAGTTCGAATATAAGACCAATACGCTCTTTTATCTTGATGACGTGGATAAGTTCTTTGCCGTAGGAGAAGAACCTGAACGTGACAGGTACTATCTTTTTGCAAGCGAATACTTAACAAAAAAGAGTTCTGGCGACAGGCAGTACAGAGGCGGCTTTATAGGGTTTGTTCCGGATCTGTTCGGGGGATTCTATTCACTTGATGACGAATGCGTTCTTACGGGTCTCGATGATAAAAAGTATTATTTCAATCTCGAAAAGGAATGAGTAGGTTAATTGCAAAATAACCATATAACACTGAGGATATAATATGGCTAAGTTTCTTACCAATAACCGGCATCTTTCTCATGCTTCGAACCGCCTGTTGCCTTCAGAAAATTTTCGCCCGCTACACGTTCACAATATTCACGGCTTGCATCGTCAATACGGCAGTCATATTTGGGATTTCCCGTATATTGGAACTTAGATCCGACACTGTCACCGATATTGTTAGGAGCAAGGAAAACACCAATGATAAATGTAGCTATCCCGATTCCCATAAGAGGCGCTAACAGAACTGCAATAAAGGTCATCATAATTCTCCCTGCCTCCTGTTCATAAAAGTAAACAGCGATGGTTTCTGGGTAAGGGTCAGACTTTTAAACAGACCTTTCAGGCGTCTGTATCCGATCATAAAAGGACATACCCCTGCAAAAACAAAACAAAAGATCAGATACAGCCAATCTCTGTAGTCAGGGTCTTCTTCTATCATTACTGCCAACTCATTTAATACATAGTTGGTAAAATAAAACGCCAGAACCGTGAGTAAAACACATAATACTACATATAAGGCTATGACAAGCTTCCCGTTATAAGGCACTCCGCACACAACTTTACCGGTCTGTCCGTTTACCAAAACCGTGTTATATTTGCCCTTATAACGATACGAGATGAACCATGCAGGGAACATGGCATACCAGACACCATCTTCCAAAATCTCCGTCTCATGGTACGCAGACAGGATCCTGGGTGTTACTTCACTGTCTACCCCACGCTTTACATAGTCTTCAAACATGTCTTGTGAACGTTTACGCACAATCTCACTGGCTTCATTGTAATCCGCATCGCATATATCAGAATAGAAACCGAGAAGATAACTCTCATCAAAAGGCACCATATCCGACATTTTAAAAGGCTCGAGCCTCTCAGAACTCTCGTTTGAAAGGACCGAAGATGCATCTACAGGCAGATCGTGCAGTTCCATCAAGCCTGATCTCGCATAATAGACAGGTCTGGAGTTTTTACTTCCGTCCGACACAGAGCCTACAACTGCTACAGAACCATAATGGTCTGCATTGAATACCCAATAAGGAATGTATATTCCACGCACATTATCAGCCTTGAAACGCTTGATCTTACGGGGAACAAAAACACCTTTTTGGAATTCAGTCTTTACGTTATTCAAAGCTTCTTCCTTGGTTATCTTAAAAGGAATAATGACTTCGGGCCTTTTCTGCTTGATTATGCGGCTGAAGACTACAGATGGAGCGCCACAGAAAATGCAGCCTGTTGAAGCTTCAGTACCATTAATGATTATCTGGCCTCCACAGCTGCTGCAGCAATAGACATAACTGTCCATGTACTCATCATCATCTATGTGTTCAGGCTTGATCTTCTCGAGGACATCTTTTGCATATTCTTCAATGTCCTCCGGAATAAATTTGCTTCCGCAAAAATCACAAACAACTTTTTGGGTCACCGGATCAAACTTAACCGGTCTTCCGCAATTCTTACACGTGGCTGCCATACTATCCCTCTTTCATTCGCAGAACGATCTGGCGAATCTATATAAGCAGTATTATTCCATATTTCACGGGTAAATGCACGGAAGATAAGCAACTTGATACGAAGCCTGTATCGCAATTTAATGTACTAAGCCTCGGAGATAAATCCGAGGCTTATTTACTGAATAATTAAAGCAGAAAATCATCAATGCACATGTAGTAGACTCCGATTAACCTATGGAAGCTTCTGATAATTCAGGATCTTCCCTTTTTTGTCCAAGAGTTCTTTATCGGGATGCTATAATTACCTTATCTGAGGGAAACCTTAGAGTGGTAATTTTTGATCTGATTCGATCCAAACTTTGTTAAGTGTCATAGAAAAGGGATAGATATATGGGGTTATTCGACAGATTTAAGAAGGCAGATCCTAAGCCTGAGCAGGCGCACGAGCCAGCAAAAGAAGATGTGAAAACGCACGCGCAAGCACCTGCTAAAGAAGCAACTAAAGGAACTGCCCAAGATGCTTCGCAGTATGTGCTCAACACACCGAAGATTAGCGAGCTCTATCAGAAGATCGCTGACACGGTCACCGATATGATCCCTGACGAATGGACGAACCTCTACTTCTATGGTGAGGTGCTGAACGATTCCACGACTGCGTTTTTCTATTACAAACAGGCGAAGACCGGCGCACTGCTCTACTGTCACTATATTCCCGAAGTTTATAAGGTCTCCCAAGAAGCTTACGACAAGATGCTGAGGTGCCTCTACGACACGCTCCGCGAACTAAGGGACGAGTACAAAAACAACTTTAAGGCTGTCTGGACCAACTTCACTCTGACGATGGATAATGATGGCAATTTCAACATGAAATATAACTACGACGATGTCCTAAATACCGATCTGCTGATCAGCGACAGGCACGCTTTCTGGGAGTATGAAGTTCTTGGCAGGATTCCCGTCGAAGACAATGTGAGAGAAAAGCTGAAGTCATTTTACGGCGACAGGGTGAATTTTCCTGAGAAGAACAAACTCATCGGCCAGAAACTCACCATGCCTAAGTGTCCTGTATGCGGTGCAGCTGAATTGAACAAGCGCGACATCATGTTGTACCGCTGCGAGAAGTGCATGACCAGGTTCTACACAAACGCGCACGACGTGATCATGTACTCCTACGACGTAGAACTGCATACCGCATTGTATAACGCGTTCCAGTTTGCTAACCAGGGTGATTACACCAATGCACTCAAGGCATTAATACCTTATGAGAACAAGGCGTGGGACAATCTTGGTTACACCTATCAGCTGGGACTGGCTATGCGAAGGGCAGGCTACAACTCGCAGGCCTGCAACGTATTATTCAAGTGCAAATACATCAAGCTGGATTATGTTATGGCATATCACAGCATCGGTCTGGTCAAGTTTGCGAACCGTGAGTTCAGAAGCGCCCTCAGAGAGTACGAGTATTCGCTCAAATTCCTTGAGGCTGATCCGGACTCATATTCAATAGATGAACGCAGGACGTTCTACGCTTATTACGGCGGATCGCTCGCAGGATGCGGTCGTAAAGAAGAAGGCGAGGAATACATCAAAAAGGCTGAAGCCATGGGTTACACCAATGGAGCAGTGGTCAGACAGATAGCCGGACTCACATGATCAACCGGATATCTCCAAATCCGGAAACGATGGCCACTGAGTGCATTAATCGCAATCTGCTAAACCTAAAATATTATAATGACCGCATCCAAGGTTGTCTTGGATTACTAAATTTTAAATCTTCAAGATAGAAACTTCGATCACTACAGGGTCGAAGTTTTTTTCACAACAATTCCTCTTTTGTTATATTTTAGGTAAAATTCCCTATAAGGAGAATATTTTATGAAGACATGTCCTAATTGTGGAGCACCACAGGCTGATTCACTACCTGCATGCAGTCTGTGCGGATATTTATTTCCGGTTGTGCAGAGCCCTGTAAAACCACGTTTTGAAAAGCGAATATTCATAGCTCTTGGTGCAGATCTTGTGACCATTATAGGCACTTTTATATTCTTTAATTTTCTCTGGATGAAGAGTTCCTCTCACCATAATTCCGCTTCGATAGCGTTGTTTAACATATTGATTTTAGCCATGGTTCTCGTCACAGCGGCAGGTCCTATACTGGGTCTGATATTTTCGATCGTCAGCCTTAAAAGAACAAGGAGCACGGGAACAAAAGGAAAACCCTTAGCCATAGCAGGAATAGTTATTTCTTCGCTCCTGTTGCCGTTAGCGTATTTCTTTATAGCTATGTTTATCCTCGCCATTACTTCATAAACAAAATTACACCAATAAAATTGGGGCTGTCTCCGTTTACTTGCCAAAATCGAAAAACTCATTTTCAGTAAAAACTAAAGAAGCTCCTGGTAATTCAGGAGCTTCCTTTTTGCTTAGAGTTCTTGATTGGGATGCTATAATTGCCTTATCTGAGGGGAAAATCTCTTGGTATAGATAATCATCAGGGTAATAGATTATTTGTTTAGGAGCAGATGGATTTGCGAATTTTATTTTCTGATTAGGCAGCAGAACTTAGAAAGGTCCGTTTATTAATAAATTGAAGAACACCACAAGTACGTAAATCCCCAGGGCTAATAAGACAGCTGCGAGGATCATGGCGATGATGAACATGATCTTGAAGCCTGTTTTGATCTTGCGGCCCTGCTTTTTTGCCCTTATTGCGTCAATGATGAAGAGCACGATTGACGCATCAATATATATAATAATAGCCGTTAAAAGTACTTCGACTACAACGGATAATGAATTGCTAACAATGACAAACAAGTCGTGAGCTGACATAATGTCCCTCCTTTATGTATGTAATCCAGCCCTTACAATCGTCATAATAGCGAGAATTACTTTGGTGGTCAAACTATTTTCGGGCAAACATGTGGCAAGTTCCGTCATGATATAATGACCTTGATCGAGACTGGTCCTTGGTCGAGAAAAAATATATCCGGATTCAATCTATGAGGATAGTTTGGTGATTATATGCTGATTTCAAAATATGGTAATGGATCAACGGAACTCGTCAATGAATTTGAGAGCCGTCTTGGCATTGAGTTGGACGAAGAATACCGCAGCTTCCTTGTTAAGTATAACGGTGGAGATACACCCAATACTCATGTAGGAATCAGAGGATGCTCAACTGATCTCAGATACCTTTACGGGATAAATACAGAAGAGAGTATTGAAGATCATCTTCAAATACCGGTATGGGAGAATAAGCAGTATCTGCCGATAGGAACGGATTTTTTCGGAAATTACTTTGTCATAGGATTATCCGATGACAATAAAGGTAAGATTTACTTCTGCAATCATGAGAGAGGATTCTCGGTAAGACAGATATCTGATTCCTTCAAGTTGTTCTTGGCTAAGTGCAAGAGCGGAGAAATCAATCCGCTTGCCAGAGAAACGCCGGAAGAGCGTGAAGCAGATCTGATTGCCAGAGGCAGGGCACATGTCATTACGGACGGTCTTCGTGAGATTTGGAAGAAAGAATACGAGAAATATAAAGATATGGTTCAGGAAAAGGTAATCCTGTAACCCGGAAGATATAAAGTAATGCTGGTATAAACGGTGGAGATAAGATGAGCAAAGACAACAGAAAAACAAGTAAGCTCGCCATTGCAGGACTGATTTTTGCGGTCGCTGCACCATGCTATATTGCTTTATTTATTTTATCTGAACTTAACGGACCTAACGAATTTCTCCAAGAGATATTTAATGTGCTTTCGAATTTTGTAGTGACATTTCCGTTTATAGCACTTCTCCTTTCAATTGCGGGAGTAGTTGTCTCAATAAAGAAAAACAAGAGAGGCATAATACCCGGCATTGTAGGATTAATTCTTTCCATCGCTGAGATCTTACTTCTTATTCTCGCGATCGGTGTTTTCATAACCCGGGTACAACAAGGGTTGGTTTTTTAAACCAACAAGACTCTGAGATTCACGTCAACAGTTACAGTTGAGTAAGATTATTATTCATCATTCCATATCGAAAGGCAGGGACATGATCATGAACGAGAACATCACAAAGAGAAATGAACTTCTGGCACAGAAGACCATTAAAGGACTTCAGTCACGTAACATGGAAGGTTACTATGCTGCGAGCAAAGAGGAGGCGCTGAAAATCGCGCTCGAACTGATTCCCAAAGGCAGCTCCGTCACTATGGGCGGCGGCATGAGCGTTCATGAGATCGGGTTGTCCGAAGCACTCAAAAACGGTGAGTATAATTTCATCGACCGTGATGCATACGAAGATAAGAGAAAAGCGATGCTAATGGCTTACGATGCAGACTTCTTCCTCTCAAGTGCAAATGCCATGACCGACGACGGAATACTCGTTAATGTAGACGGAAATTCCAACCGTGTTTCGGCTATCTGCCAGGGACCTAAGCAGGTTATCTTCATTGTCGGAATGAATAAAGTCTGTAGTGATCTTGATGCTGCAATGAAGCGCGCAAGAAACGTTGCCGCACCGATAAATGCTCAGCGTTTCGGACTTGATACACCGTGCTCAAAAACGGGCAAATGCTTCGACTGCAAATCGCCTGACACTATCTGCTGCCAGATCCTCATCACACGTTTCTCGAGGCATAAGGGAAGGATCAGCGTCATCCTTGTAAACGACGAATTGGGATTCTAATATCCCAAGGTGAAAAACAAAATGGTTTTTGACGGAACCGAGATATTGATCGGAAGAGGTGCGCAGGCGGAAGTGCTTCTGTACAAAGGCTTTGCGTACAAAGTTTACAAAAAGACTTATCCTGCCGAATGGATCAGCTTTGAGAAAAAGCAGCAGCGCGAAGTGAACAAAGCCGGACTCTGCCAAGTGCGGTATTACGATACGGACGATCCTCATATCATCCGGATGGATTACATTGATGGTGTAATGCTCGAGAAAATAGTGAGTGACTGCGCATCAGGAAAAGAGGTTGATGAGATATCCGACGTTCCGGACGGCTTCAGGATGCTCTCGAAAGCATTTAAGTTCATTCACAAGGCAGATATCAGAGGAATGGATATTCCGCGTTTTGCAGAGACTGCCGCTATGGGTTTAAGTAAAGAACAGGGCGAAAAGATAATCACTGTCATAGAACGTATATCTGCAAAAACAGGCGAATGCCTGTGCCATCTGGACATTCATTTTCTGAATATAATGATCCCAAAAGATAAGAGCGGATTTAAGATCATCGACTGGATGAATGCCAGGATAGCGCCGCCTGTCTTTGACTATGCTCGTACTTATGTCATATTTAAGGAAGTCTCAAAAGAGGCATTGGACCTTTATGAGGCGGCTGTTCTGCCGGATCTGAAGGAACTTTGCATCTCGGAGCCTGACTTCATTGATGCGGTCGAAGTATGTTCAGTTGTGAGAGCACGTGAAAAAGCCATTTGAGGAGAACACAATGCTCGATAGAACCATTCCGTTTTACAACACAATCTTGAAATGCTCTGATTACAAACAAAAAGAAGTAGTATTGCCGGTTCATGCATAGCTTGGCAGGATCTTAAGGGTGAGAGCCAAGCCTCTTCCCTGCACTGGCTTGTAGTTGATGAGAATCATCAGATAAAGCCTTATACTTAATAAATAACTGATTGAATCGAGGCCATTGGAAATGGGTGTATTTGGAAAACTGTTTGGTAAGAAAGATAATGACGGTTCTGTAGAGACTCCGTCCGGAGGCACATATATAGTAGAAGATATCTTCAAACTTAATAATTCGACGGATTTGGTTGTTGTAGGTAAGATCCGGGGAACTATCAAACAAGGAGATAAGGTCTACATCGAAGGTGCTGATGAAAAAATATTGATATCAGTTAAGGGGTTGGAGATATTCAGGACCAAAGTAAAGTCTGCGACGGATACTGCAGTTGCCCTATGCCTTGCAAATGGCATTGAATACGGGATTTCAAAAGGTGCAGTACTGCATGTAAAATTTTAAAAGATTTTCTTATTTGAGAGGTGTCTTAAGGGATAATAACATGAATAACGTAATACAAGACGAGACATTTGGTGAAATAACATTTGACGGGCTTAACTGGATCAAAACAGAACCTGTCTCATTTATTATTGGCAGTAATAAATTTGATCTCAGGACTGAGATTCAGTCACCGGATTTGGTATATGACTGGGCCCGTCTTGGTAAGTTAAGCAAGGAAGTAGCCGATAGGATATTCAGTCCCGAGCTGGGAGGTTTAGAATATACTCTGAAAAGACTCGAGAGGATGAGAGATCTGTTTTCGCGCGCTTTCCTGCAGGACAGAGAAAAGACTCAACAAGCCATTGAAGAAGCTTTTCTCCGGAAGCTGTCTGAAATGGCGGAAAACAATGTTTCTCCTGAAGAAAAACTAAATTCAATTCAATTACTGATTGCACGTGTTTTCGATTACAGGATCGAAATAAAGTTTAATTGCGAATGGTATGAGCAGGGTATCGGATCAATCGTAATACCCGTTAAAGATGAGGTCTCGCTGAAGCCTGCAGATATGCATATGGAAGAATTGAAGAACGGTTTTCAGGCTCTCGGCTTTGAGATTAAAGAATGCAAGCAAGAATATTTTTATGTCTACAGCAAGGAAATTCCGACTAAAGAGCAGATCCACAGATTGTTGAATCTGTTTACCGGTCATGAAAAGATGTTCTTCTGGAATTATTATCACAAGGGCTCTGTCGAACCAGGTTCTTATATTAGTATCCATGTCATTGACGGGAAACCATATATTAAAGAAGGCACTCATGGATGTAGCGGCAGTAACAAGAATGTTGATATGGATGTGCTTGTTGAATTTATAATTCGCAACTGGGACAAAGACTCTGACTGGGGAGTGTATGATCATCAGGTTGCAATACGGCCTGTTGACCCCATGTATATACTGGATGATATAAGACGCAGGAGATTTGAAACCTTTTATCCTGATTATTCTGCGACACCAAAATAGGATTAAAACTTTTATATTTCTAAAATTGGGGCTCCGGATTTTTCCGAAGCCCCTTTAATTTACCTAAATTGGATGATGCTCTATTATGTACCTTCCACGGTTATGAGTGTTCCGTCAGCTTCTACGTCATATCTCAACTCATCACCTGTAAGTTCCTGACCGTTCCAGGTCATGTTCTTACTAGATGAGAATGTCAGAGCCGGAGTCGGAACATCATGTATATTGCAGTCCTGGAGGTTGATTCCATCTGTAAGACTGAAATATACCGCTCCGCTTGTGCACTCATAGATCTCGGTATTTATGATGTCAATATTCGAGCACATAAAAGTATCTACACCCATGTCTCCACAGCCGTAAAGACGCATGCTGTCAACCGTGATATTCTCACATTCACTGAAATATAAAACTCCGCCGGAGCAGACGCCCATATCCTTCGTATGGCCCGCCGTAAAGCCTTCAACAGTCACGTAAGAGCAGTTACTGAAAAAGATCACATTAGCATAGCGCGGGAGTGCTTCTAGTGTCGTTGCAGCAGGATCGGGATCTTGGGCCTTGATAGTCAGGTTTTTTACATCGTGGATGTTGAGTTGATAACCGTCATATACTTCTTCCCAACTGTAGAACTCGGTGCCTATGTCGCCGTAATTTTCTGCCGTTGAAAGATCGAAGTTTGTTCCATCGAGGACGATGGTTCGGTCAGGTCCGATAACTTCGAGGAACTCATCGACCGTAGTTACATTGACCTCGGTTCCGGCTGGTACTTCCCTTGCCGCCAAGGTTGGAACGGCTTCAGGCACCACCGCAACTACTGTCTCAGGATCAATGTCACGAAGCTGCATTGATATGAACTGATCAGCATCGATCAGGTTGCCGTCAACATCGGTTGCTTTGATACGTGAGCCTTCCTTATACCAGTTGGAACAGCTATTATTCTCAAAGCAGCAGCCGTCAACAATCGCACCATACTGCTCGAAACAGAATGCACTGGACAGGAATGTGTTTTCCGTCACCTCATTGGAGATGAAAACTACATTTTCGGCACAGCACGCGTTAAGCAGGCTGTCTGCCCTATTCTCGTGAATCTTGCAGTCATAGACCGTAAAGCCCGTGCCGTAATTAGCGTAGAAAAGACAGTATGCATCATACTCAGTTTTGCGTCCTCCGATATCATGAATATCACATCCGCTGACAAGAACTTCCTCACAACTCATAACATCAACTGCACCGTCGCTGCATTCATAAATGTCGCAGTTCGTTACGTTGAGCTTTTCGGTGCCAAGTCCTCTAACACCGATTGTACCGCATCCGTAAAGTCCGCATGTATCTACAGTAATGTCACTGCAGCCATCCATGAGAAAAACGCCGCCTGTGCAGGAACCGGGTTCCGTCGTATGACCGGCTGTAAGATTTGATACTGTGACCTCTTTGCAGCTTTTGAAAAGAAGTACATTCGCATATCTCGGAACTGCCTCAATAGTAGTTTTGTCTATTCCGGCGCCGCGGATCGTAAGGCCTTTAACATCATGGATGATCAACTCGGCATCGACATCGCTTATGTCATCCATGCCCTCGAGATTCCATGTGTAATAGTCACTCTCGGAATCCTCGCCATAATTCGATGCTGTGCTCAGATCATATACGCCTTCAGCAAGTTCGATCACGGTGTCAGGAGCAATCGCTGCAAGGAACTCATCAACGGTACTTACCTGGACAACTCCGCCTTCCGCTTTAGGTTCGGAATCTGATGGTTCTGATGTTTTTCCGGAAGTAGGTCCGGCAACCACTCCGCAGCCTGCCAAGAGTGCTACGGCAAGAATTGATGAAAGTATGCGGGTTCCGCTTTTCTTATAATTCATAATTTGTACAAGCCTTTCTTTGAGATTTCTCTTTTCAGTAGCAAAGCTCGTAGCGACAACAGCTGAAGGCAGAGGTGATGACGCTGCCATCAAAAGAAGCGAATTGCCATAAGACTGTTTTTCGTCTTTGTTCATTGAGCGCAAAAGCATCTCGTCACAGCTCAACTCGCATGCGCGGTTAAACTCCCTGCGCATAAACCATGCTATGGGATTGAACCAGTGCAAAGAAAGTACTGTTGTTGCGACCCACTTGTAGAGCGTATCAAAGCGGCGGTAATGCGTAAGCTCGTGGCGGAGTATGTTGAGCAGGAGCTCTTCATCGTACTCACGTCGCGGCAGAACGATCTTCGGTTTGAAAACGCCTAACAACATGGGTGTGCGGGCAGAATCTGAAAAGTATAGAGCAGGTTTTCTGCCTCGGATCGAAGCATAAACCTCTTTGGCAAAGCTATCGGGCTGCGTTAGCTTTTTCTTCAGGTTGAAGCTGAAATGCAGATAAGAGATAACTGTGACTCCCATGCTTACGATTGCACCTGAAGCCCAGATTGAGAGCCAGAGAATTGGTGATTTCCAATCAATTGAAAGCGCGGCCTTTGTGGGAGTTTCAGAAACTGTCATCTCCTTTGTTTCCGTCGCGTTAAGGGTGATGTCAGATTCAGCCGTATCACTTTTTGCGACATCGATGTGATCGATTTCAGAAACGTGACCGGTGTTTTCCTGAACGTAGGTCTCGCTGTAAGCAGCGGGTGCTGCAGGTGTGTCAGCTGTTGTCTCTCCCATTGTGGGAAAAAGTCCCGGAAGGGGCAATGCCAGGCGCAAAAGTACCAGAAGCCATGCATAGTAATAAACAGTGCTCGGCATTTTACGCAAAACGGTATAGCGCAGACACATGAGAAGCAGCGCAATAACACTGCCGCTAATGGTCATTACAACCAATGAATACATTTTTTATTCCTCCACCTTGAACATATCCCGTAATTCGGCAATATCGTCCTCTGAAAGACCATCCGAATTAACAAGAGAAGCTATCAGATCGCGGGCCTTTCCGTTATAGATACGGGTAATGAGATCCTTAGTAGCCCATGAACTGTATTCCTTCTCCGTGATGGCAGGAGAATAGTAGTAAACATTTCGTTTTTCCTGATGAACAGCGCCTTTTGATACGAGTCTGGAGATCAACGTCTTGATCGTCGCAGGCTCCCAGCCCTTTGATTTCTGAAGCTGTTCGCGAATCGCTGTCACGGGCAAAGCGTCCTTTGCACGCCACAGCAGCTTCATGACTTCCAATTCGGAATCAGTTATCTTGCTGGCAAGATTTTCCGACATAAAATTATCCTCCATATTGCGGTTTACAATTGTAGCTTAAGCAAGTTCAATTTAGCATGACAGGCTACAGTTGTCAACTGAATCGACGGTATGCCCTAAAATTGCCTAGAAGAACGGTCAGTGGATTTATTGTTGGTTATTGCAACCCGAAAACTATTTTTCCGAATCTCTCTTGATATACAATATTAGAGATGAATCATTATTTGATATATTTTCGCGATGCAACATTTGAGTGTTTAGCCAAGAGTTATGAACTCAAGTTTCGTTGAAGCAAAAAAAGATGTAATCTTCAACTGATTGAGGCAGTGGGGGCTGATATGGAAGCAAAACCGAATGCTATTAAAATTGTCGCAGGAAACTTTAGCCTTGAAATGAGGGCTGTTGTCTATAAAAATGACCCTGCTTTTCTTAATTCAAATCTCTGGGTATCAGTTGTGTGTGGCAGCTTTTCGGGCGCCATGACTATGGATGTAGGTTCAATGGAAATCGAGAATTTTATTCATCAGATGTCATCGATGAATAAGAATATGAAAGGTAGTGCAAGAATAGAAGAACCTTACGGCAACCATTGTTTTCTTGAATTTGAGATGGATAAGACCGGTCATGTTCAAGTGCATGGGAAATTAGTGGAAGGCACTCAACAAATGAGTTTTGAGAGTGTTTTTGACCAGACTTATCTCCCCGGATTTGTTAAGGATCTGTACAATACTGAAGCTTGGCAGGAAATAAAGTAATTCTGGAAATTGTTGGGTAATTATATAGTTTATAACCTAAGAAAACTCCTGGTCATCCGGGAGTTTTTCTTTATATTAATCGCCGCTCACTGTTTTCGATATTCGGAAATATTATATTGATATTCGATAAATTTTAGTTGCATTTCAATATCGCCCGTGTTATGATGGTCTCAACAAAAGAACAATATTTACGGGAGGTATAGTCATGAGTTCTACAATAAAAACTGTTGGTAATGTCATTATTATCGCGTCGATTCCGGTTATAGTGATTGTATTATTTTACAGCTGGGCTTACTCGCTTACGGGTTTTAAGGTTCACAAGAATCTGTCTCATGAGGAAAAAGCAAGCCAGGCAGAACAAGCTTTAATGCCTGAACTCACTGACTATATTGACCGTTATGGATTAAGAGGATTTCAGGACATAGACCTGCAGATCGAGACCATTAAGTTTGACAGCATTGATGAATTGGTCGAGACATTCCCTTACCTTGCATGTTATGAAAACGCCGAGACGCATGAAGGAAACGATGTAAAAAACAATAGAGCTACGATATACGAGATAGCAACGTACTCAACTTCTAATGGCAGGACAGGGACATCACGTCTTCCTCTGGACACCAGTTCCATAAATTCTGATTCCCATAATAAAAACTGGACTTGGAAATACAGCATTTATGAATACAAAGACGGAAGCTGCAGGTTTGTCATACTGGTCATGCCATACTAACCATAAACTGTGATAAAGTACAGGCAAAAGGCAACACCTTTTTTAGGAATGGAAAGTGACTTATGAACGACAACTACATTGATCAGTTTGGCAGTAACAAGAATTATTCAAACCCCAAGAGGTCTGACTCCTACTACATCCCTCTTGCTATGACCATAATTTCTTTAATTTGTTTTGTGGTTTACTTGCTAAGCGCATTTGGCAGCAGAAGTGTGGTTATGTGTGTTATCGACTTAGTGCCGATCTTCTCGATAATAGGTTTGGTTTTCTCATTTACCACAAGAGACTCAAGATATGAACACCCGAAGATTTGGCTAGCAGGACTGATCGGTTGTGCGCTTTGTATGTTTTTGATGGTTCTCTTCTTCTTCGGCTCAATGGCAGCTTTGGCTCAGGACTAATGGCGATCGAAAACCATAAGCACGACTGCTACAACCAAGTACTAACAAACTAAAGAGGCTCCTGATATAGGAGCTTTCTTTTTGCCTGTAGTTCTCTTCAAGATGATATAATTACCTTATCTGTAAGCGGGTTGTTAGGGGATTTTCAAGTATAGGGAGTTCACTCATGGATAATTATATAGCTGAGTTTAGAAGCGGTAATTTCCAAGGCAAGAAAGAATTCGTAAATCTATTTATTAAGAGCGATGACAAAAGTGTCTTATCAAATGGATTCCAGACATTTATGGCTATATCCACTCACGAAGATTTTGAGTTGCTAAATGACTTTTTTGCTTCTGGTGATGAAGAGCGTTTGTGGGTATTCCTGGCATATGTAAAAGAGTCGCTCTCACTGCAGATGATTCCGTATCTGTTGGCGTTGTTGGAAACATGGGAAGATACTGATATCGGAATCAGGATCCACCAGATCATTATTGAAATGATGGGCAAATATTGTGATGAGGAGATCTCTGATCCTGATGTATGTGGAAGTGCATTCATCGATTTCTCCAAAAACAACGATCTGCAGAAGTATTACTTCAAAGGTCAGGTAGTCAATTACGGCAGTATGACCAAAGAACTCATAACAATTGCTATGAGTTGTATGAACACTAACCGGCCGTTCTATGGCGGGATCCTGACCGATATCCTCTCCAATTCATTTGGAATTACAAGTCCTATCAATGACCGTGAGATGGTTACCAATGAAAAGGTTGCTCAGATTTTCGAATTCGTAAAAAAGATCGCGGAGATCAATCCCGAAGCAGGCGTTAAGTATTACTATGGACATAAGATCGGATAAAGATGGGGAATGTTTTAGGCGGACAGGCAACGATTCGTTGCAGCTACAAAAAACTTCTGGCGATAGTAATATCTGCAGTGATCGTTATCGTCGGATTCTCTTCTGTCGTCCGTGCTGACATGGGCGCAAAGCCTGAAACAGTAATTACAGTCATCAATGCTCCTGAAGAAGACTACTATATTGCCCTTCTTGCCAAGTATAGTGTTCGTTATCATTTTTCTCCCGACGAGACACTTAGTGACGATGAGAATGAAGCCATTAAAACTATTGAAGAATACAAAGATGCAGACGGATACAGTCTGTTTAGTAATTTCACCGAGTACTATAGGCATTCAAACGATGACAATGTTTACCGCTTTTTTGGTCAGGCTGGAGTTTTGCCAGGAACTTACAAGATCATGATCGTCACTTTGAGCGGAGAAGTAAAGGTAAGTCCTGAAATCACTCAGAAAGCGTTTTGGGCGAAGATGACTTATGATTACTCTTCCAACACAATTGCTGAAGACTACAATGGCGTGTATACACGCTGCATACCGTGGGTTCTCATTTTCTTCTTTATCACGCTGTTTAATGAAGGCCTGATACTGCTGGCATTTAACCTGTTTCGTAAAAAGAACATCCTGCATTTTTTAATCGTTAATGTTATTACCCAGATAATTCTGAATGCAATTAACATTGTCTGGTATTTATCAGGAGCAGACGGAATATACTTCTATGCGTGGATAGCAGCCGAAGTTGTCATCACTGCAATCGAGGCACTTTGGTATAGCAAAAAGCTCGTTAGAAAAGACGGCACTGTCTCGGTAAAACGGAATATCATTTATGCGATAACCGCCAATGTCGTAAGTGCATTTGCAGATTTACCAGTGTTCTTTATCATGCTGTTTCTCCCGGCAACCAAAGGCGGACTTTGGTGATTATTATGGTGACTTGCAAATAAAAAGCCTTGGAGAAATTCCAAGGCTTTTTTCTCAATGCTTATTCTGTTCGTTTACATCTCTCTGATGTATTTGGTCGTTCGGTCATTCAGGTACATGATCACATCGTCAAGCGTACGGTCACCTGCATAGTACGGTGCGAGTTCTTCAAGCGTGAACTGTACGATCGTGTAATCCTCGTAATAGTAGATGGAGATCGACCCAAGGCTGTCTAAGAAACTCTCGCGCATGTCATCTGTCGAATGCTTGTCTCCGGTTGCCTTATCAAGTCCTGCAACAGGTCTGAATACCCCGCTCTGAACAGAGTCTAAGTAACGGTCATAAGCCTCGTTGTTGACAACGGTCAGATTCTCGATGTCTTTGCTCATGATCTCCTTATTAGTAACTATCTGCCTGAATGTATAGTCATCGGTATAAAGATGCGAACCCGAGAACAGGTAATTCAAGAACTTTCTGCAACCGCCTTCGACATCTGTAGTAACTGATACGGATATGGTCTCGAGAGCTTTGAATCTCGGACCTGTGGCATCTACAGAAGGAGTTCCTATGATCCTATAACTGTTCTTTTCTTTATTGCACGCGTGCACATAATCAAGATAATCGTCGATCTTTGTGTAATAGCACTCACCTCTGTATCTGCTGAAGTCATACTGGTATTCTGACGTTATTTCTGTCTCGTCGGCGAATTCAAAGTTGTCTCTGGCATATTCGGCTGCGGCGCGGAACTGCTCAGTTCCGAAATCAATTGTCTCACCTTCGATGGCACTCTTCGTGTCTATGCATGACAGGAAGAATGTCCGTCTGTTATATACAGCGGCTCCGGGATAATCGTAGGGTGAGAACCCGTCCATATCTTCATTTATCAGTTTGTCGAAGTCTTCGAAAGTGATTCCTACTGCGCCCTGCTCGAGCAGATCAACATTTGTCACGAGGCCTTCTATCTCCAGAGTAACAGGGAGGAAATACAGTTTGCCGTCGATCCTTCCTGCATCGATGATATTAGTGAACTGCTTTTCGAGAACTTCGGGTTCGAGGAAATCAGAAAGATCCATAAAGACATCATCTCTCATCGCATAGTTCTTTTGTATGCCGATTGCGATATCAGGTGCATCATCACCTTTGAGATCCTGGATCATCTCATAGACTTTCTGATCGTCTTCGCTGGCATTGGTCGAGATCCTTCCGATAACAAAACCGCTCTTATACTTGTCCCATACTCTTATGAGATACTCATCATCTGTTTTATTGAATTCATATATTGCTTCTGCCAGATAATCCGAAACACCTTGGTTAGGCGGAAGTGCAATCTCAATGATCTCTTTGCCTGCATGAGGGTTCGTATCAGCTTTTTTCAATACCCTGATATAAAGATTTGATTCTGATTCATCAAACCCGTAGGATAAGTATTCCATATCCAAGATTATCGCTCTGTCCTCATTACAGCTTAAGACTCCTGAACTAAAAGAGCTGTCAAATACAAAAGGATCTTCGGTAGTATTGCTCGACAGGAAATATGGCGTGTACCAGTTGGTATCGATAACAGTCTGTGGCGTCATGGTGTCGAGATCGACCTTCATGATATTTCCGAGTGAATCGATCTTGACAAGATCGCCATCACTGGTTGCACTGTATTCAGCGATATTTAATGAGTCATCACCCGTATTCTCGAAACTATTCTTCCCCTTAAGCTGTCCGTTATTAATATCGAATTCCATGGTAATGAGCTCGCCTTTTTCATAGCCAACTGCATACAAGGTATCCGTGTTTTTATCTATTGAAAAACCATCAAAGTACGAGACGCTTAGTGTCGACAGATCAAGTCCTGTTACGACCTCATCATCTTTGAACAACAGGATCTGCCAATTCTGCATGCCGCCGGTATAGTTGCTATCAAGCAGCGCAACTGCATATTCTCCTAAATAAAAGATGTTGAAAACGCCACCGGATTTCGACAGTTTTTTTACTTCGTCGGTGAAAAAAGGTTTCAGATTTGTGACTGCACCGGTCTCCGCATCAATAGTAATAAAAGCAAAATCAGGCTTTACTACACCTGAACCATAATGAACGATCGCGTTGATCTGTTTGCCTTCGGGATCAACAGTCATTGAATAAACACTTGTAAAATAAATGCCCTCCGGATATTCGACCGCTTTGTGGTTAACACGATTTCCATCGAAATCATAAACATCAATGATCGTTATTGAAGAACCCCACATATCATTGGAATAGCAATAAACGGTAATGATCTTATCATCGCTTGTTGCTATTTGGGTCCCTCCTTCCATGGAGTAAGGCTTCAAATTCTTTTCAAGTTTGAACCTGGTTGTCTCATACCACGGATCATCTGCTTTTACTACATTGGAACTCTTCTTGCCTGACGAACAAGACATAAGCATAGGCATCAAAATAACGATAGCCATAGCAGCTGCCAGAAATCTGATTTTCCTCATAATAAAATTCCCCGACTATTAAATTCCTAAAATCCCACTAATATATTACAACCACTTTGCAACAAAAAACAACTCGACTGCAACAGTAGAGTACGAGTAATATCATTTGCTCGCTAAGGTCCTCCGCGCTTCGCTTGTGCGGAAATCGCTCGCAAACAATATTACTCTTTTCAATGCGACAAAAACTAAGGAAGCTCCTGTTAATTCGGGAGCTTCTTTTTTCTGACAGCGACAACTGCGGCAACGCATGCTGCCACAACAATTGCAGCGCTGATTCCGATGCAGAGATTCCTGTCTGCTGTCTTATACTTCGAAATGGTGATGTCGAGCGTCACGATGTTGCTTGCCAGATCCGTCTTAAAGCTGCCGTTGCACTGTTCGGAAAAGACCAGGATCTTGTAGTCTCCGGGCGTCAGATCTGCCGGCACAATGAATGCGGCTTTTCCTGAATCTGCTGCGTCAGCAGAGGTGTTGTCGACGATATTTCCATAGTAAAGAATGTTGCCTTCTTTGTCTTCGATCATCACCGAGACATATTCATTCGC
>Ga0310696_10003252_pt1 | contig 20478 bp, 18 predicted proteins | sample AusTroGonzalo_MG_4_FD_203885 | JGI IMG/M metagenome (GOLD analysis project Ga0310696, IMG submission 203885) | Bovine rumen microbial communities from tropical cattle in Woodstock, Queensland, Australia - Gonzalo_02 (v2) (version 2) | ecosystem: Host-associated > Mammals > Digestive system >... | reverse complement strand
CAATACCATCTCCACATCGCCGAGGATATCCTCTAAGACAGAGACGGGTGTCGAGGGATTGAGGGTCACGCCAGCCTTCATCCCTGCATTGTGAATCTCCTGGACGGTACGATGCAGATGGACACTGGCCTCATAATGCACATTCATCATCATTGCACCAAGCTTGGCTGTCTGGGCAATATAACGCTCAGGGCTGTTGATCATGTAATGTACATCGAGGGGTTTCTGACAGGCTTTGGCCACAGCCTCAATCACAGGGAAGCCAAAGGAAATATTGGGGACAAAGGAGCCGTCCATGATGTCGAGGTGGAGCCAATCGGCATCACTACGGTTGATCATGTCGATATCACGGTCGAGATGCAGGAAATCTGCGGCCAGTAAAGATGGGGAAACAAGCGCCATTTTAATCTAATTGATAATGGATAATTGAAAATGGATAATGGATAATTAGTTCAGGCTATAGTTGGAAACCTGAGGATTGGACACTGGGCGATAGTTGTGGGCTATCTGGCGGATAATCTCTAATGACAAAGCACTGGGCTTGAATTCTTCGGGAGTAAAATGCTTCATAGGCATACAATTTTATTATCGTATTTTTTTAGTAAAACGATAATATTGGGGATTTATTATATAAGTGATGTTATTTTTCTTGGGAAAACCCCAGACCCCATATTTAGCAGGTTTCACCTGCAAGGGTCACAACCTCCCAACCCTCCTTGTCTTAAGGAGGGCCTCGAACCACTCTCCAAGCCTCCCGCCAATCGTTGGCGGAAAGATGTAACTGAAAATCGCGGAAACCGACGATTTTCAGGGTTTTGGTATGGCTCTCGAGCCTTTGCCCCTTTGGGGTTCGCCATAATTTCCTACACCCCCGCTATCGCCGCCCCTTGGAAAGGGGCTCACTGAGCACAGGATCGTCAACTGGTTCGTGGATGGCTGATACTGTAGCGCGGCAGCCTCCCTTCCCTTCCAGGGGAGGGCTGGGGAGAGGTGTAGGTACTCATGGCTCGCCCGTAGGGCACAGGCTTTGCGAGCCATACCAAAACCCTGACAGAGGGAGGTTTCCCCCGGAGTCAGTTACATCCTTCCCATATAGGAGCCCACTGAAAAAGTAGCTCCTTTTCGGATGTGTTTACACAAATTAACACTATTGTAAAGTTGCCAAATTGATAAAAATGGTAATATTTTGCAAATTGTCTAATGTTTTTACTTTAGTGACTGATTTTGGGTGAGATAATGGTCTTTTAAGGCTATTTCTCATGCCATTTTCAATATTTTCTGGATATTCGACATGTAGATGGCAACAGCGGTCTGCATCGTCATACTTTCAATACCGTACGAGATGTTCTGTTTCATACCCAGGTCGTTCTTGAGATGTGCGTTGAGCGGTTCTATCCGTTTTCGTTTCTTCATCTTCTGCTTAAACTCTGGAGTCTTTTCAAATTCGATTTGCTCCTTGTGGGTATCAGAAAGAATGGTAACTGTATACGATTTGGATTTAGCACCATTATAACAGCCATCACGAAGAGGGCACTCTTTGCATTTCTCAACATCAAAGAAGTACACCATCTGGGCATTTTTATAGCTCTGTATGATTTTGCCATTTGAATCCGTTTTCTTTTCTTTGGGCTTCTGATATGACTTATACTTCGCAAACTCTCCCGCAGGACAGGTATATGTATCCGCATCCTTATTATAATGGAATCCTGTATCCATACCCTTACGATGGCCTTGAGTAATTACAGGGTTTACAGGTGCGACCACTGGTATGTTTCCTTTAAATGTCTCTAAATTCTCTTTACTTGCATAGGCTGCATCGGCAATTGCACTTTCCACTTCAATGCCATTGTGTATAGCCTGCTCTACAAGAGGTACAAGATACTCCCCATCACCAACATCTCCTGATGTAACGGTGGCTGCTACAACAATACTCTCAGGAGTCATTCCTATATGAGCCTTGTAGCCAAAGAATCCTCTTCCTGGCCCTTTGCTGCCAAGCCTTGCGTCTTTGTCTTTCGCAACATATGATAGATGTGCCATATCCTCAATGCCTTCCTTAAGCAGACCGACTTTGTTCTCTACTGCGGGGATTTGGGCCAATCCGCAATTCTCAAGGAATTCAACAAGTGAGTTACAATAGTCCTTCATAACTTCGAGGTCAGACAGGTCGTCGCATGTAGGGAGCTCGTCTTTGCTAAAGTCATTACCCCAGAAAGGTTCGCAAGCCTTGAGAATTTGCCCAGCCATTCTCCTTAGAAAATCTAATGGTTTGTAAGTAATGGACTTTGCCAGTTCGTGCGTGGCATCCACGATAATGTCGCTCTTACGTTTGATGATACCTTTTGCAATGGCCATCGCAACACTCTTGGATATCAGAAGGCTCAGCAGGTCTACATCCTGCAGGCGCTGCCTGCGAAACTTGGAAAGCAATGACGGGTCTATTACGTCATCCTCAGGATTAAGTCCCAAAAAGAACTTGTACGACATGTCTGTATACGCACGCTTTACCAGATCCTCATCCGAGGCAGGATGCATAGCCTTTAGCATCAGGTACTTGAACATGCGGACGGGATCCTCTGCAGAGCGTCCCATACCAACGGAGTATTTGGTCTCCAGTTCCTTGCGGACGAAAGAGAAATCTATCTCTTCATTCATGCGACGGAATATGTGGTCACGCGGAATAAGTATGTCATAGATGCGTGCATATTCGCTTAATCGGGTTTGCTGATAATCTCCTAGCATAGCTGAAATTTTCCGCTAAGGTACTAAAAATCAGCGAGATACACAAATATATAACGTTAATAATGTATAATAATTAGACTTTTCTCAGCAACCCCGTCAACAGAGTCCAATTGTTAATCCATTTAACTTTGTGGACTTTTTCAGTGGGCTCATATAGGGGAAGGCTTGGTTAGGGTGGATGTTTCTTTGCTTCTTTCTTTGCGCCAAAGAAAGTAAGAAATTCCTTTTGCTTCTTTTCGAAAAGAAGGAAGTAAAAAATTAGTCTTCCGACATGTCGGCAACCATTTTGCGGTACATGGTATAGACACGCTGGCGGGAGATATAGCCCTGAAGGCGGGAGTCCGTATCAAGAACAGGGAGCCAGTCGGCACGGGTGCGATCGAAGGTACGCATGACATCAGCCATAGGCGTAGACTCAGTGAGCGTAGCCTTGGGCTCGACCATCAGTTGACTGGACTTGAAATGATGGTAAAGCTCTGTGCGGAACATAACATTGCGGATCTTCATGATCTCCACTTCGCCCAGAAGGACACCAGAGGGATCCAACACCGGTAGCACCGAAGAGTTGCTGCGACTGATTTTATGAACGATCTGGCCCAGTTCCATGTCTGGCGTGACACTCAGGTAATCACGTTCGATAACCGAATCGAGGTTCATCAGTGTCAAGACGGCATGGTCGGTATGATGGGTAATAAGCTTACCCTCCTTAGCCAGTCGCGCACCATAGATGCTATGGGGCTCGAAGATAATGATTGTGAGATAAGCACATACTGAGACAATCATCAGCGGCACCAAGAGGCTGTAACCTCCGGTGAGCTCTGCAATCAGGAACATACCCGTGAGCGGGGCATGCATCACACCCGACATCACACCCGCCATACCCATCAGAGCGAAGTTCTTCTCCGGAATATAAACCCCTATCTGGTTGATGTTCCAAAGACGAGAAAAGAGGAATCCCGTGAAGCACCCCACAAACAGACTCGGAGCGAATGTTCCGCCACAACCACCACCTCCATTCGTGGCAGAGGTGGCAATGACCTTTGTGAGCAATACCAATGCAATATAGCCCAACACCAGACTGCCCTGACCAGAGAAAAGTGAGTTGTTGAGAATCTGGTTCCAGTCGGCCTCAGTGCGACCATTGAGCAGGAGGTTGATGCTGCTATAACCCTCGCCATAGAGAGAAGGGAACAGGAAGATCAACAAGCTGAGAACCGTTCCTCCGATGGCCAAGCGGATATGCGGATGTTCCTTGTATCTGGCGAAGATACCCTCACAGAAGCCCATCATCCGGATGAAATACAGGGAGATGAGTCCACAGGAGATCCCCAAGAGTACACAAGCCGGGAGGCGTTGGATAGACCACTCGCTGTCGAGATGGAAGGAGAACAACGCTGCATCACCACTGAAGATATAGGTGAAACAAGTAGCAGTGACACACGACACCAAGATAGGCAGGAGCGATGACATCGTCATGTCGATCATCAGGACTTCAAGCGTAAACACCAATCCCGCGATAGGTGCCTTGAAGATTCCTGCGATGGCGCCTGCCGCACCACAGCCCACCAGCGTCATCAGCGTCTTGCGGTCGAGTTGGAAGAGTTTTCCGAGGTTAGAACCAATGGCAGAGCCCGTCAGCACTATCGGGGCCTCTGCTCCCACCGATCCACCAAAACCTATAGTAATGGCCGAGGCAATAACCGATGACCACGTGTTATGCGACCTCAGACGTGACTTATTCGATGAGATGGCATAGAGGATACGTGTGATGCCATGGGAGATATTATCCTTGACAATATAACGCACAAAGAGCGATGTCAGGTAGATGCCCACTACGGGATAGACCAGGTAGAGCCAGTTGGCCCTGGACTTCTCGAAAGAACTGGTGAGGAGCATCACAATCTGATTGATGATCCAATGAAGCGAGAAGGCTGCCACAGCCGCAAAGAAACCAACCAACAGTGCCAGGATAAGGATGAACATCCTGTCGCTGATGTGTTCCACACGCCATTCGTGTAAGCGGTGAAGGTTACTTACGGATAATGGTGACTTCGCCATTGGCTTTCAGTTTGATGATACTGGAGGGAGTGTGGGGCTTGTGCTCCTGACGACGAGACCAGCAGACATAGTCGACGGCCTCCAAGATACGGGGATCGATATCGCAATAATTCTGGGCCGCAGGTTCACCACTGATGTTTGCAGAGGTAGAGACGAGGGCCTTCTGGAAACGATAGCAGAGTTCCTTGGAAAAGGGTTCATTGGTGATGCGAATACCGATACTACCATCTTCGGCAATAAGGTTCTCTGCCAGATTTATCGCCCCATCAAGAATCAACGTCGTGGGCCGTGTCACATTGGGGTCAGGACACTTTGTGACATTTCTATCGGATGTCACAAAGTGTCCTGACCCCAATGTGACACTGTCGATGAGTTGCCAAGCCACGTCGGGGACTTGGCGGATGTAACGTTGGAGACGGGCATCACTATCAACAAGGCAGATGAGGGCCTTGGAGTCATCACGTTGTTTGATGGCATAAATACGTTTGACAGCCTCCACATTAGTGGCATCACAACCTATGCCCCAAACGGTATCGGTTGGGTAGAGGATCACGCCTCCCCGTTTCAGCGTTTCTACAGCATTTCGAATATCTTCTTCTCTTGTCATCAGAACTCGGAGGTAAAGTGGAACTTAATATGTTTGAAGTCTTCTTGAGCCATGGAGAGAACGTAGCCAGAGTCAGCGAGGAAGACATCGCGGCCCTCCTTATCTTTCGCCATGTACTGGTACTTGCGTTTCTTGAAGTTCTCCAGTTCCGCATCATCATCACTCTCAATCCAGCAGGCCTTGTAGAGATGAACCGGTTCCCAGCGACACTTGGCATTGTACTCGTTCTCCAGACGATACTGGATGACCTCGAACTGCAACTGGCCCACTGTACCAATGATCTTACGGTTGTTGAACTGGTTGACAAAGAGCTGTGCCACACCTTCATCCATCAATTGATCGATGCCCTTCTGCAACTGTTTGGAACGCATGGGATCATCGTTCTCGATGTATTTGAAGAGCTCCGGCGAGAAAGAGGGCAATCCCCGGAAATGGAGCTGCTCACCCTCAGTGATGGTATCACCTATCTTAAAGATGCCACCTGTATCTGGAAGCCCCACGATATCGCCCGGCCACGCCTCGTCAATGGTAGACTTACGCTGTGCCATGAACTGCGTGGGTGAGGTAAAGCGCATGGTCTTCCCCTGACGGACATGGAGATATGGTTGGTTGCGCTGGAACTTTCCACTGCAGACCTTACAAAAAGCAATACATGAGCGATGGTTCGGATCGATATTCGCAGTAATCTTGAAAATAAAGCCCGTGAACTTCTTCTCCTCAGGTTCCACCTCGCGCTCCTCCGCCTTCGTAGGACGAGGACTGGGCGCAATCTCCACGAAACAATTCAGCAGTTCCTGCACACCGAAATTATTCAAGGCAGATCCGAAGAACACCGGTGCCACCTCAGCAGAGCGGTAGGTCTCCACATCGAAGGCCGGGTAGACGCCATCCACCAATTCAAGGTCCTCGCGCAGTTTGGCGGCATTATCCTCCCCCACTCTATTGTCGAGGTCAACACTGTTAATATCAATCTCCACCTTGTCCGTCACGCGTTGTTTGTCAGGCGTAAAGAGGTCGAGCTTCTGTTCATAGATGTTATAGACACCCTTGAACTTCGCTCCCTGATTGATAGGCCAGGACAAAGGACGCACCTTGATTTCGAGTTCCTGTTCGAGTTCATCAAGGAGGTCAAAGGGGTCGCGTCCTTCGCGATCCATCTTATTAATAAAGATAATGACGGGGGTCTTGCGCATGCGACAAACTGTCATGAGCTTACGTGTCTGTGTCTCAACACCTTTAGCTCCATCGACCACGATAATGGCGGAGTCAACCGCAGTCAAGGTTCGGAAAGTATCCTCGGCGAAGTCCTGGTGACCCGGGGTATCAAGGATATTGACTTTGTATTCAATGTCTTTTCCATCGGGTGTATAATCGAACTCCATGACAGAGGTGGACACTGAGATACCACGTTGTTTCTCGATGTCCATCCAGTCGGATGTGGCGGTCTTTTTGATTTTGTTGTTCTTGACGGCACCGGCCACCTGGATCTGTCCTCCAAACAGGAGGAACTTCTCGGTCAATGTCGTCTTACCGGCATCGGGGTGCGATATAATCGCAAAGGTTCTTCTTCTATCTATTTCTGGATTCATCGAGGTAATTTACAATTTGACAATGTACAATTTACAATTTATTTGGGAATTTGGATATTTTACAATTTAGCTATGCATTCAGCGAGGGAATCTTCCCAGTAGGGAATCTCCATACCATATATATTTTTGATCTTGGTCTTGTCAAGGACCGAATAATGAGGGCGGTTGGCCGGTGTGGGATACTCAGAGGTGTGGAGGGGGCGCACATGGCAGGTGGTAATGCCTGCCAGACGATGGATGGCCTTGGTGAAGTCGTACCAGGAGATGACCCCCTCGTTGGAGAAGTGGTAGATGCCCGGAACAATACCCTGTTCGATAGCAGCGAAGATAGCCACTGCCAGATCGCGTGCATAGGTGGGCGTTCCTATTTGGTCGAAGATGACGCCCAGTTCGGGTTTCTCCTTACCCAGGCGAATCATTGTCTTGACGAAGTTATTGCCAAAGGTGGAATAAAGCCAGGCTGTACGGATGATCATTGAGCATTCACAGAACTTCTGGACGTTCAGTTCGCCAACGAGCTTGGTCTTGCCATAGACACTGTTTGGACAGGTATCAGCATCTTCAGTGTAGGGGAAATGTTGGGTACCATCGAAGACATAGTCGGTGGAGATCTGGATCATCCAACCGCCCCGTTTTCCAATGGCTGCAGCCAAGTAAGCAGGTGCCTCGGCATTCAACTTCGTGCACAATTCCTCATTATCCTCGGCCTTGTCGACTGCCGTATAAGCCGCACAGTTGACGATGCCATCAATGGCGTTGTCCTCTACAAAAGATTCGATGGCGGATTGGTTAGTGATATCCAACTCTGCCACATCCGTATTAAAATAGGTATGCTGGGGGTGACTTCCCTCCAGCAACTGCATTTCGTTTCCCAATTGGCCATTACAGCCGGTGATCAGTATATTCATTTACAATTTGACAATTTACAATTTATGGACAATTTATAAATTTTACAATTTAAAAATCCAACCCCTCAGCTTTGTCTTTGTGATAATAATCTGAGAGCATGCCGATGAAAGTGGTGATTTCCTTCACAGCGTGGGCGGTATCAGGGGAGATATCCTTATGTTGCAGACGCAATAACATGACACCATAAAGAGAATTGAAACAAGTCTCTATCTCGTTCTCCTCCTTATTAGCCCCACGGTTGCGCAGTTCTACGATGAAGGGAAGCACCTTGTAGTATTCCGCTGAGTAGAAAGGGAATTTAGGCGACTGGAGGAGTTGATTGTGGAGTTCGATAAGCATCTGCATCGTCACCTTATTAATCTGGAGGTGTCCCTTTTCACGACAACCCTCCTGGTTCATCATACGGATGAGATTCCCGAACCAGTCAAGTTCCTCTTCTTTCTGTTCATCGGTATAGTCGAAGCGTGCCACCCACTCATCACGAATGCGTCGTAAAGAACAGTCGAATGCCCTGATAGTATCCTCGACCTGCCACATATACAGCAGATACTCGGCAATATTCTTTTTTCTTAAGTCTTGAGAAACAAACACGATGTTATTTACAATTTGACAATTTACAATTTACAATCTAGAAACGAAGGAGGTTGGTGGTGGTGCCGAGGAGCATGATGATGGAGCCGACCACCACAGCAGCACCAATGACCTGGTTGATAATTCGGATGCCATTGGTATCGAACTTCGTACGGATCTGATCGACCAGCCACGTCAGTCCCCACCACCAGAGCATCGCCCCTCCCACGATACTGGCAAAGCCCACGAGCATCTCAAAGGGATGGTTGGGCAGCACAAAGGCAAACTGGGCGAACGTGGCAAGGAAGAGGAAGATGATAAGAGGATTGGAGAAGGTGACCAGGAAGGCCGTCCACATGTTATACCAGAGCGTACCCTTTTGTTGTCCTGACTGGTGCATCTTCCGAGTAGGGTCTGTACGATAGGTATACAGTCCGAAGCAAAGCAACATGATACTACCCGCTATCTGGAGATAGAACCGGTTCTGGTCGTTGTTGATGAGATCCATCACAAACGACATACCGAAGCCAGCGAAGCCTGCATAGATGATATCACTAACCGCAGCGCCTATGCCTGTGGCAAAGCCATACCAGCGTCCTTTGTTCAGCGTGCGCTGGACACAGAGGATACCAACAGGACCCATCGGGGCACTGGCAATCACACCAATCATCATTCCCTTGAAGATGAAATCAAGTATGTTTATCGGCACATGAAACGGCATAGCGGCTGCAAAATTACTAAAAAAACTTGAGACTACCTATTTTTTGCTGTCTTTTTTCCTTTTCGTGACGCGAATACTCATCATGGTCAAGTCGTCATTCGGCTCTGCTCCATTGCGATGCTCCTGCACAGCACTATAGAGCGACTCAATGACCTGCTGAGCTGAGGCGCCAGGTATAGTCTCCAGCAACTCAATGATCTGGTCATCGCCAAACTGCTCCTGTTGCTTGTTCTCTGCCTCATTAAGACCATCTGAATAAACCACCAGCATCTTGCCACTGATATCGTCAAGACGCTCACCATCGTACTCCAGTCCCGGCCACAGACCAATAGGTGCATTCGGCAACATCTCGAGGAACCCGCCACCCATGATATCACCCAGATAAGGCGGGTTATGACCAGCGTTACAGAAGTCCATCGCACCCGTATTCAGATCGATACGTCCGATGAACATCGTTACAAACATACCCTGTTCATTGTCCTCTGAAAGGGCTGTGTTCATACGGGTTGCTATCTCTGCAGGCATCATGTGCTGAGTAGCCAGGGTACGGAAAAGTCGCGTAGCCTGTGCCATGAAGAGCGAGGCTGGCACACCCTTGCCACTCACATCGCCCAAGCAGATGTAAAGCTCATCGCCCATGAGAAGATAGCCATAGAGGTCGCCACCCACCTCCTTGGCAGGTTCTATCTTGGCATAGATATCCAGTCCTTCGCGGTTGGGGAAGATATTCGGCACCATCGACATCTGGATGTCGCGCGCGATACGCAGTTCACTCTCGATACGTTCTCTGTGAGCTGTTGCCTCCTCCAACTGGTCGTAGGCATGTTGCAGTTTCTCGTGCGCCACGCGCAAGCGGTGCGTGGATTTACGTTTATGGAACGTATAGATGATCAGGAACATGATGATGAGCAGGAGGGAGATAGCAGTTGCCCACATGCGCTGACGAGAGAGGTCTGCCTGCTGTTGAAGAATCTCCTGTTCCTTGCCCTGGGTATCATAGAGGGTAGCCAACTCTGCCGTAGCACTGTTCTTCTGCCCAGTGATAGCCGAGTCGAGCACATTGAGAATCTTCTCTGCTGCCACTCGGGCAGAATCCCTGCGTCCTGCCTCCAAATTAGCCCTGAACTTCGGGAGCATGTACAGTTGGATGTTATCGAGCGAGGGCTCCATGCCCCAGTGCGCCATAGTTGCATCGAGAGACATATAGTTATTTGCCGCATCCTGGTAACGCTCTGCCATGATAAGGTAATCATTGGCATTGATATGGCCTGGACCCGTCTTTGAATAATCCGTCTTAAGGAAAGCCTGATAGGCCTCTTCCGCCTCATCCTTCCGGCCCAGTCCCTGTTTTGCCACAGCACGCATGATCTCAATACGTCCCTGATACTCGTCGAAATAATCCTTACGGGCATCACGCTTCTGACGATACTTGTCGAGCAGCATCTCCGTGCGGTCTATCCAGTAAATGGATTCTGCATAGCGGCGTGTATTGATATACGCCATACTCGTATAGACCGTTCCCAAGACCGCCTCCTGGAAACCACGGCTTGTAGAATCAGACTGCCAACGGTTGGCATAATGACCTCGAGCCGTCAAGAAACTCTCCTTGGCCTCTTCGTCTTGTCCAAGGTTGATCTGGCAGCAACCGATGTTATTGAGGAGAATAGCATAATCGATATCCGAACCGATACCCGACTGCTCCATTTTCTTGACCGCAGGGATGGCCACGACCAAAGAACCCTCATAATCACCCTTGACAAGCAAGAGTTCTGAGAGTCGGCGGGCACACTTATTATAGCTTAACTGGTCCTCGTCGGTCTTCACCTCACACTCGACGGCCTTGCGGTAATAAACCTCTGCCATGCGGTAATGTCCCTGATGGTAGTAGGCCACGCCTCGCCAGCGATTGGCATCAAGCTCAGAGATGAGGCCCTGCTTTTCATAGGCATTGGCGAGAGTGATTATACTATCATACTCCATCCTCACACCCACATCAAACAGGACACTATCAGCCTTACTGGCCTTCACACTATGGCCCGTCTTTTCATGACAGGCGACGAAAGCCATAGACATCAACAAGAGAATCAGCCACGAAAAACAGCGTTTAATTTTCATATTTAGCCTTGTATACACTTTGCGTATGCAAAGTTACATAAATTATTTGAAACGGCAAACATTTCCTGCAGAAATTCTTCTTGTAGAAGCGCTTTACAGCGGATAAAAGGTTAATTTCCGTAAAAATCGCTTCTAATTGTGACTTTTTTCGTAACTTTGTAGCTTGAAAGAACAAACCGAAATAAATCATCATAAAACTATTATACAATGGAACAACAGAATGTAATGAAGCCGTATGTTATCGGCTTGGACTTAGGAGGCACGAACTCTGTCTTTGGTATTGTGGATGCCCGTGGTGACATCAAGGCTACAACCGCCATCAAGACCGGTGGCTATGAGAAGGTGGAAGACTATGTAGACGCCTGTGTTGAGGCGCTGCAGGTCATCATCGATCAGGTAGGAGGCATTGAGAAGATCAAGGCAATGGGTATTGGCGCTCCCAATGGTAATTATTATAAAGGTACGATTGAGTTTGCACCCAACCTGCCTTGGGCTCACAATGGGGTGGTTCCCCTGGCGGAGCTGTTCAGTGAGCGCTTAAACAACATTCCCGTGGCGCTAACCAACGATGCCAATGCCGCTGCTATCGGAGAGATGGTGTATGGTGTGGCCAGAGGTATGAAGAACTTCATCGTGATTACACTGGGCACAGGTGTCGGTTCAGGTATCGTGGTGAATGGACAGCTGCTCTATGGCCATGACGGTTTTGCAGGCGAGTTAGGCCACGTGACAATGGTCAGAGGCGAGGAAGGTCGTATGTGTGGTTGTGGCAGAACCGGTTGTCTGGAAGCCTACTGTTCAGCCACTGGTGTTGCCCGTACAGCCCGTGAGCTGTTGGCAACGACCACCCGTCCAAGTCTGTTGCGTGAGATGAACCCCGAGGATATCACCAGCTTAGACGTATCGATTGCCGCTGGAAAAGGTGATGAGTTGGCCAAGGAGATCTACGAGTTCACCGGTAAGATGCTGGGAGAGGCCTGTGCAGACTTCGCAGCATTCTCTTCACCTGAGGCTTTCATTTTCTTCGGAGGCATGGTGAAGGCAGGTGATCTGATCATGAAGCCCATCCAGGAGGCCTACAACGCCCATGTGCTGAAGATCTTCAAGAACAAGGCACAGTTCCTGGTGAGTGGTCTGGATGGTGCTAGCGCAGCTGTGTTGGGAGCTTCAGCTATTGGCTGGGAGATACAATAAAGTGAATAGTGAATAGTGAAAAGTGAATAGGTAAAAAAATGGAGGTTGGTGCAGGACGCTACCAACCTCTCTATAAAAAAAGATAAGGTGAATCAGCAAATGGCTGATAAGAATCTTATCGGCGGCAAATTTACAAGTTATTTATCTAACTTGCAAGTTTTTTAGCAAAAAAGTGACTTTTTTCGATGTTTTTGTCGATAAAAAGTCACTTTTTGTATGTTTTTCCTAAAAAAAAAGTGCCAAAAATTTGCAGGATTGGAAGAAACTTAATACCTTTGCCGCCGAACAAGACAAAACAGTTAAAATATGAAATGTCAGAATAACATTTGGTGGTGGCAGTGCTCGAGATCAAAAACGTCGCGGGATTAATTGCCGTATCTGTTATTCAACAAAGATAAACGAGGCTCATCGCGACAGCGGTGAGTCTTTTTTGTTAAGTCAAACAACACAAACAAAATATATATTGGAAATGAAAAGTTATCAAGTAGACGAAAATGGATTTTATGGAGAGTTCGGAGGTGCGTATGTGCCTGAGATTCTTTACAAGTGCGTGCATGACCTGCAAGAAGCCTATCTGCCGATCATTGAGTCGGAGGCTTTCAAGCGCGAGTATCACGCCCTGTTAAAAGACTATGTAGGACGACCCTCTCCCCTGTACTATGCCCAGCGAATGAGTGAACAGTATGGTTGCAAGCTCTATCTGAAACGCGAGGACCTAAACCATACCGGTGCCCACAAGATCAACAACACCATCGGTCAGATTCTGCTGGCCAAACAGATGGGTAAGACGCGCATCATCGCAGAGACAGGTGCCGGACAGCATGGCGTAGCCACTGCTACGGTCTGTGCGCTGATGAACCTGAAGTGTGAGGTGTTTATGGGTGCCACCGACGTGGAGCGCCAGCACACCAACGTAGAACGCATGAAGATGTTAGGGGCCCAGGTGCATCCTGTACGCACAGGTAACATGACCCTGAGCGATGCCTGTAGTGAGGCCATCAGAGACTGGTGCTGTCATCCACAGGACACCTTCTACATCGTCGGTTCCACGATGGGGCCCCATCCCTACCCTGACCTGGTGGCCAGAATGCAAAGTGTCATTTCCGAAGAAATCAAATGGCAGTTGGAAGAGAAGGAAGGTCGTAACTACCCCGACTATCTCATCGCCTGTATCGGCGGAGGCTCGAATGCCGCTGGAACCATCTATCACTATATGGATGATGAGCGCGTAAAGATAGTATTAGCAGAGGCAGGTGGTCATGGCTGGGAGACCAATCATACAGCAGCAACCATCCACAAAGGAACCGTCGGCATTCTACATGGTGCCAAGATGCTGGTGATGCAGGATGAGGACGGTCAGATTGAAGAGGCCTTCACCATCAGTGCCGGCCTGGACTATCCCGGTGTAGGCCCCATGCACTGTAATATGGCAAAGAAAGGTCGCACACAAGTGTTGAGCATCAACGACGACGAAGCCATTTATGGTGGCTATGAATTGACCAGGATGGAAGGAATTATCCCAGCCATTGAGTCGGCCCATGCCATTGCAGCCCTGAAGAAGCTGAGTTTTAAGAAAGATGATGTGGTGGTGCTGACCGTCAGTGGCCGAGGCGACAAGGATGTGGAGACGTATCTGAAAAATAAGGCCATGGCAGGAGAGTACGGAAATTTCTAATTGATAATTGACAATTGATAATTGATAATTATGATTACATTTGAATATACAACCACGAGTAAGACCATTTTGGCGGATATGTATACGCCAGTAGGGGTTTACATGAGACTGAGAGATCTCTATCCGCAGAGTGCGCTGATGGAAAGTTCAGACTATCACGATAAAAGCAACGCAAGATCATTCATCGGTCTCCATCCCATTGCCAGTGTAGCCATTGGTCATGGAAAAGCCACAATCAACTATCCTGACGGGAGTGTTATGGAAGAGAATATTCGTCCAGATTTCCAGGCAGACAAAGCCATTAACGCACTCCTTCAACATATCAAAGTAAAAGGCTGGGATTCAGAATTCTGTGGACTATTTGGTTACACTTCTTTCAATGCTGTCAGATACTTCGAAAACATCCACGTAAAGGATGAGACGTTGGAAAAGAACGATGCACCCGATGTATTGTATGTCTTATACAAGAACGTCATTGTGTTCGACCATCATAACAACACCATAAAGGTGGTTAGTCTTGGAGAAACCGAAGAGATTGACCAAATCCTCAAGGCAATGAACAAAGCCAATGTAAAGGCCTATGACTTCCATCCTGTGGGAGAGGTTTCAAGCACGTTGACTGACGATGAACACCGCGACAACATCCGTAAAGGAATTCAACATTGTCTGCGTGGCGATGTATTCCAGATTGTACTCAGCAGAAGGTTTATCCAGAAGTATGAGGGCGATGATTTCAAACTCTATCGCGCACTGAGGAGCATCAATCCATCTCCCTACCTCTTCTACTTCGATTTTGGCGGATTCAGGATCTTCGGTTCCTCGCCAGAGACCCATTGCAGGATTCAGGGTAGGAAAGCCTATATCGATCCTATTGCCGGAACGACCAAGCGTACAGGCGACATCGAAGCAGACAAGCAGGGAGCAGAATATCTGCGTAATGATCCCAAGGAGAATGCTGAGCATGTGATGCTGGTAGACCTTGCCCGCAATGACTTGAGCAGGAACTGTCATCAAGTGAAGGTAGATTTCTATAAAGACCTGCAATATTATAGCCATGTGATTCATCTCGTTTCGAGAGTCTCCGGCGAGTTGGATGAGGGGGCTGATCCTATCAAGGCCTTTATCGACACTTTCCCGGCAGGAACCCTTTCAGGGGCACCCAAGGTGAGGGCCATGCAGTTGATTTCTGAATACGAGCCCCATAACCGTGGCGCTTACGGAGGATGTATCGGTATGATCGGTCTCGACGGTTCACTGAACCAGGCCATTACCATTCGTACGTTTGTCTCAAGAAACGGCGAGTTGTGGTTCCAGGCTGGTGGTGGCATTGTCGCCAAGAGCGATGTGGAGTATGAGCTGCAGGAAGTAAATAACAAACTCGGTGCGTTGCGTCGCGCTATATTGATGGCTGAAAAATTGTAAGGTTATGAAAGTAGTGATTATAGATAATTATGACTCGTTTACTTATAATCTGAGTCATTTGATTAAGGAACTGGGAGCAGAGGTAACGGTATTGCGCAACGACCAGTTTCAGTTAGAGGATCTGGAACAATTTAATAAGATCGTTCTGTCGCCTGGTCCTGGTATTCCCTCTGAGGCAGGGCTGTTGCTGGATGTCATCAGGACTTATGCCGGGAAGAAGCCTATCCTGGGCGTCTGTTTAGGTCATCAGGCCATTGGCGAGGTGTTTGGTGGACAACTGGAGAACCTCTCCGATGTCTTCCACGGGGTAGCCACTCCCTGTCGCATTGTGGTCGATGACCCGATTTTCTCTGGTCTGGAGCGAAACATCACCATCGGACGCTATCATTCCTGGGTGGTCTCTCGGGAGGGACTGCCAGAATGTCTGGAGGTGACTGCTGAAAGTCCTGAGGGGCAGATTATGGCCTTGCGTCATAAGACCTTGAATGTAAGAGGCATCCAATTCCATCCAGAGAGCGTACTCACCCCTGATGGCAAGAAGATGATTCAAAACTGGTTGTTTCTTTAGTTTATAGTTTAGAGTTTAAAGTTTAGAGAATATGGCACAGACAATGAAAGACATCCTGAACAGGATGTTGAACCACGAGGAGCTGACTCGTGAAGAAATGAAGAACATTCTGATTGGTATCACTCAGAGTGAGTATCCCACAGAACAGATTACAGCGTTGCTGACCGCCCTGCAGATGCGTGGCGTGACAGTAGACGAATTGTTAGGTTTCCGCGATGGTATCCTGGAAACTGGTGTCCCTGCAGTCTTGAAGGCAGACCGCTATATCGACGTGGTAGGCACGGGAGGCGATCGAAAGAACACCTTTAATATTTCGACCACCGCTTGTTTTGTGATTGCAGGCGCAGGTTATAAGGTAGCCAAGCATGGTAACTATGCCGCCACCTCCGTGAGTGGTGCCTCGAATGTAATCCAGCATCATGGCATCAAGTTCACCGATGACATCGACAAGCTGAACCGTTCACTGAACGAGGCTGGTATTGTGTATCTGCATGCCCAGTTGTTTGCCAAGGCCATGAAGTTTGTGGGTCCTATCCGCAAGGCTTTGCAGTTCCCCACCATCTTCAACCTTCTGGGTCCTCTCGTCAATCCTTCACAGCCCAAGTGTCAGCTACTGGGTGTGGCCAACCTCGACCAGATGCGTCTGTATAACAGTGTGTATCAGAAAATTGGCATCGATTATGGTATCGTGAATTCCATCGACGGCTACGACGAGATCTCGCTGACTGGCGATTTCAAGGTGACCACGAATAATTACGAGCGCATCTTCAAGCCTCAGGACTTAGGCTTCACCATTGCCAAGCCAGAGGAACTGGTGGGAGGTGCCACTGAAGAAGAGGCTGCAGCAATCTTCGATTCAGTCTTGGAGAACCGTGCCCTGCCTGCTCAGAAGAACATCGTCCTGGCCAATGCCGGCTTTGGTATTCAGGTGTTGGAGAAAGGTCAGAAGAGTATCGAGGAGTGCATCGAGATTGCCCGTGAGAGCATTGACTCCGGTGCCGCACTGAGAACCTTCAAGAAATTCGTAGAGCTGAACAGTTAGTTTTTCAACAACGAATTACACGAATTACACGAATTGATTATGGCAAAAGATATTTTGCAAGAGATTGTGGCGCATAAACGAGTGGAAGTGGAACAACGGAAGCTGGTTGTCCCTCCTAAGGAACTGTATCAACAGGTGGAGGCCATATTAGACTTCAGCGCTCCTTCGATGTCGAAGGCACTCAACGAGTCTGGTAGTGGTATCATTGCCGAGTTCAAGCGCAAGTCGCCTTCGAAAGGTTGGATCAAGGAGGAAGGCAAGGCCGAGGAGATTCCTTTGAGCTATCAGCAACATGGTGCTACCGCCCTCTCCATTCTGACCGATGAGCACTACTTTGGAGGAAATGATGCATTTATCCGCATAGCCCGTCGTCAGGGCGTGAAGATTCCCATTCTCTATAAAAACTTCGTTATCGACGAATATCAGTTGTTCCAAGCCCGTCTCTGTGGTGCTTCGGCTGTATTGCTCATTGCTGCCTGTCTGACGAAAGAAGACTGTCGGGCTCTGCAACAGACAGCCCATGAACTGGACATGGAGGTGCTGTTGGAGATGCACTCAGAGGAAGAACTCGCCTATGCTGAGCAGGAGCCCGACCTCTGTGGGATTAACAATCGTCACCTTGGCTCGTTTGTAACCGATGTAGAAACATCCTTCCGTCTGGCGGAGTATCTGCCAAAAGAAGCTGTAAAAGTAAGTGAAAGCGGACTTTCCGACCCTCTGACGGTGAAGCAGCTGCGCTCTGCCGGTTTCCGTGGTTTCCTGATGGGTGAATATTTCATGAAAAGTGCCGACCCAGGTGAGGCGCTCGCGTCATTCATCGACCAATTAACCCCATTTGACCCATGAAACCCGTTGTCAAAGTCTGTGGCATGCGCGAGGGTGCCAACATTCGGGAGGTGGAAGCCTTAGGCATCGACTGGCTGGGACTGATCTTCTGGCCGAAGTCGATTCGCTATGTCAATGAGCTGCCAGACTATCTCCCCCACCATGCCAAGCGAGTGGGTGTCTTTGTAGATGAGGATCCAGAGACTATTATAAGACTCACTCATCGCTATGCCCTCGACTGTCTGCAGTTGCATGGGCATGAGTCAGCAGCTTACATTACCCAGTTACATCACCTGATGGTCAGTCAGGACGCCTCTATCCTCCCCCCACAGTTGATCAAGGCTTTCAGCATCGCCACAACTGAGGATCTGGCACAGACCAAGACCTATGAAGGACTGGTAGATTATTTTCTCTTCGATACCAAAGGACCCTCTGTAGGAGGCAATGGGCTACAGTTTGACTGGGATGTGCTTGCAGACTATCACGGTAAGACACCCTTCCTGTTGAGTGGAGGCATTGGGCCTGACGATGCGGAGCGCATTCACGCCTTCCACCACCCACAATGCATCGGCATCGACCTGAACTCCCGCTTCGAACTCTCCCCCGGCCTCAAGGACATCACCGCCCTCCATAAATTCTTAAATGAATTAAATAGATAAATAAATTGCAAAATGAATCAAATGTATAAATAAATTGTAAATTGTCAAATTGTAAATTTCATAATGAATAAAATCAATCAACTTTTCAACAATAGCAAGGACAAAAAACTCCTTTCGCTCTATTTCTGTGCCGGTAGTCCCACATTGGAGAGCACTGCCGATGTGATTCTCGCCATGCAGCACAAGGGCATAGCCATGGTGGAAGTAGGTATTCCCTTCAGCGACCCTCTGGCCGATGGTCCTGTGATACAGACAGCTGCCACTCAGGCCTTGAAGAACGGCATGACCCTCAGCAAACTCTTCACGCAGTTGGAAGCCATCAAGGGCCAGGTGGAGATTCCCTTGGTGCTGATGGGCTATCTGAACCCCATCCTACACTATGGCATTGAAGCGTTCTGTCAGAGTTGTGTCAAAGCAGGTGTCAGTGGTGCCATCATCCCCGACCTGCCCTTCGACGACTATCTGAACCTCGTCAAGCCCATTGCCGACCAGCACGACCTGCGTATCATCATGCTCATCACACCAGAAACCAGTGAGGAGCGTATCCGTTTCATCGACGATCATACTGATGGCTTTATCTACATGGTCTCGTCAGCCTCGATCACTGGTACTCAGAAGAGTTTCGACGATCAGAAACAAGCCTATTTCCGCAAGATCAACGCCATGAACCTGCGTAATCCCCGTATGATCGGCTTCGGTATCTCGAATGCCCAGACCTTGAAGGCTGCCCAGGACAATGCTGCCGGTGCCATCATCGGTTCGAAGTTCGTGAGTCTGTTGGACGAGGCTCATGGCGATGCCGAGAAAGCCCTCGACACCCTGTTCGAAGCATTAGAACTATAACGTTTACGTTGTTTTTTCTCTCCTTTTAGTTCGTAGTTTCACATATTATTCGTATCTTTGCAATCGAATCGTGAAACTACGGACTAAATCACTAAATACAAAATGACAAAGAGACTATTTCAAGTATTGATGCTCTGTCTGCTGATGCCGATGGTGGTCCTTGCCCAAAGCTGGGATGCAAATTTGTATAAGCAGATTGAACAGAGTATCCGTGTGCCTCAGTTTGCAGACAAGACGTATCTGATCACCAAATATGGTGCCAAGACCGACGCCACTGCAGCCAAGAACCAGAAAGCCATCCAGAAAGCCATCGACCTCTGTTCCAAGAAAGGTGGCGGTAAAGTGATAGTACCTGCTGGCTATAAGTTCCTGACAGGTGCCATTCAATTGAAGAGTGGTGTGAACCTCGAAGTACAGGAAGGAGCCGTCTTGGAGTTTGCCTTCGAGCCAGAGCTCTATCCCATCGTGGAGACCTCCTGGGAGGGACTGGAGTGTTTCAACCTCTCCCCCTGTGTCTATGCCTTCAAAGCTAAGGATATCGCCATTACTGGTAAGGGGACCATCGACGGTGGAGGCTCGAACGATACCTGGTGGCCCTGGTGTGGCAGTGGCAGGTTTGGAGCCAAGGAAGGTGGTATTGCCCAGAACAAAGGAGCCCGTGCCAGGCTGTTGAAGAATGGTGAGGACGGTATCCCCATGTATAATGAGAAAGGTGAGCGCACGCCTGAGCGTGTCTTTGGGCCACAGGACGGACTGCGTCCACAACTTGTGAACTTCAACAAGTGTGAGGGCATCCTGATGGAGGACGTCACCCTTTTGCGTTCCCCCTTCTGGGTCATCCATCCCCTGCACTCTACAGACATCACCGTTAGGAGAGTGAAGATGATCAACGACGGTCCTAATGGCGACGGTTGTGACCCCGAGTGTTGTGACCGAGTG